>Ga0210395_10001548_pt1 | contig 17781 bp, 16 predicted proteins | sample IncBWH4OmetaG_FD_150861 | JGI IMG/M metagenome (GOLD analysis project Ga0210395, IMG submission 150861) | Forest soil microbial communities from Barre Woods Harvard Forest LTER site, Petersham, Massachusetts, United States - Inc-BW-H-4-O ...
AAGCGCTCGGCAATCCACGATGCCGTCCTAATGCGAATCTCTTCAGGGGTGATTCCGCCGACGCTCGCCATTCTCAGACCAGCTTCCGGAGGATACCGTAGGTAGCCAGGCCGGTGCCGCGGCGTCCGTCGCTGAGCCGCAGTGTCACGAACTCGTCGTAGGCGGAAAACGTCGGACCGGTCTGTCGCCCGCCTTGGGGAACCCAGAACCCTACCGGTCGCTCGGTGATCTCGATGCGGACAGCCCCGCTCGGTAGCACAGTCTCGACATCATTGAGCAGGCCGGACCCATTGCGGGCGAAGGCGAAATGATCGAGTCGGTGCTGACCGTCCTCGGCAAGGCGGAAGGCCAGATCGATTTGTGGACCGTCGATCCCTCTGAGCTTCCAGAAGACCAGGAACTGGTCGCCGAGGTCGGCCATCAGGTATTGGTACTCGTCCCATTGTGATGACTCGCTGCGATAGCCCCAGGTGCGGTCCCGGAGCCCGACGCCGTCGAAACTACGTTGCTCGCCGCGCACCGTGATGGTTCCGGTTGCGCGTTGCGGCTGCTCGTAGTGGTGCAGTGGCCGGCCCGCCTTGTTCGACGGCAACGCCTTGAGCGCGTGCAGGTCGATCGGTTGGTACATCGGATCTACGGTCGCGTCCAACTGTAAGTCGGGATGGTCGACGATCAGGCGGCCGTCGGGATCGACACTGATGTGCTCACTTTGGTGGGTGCCCTGCTGCGGAGTTTCGATGAGCTCGAACGCCTTCCCGCCGGCCCACGCCGACACCCGGCTGCGTCCAGGGAAGGACAGGTCCGGCGAGGACATGTGGTGAGTCATCACGTAGACATCGGAGTCTGGATCCCACCAGCAGAACAGCGCATAGTCACGCCATGGCGTGCCGTCATCGTCGATCGGCACCACATCGTGATGGATCGGCGTCGCCAGCGGCCCCCAACGTCCCAGGTCAACAATCTTTTGGATTGTCATGCTGTCCTTCCCGTTTCAAAACGTGCAGCATACGTATTGGAGTGAAAGCTACCCGCCAAACGGAGGCGGCGGAACCCTTCCGAGGAATTCGCGGCGATGAGGTTTGTGAGAAGATGCTCGACCATGGCTCGGGTCCGCTTGTTGACACACGACAGCATCGCCCGGGCCGCGTTCGAACTGGTCGATACCGAAGGTGGGAGCGCACTCACCATGGCGCGGCTGGCCGACAACCTTGGTGTGGCCCAGATGACGCTTTACAACTACGCCGCCGGCAAGCAGGAAATCGTCAACATGCTGCCCGACGTGCTGCTGGCAGACCTTCCTCCGATCGACCCAGGCGCCCGGTGGCGCGACGAGCTCGACGCATGCTTCGTCGAGGTCCACGGCAGGCTGGTGCGGCACGGCAACGTCACACAGTTGATCGCCGCGCTTCCGGTTACCAGCGACGCTCAGGCAAAACTATTCTCCGGGGTGCTGGCGTTGCTTAACGCTGCCGGCTTCGCAGAGCGGGAGGCGCTGACCGTGCACCGCACGCTGTCGACCTACACGCTCGGATTCGCGCTATTCGAGATCGCCGAGAATTCGGTGGCCTCGCCCAGACCCGGGACTGATGCCGCACAGTTCCGCGCCGGGCTCAGGGCGGTGTTGAGCGCGTTTTCACCCGAAGGCTGATTGCGCGTGCCACCGCGTCGCCTCGGCCTAGACCGTACCGATTGCATACGGTATTCCCCCATACTGTTGCCGGGTATATTCGTGGGGTGCCTCCGATTCGGTCTCACGCTGTCGCCGTCTTCGCCGATGTCGAACGGTGTAGTTACGGGCACCCACCTGGGGGAGCGGAATGAATCCTGGCGTAGTTGCGGGGCACGAACTAGATACGCCACCGTGGCGCCGCCTGGACGGGACGATCATGGCGACCGCCCGAGCGATCCGGAGAGCGTATGACCAGGCTCTTGGCGACATCGGCCTGACGCTGCCCGAAGCCAGCCTCCTCGCTTACATCGCCGAGATCGATCCCCAAACACAAACGCGGCTGGCGGAGCGGCTAGCTATCGGCAAGGCTGCGCTCGGCGCGCGCATCGACCGACTGGAGCAGATGGACGCGATCCAGCGCCGGCCACACCCGACCGACCGCCGGGTCTGGCTGGTGCATCTCACCGATAACGGAAGTGACTATGTCGCGAGCATCAACGACATCGACCGTCGCCTCCGGGAGCAGTTGCGCCGCGGTATCAGCAGGCAGGACCGTCAACAACTGGCGCACACGTTGACGAGGCTGCAGCTGAACATCGACGCACTCGAGCATAAGCAAACCGGTCAGGCGGGTACCGGCGGATCGGCGTCGCGGGCACTCAGACAATGAGGGAAGCCGGCTGAACGGTCGGTAGGTTGGCACCTGTTTTGGGGCCGAACCACGACCGAAAGCCCCGCGTAACACCCGTACATCTTACAATCGACGTGTCAGCGGTCGTGGATACCTGGGGCAATTCCAACCGACCGGCCGAGCCCCAGAGCTTCACAACAGCGAGAAAGGTGTGCATGGCGATCACTGCGAATGAGCAGAAACGTGACCTACTGATGCACGAATGCGCGCGGCTGTTCCGACGCCGCGGTTATCACGGTACGTCGATGAGCGATATTGGCGAATTCGTTTCTCTGAACAAGGGGACGCTGTATTACTATTTTCCGTCCAAGTCCGACATCCTGTACGCGATCTACTTAGACGCATACGCCCGACTGGACGCGCAAATCGCAGAGATTCCAGCTGACCTAGCCTCCGACGAAGAGCTTATTTCCTACGTCAAGGCCATCCTGCGAACGATAGCGTCAGCGCCGGACGTCATTGCAGTCTATTTCCAGGAACATCCCTGGTTGGAATCGTCGCTGACGGCTGAGCAGGCCACGCATATCCGCGCAAAAGAGGCAGAATTCACCCAGCGTATTCGAGAGATCATCAAGACGGGCATGCGGGCGAACGTATTTCGTCGAGTCAACGACGAATTGCTGTCCGTCCAGTTGCTGGCGATGATCTCTTCTCTCTATCGGTGGCACCTCGCCGAGAATGAGCCAGCAGCCGAGTTGGTGGCCGATACCATCGTCAGCTACTTGTTCGAGGGCATTCTCTATTCCCGTTAACACGTAGCGGTATCAGGCTTTGAGCAGTCTGCAGAGCTCGAGTGACCGGGCCAGGGCTGCGGGAGCTTCGTCGATTGGTCGCACGATTGGGCCGAAGTCCCAGATCGCGACGTGGGTGGCTCCGGCGTCGACGTACTCGTTTATCGCCTTGGCGACATCGGGAGGCGAGCCGGCGAAGACGCTTTTCTCCGTCATCGGCCGGGTGACCTTGGAGACGATGTCCTCGCATTCTTCGCGTGACCATTGTGTCGGAATCGCCTTGAGCGCGTAGTGGAATCCCGGTGGCATGATCGGCGCAATGCCTTCGTCGGCCCACGAATCATGGTGGAATCGACCGAAGACGGCGGCCCACATCTTGACGAGCTTGTTGTTGAGAGCCTCGTCAATGATCGCGGGGTCTTCGTGGAGGAACGTCGGGATCCACAGACTGAAGTCGAAAGCGTCGGGATCACGGCCGGCTTCCTCGACCTTCTGCTTGACCTCTGCGACGATCTGGGCGAGCGCCTCGGGGCTGGCGATGGCGCACGGAGAGGACGCCGATATCCCGTCGGCGTAGCGCGTGGCCATATCGATGAGGCGCGGACCGCCGCCCATGGCCCACACTTTGGGCCGGTTGGGGTGAATACATCCGATTGAGGCGCGCTTGTAGTTCCAGTGATTTCCCTCGAAATCGATTGGCCCGGTGGCCTCGAAGAGCTGGGGGAGCAGCCGCAGATGGTCTTCGAGCCGCGCAAGCCCTTCAGCACGTTTGTAGCCGTAGGGTCGGCACTGTTTGAGCTCGCCGGCGCCGAGCATGAGGACCGTGGAGCTCGCCGCATTGGCCAGCGTCAGCATGCTCTGCGCGAGTTCGGCGGGTCCGCGCCGGACCGCATCGGTAGTCCATGAAACGCCGAGGCGCCCCTCGGTAGCAGCCATACCGAAGGCTGCCAGGAGCAGTCCATCGGCGAAGCTGTCGTTGTCCGCAGATAACTCCGACAGCGGCGTGACCTCCGGCGTCCACAGCGCATTGGGTAACAAGTTGGTCAGTTGGTCATAGGTCTGGAAGAAATCCACGACGCCAGAGGATTCGAGCTCTCGGGCGATGTCACCCACTAGCCGGGGGGAGCGGGAGCGATCGAAATGAACCGGCACCGATGTCAGCGGAGTCATAGGACATGAGGCTATTGAAGCCACGCCGAGTATTCAAGGAGTTTCAACCAGTCGTTTGAAATGACCTGCTGCCCGTCAGCCGGTCCACAGCAGGTCTATCCAGGTCTTCCATCCTGACAGTACGGTCTCACCGATCGATAGTTCAACCGTTCGACCAACGACGCCACTCCTGGAGGGGTGTGTCTTGCCCCGCAGCGCCGAACTGGACGGAGCTCTCTCGCGACGCCGTCGTCCGCGCCGTCGTCGTCGCCGCCTCGTTGACCAATCACATCACCGAGATCCGCCCCCACCTTCCCGGAATTCAACCAAACCGCGATCGCGAAATAGTATGGTCAAACCATGATTAGTGAGTCTGGGCGTGAATTATTCCAACCGATCGTTTGACGACGGATGACAGGCGGCCTAGTCTCATCAGACGACGTCCAGAAGGACGCAGCAGTCTGAGGAAGGACGAGATGGCGACATTCGATATGCGGACTGACACCCGCAGCGGCATCGAAATGGGCCTGGGGGTGGGACCCGAGCGGATGGCTGGCTGGCCCTATTCGGACTTCGCCACCGGCTGGTACGTCATCGGCTATTCGTGGGAGATCAAGCCGGGTCAAGTCAAGCCGGCGAAATGGTTCAATCAGGATCTCGTCGTGTTCCGCACCGCCTCCGGCGTGCTCTCGGTCCTTGATGCTTACTGCCCCCACATGGGCGCCCACCTGGGCAAGGTAAGCCCGGCTGAGTTGGGGGGCGGCGTCTGTGGCGAGACATTGGAGTGTCCGTTCCATGGCTGGAAGTGGAGCCCCGAAGGGCGCAACGTCGACATCCCCTACCGCCCTGGGCATCCGGTCAAAGCCACGATCGAAAAGAAGCATGTTGCGGAGGTCGACGACATCATTCTCATGTGGTTCGACCACAAGCGCCGTGCCCCCACTTACGAGTGGCCCGGACTGCCTTACTACGGCGACAAGTCCAGCTACTACCCGCTCGACACGACAGTCGACGGACCTTATCTCGCGAAGCCGCAGTTTCCGTTCGAGAACAGTGCTGACCCACACCATTTCAAATATGTGCACGGGTCCTACCTCGATGCGGAGTTCTCCGATTACAAGGTCGACGGCGCGTGTGCGGAGAACGTCATGCGGCTGGTGTTCGGCGGTGGCCAGGAGCAGACTTGGCTGACACCCAACGGACCTGTCCGTGGCTACGTCGACAATTTCTTCTGGGGCGCGTCGTTGGGGGTCGCACGATTCCGGATCGACGATCTCGTATGTATCCACCTCCCGACACTCACGCCGGTCGACCACGACAACGCGATCTTCTTCAGTACCGTCACGGGGACCCGGGAGCCGGGCGATGACGGCGACATCCCGAGGGGCCGAAGCGGGCGGATGATGAAGGCCCAACATTGGCAGATCCGCAATGACTTTCACATCTGGCAGAACCAGAAGTATCTGGTGAAGCCGATCTTCACCGGCCCCGAAGAGCAGTCCCGCTACGCGTTTATCCGCCGCCACTTCGATCAGTTCTATCCCAACCCCGTCTATGCCAACGGCTCGGCAAACGGGCCTGCGCACGGCGCCACCACCGTGACCACCGCAGCCAGTTAGCACCTACCCGACAAGTAACCCCGATCCAGGAGTCGAGATGAAGACGCGAACAGCGATAGTCCGCGCAATCCCAAGCCCGTATGAAGTGGTGGAGCTCGATCTGGACTCTCCCGGTGCCGGCGAACTCATGGTGAAGATGGTGTCGGCGGGCCTGTGCCACTCCGACGATCATCTCGCGACCGGGGACATGCCGATGGCCACGTTGCCCTTCGCCGGTGGACACGAAGGTGCCGGTGTCGTGGTCGAAGTAGGAAACGGCGTCAAAGGTTTCACCGAAGGCGACCATGTGGTGTTCTCGTTCTTGCCCGCCTGCGGACACTGCCGCTGGTGTGCCTCGGGTATGCAGAATCTCTGCGATCTCGGTGCAAACCTGCTGGTGGGTTCTCGGTTTGATGATCCGACCAGCTTCCGGCTGCATCTCGACGGGCAGTCGGTGGGACAGATGGCCGGCCTGTCGACCTTCTCGGAGTACACCACCGTTGATGTCAACAGTGCGGTGAAAGTTCCCAAGGAGGTTCCGTTGGAGACGTTGTGCCTGCTGGGTTGCGGAGTGGGAACGGGTTGGGGTTCAGCGGTGAATTCGGCAGAGGTCCAGGTGGGGGACACCGTCATTGTCATGGGGGTCGGCGGCATCGGTATCAACGCCGTGCAGGGCGCTGCGCACGCTGGGGCGTCCCACATCATCGCCGTGGAACCCGTACCGTTCAAGCGTGAACTCGCCGAGAAGCTGGGCGCAACCGAATCTTTCGATGACATCGCGGCGGCGGCCGATTTCGCGCGCAGTGTGACCAACGGCCAGGGTGCCGACTCGGCCATCGTCACGGTGGGTGTCACCACCGGTGAGCATGTCGCGGCCGCCTTCGCGACGATCCGGAAGGGTGGCATCTGTGTCGTGACGGGCATCGGTAACTTCGCCGAGACCGCAACCAACATCCCGCTGATGGATCTGACATTGTCCCAGAAACGAATTCAGGGTTCGCTGTATGGCCAGTGCAACCCGTCGCGCGACATTCCACGACAGTTGGCGCTCTACCTGAATGGCAACCTCAAACTCGACGAGCTGATCACCGCGCGCTACACGCTCGATCAGGTCGCCCAGGGGTATCAGGATATGAAGGCCGGCAAGAATCTCCGCGGCATCATCACCTTCTCATGACTACCTCGTCGACGTCCGATGGGCGAACGGATCTCGGCCCGGTCCGGGTAGAGGTTTCGGATTTCGTGGCCACGGTGACGCTGGACCGGCCACCGGTCAACGCCGTTGACCGCGCCGCGCTGGTGGCCATTCGGAGTGCGTTCACGTCGCTGAACGAGCGCCGCGATGTCCGAGCGGCGATTTTCACCGGAGCCGGCACCCGCGCCTTCATCGGGGGTGCGGACCTCGACAGCTACGGCGTCCGCCTTGATGACGAACCGCCCTCGGAGACCGTCGACATGGGTGTGGTCGCTCGGGAAGCGCTGTGGTCGGTCACCGACTGTGCTGTGCCGGTGATCGCTGCCGTTAACGGACCCGCCATCGGTGCCGGTGTGGCCTTCGCCGGATGTTGCGACATCATTGTCGCCGCAGACCACGCGCAGTTCGGCGCGCTCGAGATCAACGTCGGATTGCTCGGTGCCAGCGCGCAACTCTCGCTGATGGTCGGCCGACATAAAGCGCGGGAGATGTACTTCCTCGGCGAGAAGGTCGACGCCGAGGAACTTCATCGTCTCGGTGCCATCCGCGAGGTCGTACCCGTGGAAAAGCTCTACGCGACCGCCCATGAGGTGGCCGTGCAACTGGCCGCCAAGAGCCCGATCGCGCTCAGGCTCGCGAAGGAGGCGATGAACCGGGTGGAGTTCTTACCTCTCAAAGAGGCGTACCGGACCGAACAGGATTACACCAACCGCCTGCTCACCTACTCCGACAGTGCCGAGGCACGGGCGGCGTACTTGGAGAAGCGGAAACCAGATTGGCAGTGGCGCTGAAGGCGCTGAAAGGAGGACCGTCATGAGAGCCCGCGTTGACGCCGGTCATTGCGTCGGACATGGACAGTGCGCGGCAAACGCGCCCGATGTGTTCGTCCTCGACGACCTGGGTAACGCGATATCTCCCGTGGAGGATATTCCCGCCCAGTTCGTCGAACAAGCTCGGCGGGGAGCTGCGGCGTGCCCTGAACGGGCGATCACTCTGCAATCAGTTCCTGACCGATGCTCAGCAGTCGATAACGCCAACACCAAGCCGCCAGCGCGGCCTTGACCTGCAACCGCGTAGCGAGGAGTGCCGATGTCCATCAGCCAAAGTGACGACCAACGGCAGAATGAACAACCCCGCCATCCGACGGATGATCTGTTCGGTTCATTCGACAACTTCACGACCCTGTCGCTCGATGAGGACCCAATCCCGCGCTTGAGGCAGATGCAAGAGCGCTGCCCGATTGGTTGGAGCGAACAGCAGGGTGGCAATTGGGTGCTGACGCACTACGAGGATATCTGGAATGTGGAGCGCAATACCGCAGTATTCTCCTCGGCACAGGGTGTCTCGATGCCGTGGCACGGGATGGCTCCGCTGCCGCCCATCGAGGTGGATCCCCCACTGCACACGGTTTACAGATCTGCTCTGGTTAAACACTTTTCGCCGGCTGCGATGGCAAAACAGGAGCCGCATGCGCGTGAGGTCGTGAGCGGCCTGATCGACGCGTTCATCGAGGATGGTCACGCCGACCTGGCAACGCAGTTGACGATGCCGCTGCCTGCGATCGTAAACACTCCGGTGCTTGGCATTCCGGTAGAGGACCGTGACAACTTTCAGGCGTGGGGGGCCGCTCTGCTGTCCTCGGCGGGCCAGGACCTGGAGGCGATCGGGTCGTGCATGGGCTATTTCGCCGAGATGTACCACGAGGTCAGGCGTGAACCACGTGATGATGACATGCCGACGATTCTGACCCGCATCGAGATCGATGGCGCCCCAATGGATCAGACACAGTTCATTCTCTCAATGATCATGATCATGGTGGGTGGGCTCGATACGACGACCAACAGCGGCGCGCTGATGTTCGATTACCTTGCCAAGCACCCTGACCAGCGTCGCCAGCTGATTGAGGATCCGGATCTGATCCCTTCTGCGGTCGAGGAACTCCTCCGTCACCTGACGCCACTGCCCGCCCTGTTCCGGACCACAACGCAGGCTACGACGCTGCACGGGCGGGAGATCGCCGAGGGTGAGAAGGTGCAACTGTGCTATATGGCGGCCAATCACGATCCGGCGGAGTTCCCCGACCCCGAGACGGTTGACCTGACCCGCGCGCCCAACCGGCATTTGTCGTTCGGTGTCGGAGTGCACCGCTGCCTCGGTGCGGCACTGGCGCGCATGGAGCTCAAAGTGCTTCTCGAGGAATCGCTTCCGCGCCTGGGCGACTACGAGTTGGTCGAACCGATCGCACGGTACGCCAGCATCACCCGCGGTGTGACAAACCTCAAAGTCCGATTCACCCCAGGAAAGCGACGCGGCGCGGCCGGTTCGGCATGAGGCTGCGCGACGACGAACGCCAGGCCGAGCTGAGGGCCCGGCTGCGCGCCTGGCTGACCAACACCGTTCCGGGGCTTCCGTCGCCGCCGGCGCGCGACGACCATTGGGGTCGACGGACTTACGATCTGGATTGGCAGCGGCGACTGTCTGATGCCGGCTTCGCGGGAATGGACTGGCCGGTCGAGTTCGGCGGACAGGGCGGCACCGCGGCCGAGCAGTTGATCTTCCTCGAGGAGGCGGGCCGTGCCAACGCTCCCGCGGTCGGGGTGAACCTGGTGGGACTGATGCACGCCGGGCCGACTCTGGTAGCGATGGCCGACGACGACATTCGCAACCGGCTGGTACCGCCCATCCTGCACGGCGACACGGTGTGGTGCCAGGGGTTCAGCGAACCCGGAGCGGGATCCGACCTGGCCGCCCTGCGTACCCGCGCCGAACGCGACGGCAACGATTACGTGATCACCGGCCAAAAGATCTGGAGCACCAATGCGCATGTCGCGGACTGGTGCGAGATGGTCGTTCGTACCGATCCCGATTCGTCGGGGCACCAGGGGTTGAGCTGGCTGGCTGTGCCGATGGACTCTGCCGGCATCGAAGTCCGCCCCATTAAGACGATCGACGGTGGAGCAGACTTCTGCGAGGTCTTTCTCGACGGGGTCCGATGCCCGTTGTCGCACCGCGTCGGCGATGAAGGCGGTGGCTGGCAGGTTGCGATGGCCACCCTGACACATGAACGCCTATTGGCGTTCACGGGGGATCTGGTCGCGGCCACCACACTTGCCGACGAGCTGGCCGCGCGGGTTCACGAGGCTGAACTCGTCAGCGAGCTCGCCGTGCTGCGAGCCGAACTCGCTTCGGCCTGGGCGTTGTTGCGCCGGAACGTCTCCGCGTCGGCGTACGGCCAGGCTCCGCGGTTCGAGGTATCGACGTTCAAACTCGGTTTCTCGCGATTGGCCAACCGGCTGGGAGCGCTGGCCGCACCGGTGGCGACTGCGGCATTGAGCGGCCCGGATCGGGAATGGGCCTCCGATGTTCTGCGGCAACGGTTGTGGACATTCGCGCTCGAGATCGCCGGCGGGACATCGCAAATCCAGCGAGACATTATCTCCGAACGGTTACTGGGACTTCCAAGGAGCGCACGGTGAATCTTGAGTTGGACGCCGATCAGCGCGCGTTGGTGTCGACAACCACCGATATCTGCGAGTCGCTCGCCGCGGATTGGCGCGATCTCTCGTCGGCACGTCACGCGGGCCTCAGAGAACTCGGTTCGGTGGGCATCCTGGGTGTGCGCCATCCGGAACCGGACGGAAGTGGTTTCGGGCCCGTCGAAGCCGCTCTCGTCGCGCAGGTGTGCGGTGCTGCGCTCGCCCCGACGGCACTTCTGGTGTGGGCTGATCTTGTCGGCACTGCCGTACCGGGGGCGCTCAGCGGTGCCGTGTCGGTCACCGGAGCGCTCGCGCCGGGGTGTGCCGTCAGCTTCGGCGGCGCGACGGACATCACCGTGCTGGCTGATACCGCCGGCGCGCGGGCGTTCGCGACCGATGCCCTGGACTGGACACCCCTGCCGGAACTGGATCCCGCGGCGCCGCGCGCCGTTGTCCGTGTTCCATCGTCCGAAGCCGGCACGCTGATCGCGGACGCGGAAACGGTCCGGATGTGGCGGTGGCAATTCAGCATTTTGACTGCGGCACACTTGGTTGGGATCGGGAGCGGCGCGGTCGACGCTTCGGTGGCCTATGCCAAGGACCGCAACCAGTTCGGCAAACCGATCGGCAGCTTTCAAGCGATCAAGCATCTTTTGGCCGACGCCTACACCGAGGTGGAGATGGCGCGCAGCCAGGTGTTGGTTGCCGCGTTGTGCTGGGCCGAAAGCGATGCTGGTGCGCGGGTACAGGGCACCGCGGCCGCTTTGGTGGCCGGCCGCGCTGCGGTCGCGGCCGGCGAAACAGCCATACAGGTACACGGCGGGATGGGATTCACCAGCGAAGCGATTCCGCACCGTTTCTACAAGAGAGCCTTGTGTTTGCAAGACGACCTCGGCGGCAGCCTGAGCCTGGCGCGGCAGCTTGTGGACCGAGAGCTCACCCTGCAGTCGGCGGCGAGTCGGTGATGACCGCGTCGCTTGACGACGGGCCCGCCATCCGAGCCAGGTCGTTGGGCGGTGTTGACCGCATCACGGCCGTGGTTCACCAACCGCTTCGCTACTGGGCAGCCCAACGGCCCACCGCCCCGTTTGTGAAATGCCGCGGCGACTGGGTGACGTACGCGGAACTGGATGCCCGGTCAGATCGGGTGGCGGCCGGGTTGGCCGCTGCCGGGGTTCGGCCGGGCGACCGGGTGGCAGTGGTGCTGGACAATTGCGACGAATTCGTCGACACCGTTTTCGCCTGCTCCAAACTCGGCGCGACACAGGTGCCGCTGAACACCTATCTAAGCGGAGAGTTCCTGCGGTATCAGCTGACTGACTGTGGCGCCACCACACTGATCGCCGATCGCGGCGGCATCGCCGCCTACCAGCAGATCAGTGACCAGACCATCGTGGAACGTGTTGTCAGTGTCGGGTGCAGGGTTGTCGGTGCGGTGCCGTTCGACGAGCTGCGTGCCTGCACAGGGCCGCTGCCGGACACCGTGGTTACCGCCGAGGACATCGGGGCGATCGTCTACACGTCAGGCACCACGGGTATGCCGAAAGGATGCATGCTGTCGCACGGATACCTGACACTGGTGCCCAGCGCCTACCTCGAGGCGCACTGGGTGATTCCCGGTGACCGCATCTGTACGCCGTTTCCGCTCTTCCACCTCAGCGGGCAGACCATCGTCATGCAGACCGCGTTACAGCTGGGCATCAGTGTCTTTGTGACGCCGTCGTTTTCGGCAAGCACGTTCATGTGCTCGGCGCGCGACGAGGGCGCTACCATGCTGTTCGGCATCGGGGCGATGGCGATGGCGATCCTGGCCCAGCCTGTCACGACCTCGGAGCCCCGGGGTTTTCGGCTGGCAACGTGGATACCGATGACACCGGAGGCGCAACTGGAGTTCGAGCGCCGGTTCGACACGCCAACCATCTGTGAGGGCTACGGCCAAACCGAATGCGCACCGGCGATGATCAACCACATCAGTGGCGATCGTCGACGGCAAACTTCGGGCAAACCTGTTCCCTACCTCGATATCGCGGTCGTCGACGACCACGACTGGCCGGTGCCGACCGGCCGGATTGGTGAGATCGTCATCAGGCCGCGCCGCCCGGAGGCGATGTACTCCGGCTACTGGGGCAACCCGGTGGCCACCACCCAGGCCTGGCGCAATCTCTGGCATCACACCGGCGACTATGCCTATGCAGACGAAGACGGATTCATCACGTTCACTGATCGCAAGAAGGACGCACTGCGGCGGCGCGGCGAGAACGTGTCGTCACTGGAACTCGAAAAGGCCATCCTCGACCATCCCCGGGTCGCCGCGTGCGCGGTGCACGCGGTGGCCTCGCGGTTGTCCGAAGACGACATCAAGGCCTGTATCGTGCCCGCCGGCGAAGAGATCCTTACGGTAGAGGAGCTCTTCGACCACTTCGTCAGTGCGCTACCATATTTCGCCGTACCGGCGTACGTCGAGTTCCTCGACGCACTGCCGACCAATGCGCTGGGCCGCGTCATGAAGCACGAGTTACGGGCGCGCGGGATCACACCTGAAACGATCGACCTCGCCGATCGCGGCCTCATCGTGCGCCGTGATCAGCGTCGAGGCGATCTCGCCGCAAGGAGTCACGCCGACCATGTCTGACGTCCGCAGCGAACGCCACGGCCCGGTTGCCGTCATCACCTTCGACCGTCCCGCCAACGCCAACAGCGTCGGGGGCGCCCTTTTCGCCGACCTGCTCGCTGCGCTCGAGGAGGCCGACAGAGACGAGCGTGTCGGAGCAATCGTCACGACTGGAGTCGGGCGGACTTACTGTGTCGGTGCCGACGCGTCCGAACTCGGAACCGCGCTGGACCGGGGACCGATACAGCTGGGGGACATCGGAGTTGACGGTCTGGGCGGCCGGAAGGGGCTCAGCCCGCAGTCGCGGTCACAAATCCAGGCCGACCATCTCGGCATCGGGCGGTGGGTCCTGCGTGTACTGGACATCGGCGCTCCGATGGTAGCTGCGGTTAACGGGCCCGCGGCGGGCGGTGGTTTCGCCCTCGCGCTGCTCCACGACGTCCGAATCGCCGCGACGACAGCCAGGTTCCACGCTGCCATGCCCATCATCGGACTGGCGCCGGAGATGGGCATGAGCTGGCTGTTACCCCGTGTACTCGGCTCGGGCAGGGCATTTGACGTCATGACGCGGACGTCGCCGGTCGAGGCGCCAGAAGCACTGTCACTGGGCCTGGTCACCCAGTTGGTCGATTCCGACGGGCTGATGGACGCTGCGCTGGCCAGGGCCACCGCATTGGCTTCGCTGCCACCTCAGAGTGCCAGGGCGGCCAAGCGCCTGCTGCGGGCAGCCTGGTCGTCGTCGATCGGTGAACAGCTGGAACGGGAATGGATGGTTCAGCGGCAGTTGTTCGCCCACGCCGACACGACGGACGCGCTGCGGCGGATGGCCGACCGCCACCAGGGGAAGTCATGAGTCCAACTTCCGCCGCAGGAGCGATCGTGAAGGCGGCGCTGGCGACGCCACGTTCAACAGATTCCACCGAGGGGCATGCCGGCGAGTGCGCCCGGTCTGCCCTCACCGACGCAAAGGTGCATCGATGAGCAGACGCTGGGAGCCTGACGAACTCGCCGAGATCAACCGTTGGCGTGTTATTCCCGACCGCCTGCGCCACTGGGCGCGCACCGAGCCCGATCGAACGTTCTTCCGTTGTGGCGGCGGCTGGTTGACCTTCGGGCAAGTTGACTCCAAGACCGACGCCATCGCCGGTGGACTGTCGAAGATCGGTATCACCAAAGGCGACCGGGTGGCCGTCATGTTGCCGAACTGCGAAGAGGCATACCTGGGGATACTGGCGTTGGCCAAGCTCGGCGCGATCCAAGTACCGCTCAACGCCTACCTCAAGGGCGAGTTCCTTCGCCACCAACTTGCCGACTCGGGAACGACGTGCCTACTCAGTGACGCGCCCGGTATCGCCGAAGCGATGCGCGTTCGCGGCGAACTGAGCGATCTACGGCACTTCGTCAGCATCGGAGACCAGACGGTCTCCGGCGCAGTGGGTTTCGGCGAGCTCGTGGACAGTGAACTGTCGTGCCCCGACCACAACATCGCCGCGCGCGACCCGATGGCGATCATGTACACCTCGGGCACGACCGGACTCCCCAAAGGGTGTGTGCTGAGCCAGGGCTACTTTATGTTCCTTCCCCGGGGCTGGTTCGAAAGCGATTGGTACCGCCCGGATGAACGGGTGATCACCGCCTTGCCTATGTTTCATATCGCCGGTCAGGGTATGACGCTCATGTCGGCATTGCAGGGCGGTTTGGAGACGACATTCCTTCGGTCATTCAGCGCCGGTCGGTTCATCGCGCAATGCCGCGAGGCCGGCGCGACCGCCGCGTTCGGGGTGGGGCCAATGGGGATGGCGGTGCTTGCCACCCCGCCCAGTGACGACGACCGTGACCACACCCTGCGGATCACCGTCTTCCCACCGATGGCGCCCACGGCGCGACAACAGTTCCAGCAGCGTTTCGGAGTTGGTGTGGTCAGCGAGGTGTACGGCCAGACCGAATGCAATCCGATCACTCTGAGTCCGCTCGATGCGCACACAGCTCAGCCGGGCGTGCTCGGTGCGCCTGCTGCTTGGGTCGACGTCGAGATCCTCGACGACAACGATCAGCCAGTACTCGACGGCCAACCCGGCGAGATAGCGATCCGGCCCCGGGAGCCGATGGTGATGTTCGATGGCTACTGGAACAATCCGGCCGCCACCGTTGCGACCAGCCGCACGCTGTGGCATCACACCGGAGATATGGCGCGACGAGCCGAGGACGGCAGTCTGGTCTTCTTCGACCGAAAGAAGGACGCCATTCGACGCCGTGGGGAGAATATTTCCTGCGTCGAGGTGGAAGCCGCGATCGTCAAGCATCCCGATATCAAAGCTGTTGCGACACATGCCGTTCCGTCGGCGCTGGGTGAAGACGATCTGAAGGCCTGGATCGTGGCCGAGCCAGGCGCGGCGTTGACACCCGATGGGATGCACGCCTTCCTCGTCGGCGCGCTTCCGTATTTTGCTGTGCCCCGCTACGTGGAACTCATCGATGAATTACCGGTGAATGCCCTGAACAGGGTGCAGAAGTTCAAGCTGAGCGAGCGGGGGAACGAGAACGCATGGGATTTCGAGAAACTGGGCTTGGGTATCTCGCGAGATAAGAGGCGTTGAACAGCCAACTTGCGTTTTCAGCCGAACGTTCGATAAGTTGATTTCGTGGCGGATGCGGTGACGACGGCAACGGCTGATCCTGCGGTCGAGATCAACATCGGCGAACTGTTCACCGCCGTGGCTGCCCGACACCCAGACCGGCCCGCGATCATCCGCGGTGATGACGTACAGACTTATCGCAACCTGGCGGAGCGCTCCGCGCGCCTGGCCCGGTTTCTCAGCGATCGCGGTTTGGGATGCTTCGCCGAGCGGCGCGACCTCGCTGGGCACGAGAGCGGGCAGCACATGCTCGCTCAGTATCTGCACAACGGACAGGAATACATCGAGGGACTGCTCGGCGGATTCCGGGCCCGGGTCGCGCCTTTCAATGTCAATTACCTCTACCGCGCCGACGAACTGCTCTACTTGCTGAAGGATGGCGCGCCGGCCGTTATTCAGTACCACGCGGCGTTTGCTCCACAGTTGGCCGAAGTCCTGCCCAAGCTGACGACGGTGCCGCTGCTGTTGCAGGTGAGCGACGACAGTGCCAACCCGCTTCTTGCCGGGGCACTCGACTACGAAGCAGCCCTGGCGGGCTCCGAACCCGCGATCGACACCCATCCTTCTCCGGATGACCTGTACGTCATCTACACAGGCGGAACCACCGGGATGCCGAAAGGGGTGCTTTGGCGGCAGGCCGACGCCGCGGTGTCGACGTTCGGAATCAAGAACCGGCGGCATGCCCGCGAATGGCAGTCGGTGACCGAGATCGTCGATGCGGTTCGGTCGCGTCCGTCCCGGGTGTTGCCGTGCGCACCGTTGATGCATGGCGCATCACAATGGGCGGTGCTCGGATTCCTGTGTGAGGGCAACACTGTCGTGTTCCCTGAGCGGGCCGAATCCTTTCGCGCCGCTGATGTTCTCAGCGCCGTAGAGCAACACCGTGTCACCGCTGTGACGATCGTGGGTGACGCGTTTGCCTATCCGCTCGTTGAGGAGCTCGACCGCCACCAGCATGACGTGTCGTCGCTGCGTGTTGTGGTGTCGGGAGGCGCGGCCCTGCACGCAACAGCACGAAACCGGCTGCACGAGCTCGTCCCCGGCCTTCGGATCGTCGAGAACATCGGGTCCTCGGAGTCTGGTGTTCAGGGCAGCCGTGGAACGACCGCCGTGGGCCACGACGGGGCCTTCGTTCCCGACCGCTCCACCCTGGTGGCCTCCGAGGACATGACCTCATTCCTCAGGTCCGGCGACGACGCGACGGGCTGGCTCGCCCGCCGCGGACGCATCCCGCTGGGCTATCTAGGCGACCCGGTGAAAACGGCGCGCACCTTTCCGGTCGTCGATGGCGTCCGTGTGACGATCCCCGGCGATCGGGCCAGGCTGCGAGCCGATGGCCAAGTCGAGCTGCTCGGCCGGGATTCTCTGACGATCAACACCGGTGGGGAGAAGGTGTTCGTCGAGGAGGTCGAGTCCGTCCTCAAGGACTATCCCGGCATCGTGGATGCTCTCGTCGTCGGTAGGCCCAGCGCGCGATGGGGCACCGAGGTCGTCGCCGTGGTGGCCGCGCGTCCCGTGATGAATATCGAGGAGCTCCTGCAGTTCTGTCGTCGCAGGCTCGCTCGCTACAAGGTTCCCAAATGCGTGCACGTCGTCGACCTCATCCGCCGTAATCCCAGTGGGAAGGGCGATTACGGGTGGGCAGCGGAGCAGGTGTTCGAGCCCGCAATACGACCGCAACCGAATGAAACGGAGTGACTGTGGACATTGACGGCGTCTCAGCGATCGTCACCGGCGGAGCGTCGGGCCTGGGCGAGGCGACCGCGCGGGCGCTGGCTGCCGGCGGCGCTCGTGTGGTGATCCTGGACCGGCACGCCGAGGCGGGCCAACGGGTCGCCGAGCACATCGGCGGGGTGTACATGCTCGCCGACGTCAGCGACGAGGACCAGGTCCAGGCGGCCGTCGACGCTGCCATCGGGCTGGGACCCGTGCGCGTGCTGGTCAACTGCGCCGGGCTGGGGCCGGCATCCCGCATCGTCGATCGCGACGGCATTCCGATCCCATTGAAGAAGTTCGAGTTCGTGG
>Ga0210395_10001550_pt1 | contig 17760 bp, 13 predicted proteins | sample IncBWH4OmetaG_FD_150861 | JGI IMG/M metagenome (GOLD analysis project Ga0210395, IMG submission 150861) | Forest soil microbial communities from Barre Woods Harvard Forest LTER site, Petersham, Massachusetts, United States - Inc-BW-H-4-O ...
CTGATCATCCTCGACTTCATCGACATGAAAGAGCGGCGCCACCGCAACGCCGTCTATGAAAAGATGGTCGAGCTCATGTCCACCGACAAAGCCAAGACGCACATCCTGCCCATCTCGCAACTCGGCATCATGCAGATGACCCGCCAGCGCCAGCAGGAATCGCTCTCGTCCAATCTTTATACCGACTGCCCCTATTGCCGCGGACGCGGCATGGTAAAAAGCGCCACGACCATGTCGGTCGAGCTCCAACGCAAGCTCTCCTCTGTCGTTCGCCGCCTGCAAGCCCGTGGCGACGGCAAGGAATATTCGCTCCGCGTGCTCGTGCATCCGGGGATACTCGAACGCCTCCGCAGCGAAGACGCCGAGCTCCTGGTGCGCATGGAAAAACTCTTTGGAGTCAAGTTGGCCTTCCGCGCCGACCCGGCCTACCACGTGGAGAATTTCAAGATCATCAACGCGCTGACGGGCGAAGAATACCGATAACTAATCATTCTCGTTCTCGTAATCGTTCTCTGTCCTCTGGTCCAACGCCAAAGTTGATTCGGCGTTGGATTTTTTGTGGGCGGGATAAAAACGGTCAAATCTGCGCCATGCCGCCATCGACAAAGAGCTCGATGCCGTTGACGAAGCTGCTGTCGTCGGACGCGAGGAACACAACCGCTTTGGCGATTTCGTCCGGAACGCCGACGCGGCCAAGCGGAATGGTGGTGACCATTGAGGCCACGAATCCCTGCACCTGTTCGTTGGTGAGACCTAGAAGATCATATCCCGGAGTCGGCACGAGACCCGGACTGACGGCGTTGACGCGAATTTTGCGTTCCTTGAGGTCGAGGGTCCAGTTGCGCGCGAATGAGCGCACGGCCGCTTTCGTAGCGCTATAGACGCTGAAGGCCGGCGTGCCTTTGACCGAGGTGGTGGATGCGTTGAGGACGATGGACGAACCGGGCGGCATCAAGGGCAGCGCCTTTTGCACGGTGAAGAGCAGCCCGCGGACATTGGTATTAAAGGTTCTGTCGAAATGCTCCTCGGTAATCTGGCCCAGGGGCGCGAGGCCGCCGCCTCCGGCATTGGCGAATAAAACATCAAGCCGGCCTTTCGTTTGCTTGATCGTGTCGAAAAGGCGGTCGAGATCGGCGAGGTTGGCCACATCGCTGCGAACCGCGGTGGCGTTGCTGCCGAGCTCATTCGCTGCCGCATCAAGTTCTGCTGGGCGGCGGCCCGTGATGAAGACATGCGCGCCTTCGGATATAAACCGCTTGGCGGTGGCGAGACCGATTCCGCTGCTGCCGCCTGTGACCAAGGCGACTTTGCTTGAGAGTTTTTGGATTGTTTTCATGATAGTTATTTACCGTTCGATACAGAATTAAAGGGATGGAAAACATGGACAGAAACCTGTCAATGATTTATTTATTTAACAGTATGAAGCCCAAGAAAGTTACCCCAGCACCCGGTCGTCCCCGCGCTTTCGACGCAGAGAAAGCGTTGGACCGCGCGATGAAGGTCTTTTGGCGGAAAGGCTACCTGGGCACGTCGCTTTCCGATCTTACGGACGCGATGGGAATCAATCGCCCGAGTCTCTACGCCGCCTTTGGCGACAAGAAATCTCTCTTCCGCAAGGCGCTCGAGCGCTATGGCAAAGGTCCGTCCTCCTATTTGGGTGAAGCGCTGCGCGAGCCGAACGCACGCGCCGTCGTCGAGCGGATATTACACGGCGTGGTTGGTTTGCTGACCGGTCCGCAGTCGCCCAGGACTTGTTTGTGGGTGCATGGCGCACTTTCCTGCGGGGATGATCCCCTGCGGAAGGAATTCGCTGCGCAGCGCGCCGCAGGACTAGCCGAGCTACGCACGCGCTTCAAGCGGGCCATCGCCGAGGACGACCTTCCGGCTGGCTCGGACGCTGACGCGCTCGCGCGCTACTTGCAGGCGGTCAACTTTGGCCTGACCGTTCAGGCGTCCACCGGTGCGACCCGCAAGGAACTCCTGCAAATTGTTAAAATTGCCCTGAAGGCCTGGCCGAAATGAAAGGGCGGCCTTTGGCCGGAGAGCCGATCCTAGGCCATTCGGGTCACTAGGCCATTCGGGTCAGGTTTCTAAGAATTAAATCCCGATGATCTTACCGTAGGTTTTTAACTGTTAGAAGCCTGAGGTTGCTGCGATTTGACCTCGTAAATTCGAATTTTGACAGCCTGACCCCGTCGGCCTCCCTGTGCCTTCGTGGTTAAAAGCCCCGTGTTACGATTTAAATTTAGCCGGAACTTGTGCTCCGAAAATGTTACAATGGCGCAACAACCGTTAAATAAACAAAGCCCAGGATTCCTGCGTATTTCCAGCTGCACATGGCGTCAGCGCAAAGACGCCAGATGATGCACCGGAGCCCTGAGCTTTCATCAGGCCGTAAAACATGGCCGCGCTTTACCCGGAAAGGAGGGTTGTTCCATGAGCATAACCATCCCTAAAACCCAGGGCGCATCGATCGAAATCGGCGCCAGCCTCGAAAAGGAATTCGGGCACCTGCCGATGGCTTTTCACTTGTTCCTAATCAACCATGACGGAGCGAAACCGAAAAAAAACGTCGCGATCGTTGACGGCAAAAAAAGCGCCGGCATCGAACGGTTCATTCCCGCCAGCAAGATCATTCAGGTGCGGGACTCTGCCGCTGGCTTTCCCGGAAAAATGCTGCCCTTTGCCCGTTCCGCCTCAGGAAATCTCGTATACCTCAACACCATCAATGGCGCCATCTACCTTTGGGATCGTCAGGCCTATTCCGCCGATGTGAAACTGGCCGATTCATTCGACCAATTTCTCGGCGCACTCGAAGAAGTAGCCGATCCGAGGGGATCAGGTCCCGAATTCGATAGTGTGGACCCGAAAGGGTCGGGTCCCGAATCTGATAATTTCCATGTGAGATGAAATGTCCGATCCGAAGATGACATGGGGCGGACAGTGAGGGCGCGATCTATGGCTAGCAACGGTCACATCTGTCGGAACCGATGGGAAAAGGCCCGGCTGACCGGAAGCTTTTCCGCCCGGCCTTTCAAATTTAGGGTGACGCGACCGGTCAGTTCGTGGTGGGCGCTGGCCACCGCTTGCGCGTTCACGATTGTATTACGATGAATTTGCCAGAATCTTTCGGGGTCGAGCTGCGTCAACAATTCCTTGAGCGGCGTGCGAATGAGATACTCGCGCGCCACGGTCTGAACCGCCGTATATTTGTCGTCGGCGCGGAAATAGAGCACGCTTCCTATGTCGATCAAATAGGTCTCTGCGCCGACGCTCGCGCGGATCAAGCTGAGTCGAGCGGGAACGGGCTTGAACAACCGTTGCAACAAAGCCGCCAAATCGATCGCGGGCGCTCCGCTGGCGAAGCGGGCCTTCAGTCGGTCGACCGTCTGGGCTAGCCTCATGTCGCTGACCGGCTTGAGGAGATAATCGACGGCTGCCGCCTCAAAGGCGGCCACGGCGTATTGATCGTGGGCCGTGACAAAGACCAGATGCGGCACCCGAGCCTTCTCTGCCACTTCCAGTCCGCTCAACCCCGGCATTTGAATGTCGAGAAAGGCAAGGTCAGGGCTGAGCCGGGTGAGCGCCTCGACGGCGGACGGACCATCATGCACGACTGTGGCGATGTCCAATTCGGGCCAAATGCGGCCAAGACGGATGGCAAGATCGGCAGCGAGCGCGGGCTCGTCGTCGGCGACTAGCGCGCGAGGCCGGGCTTGGGAATCCATAACTGGGCGGTCAATCCGGCTGCTGCGTTTTCTACCAGTTCGAGGCGGGCGGCGGGGCCGAACAGCGTAGCCAGCCGCTCACGTACGTTCGCCAAGCCAACACCCACGAAGTGAGACTTGCCGGCCAGACCAACGCCATCGTCGCTCACATTGAGCGCAAGCTGGTCGTTTTCTTCGCGGGCGGAAACGCACAGACGTCCAGAGCCAAGCTTTGGCTCTAAACCGTGACGAATCGCATTTTCCACGAGCGGTTGCAACAGCATCGGAGGAAACGTCAGATGCCGCAACGCCTTGGGCACGGCGATTTCCCAGGTCAGTCGTCCGCCCATGCGCTGCGCCTGGATGCCGAGATACGTTCCCAAAAGGCGGCATTCATCATCCAGCGACGTGCGGTCGGCCCGGCTATGAGTCAGGCTCGCCCGCAGGTAGTCATTCATGCGTTCGAGTAGGGTGCGGGCAGCCAGGTCGTCCCGTCCAATCAGGCTATGCAAGTTGGCCAGGGTGTTGAACAGAAAGTGCGGTTCGATCTGCGCCTGCAGCAACCGCAAGCGGGCGTCGAGCGCGGCTTTTTCGCGCAGCTCGGCGCCCTCACGCGCCTGTTCCAACTCGTGAATATGTTCACGGCAGTAGAAAAACCTCACGACCATCGCGGTGAAAATCACTCCCAGCCCAAGAAAATGCAGCGCGTCTCGCCAGTCGCCAAAGAACATCTCTGCAAACTTCTCCACCCCAAACAGTCTGGCTGCCACCGCACTGATCAACAGCCCGCACCCACCCGCCAGCCCAGCGAGGATCAAATACCCGCAGCGCGCAGCAAACAGGTGTTCGAGCAAGAGATACGTGTAGCCGATTGACAATCCGATCAATTGGGCGACCACCCAGATCTGGCCGAAATGGCCATGGGTGTCGGCCGGCCATAACACCACGGCAACCAGGGTGTTGCCGCTGAGGGCGAAAAGCAGCAGCTGCCACCACGCCAGGGGAGTAATTTCTTTGGTTTGCATCGTAGGATCGTTACTGGCCAACACCGTAGGGCGGTAAACGCCATCGCGTCGAGACGAGATGCGATGCAATACCGGCAGACCCGGCTTAAACCGCCGAAACGCGGTGTGAATTGAAGCCGGACGCAAGCCGTCTATCCGTCCCCGTGACCGTTTAGTCGGTGGTTTCGGCATTTCGGCGCAATCGGCTTCTTTCACGACTCTTGGCCCACACTGTATCTGCCCCTGCCCAAGCTATGCCGTCGCTCGCGGAGCCTTGCCTCTGCGGGCGGCTCTTTCCCTTAACCAGAAAAACAACCATGAAACTCTTCCTTAATTCCATCGTCAGCGCCGCCGTTCTCGCCGGCGCGCTTACCATGCCGAACCCCGCCCACGCCGCCCTCACCGATGGCTTGGTGGCCCGCTACATCTTCGATAACTCCAGCTATGCCGACGCTTCCGGCAACGGCTTTGCCGCCAGTCCCATCGGCAACGCTCAAATCGTTTATGAACACGGCAACCAGGCCGTTTTGCTTGACGGCGCCGGCTCTTACGTGACCGTGCCGGATGCCTCGGCTCTCACTCCGTCCGTCATCACCTTGTCCGCGTGGGTAAAACCCGAACAGATGTCCTTTCCGATGCGCATCATCGAAAAAGGCAACTGGAGCTACTGGATGTTTATTTCCAGCGGCGTGCTCAACTTCGGCATCAATACGCCAAACGGAAACACCACCATTCAATCCAATGGCCCCTTGCTCGACAAAGAGTGGAACCATGTTTGCGGAACCTATGACGGATCGCAGCTCAGGCTTTATGTCAACGGCGTGGCGCAAACCGCCACCGCGACCCTCTCCGGCGCAATCGCAAAAAACACCCAAGCGCTCGGCATCGGCGCAAACGTCAACGACACCACCACCTGTTTTCACGGATTCATTGATGACGTGCGCATCTGGAATCGCACTTTGACGCCTACGGAGGTGGCTTCGGTCTACGGCGAGGGCATCATTGCCCCCACCGGCATCACCGTCACAGGCGTGCCCGGCAGCGACATCTATTTGAACGGCCATTATACCGGCAAGCAAACACCCGCGACGATCAACGTCGTAAATCCAGGACACTACTGGGTCGGCATCGGCAATGACGCTTACGGTTATCAGCAGAACCAAGCTTACGTCGCGGCGGGAAAGCCCGCCACGATCGGCTTCGATTCGGCTTCGGGCTGGCTACCTCCCCGCACTTGGAAAATCCTGATGGTTTATATCCGCAATGCCGTCATGGATGACGTAGGCGGCGTTCCCGCCGTGCCGCTCACCGATAGCGAAATTCAAGCCGCACACGATTCGATGGCCCTTACCGGGCAGCAATGGGTCGGTCCCTACTCGCGCAATCTCGTCCAATGGCAGGTCACCTATGTTACAAACGAAACCGTTCCGGGGCATCTGCACTTGGACACCGGTTTTCCCTCCCTGGATACAAACCGCTACATCCAAGAGGCCGGATTGACCAACGACTACCAGAACAACTACGAATCGATCATGTTTTTCTATCCGGATGTCCGGCAGGACGGCCAGCCTTACGTCACGTCCATCCGGGCCGGAACCCTCGACGGCGTATCGGCCATTCCCAATATCTGGGAATCGTGGGGTTGGCAGGAAGGCTCGGGCAACAGCCAGATATTTCTGCATGAATGGATGCATGTCGGCGAACAGTACTACCGCGATAGTTTCGGCTGGGACACGGGAGTGGAGGACGGCGCTACAAGCTACGGCTACACCAGCGATCCAAATCTCGTCTGGCTTCCTTTTTATAAGGATTACCTGCGGGGAAAAGTCCCGGCGGGAAACAACACCTACGTCGGCTATTCTCCCCTCGCCTGGATCGAAGGTTCTCGCCTCACCAAAAATATTTTGCCGCGCAACCTGTCTCTCGGCGCGCCGACCGTCCTCTTTTCCGACGACTTCGAGGACGGCAGCCTAGCCAACTGGACCCAATCGGGTGGCGCTTGGTCGATCGCAACCGACGGCAGCAAGGTCCTAAAACAGAGCAGCACGTCTGCGAGCAATGCTCGAGCGTTCGCCGGATCGTCCACCTGGGCCAATCAAACGGTCACGGCTCAGATCAAGCCATTATCCTTTAAGGGTACCGACCGGTTCGCCGCCCTCTTCGCCCGCCTAAAGGACACCAACAATTACTACTTCGTGACGTTGCGCAGCAGCGGCAAAATCGAAATTGAGAAACTTGTTTCGGGCTCGGTCACGGTCCTCGCTTCCAAATCATTCATCGTATCGACCAATACCTGGTACAAGGTCCAATTTTCGGTGATTGGTTCAACGCTTCAACTGTACGTTAACGACATCCTGCAGCTCTCGGCCACGGATACAAAATTCGCCGCCGGGAAAGTGGGCGTCGGCACCTATTATTCCACGGCAGAGTTCGACAATTTGACCGTCACGCAGTGAGACGGATTACCTGATCAAACGACTCCCGCTTCATTCGGAGGAGGGAGTCGTTCTGCATCAGGGACAGGTCGAAAAGTTCATTTTACCCAAAAGTCACACAGGCCACCCGCGCTTGTGCTAACGTGTTAGGTCGGCGACAAGTCCGGCTGATTTCAAAACCAAGTCTCCCGCCATGAATGTCTCGATCCGTTGCGTTGTCCTGTTCCTCTCGTCCATCGCCGCGCTTCAGGCCGCCCCATTCGAAAACTTGAATTTTGAATCGGCCCAGATCGCCAGCGCACCTGCAAACTACACCCCAGGGGATGCTTTCGATCCAATTTCCGCAGCTTCCGCGCTTCCCTTCTGGACGGCGGAGGAAGACAATACGGTTTGCACGGCCATATGGGGACAACCGAACGCCTTGGATGAAACGTCCGTGGCTTTGGTCAACCCAACAAGCAGTTCTCAGTTCGGTGGCGTGATTCAGGGAAAGTATAGCGTGGTGCTGACTGCCATGCCGGAAGCTCCCCCAGGATATTTCCAAACCGCATCGATTTTTCAAACTGGCGACGTACCCTTGCAGGCGAAGTCCCTCACGTTCCTCATGCAAGGGGCCTACGGCCCTGCCCCGATCGTAACCTTGGGTGGTACACCGATCAATCTCGTTGCTTTGTCGCAGAATGGCACCGTGTCCACCATGGCGGGCGACGTCTCGGCGTTCGCGGGGCAGACCCTTGAACTCAAGTTTCTCTGCCAGGGAGTGAGCGGTGCTTCCCCTGTGGGCGAGAGTGGTTTTGAGCTGGATAACGTCAACTTTTCGCCGGTCGCCATTCCCGAACCATCCCCGTACGCTGCAATGATCGCTGGAACCGCCCTGCTTGGAGCATTGATTCTTCGGAAAAGGCAAAAGCAACCAGTAGTTAACCAGCTTTCCTCATAGGCGACCCAAAAGGGGTTCCGAATCTGATAATTTTCCTTGTCCGTCAAATCGGGGCAACCTCACGCCGTCAGTATTCGAAAAATCGAAGTTTCCATAGATAAAATCCACTTTATGGCTCGGCTCTTTCCACGGGCTGGTTGCGCCGGGCGAACCATGGGTTTTGGGCTGCTTTTAACTCGTACATTCGAATTTTGACGGGCTGACCACTTTCAATGTGCCGGTCTCAACCTGCCCTTTCCAGCCTCCGAGCAGATTGTTTGTTCGTTTTTGAATCGAACGGCTGTTATGAAGTAGCAGCCAATCAAACAAATCTCCTCCCTAATTATAAAAACGATCAAGATTGACCATCGATGACCTCAAATCTCCCTGATTTTTTCCTGGCGTCCATCGAGAGTCATCTCTTTTGCGATCCGCGCAGATGCTGGATCGAAGCCACGGTCGTTGGCGAGATCAGATCTGATTATTTACTCGTTCGAATCGATCCTCCGGCCAATGATTTTCGAACAAAAGAAGCCATCGATAGAGTCCTTGTTGCGGGTAAGAATAAGCCCCTAAACTTGGCGGAGCTTCCAACCTCAGTTTACATTGCAAAAATAAAGGATGCAGCGGTTGTCAAAACGTATAAATGTCTGGCTTCAGACATTGAGGTTGTAGCCTCTGGCGAAATTTTTGCTTCTCAAAAGGCCGCCGCGGCATTCGCGGCCTCTGTTGCATGACGGCCGGAGAGAGTCGGTACTCTACTTGTTTAATTTCGTCTTTGACCCAAACCGACGATCCGGCAAAGCAGGGTTTGACCCGTTTTTGACGTACCAATACGTTTTGAATGGCCCATTTCTAAACGCAACCCATGACACCAGCTCCTGGAAGCCAAGCCGAAGGAATCGACCGCGATCAGAATCCCAATGATGTCGTTATGCCCTGGGCTCAAGTGAGCTTCGCCGCCCCAGATCGGTGGGTCGAAGAGGAGACGTATGATGATAAAATCGCAACCAAAGAAGGTGCGCACATAACCTATTTGCTTTTGACCAGACAAACGGATGCGGACGCGGGAAAGAGTTTTTATGCAACCGCCATTCGGCTTGAAACGGCCCTTTCAGTTCAGAATGAATCCCAATGGCGTCTTTCCCTTGATCCCCGGTTCCAGAAATTAACGCTTCACTGGCTGCGTATCGTTCGCAATAACGAGCGCATTGATCACCTCCGGCGAGATCACATGAGGTTGATCCAACGAGAAACCCAGTTGGAACATCATGTGATCAACGGCAGCTGGACCCTACTGGCCGTTCTCGATGACGTGCGCCCCGGCGATATCATTGAATCGGGTTACTCTTATGAGTTCCAGCACCCGATCATCACTGGCTTGTCCGAGACATTTTTTGCCGTGCCGGAACAATTCGTAGTGGGACGCTATCGGCTCAGTGTACTTTTCGATTCAACCCGCCCATCGATGAATTGGAAAGCGTCAGCTGATGCTCCCAATCGCCAGGAAAAGGCACTCGAAAACGGCCGGAAGAAGTGGAGCTGGGAAGGCTCACAGACAATCCTTTTCGACCCCGAGTTCAACTGCCCCAGCAGTTATTTAAGGTACATTTGGATACAGGTTTCCGACTTCACCGGTTGGAACCCACTGGCCACGCGGGTTGCGGATGCCTGGATCGGCGTCAATGATGTGCCTGATTTCGATCTTCTTCCGGAATTCAAACAACCCCAGAATCCTAATGCCGCAGCTGTGACAGGGCTCGTGCGCTATATCCAGGATCAGTTTCGGTATTTGAGCATCGACTTGGCCACCGGCGGTTGGGTCCCTGCTTCGCCCGCCGTAGTGGTTCGCCAACGCCATGGCGATTGCAAGGATCTCGTCTGGCTTGCCTGCACTGTCCTTAGGCGATGGGGAGTGAAAACTCGGCCAATTCTCGTGGGAACAGGGATGCGTGAGCGGGTATGTTCACTTCTACCCATGACGGTTCTTTTCAATCATGTAGTGCTCGAGGTGGAAGTCGATGGTATGACGCGTTGGTTCGACTTGACCCTTCGATCTCAAGGCGGAGACTTCACGAGCCAACCCATAGGATTATTTGGATATGGCATGCCCGTGGACGCCAGTGCTGACGCACTTCAGGCCCAGCCGCCGCTGCAGGGCGTAAATCTATATGCTCTGCGGGAGACCATCAGTCTTGATACCCGCCGCGGTGAGCCTTCGACAGTGGAACAACGGCTATGGGCGGAGGGCTTTCAGGCAGAAAATCTACGGCGAACCCGTCTGGCTCAGGGAGCCGATGGCTTCGCCATCGAGCGCCTGAAGCATGCCCAAAAGCGGTTCGGTAAGGCAGCGCGGATCGGCGCGCTAGAATGGCGTGATGATCGAGACCGAAACGTTTGTGAGCTGGTTGAAGTCTTTCAAATATCCAATGTCATCAACGCCGGTGAAGGTGGGGAGCGCGCAAACTATGACGTTCCACCAAACATCGTTGTCCAAACCTTCGCAATTCCCGAGGACAAGCCTCGGCGCAGCCCATGGAGCATGCCATTCCCCTTTGAAATCAGGCACTCGATTACGGTCAGATCGAAGGACATGGGTATGCTCAATGATCGTCGGCGAAAGTGGACGACCAAAGAATTCACTGCGACCCTTGACGAGCCCCGCCTGTCGGGCAAATGGACAAAGACAGCCCGCTTTATTGTCGATGCCTCGGAAATTCCCGCCGACCGGCTTGGCGCATATCGGCAGCAGATTACTGACTTTTTCAGGGCGACATCATGGCGCCTTTACTTGGCTTGGGGAAAGTCCCGTTTCGAAGTGGAATCCGGTTCCGGCAAGCTGCCTTCTCCTGCCCTGGGGGTTAATGCATACGTTTCATCTGACGATCTAAATCAATATCCCAAGGCCACGATCGGCACAGATGATCCGATCCCGGGAAAATTCAAGGTTGTGAAAAATCGGTGGCGCCGGTTTCGTAACTCGAACACACGCTGGCAATATATTATAGCCATCTGGTTCTTGCTCGCAGCCCTGTCGTCGATTTTGCACAGCTGTTCTTCCAACTAACAGGAGTAAATGGGAATTTTTTAGGGCCAGGTCGAAAAAGTTCAGATGATCACTGATCTGGAGGAAATAGATAAAAAACGAGTTCGAACCTAACTTCATATTATCAGTAACCCGAAATTCGCCCCAGCTTCCGGCTCAAAATTCAATTGTGAAGCCGCGATATTGGGCCAAGCTGGCGAAGTGCCCAGACGCTACTCCGTTGTTTTCTTAACCGTGTGTCTGGTCGACGCCTGTTTTATTTGGAGCGAGTTTGTTGGTTTCGTCGGTTTTTTCCAGCCCGCTATCCATCCAGGCGGCAGATGGAACACGGCTTGGGATACCGACCCTTTGCGTTTTCGTATTCCGTTCATTCTTGATCTGGCGTTAGTGGTCGTTGGCATAGGGGGTTATATGGCGAAAAAGAAGCCAGGCGTCCTTTGGGAATTGTCGACGGGACTCGCTCTTATAACAGGCTTATGCGCGGTGCTATTAATGACCGGATTTTCAACAGGGTTATGATTCTTTCGCCCGGCCCATCCGAATGGGTCTGTCATTGGTCATTTGGTTGCCCAGACTTTCGGCGTCTAGTCCGCCATAGCCTTTAGCGATGGAGGACGTTCAGCGTTCGATGTTCCAAACCGGGCCTTGGACGTTGGGCGTTAAATGTTGGATGTTCAAAGGTGTCCGTTTTTCCCCGGCTCATTCGTTGAGTAAGTAGGTCCAACCCGCTTGACTCCGTTCAGGGCAAGCCCATCACCCTCCATCGAAAGAAGAAAATCATGTCCACCCATACCATTCGTCTTCACCGGGTCCTTCGGGCCAAGCCCGAGAAGGTCTATCGCGCGTTCCTCGACGCCGATGCCATGAGCAAGTGGCTCCCGCCAAACGGATTTACCGGAAAGGTCCATCACATGGACGCCAAGGTCGGCGGCTCCTTCAAAATGTCGTTCACCAACTTCACCACGAGCCAGCCTCACTCCTTCGGCGGAAGCTATCTCGAACTGGTGCCTCACGAACGCATCCGCTACACCGACAAGTTCGACGACCCGAACCTGCCGGGCGAAATCCATGTCACCGTCACCCTGAAGAACGTGTCCGTTGGCACCGAAGTGAACATCGTGCAGGAAGGCGTGCCCGCCGTCATCCCGGCCGAGGCGTGCTACCTCGGCTGGCAAGAATCGCTGGTCCAATTGGCGATGCTGGTCGAGCCGGAGATACCTTGAACATTTTGCCACGAAAGAACACAAGGAGCACAGAATTAAAGGTTTTGATCCATGTCCAATCCAAGCGAGCCGCGCCCTATCGTCGTTTCGGCAACACCCATCGAGCTCTGCCAGTTCCTGAAATTTGGCGGCCTGACGGACAGCGGCGGAGAGGCCAAGCGGGCCATCAGCGACGGAGAAGTCCTCCTGAATGACGTCGTGGAAACGCGCAAAGGGAAGAAACTCACCGTCGGCGACCGCGTGACCTTCGCCGGACAGACGATTGTGGTCAAGACGTAGTCATTGGTCATTCGTTATTGGTCATTTGTAGTTGGTAGTTGGTACCAGACCGGCGCCTACTTCCGATTACACGCTCAGGGCTACGGATGGCACGCCCAAGCTTGTTTCGTCAGTTAATTCGAACGACTTCCGACAAACGCAGGACGGGGCGGTTGGCGGCTTTTGAATCCGGGATGGACACGATGAAATGGGCTTCCCAGTCGTTTTTTTCCTCGGGGTCGACCAGAACCTGGGCGATGATCCACTCGGCGGTGTCCCGGTTCTCCTGCCAGAAGGTTCGCGTGGATGAGCGTCCGTCGGGATCCAGGCGAAAGCGGCCCCTGGCTTCGAAATAGGCTGAAAAAGCGGTGCCCAGTCTTCGGGCCTCTTCCGAGGCCGCTTCGCCTTCGCCGAGGATTTTGGCCTCGCCGGTCAGAAGCCGGGAGGCGGCGCTTTCCCATTCACGCATCGCGATGTCTTGCAAAAAAGCAAAGATTGCGGTGCGAACGAGCCGCTTGAAGGCGGCGGTGTCCCGAGTGACATCGAAGGTGCTCGGCCGCTCCGGCTTGTCGGTTCCTTCGCTGGCGACGAACGCGGGATTGCGCAGGCGTTCCCACTCTTCCAGGATGCTCGAATCCACGCCGCGGATCAATTCACGAAAATAATCCTCCAGCTCGAATACCTCGGGGGTCTTGGCGCTTTCGGGAACCGTTTGGGCGAGTACTTTCCAGACCTGGGACAAATGGCGAAGGAGCAGGCCTTCGGAACGCTGGAGTTCGTAAGCCCTCACGTACTCGGCAAAAGAGAGATAGCGTTCGTACATTTCCCGAGCCACGGACTTGGGTCGCACCGTCTCCTGTCCAGCCCAGGGATGCGCCGCGACGAAGGCATTGAACGTGTCGTAGATGAATTCTCGCAGTGGCTTGGGGTGCTCCACCTCTTCCAATTTTTCCATGCGCTCTTCGTACGGTATCCCGGCGGCTTTCATTTCCTCGATTTTCTCCCCTTTGAGTTTGTCCACCTGCCGGCGGAGAATTTGGTCCGGATCCTCGACGATCGACTCGCAGAGCGTCAGGACATCGAAGGGATAGTCGGCACTCGCACGATCGAGCAGGGGCAACGTGTCAATGAGGTAAAGGGAAAGGGCCTGGTGCAGGGAGAAGTCGGCCTGAAGGTCCAAATTAACGCGGAGCTTGCGGCCGGAGGGCTCCCGGGGAATCCACTCGACGATCCGACGGTCCACCAGTGCCTGGAAGAGCTGCCAGGCGCGGCGCTTCAGGGCGCGCTTGCGCGGCGGCGTCTCGTGACAGTCGTTGATGAGCCGGCGCACGGCACGGCACCCGTCGACCTCGCGACCGAGGAGAAAGAGCAGTATCCCGTGCGAAATCGTGAAGCGGGATTGAAGCTCCTCCGGCGCGGCCGTCTGCAGTCGCTCGGAAGTCTTGATATCCCAGATCACGCTCCCTTCCGGGGCCCGTTGCTTCACGATTTTTTTCTGCCGCCCGTCCCGGTTCGCCTTCTCTTCGGCCCGCTTGTTCGCGATAACATGCTCCGGCGCCTGGACGATGACGTACCCCTGGTCGTCGTAACCCTTGCGTCCGGCGCGGCCTGCCACCTGGCGGAAATCGCGGACGCTGAGAACCGCGGATTTTTCGCCGTCGTATTTCCATAGCTGGGTAAATACCACCGTGCGGATCGGCACGTTGATGCCCACGCCGAGTGTGTCCGTGCCGCAGATCAGCTTGAGCAGGCCCCGCTGGGCGAGCGTCTCGACGAGGATGCGATATTTGGGCAGCAGACCGGCGTGATGGACCCCGATCCCGTGGCGCAGCCATCGCTTCATTTCCTTTCCGTAAGGGCTGCTGAATCGAAACCTCTCGAGTTCCTGCTGTAGGGCCGCCTTCTCCTCCTTGGTGCAGACATCGAGGCTCATCAGGCTCTGGGCGGCTTCGGCGGCCGATCGCTGGGTGAAATGGACGAGGTAAACGGGAGCCCGGTTGTCCGCGAGGAGCGCGGCCACGCGTTCCTGCAGCGGCGTTTCGGAATACTCGAATTGGAGCGGAACGGGGCGGTGGTCGCTGCGGACGGTGACGCAGGGGGCCCCGGTCAGCCGAAGAAGCTCTTTCTCGAAAAACGCGGTCGCCCCGAGGGTCGCGGACATCAAGAGAAAGCGGGCCCGCGACAGAGTGAGGAGCGGCACTTGCCAGGCGTAGCCGCGCTCCGCATCGGAGTAGTAATGAAATTCGTCCATGATCACCGCGACGAGGTCGCTGTGTTCGCCGCGCGCCAGCGCGATGTTGGCGAGGATTTCCGCCGTGCAACAGAGCATCGGGGCACGGGGATTCACGCTCGCGTCCCCGGTCATCATGCCGACATTTTCGGGGCCGAAGTCCCGACACAAGGCGAGGAACTTTTCGTTGACGAGCGCCTTGATGGGACAGGTGTAGACGGAGCGTTCGCCCGCGCAGAGCGCCTTAAAATGGAAGGCCGCGGCAACGAGCGATTTCCCAGAACCGGTCGGGGTATTGAGAATCACATTGTTTCCGGAGAATAGCTCCAGGATCGCCTCTTCCTGCTCCGCGTACATCCGGATGCCCCGGTCCGTCATGACAGTGGAGAACCGTTCCATCACGACCTCCGCAGCCGGGCGACCCGGAAGGGGCGCCAACGGCGGAATGAGCGGTGGGACGGAAGGCATTTCTCTTAACAGGACTTTGGCTGGCGACAGTGACAAGTCCCCTTTAGTAATTCGTAGTTGGTCGTTGGCCTTTAGTTTCGTGGTTACGGCTTATCGGCCGGCTTGAGTTCTCCCCTTCCCCGGGTCAGAATCTGCGGAAATGAACGAGCCTCGACTCGACAAAGTTCTTTGGAGCCTGCGGGTCTTCAAGACGCGCCCCCAGGCCACCGCCGCCTGTCGCGCGGGTCATGTGCGCATCGGTGAACTCGAATCGAAAGCGGGCCGCGATGTCCACCCCGGCGAAGTTATCGTCGTGCGCATCGGCATCATGACCCGAACGCTCAAGATTCTCGCGCTACCGCCCTCGCGCGTCAGCGCGAAGCAATTGCCCGATTACATGACGGATCTCACTCCCGCGTCCGAATACGAACGGGCCAAGCAGGCGAACTTCGAACACATGCTCGCCCGCGAGCGGGGCCGCGGACGTCCCACCAAAAAAGACCGCCGCGAGCTTTCAAAAATTTTGGGGCCCGAAGGCGGAGGTTGAAATCATTTTCGCCACAAAAGAACACAAGGAGCTCAGAGACCAATCCTGTTTTGTGCTCCCTGTGGTCTTTTGTGGCAAAAAGGTTAAACTCTGGATCGAGCTTTGTGTTCTTCGCCGGCCGTTCGACGAGCTCAGGGTCCCGAGCATTGTCGAGGGGCCTGCCGAACAGGGCGAAGGAGAGTCCCTTCGTGGTGAATCAGCTTCCCGGTACAAATCAGGGAAACCACTAGCTCTTGTTTCTTGGTGTTGGGATGCCATGGCCTTACTTTCTCTCACATGATTCCCATGCGCCTTCGCCCTTTTCTCTGGTGTGCCGCCATCCTGGCCTCCTTGCCCACGATCTCCCGCGCCAATTTCATCTTCACGGTCACCGATCTCGGAACACTTGGCGGATCCACATCGCACGCCCTGGCGGTCAACGCTTCCGGCCAGGTGGCCGGCGAAGCGATGAATTCTGCCGGCAACTATCGCGCTTTCGCCTATTGGGAGGGCACGATGATCGACCTGGGCACGCTCGGCGGCGATTATTCCAGCGCCTCCGGCATCAATGATAAAGCCCAGATCGTCGGAACGGCGGCGACGGCAGCGAGTAAGAAACACGCTTTTCTTTTCTCCTTTGCCACCGGCACCATGATCGACTTGGGCACTTTGGGCGGCGATTACTCGGGCGCAGCAGCCGTTAACAATCATGGCTTCGTCGTCGGCAAGGCCGCGTTGCCCAGCGGATCCAGCCGCGCCTTTTTCTATGCCAACGGCGTGATGTACGACCTGGGCACGCTCGGCGGCGATTTCTCCGCCGCCACCGCAATCGACGACAACAATGTCATCGTCGGCAACGCCGACACCCCTCTCATGCTTGGCCAAATGTACAATCAAACGGGTTTCATCTTCTTAAACGGCGGCATGCACAATATTTCGGATTGGGGCACAAATACGATTGTTGACGCTAACGGAGTCAGCGACGCCGGCATCGCGGGCGATGAGGACGGCGATCCACTCGGAGGTTTCGGGTCGACCGGCTTCATCATTAACGGCAGCCTCATCAACATCGGAACGAGTGAAGACGTTTCCAGCGAGGACGGAATAAACCAAGCCGGCCAGGCTGTGGGTTACAAAGTCGACGCAACGCTCGGCATATTCGGCCCGCAGTATGCGTCGATCTACGCAAGCGGCGTGACTTACGATCTCAATACGCTGGTCGATCTTTCGAGCAGCAACTTTACGCAGTTAACGGAGGCCACGGCCATCAGCAATAACGGCTATATTGTGGGAAATGGCACGACCAAGAGCGGAGCAACCCACGCCTTCTTGCTGACCCCAATTCCGGCGCCGTAGTACAACCCGAACGGCGCAGGTATCAGATACCAAGTGCCGGGGGGTAATCCGAGAGGAATGTTTTCAGCGGGACAGGTTGAAAAAGACGCATCCGCCCTCGGTGGGCCGGGACTTGAAAAAGCGTCAGATTGCGGAAATTGATAGCTCTACCGCCAGGTTTAAAAACTGGCCGTAACGTTCTGCCGCGGAGGCCAGGGCACGAATTTCCGTTTTGTTCAATGACGCAAACGGGGAGGCGGTGATGACGACCGATTTTTTCTTAACCACACGCTTCCAGGTGCCCGCCACGCGGCCGTTAATCACCAGGGTGGGCATGAACATACCATTGCTGCCGGGAACGATTTTTTGGGCATATTGCGGATCGAGTGCCGCGCTGCGATCCTGGTAACCGAGCATATATTCATCGAAGCCCGGAAGGAGATGCACGCGGGGCGAAGCCAGGCGCAGAGCCAGCCTGCCTGGCGACATCCAGTGGACTTTTCCTGCGATGGTCTCCGACGCGAGATGCGCCGCAGTCATTTCAATCCCAGCCCTCGCCTCCGAAACTTTCAGGCCCGACCACCAGGCAAAATCATGGATCGTGGCCGGGCCATGACTGATGAAATACCG
>Ga0210395_10001552_pt1 | contig 17750 bp, 7 predicted proteins | sample IncBWH4OmetaG_FD_150861 | JGI IMG/M metagenome (GOLD analysis project Ga0210395, IMG submission 150861) | Forest soil microbial communities from Barre Woods Harvard Forest LTER site, Petersham, Massachusetts, United States - Inc-BW-H-4-O ...
GTAAATGGAGATCAAGTCGGTTCTTCTCAACTCGCGGGATTGCAGGTTACCGCGGAAGGCACCGACCAGCACCTCACCAGTCCCGGCACCACCCTGGGCACGGTCGCCTACATGTCCCCCGAACAGGCGCTGGGAAAAGAATTGGACCATCGCACCGATCTTTTTTCCTTCGGCGCCGTGCTCTATGAAATGTCCACGGGGACCCTGCCGTTCCGCGGCGAGACTTCGGCTGCAATCTTCGACGCAATCCTCCACAAATCTCCCGTCGCGTCAGTGCGATTGAATCCCGATCTGCCTCCCCGGCTGGAAGAAGTCACGAACAAGGCGCTGGAGAAAGATCGCAATCTGCGCTACCAGCAAGCCGCCGAGATGGGGACGGACCTGCAGCGCATCAAGCGCGATCTGGATTCGAGCGGGCGCCAGTTCACGTCGAACAGCGCATCTGCAGCTTCTTCCGGAGCCTCGACCGCAGTCCCTGTGGCGAGCGCATCGGACGGACGCGCATCGGACGGACGACCGTCCGGTCCTGCCGGTTCGACAGCCGCAGGTTCGGCTGTTGACGCATCCACTCCCTCCACTGCATCGTCTTCTGCCGTCGCCGCCGCTCGCGGACACAAGACCGCGACCGGGGCTGCTCTGCTCGTCGGCCTGTTCATCGCGGCCGCCGCCGTTTACGGCGTATACACTCTCGTGCGACGCCCTGCCACCCCTCCTTTTCAGACTTTTTCCATCACCCAGTTAACCAGTACCGGCAAGGTGCAGAACGCCGCGATTTCTCCGGACGGCAGGTTTCTGCTCAGCGTCCAATCCGACAACGGCAGCGAAAGCCTGTGGCTGCGGAACATTCCCACCGGCAGTGACACGCAAGTTCTCCCGGCATCGGGGCAATCGTTCGCTTCGCTCGTCTTTTCTCCCGACGGCAACTCTTTCTATTTCCGAGAGAGCGCGGGCACCACAGGAGCGTTTAATCTTTTCCGCGCTCCGCTTCTCGGCGGTTCGCCCGCGTTGCTGGCCAAGGATGTCGACGGAGGCCCGGTATTTTCGCCGGACGGCAAGCGCATCGTGTATTGCCGCTACAACGACCCTGAAGTAAACAAGTGGCGATTGCTGCAAGCCGACGCCGACGGCGGGAACGAGAAGGTGTTATATGTGGAACCCGCGCCCGGTGGCCCCCCTGCCCAACTCGCCTGGTCTCCCGACGGCAAACGCCTGGCGATTTCGAACTTGACGTTGAACAGCAAATCTCTCAGCCAGATTCGATTCTTTGATTTCGCACAAGGGAGCGTGGAGACCTTCGTCGCTTCCACCGACAAAATCATCCTGGACAATGCCTGGGCGCCGGATGGAAGAGGAATCTTTGTCAACTACGTGCCCCGCGGGGAGCATCTGTCGGTGCAGGCTCAGATCGGGCTGTTCTCCTACCCCGAGGGCACGTTTCATCCCATTACGAACGACCTGACCGACCACAGCTCTCTATCGATTGCAGGCGATGGTCACGCGTTGGCAACTGTGCAGAAGGAGACTTCGACCCAGATCGTTCTCATGCCGCCCAGCGGGGCCGGGCCCCTTACTCCCGTGCCCGGCATCGCGGCCCGTGAGTCCCTCCCGAGCTTCTCCTGGACAGGCGATGGACAATTGCTCATCTCGCATGGTGATCGCCTGGTCCGCCAGCACACCGATGGCACCCACGCGGTGACCATTCTGAGCGATCCAGCGGCCTGGATCAGCGCCCCTGTATCGTGCGACAACGATCGCTGGATTGCTTTGAACTGGATGGTTCACGGCGAAGGAATCGCCAACCGAGTCTGGCGGGCGAACCCCGACGGCTCCGATGCTGTGCCGCTCACGCCCGGGGGATTCGGCAGCTTCTGGGGATGCTCGCCGGATGGAAAGTGGCTGTACTACAGCGACCGACTCACGAGCGGCGTGTTACGAATCTCTTCCGGCGGCGGCAAACCCGAACTGGTGCCGGGAGCGAATCCTCCGAATTCGCTCATGGCCCAGGCTGTACCTTCCCCCGACGGTAAAACCATTGCGGTATTTACCGACGTGTTGAATCCTGAATCGAAGGCTTACTCCAACCGGATCGTCCTCGCCAGCCTGGATTCCGGCGTCCGAAACCTCGATCTCGATCCCACTCTGAAGGCAGTCTTCCATTCTCAAGGACCGCCCGACAGCGCCGCATTCCGCTTTTCTCCGGACGGCAAATCCGTTGCCTTCGTCATCGAGGACGCGGGCGTGGACAATGTTTGGATACAGCCTCTGGACGGGTCAAAAGGGCGAAAGCTGACTGACTTCAATGATGGTGAAAGAATCCAGGATTTTCGTTGGTCCCCCGACGGCAAAACTCTGGCCCTGCTGCGTTTTCATTCTGTCTCCGACGTCATTCTCTTGCGCGACAACAGCCCTTCGAAAGATGCTCACTGATGTGTCGTTGCGCGAACGGAACTGATCGCCAAAAAGAGTTCCGGTAGTTAGGCTTGTCCGCAAGGAACACCGTCTCGCGGTTTTGGAAGATGGAATGAATCGAGCCGCATCGGTCCCGTCTCGACGCGCGCCACTGTCAAGCAGATTCTTCTCCCGTCTTCTTAACCCATTCTCCCCAAAGCGAATTCTCATCCGCTCCGCTCGCAAACAATCCGCCTCAACCTGTTAAACTAGATGTATCGAGTGTTACGAATCTGTGTTTGGCCGCAGACCATCTCGCGTCGCTCCCATCGAAAGTCTCCCGGCCAACTCCTTACGCCGCAATATTTTACCAACAAGCCCTTTGCCCTCAATATTTTGCCATCAAACACCCCTATCAACACGCGGCAACTCAAAGAAAGCAAAGCTTTTATCCGAATCGCACAAAAAAATAATTGCGGCCCTATCTCTATTCCTGACTGCCTTCGGTCTTGTGGCCATCTCCTCGCCGGCCTCCGCGCAAGTTCTCAAGATCACCGTCAACGACACCATTCAGCCCATCAGCGCGGAGTACATCTCCCGCGCCCTCGACGAAGCGCAGCGCAGCAACGATAAAGCTATATTGATCGAGATCAATACGCCCGGCGGCCTGCTCAGTTCTACACGAGACATCATCGAGAAGATCACGAGCTCCTCGGTGCCGGTCATCGTCTATGTAACACCCACCGGCGGGCACGCAGACTCGGCCGGCATTTTTATTCTCGAATCGGCCGACGTCGCAGCCATGTCCCCAGGAACTGCAGCCGGCGCGGCGCACCCGGTCACCCTCATCGGTCCGGTCCAGGTCAAACCTGACGATGAGATGAACCGCAAAATCGAGAACGACACTGCGGCCCTTATCCGCTCCGTCGCATCCAAGCGCGGACGCAACGTCGAAGTCGCCGAGAGCGCCGTGCGCGAGTCGAAGTCCTTTACCGAGCAGGAAGCTCTCACCGCGCATCTGATCGACTACATTGCCTCAACTCCCGAAGACCTGTTCCGCCAGATGCAAGGCAAGAGCTTCAAACGCTTCAACGGACAATCCGCCACGCTCGACCTCGCCGGTCAGCCGTTTGTCGCGTTCGATATGACGCTCAAAGAACACATCCTCGATGTGCTAATGGACCCGAACCTCGCGTTCATCCTGCTGGTCATCGGTGCGTTTGCGCTCTATTTCGAATTCAATCATCCCGGCGCAGTCATCCCCGGCACAGTGGGCGTCGTCTTCATCCTGGTCGCGGCCTTCGCCTTGAATCTGCTGCCCACGCGCTTCGCCGCCCTGGGACTGATTCTAGGAGCGTTCGCCCTGTTCGCCGCCGAGGCCAAGTTCGCCACCCACGGAGTCCTCACCGTCGGCGGCATCGCGCTGCTCACACTAGGCGGCCTGCTGCTGGTCGATTCACCCGTTCCCGAAATGCGCGTGCACCTGCTCACCGCGTTCGCCGTAAGCATTCCGTTCGGAGCGATCACCGCCTTCCTGATGACCATCGCGGTAAAAGCCCGGCGCAACAAAGTCGTCACGGGCGCGCAAGGATTAGTCGGAGAAACTGGTGTCGCGCAAACCCCACTGGCGCCGCAAGGCAAAGTCTTCGTCCACGGCGAACTCTGGGACGCAATCGCCTCTTCGCCCCTGCCCATCGGGCAGCTAGTCGTTGTACGAAAAATCGATGGCCTGACTCTTCAAGTCGAACCACTAGCCGCAACTCCGCCGCCAGGCATTCCAGCCCCCGCGACCCTCTGAGCGGCATGATGAAAAACTGCCCCGCGTCCAGGTTTAGTGAAGGGTACGACTTCAGTCATGCGGTAAGCGCAGTAAAGTCACTCGCGGCTCTAGAGTCCGCGTGCAACCCGTGCAGTGACGTGGAAGAGCGGCGCTTTAGCACCGCGTCAAAGAGCCTCCAAGAGGAACGAGGAACGCGGCTTCAGCCGCCGCGGAAAATCAGCCCTTGGCAGGGCCAGACACGGCCAGCAGATCGACCTGCAAGCCCTCAGAATGCAATCCCTGAATCGTAGTGGCCGGAATTTTCCCGGTTGCCGGCAGGATCCCGACGGCCCGGTTCTTGCCCAACTGCTTGGCCTGCCGCAGCCCGCGGTCGGCAAGCGTCAGAACTTCCTCGTAAGTAATGGCCCGCGGATCGTCGGCAAACCACGGAAACGCAGCCCAACCCAGCGAGCAAGTGCGGTACATTGTTTCACCCGATGTTGCCAGGATAATCGGCGTGTCGGCCACTGCCGAGAGCACGCGCTGCGCCAGCCATTCCGCATCGCCGCGATCGGTATAACGCGATACGATCAGAAACTCTTCTCCGCCCCAGCGCACCAGCACATCGGAATCGCGAATCGAGGAACTCAGCCGTCGCGCCATTTCGACCAGCACCTTGTCGCCCACGTCGTGCCCGTAGCGGTCATTCACTTCCTTGAAGTTGTCGGCATCGATCAGATAGAAGACCAGGTCACGGGTGTGCGGGTCGCGGCCATCGGTGTGGGCGCGCAGCGCCTGGTTCACATCCGACTCAATAGTCGCGGAGAAGTACCGGCGATTGCGCAGTCCGGTCAGCGGATCGGTGAGCGAGGCTTCCTGCAGCACGATGTTGGTGCGGCGCAATTCCCGGTTCAACCGCCGATGCTGGATGAACAGCACGAAAGCCATCAGGAACATAGTCGCCAGCGTTATGAGCACGCGGAAATGCGAGACCGGTTGCGGCAAGCGGCGATCGAGCAGTGCGAACAGCGCAATGATGGGCAACGTCAGCACGGCCAACATTGCCAGATTCGCCATCCACGAACCGTAGGCTTCGTCGGCCGAGCCCTCTGGCATCGGCGTGAGCCCCGACCCCAGCAATCCCACCGCGGTGAACACCGCGAACGAACCGGAGTACGGAATGTCATACCAACTGCCGGTGAAATAGACATCCCGCTCAATGGCGTGGTTGAGAACGTAGAACCAGACAGCGTTGAACACGACCGCGCCGCAAAGACAGGCGTAAAGTGTTTTCCATCGCCCCACGCTTTCCCGCCAGAAAATCAGCAGCACTCCGGCAAGAAGGATCGATTCCGCCCAGGAGAGCACGTCGAAGTTGCGGTTATACGCGTCCAAGTTCGGCGAAACGTACTGCCAGCAGACGACGAACGACACATAGAGGTAGAGCCACCACAGCGCCAGCAGAAGGAAATCGAGCACGCCCAGCCGCGCACTGCGCTCCGAGGTTTGGCGATGCGGCCGCAGCAGTACGCCCGCGACCATGGGCGCGCCAGCCAAAAACAGCAGCGAATCCGCGGGATGCATGGCCGGCATCTTTCTCTGCAGGACGAGGTCATACGTAATCCACACCAGTTGGTCGCCCAGCCACAGCGCCCACCCCGCAGACTGAAGCATCCAGAACCAACGCATGCGGCCTCTGCTCGCCATGCCGTGCCAGGCAAATGTCAGCAGAGCAGAAAGCATCAGCAACGCACTCACGAAGTCGCTGAACCCTGCCAGCACGAGGCCCTGGCGAAGCATCGCGCAGGCGATCGTCAGCACGGCCATCAGCAACATGGCTGCCGCAAACAACAGTTTCGATGGGTTACGGCTGTTCAAATTGCTTGTACCCTCGCGCGCGAACTAGCATTTAGCCTCTGGCACTTAGCCCTGGCCTTTGACTCTAGCCCTTAGCCCCAGTGGAATACGCAACGCGGTAGATCTGGGCGTGGATTTCCTTGCGCAGATCGTCCCAGATATTGTCTGGCATTTCAAGAAACACTTTCACGACTTCAGGATCGAACTGGCGCCCCGCCCACTTTTTGATTTCCTCTTGCGCAGCCTGCAGCGTCTGCGCCGGCCGGTAAATCCGGTCCGACGTGATGGCGTCGAGCGTGTCAGCGACGGAGAAAATTCGCGCTCCGAGCGGAATCTGCTCGCCTTTCAACTGGCGGGGATATCCGCTCCCGTCGAATTTTTCCTGGTGCGAATACACAATCTCAGCGGCTTCGGCGAGAAACGGAATCTTCTTCACGATCTGATAGCCGTGGTAGGCATGTTCCCGCATGATCTCGAATTCGTCAGCATCAAGCTTTCCCGGCTTGTTCAGGATCTTGTCCGGAATGGCCATCTTCCCGATATCGTGCAGAAAGGCGCCGCGGGCAATGGTGTTGATCTGATCGCGCGGCAGACCCATGGCTCGCGCAATGGCGATCGTAAAAGCGGTAACCCGTTTGGAGTGGCCTTCGGTCTCCCGATCTTTCAAGTCTAGAGCGTCGCCCAGAGCCTCGAGAGTGATGTCGTAGGAGCGCTCCAGGCTGCTCATCGCCGCCTGCAGTTGATCGGTGCGAGCTTTGACCAGAGACTCCAGGTTGGTCTGGTAAGTTCGGTTTTCCACCTTGAGCCGGCGGTTTTCCAGGGCGCGGCTGACCGTGTTGAGCAGTTGCTCACGCTCGAAAGGTTTCAACAGGTAGTCGTAGGCCCCGTTGCGAATGGCCGCCAGCGCGACGGAAATGTCGTGCACCGCGGTAACCATTACAACCGGCATGTCGGGATACCGTTCCTTGGTGCGTTCCAGCAGGCCAATGCCGTCGAGATCCGCCATCATCAGGTCGGAGAGCATCAATTCAAACTCTTCTCCTGAGGTGAGGACCGCGAGAGCTTCCATGCCGGAAGCCGCCTGTTTACAGGCGTATCCGGCAGTACCGAGCATGGAGGCGACGATTTCCCGAATCGGTTCTTCGTCGTCAACTACGAGAATGCGATCTGGCATGGGAACACACGAAAGTCTATCGGCGATTGTAACCCACGGGCGAGATGCCGAAAGTAATCATTGCGGTCCCGAAACTCGATCAATAAAGCGCGGGGCCGTGATATTCAAAAGAAGGAAGACGTACGTCCGTAACGTGATCGCATTGTGATGAACGCATCCCTCTGGTCCATCTGGAATTCGGTGGCAAGGCTTGGTCTGACGCAGTTTGGACTGGCCCAGCCCACGGCGGCAGAACTCACTCTGCTGATCCTGCTGGGCGCTTCCCTGCTCGCGCTGCGCGCCTTCCGCGAGAACTATCTCAAAGTTTGGGTTCTGGGTTGGACCGCTCTGGTGTTGTCGCGTCTGGCCGAGCATTCCTTAGCCCCCAGAATCCCCGCGCCGTTTGATTTGGTTGCCGTGCAGGCCACTTTCGTGCTCGCTGTGGGATTGCTGGCGGGCGCCGTCCTGCTCTACACACGTGGCCGCGATCTGATCGTTCCTTTGATGGTGATCACGCCCGTACTGGTGGGCTTTGCCGGAGCCCGTGTCCTGTTGTGGCCCGACTCGCTGCCCTTGCGCGTGGCCGTGGAAGTCGGATACCGCATCATTCTGCTAACCGCATCGATTGCGCTGTTGCGTGCCCGCCGGGGACGCCGTGAAGCCTCGGCGGGGTTGCTCGCGCTCTGTTTGCTGACTCTTCATCTTGCCTGGGGACCTTTCACCGACCGAATTCCCGCAGGAGCCGCGCTCGCAGCCGAGATTGCGCTGGGCGTGAGCATGCTGCTCGTCGCCATGGATGAAGCGCGGACGCGCACGCGACGATTGCGCACGGTACAAGCCATCACCAGCAGCATGGCAACCGCCCAGCAATATGGCAGCGTGGTGCAAGCGGCCGTCGAAGAATTGCATTCCCTGACCGGAGTCCGAGCCGTGTGGTTCCGGCTGCTCGAAGGTGGGCACTTGGTGGCAACGCACGCCGCCGGGCTCTCTACCGATTTCCTCCGCGACGCCGGTATGGCGGAGATCAATGACGAGATTACCAAGCTGCTCAATCAGCCGGGCCCGGTCGTGACCACGCCTGAGGCCGCCGGTCCTGAGCCTCAGTTATGTCTTGAAAACGAGAAGCTTCGTCATCTCGTGATGGTCCCGGTCGTCGGCAATAAATCGCCCATCGGCTTATTGCTGCTGGGCAGTTCGCGCAACCGGCTGTGGACCACGGACGAACTCGAATTTCTTAAGGGCTGCGCCAAGCAACTGGCCGTCGCGGTAGAAAACTTCCGTCTACTCGAGCAGGTGCTGCGCTCGCAGCGCCAGTGGATCAACACCTTCGACTCGATTCACGACATCATTCTGGCTCACGATGCCGACTTCCGCATCATCAAGGCCAATCAGGTTTTGCTCGAACATCTCGGCCAGGCCGCTGCGGATGTTGTCGGCAGTTCCTGCGAATCGAGTTTGCCGCATACTTTCGGCGAGTGGACCGGATGCCCCTACTGCGCCATGGGTGGCGACGAAGAATTCACCGAAGGTGCCGACCCCTGCTTCGGCGGCTTCTCGGTGGTTTCGACTTCTATCTACACCGAACAAGGCAGCCCGCAAAAAGGCACCATTCACGTGGTCCGCGACATCACCGATCGCCGGTCCGCGGAAGAAAAGTATCGTCTGCTCTTCGAGCAGGTGCAGGAAGGGGTTTATGTCGCGAACCCCGACGGCCAGCTCATCGATTGCAACGACGCCTTCGTGCACATGCTGGGCTACAAAGAGCGCGAGGAACTGCTGGTCCTGAACCTGAATTCGGAAATCTGCGTCGACCCTAAACAACGCGAAGCCTTCCGCCACGAAATTGAAGATCACAATTACGTGCGAAATTTCGACGTCACCATGCGCCGCAAGGATGGCTCGCTCCTGCTGGCAGTCGAGAGCAGCTTTGCCACGCGCACTGGTACCGGCGACATCGAGCGCTATCAGGGCTTTGTTCTCGACATGACGGAGAAGCGCCGCGCCGAAGACGAAATGCGGCGCCGTAACCGTGAATTAAACGCGCTGAACGCCATGGCCGTGGTTGCGGCCCAGTCCTTCGATCTTGACGAAATCCTGAACCTCACCCTGCGCCAGGTAGTTACGCTGTTTGGCGCCGAGAGCGGAACCGTCTATCTCTCGGACACTGACACCACTACTTATCGTCGCCGCGCCGCCTGGGGCCCGCGCAGCCGCGACAAAATGCGTACCGCCGAGGTCTGCTTCACCGAAGGCTTCGGCGATCTGATCATGCGTTCGCGCACCGAGGTGGTCACCGCGGAATACTTGCCCCACCTGCCGCCCAAGGTTGCCGAGTTCATGCGTTCCGATGCAGACCGCGCCTGGATATGGGTCCTGTTCTGGGGTAAGGACGCGCCCGTCGGCATCATGGGCCTGTGCAGCGACCTGGGGTACTCCTACTCCAGCAACGATGAAAATCTGCTGGTCGCCATCAGCCGCCAGCTCGCCACCACCATCGAAAAAGTTCGGCTCTACGAAGAAACCTGCCGCGCCTACGAAGATCTACGCAAGACGCAAGAGCAGCTGCTGCAGAGCGAAAAGATGTCGGCCGTCGGCCAGCTGATTGCCGGCGTCGCCCACGAACTCAACAACCCGCTGACGGCGATCCTCGGATACGCCCAGCTTCTCGAAACCGAAGGCCTGAACACGCGCGCTCAGGACTACGTCAGCAAGCTGTTCAAGCAGGCGCAACGCACCCATCGCGTGGTGCAGAATCTTCTGTCCTTCGCCCGCCAGCGCAAGCCGCAGCGCGACGAAGTCGACATCCGCAAAATTCTCGAAGAAACTCTTGCCCTGCGCGACTACGACCTCAAGATCAACAACATTAAAGTCGAACGCGACGTTCCTTCCGAGCCAGCGCTGGTCGTCGCCGACCCGCATCAGATCGAGCAAGTATTTCTGAACGTCATCAACAATGCGGTCGATGCTATTCTCGAAACCGGACGCAGCGGCAAGCTGAAGATTCAAATCTCAACCGTCGGCGGCCACGTCTGCACCCAGTTCACTGACGACGGCGCCGGCATCAAAGATCCCAAACGCATCTTCGATCCGTTCTACACCACCAAGAGTGTTGGCAAAGGCACGGGGCTCGGCCTCAGCATCTGCTACGGCATCGTGAAAGAACATGGCGGCGACATCACTGCCAACAACGCTCCCGACGGCGGCGCGCTCATCGAAGTCCGATTGCCCGCGGCCGCAGCCGCAGAGCCCGAACTGGAAACAGCTAAGCCCGCTCCGCGTCTGCACGATGGCGCCATTCATGGCCGCGTCCTGCTCGTCGAGGAAGAAGAAGCCGTACTCGAATTCGAGCGCGATGTGCTAACCGGCTCCGGCGCCAGCGTCGTGACCGCCAAGACCAGCGCGGATGTGAAAACACGCCTGCTCTCCGAGCACTTCGACGCCCTCATCATCAACGGCAGCATAGCCGGCCAGTGGGGTGCCAAAGAATCCTTCCAGTGGCTCCGGGAGAATTGCTCGGCCATGGAAGGCCACGTCCTGTATACGTTCTCGAACTCCGTCGAACAGGGCGATGAACGCACGTTCCTTCAGGACAGCGGCGTACCCTACCTGGTGAAGCCCTTCGAAGTGGCCGATTTGATCAGCCAGGCCCGCAGGCTGCTGCAGAAGGCGCAGGCCGCCGCGGCCGGTTTAAGCTAGAAGCTCCCAACTTGTTACTTTTTTGAGGAACTTGGCTCCCGCCTCTGACGGCCGGGCCGGGCCTTGCGCGCTGCGGGGCCGTTTAGGCCAATTTACCGCTATAATCCGCCATGTCACCCGGATACGGAGTCGTCTGCTTGTCACCGAAACGCAAACGATCAGGCACGACATGTTTCATCACGTTCATCTCACGATTCAAGCCAAGGACGAGGCGCAGAGAAGAGCAGAATTCTCTGAGTTTGGGCTAGAACTCCCCGCTGGTCAGAAGATGGCGAGCGGCGAAGTCGTCACCTTCGAAATGTCCGATGATGATCCACGATGGGAGAAGATAAAGGACAAAATCGCGGCTCTAGAAAAACAGGGCTTGGCCACCGAGCGCAGTTTGCTTATCCCTTGGGAGGATGAATTAAAACGACTGAAACAGCTAGCATCTCCCCCGAAGGGATCAGGCATCGGACAACTCGAATCGCTGGAAGGCTATTCGGGTCAGAGTGTGGACCAACTGCTTCTGTGCGAGGGCAAGTATAGGATCGACTCGCTGATAATGGCTTTCGAACAAGCGATCAGCCTGAAGGCTGAACGTGAGGGAATGCAGAGCCTTACCGACGAAGAGCGTGTTGTGCTAGCAGTAGAGGCACTGGAACGCGAGGTCAACAATGGTGGCTACGATCAGTTCTTTGTCAATTCGTCACGGGACTTTGCCCCAATTATTGTAGATGCTCTCCAACGTATCGGGTGCAAGAAGACCGGAATTACCACTAGGAGGGCCATAAAGGCACTCGGCATATCACACATATCGCCCGACAAGATTGAAGCAGCTATGGCCGAGGATAACGACCTGCGTTCCGCAAAACTGGCTCAGTGCGACGAGTCATATTACAAGAACACGGAGCCAATTGCAGAGCGGCTGTTTGAGTTCATCAAGGCGAACAGAACGGCGGTGCGCTTCTGACTACCGTAATTTGTCATTACACTCATCGAGCACCCTGTCGCGGGCCTAGAACACGAAAACCACAGAAACGCACAGTTTTCCTCTGTCACGGTTGCGTTAGACTAGCGACAGACCCATGGCCCAATTCGTCCACCTGCATCTGCACACCGACTACTCCCTGCTCGACGGCGCCTGTGATGTCGAAAAACTTTGCCAGCGGGTGAAAGAACTTGGGATGCCCGCCGTGGCCATGACCGACCACGGCAACATTTTTGGCGCGGTCCACTTTGTCAACGCGGCCAAGCATGCCGGCGTGAAGCCGATCGTCGGCTGCGAGCTCTACATCTGCAAAAAAGACGATCACCGCGCCGCGCCCGAAGGCGACACCTACAACCATCTGCTTGTCCTCGCCGAAAATGAAGAAGGCTACCGCAACCTGGTTAAGATCACGTCCGAGGCCTCGCTGCACGGCTTCTACTACAAGCCGCGCGTGAGCAAGAAATTTCTCGCCGAACATTCCCGCGGCCTGATCGGCCTCTCCGGCTGCCTGAAAGGCGAAGTCGCCGAGCGCCTGATGGAGAACAATTACGACGCCGCGCGCGCCGCGGCTGGAACCTTCACCGACATTTTCGGCAAAGAGAATTTCTATCTCGAGATTCAGGATCAGGGCCTGGAGCAGGAGCACCGCATCCATCCCGGCCTCTTCAAACTTGAAAAAGATCTGGGCCTGCCGCTGGTCGCCACCAACGACAGCCACTACCTCTGCGAAGACGACGCGCACGCGCAGGACGTGATGCTGTGCATCCAGACCGGCAAGTCGATTCACGACACGGCCCGCATGAAGTTTGACGGCAACCAGTTCTTCGTCAAGAACCACGACGAAATGTACCGCGTGTTCAAGGATTCTCCTGAGGTGCTCACGCGCACGCTCGACATTGCCGAGCGATGCAGCCTTCATCTGGAAAAAATCGCGAATCCGTTCCCGCAGTTCGAAGTTCCGCCCGGCTACACGATCGACAGCTACTTCGTCCACGTTGCGCGAGAAGGCTTCGCCCGCCGCCTCGACGCCCTGCGCCCCTTACACGAGCAAGGCAAACTAAAGCACTCCATCGCCGACTACGAACAGCGCCTGGAACGCGAACTCGCCATCATCCAGCAGATGCAGTTCCCCGGCTACTTCCTGATTGTCTGGGACTTCATCCGCTACGCCCGCGAACGCGACATTCCTGTAGGCCCCGGCCGCGGATCGGCCGCCGGATCGCTCGTCTCTTACGCGCTCCGCATCACGGACATCGACCCGCTGCAGCACGAGCTACTGTTCGAGCGCTTCCTAAATCCCGAGCGCGTGTCCATGCCCGACATCGACATCGATTTCTGCATGAACCGCCGCGGTGAGGTCATCCAATACGTCACGCAGAAATACGGCCGCGACAACGTCGCGCAGATCATCACCTTCGGCACCATGGCCGCGAAGGCCGCCATCAAAGACGTGGGCCGCGCCATGGACATTCCCTACGCCGACGTCGACCGCATCGCCAAAATGGTCCCGACCCAGCTGAACATTACGCTGGAACAGGCCATCGAAGACTCCGCGCAACTGCGCGAAGCCATCGAGAAAGACGGCCAGATCCGCGAGCTGTTCGACACCGCAAAAAAGCTGGAGGGCATGGTCCGCAATTCTGGCGTACACGCCGCTGGAGTCGTGATTTCGCCGCGCCCGCTCACCGACCTGGTCCCGCTGCATCGCACGAAGAACGACGAAATCGTAACCGCCTTCGACATGGTCGCAATCGACAAGTTGGGCCTGCTCAAGATGGACTTCCTGGGCCTGACCACGCTGACCATTCTCACCGACGCGTTGAAACTGATCGCGCAAACCCGCGGCACGGCCATCACGCTCGAACAGATTCCTCTCGAAGATCACGAAACCTACGAAAAGGTTTTCTATAAAGGACTGACGTCAGGCGTTTTCCAGTTTGAATCGAACGGCATGCGCGACGTGCTGCGCAAATATCAGCCGAATTCCATTGAAGATCTCACGGCACTGAACGCCCTCTACCGCCCGGGTCCGATCCAGGGCGGCATGATCGATGATTTCATCGACCGCAAGCACGGCCGCAAGAAAGTCGAATACGAGTTGCCTGAGTTGCAGGAAATTCTTCAGGAGACGCTAGGCGTGATCGTCTATCAGGAACAGGTCATGCAGATCGCCAACCGCCTGGCCGGCTACTCCCTGGGTGAAGCCGATCTGCTGCGCCGCGCCATGGGCAAGAAAAAGGCCGAGGAAATGGCGCAGCAGCGCGAGCGCTTCGTCGATGGCGCCGCGCAAAGAAAATTCCCCGCGAAGAAGATTGAAAAGATTTTCGATCTCATGGCGCAGTTCGCCGGCTACGGCTTCAACAAGTCGCACTCGGCCGCGTATGCCCTGCTCGCCTATCACACGGCTTATCTGAAGACGCATTATCCGGTCGAGTTTATGGCGGCGCTGCTGACCTCTGTGACCGGCTCAACCGACGATGTGGTCAAGTACATCAACGAATGCCGCGAGATGGGCATCGCCGTGGAGGCTCCGGACATCAATGTGTCGGATGCCAACTTCACCCCGCACGGCGAATCGATCCGTTTCGGCCTTGCCGCGGTGAAAAATGTCGGAGGCAACGCGATCGAATCGATCGTAGCCGCCCGCAAGAAACTCGGCCGCTTCAAATCGATCTTCGAATTCTGCGAAAACGTCGACCTGCGGCTGCTGAACAAACGCGTTCTCGAATCCTTAATCAAGAGCGGCGCCATGGATTCCATGGGCCGCCGCGCCCAACTCATGGCCGTCCTCGACAAGGCTATGGAACAGGCACAGAAAGCCCAGCGCGACGCTGAATCCGGCCAGCACGGCCTGTTTGGCGTCTTCCAGCAGGAAGACGCCGAGTCGCACAACGACAAGCTTCCCAACATTCCCGACTGGGACGAGCACACGCGCCTCGCCGCCGAAAAAGAAATTCTCGGGTTCTTCATCAGCGGCCATCCCCTGCAGAAATATAAAGATAAGCTTGCCGACCTGCACGCGCTCAGCATCGACGAAATCGCCGCGATGACGAAATCAACGGGCAAAGATGAAACCATCGTGACCGCCGGCATCATCGGCAACGTGCGCGTACTCAAGTCGAAGCGCGGCGATTACTATGCACAAGCTACGCTCGAAGATATGTCCGGTTCGATCGACATGATCGTGTTCCCCGAGGCCTACAAGAAACTCGGTGACAAGGTGAAGCTTGAAGTTCCAGTCCTTTTGAAAGCCGGTGTGCGCATCGAAGAAGGCGCCAACCCGAAGATCACGGCAGCGGAAATTCAGCCGCTCGAAGAAGCCAAGGTTCCGCTGCCGCGCGCGATCCGCATTCGCGTGCCGCTCGAGACTTCGCTCGAAACCACCGTCGACGATCTGCACTCGCTCTTTATGGAGCGCAAAGGCGAAGCCAAAGTATTGTTTGACGTGGAACGCCAGGGTGATTTCATGGTTGTGATGGAAGCGGAAGGCTATAATGTCGTACCGGACCGAAATTTCATTGCCCGCGTAGAACAATTGTGCGGGCGAGGCAGCGTCCGCATTATTGCCTGAGATCTTTACCTTAGATCATTGTCTGAAGATCATTGTCTGAAGATCATTGTCTGAGAAGATTGCCCGATTCAAAGCATGGCCGCTACTGAAAAAGTGCTGCAGGAGTTGGAGCAAATCGAGCGCCAGGTCGCCGAACTGGAACATCCCAGCGCCGACGATGCTACCCGCCGCGAAATCGCTAAACTCAAGGAACGCCTCGAGGCCCTGAGAATCGAAATGAACGCGCCCCCGACCGCCTGGCAGAGAACCGAGTTGGCGCGGCACCCGCAGCGTCCTCAGTCGCTTGATTACATCGAGCGCATCTTCACCGACTTCAGCGAGATTCACGGCGATCGCAGCTTTGGCGACGACGCAGCAATCATCTGCGGCATGGCCCGCTTCCATGGTGACGAAGTGCTGATTGTCGCTACGCAGAAGGGACGCGACATGAAGCAGCGCGTCCACCGCAACTTCGGCACACCGCATCCGGAAGGCTATCGCAAGGCGATTCGCATCATGCAGCTCGCCGAGAAATTCCGCCGACCCATTTTCACCCTGGTCGACACTGACGGCGCTTATCCCGGCATCCACGCGGAAGAGCGCGGACAGGCTGAAGCCATCGCCTACAACCTGCGTGAGATGGCGCGGCTCGAAGTGCCCATCATCGCAACCGTGATCGGCGTGGGCGGCAGCGGCGGCGCCCTGGCCATCGCCGTAGCCGACCGCGTGCTGATGATGGAGAACTCGATTTACTCCGTCATTTCCCCCGAAGGCTGCGCGGCCATCATGTGGCGCGACGCCACCAAAAAGGAGCTGGCCGCCGAGGCCATGCGGATTACCGCGACCGACCTCAGCGAACTGGGTTGCATCGACGGCATCGTTCCCGAGCCCGAGGGCGGAGCCCACCGCGACCACGAAGCCGCGGCCAATTTACTCGATGCCAGCCTGCAGAAACATTACGCCGCACTTAAGAAAATCCCCCCTGCCGAATTGCTCGTGTCACGATATAATAAGTTTCGTAACATGGCCCAGTTCTTTAAGGCCGAATAGTGAGTCTGCGGAAACTTCTCCCCCGTTCCAAAACAGGTTCCCCTCCGGCTGCGGACGGCCAATTTGACGCGACGCACTGCCAGCAACGCCGTTATAATGGAGTGTTTCCTCCACTGCAATCCGCAAAACGAGGGCGGTAGGGTTCGCCCGCCAATTGAAGGAAGGTGTTGGGATGGCCACGACGGATATCACGCCCCAGGAATCGGCTGGAGGTGTGGGGCAGAAACGCATCGTCAACGACATGAGCATTCAGGTCGCGACGGTCAATGGTTCGGGCTCGCAGAGTTCAAACACGGTGCTGCTGCGGAGCATTTTCCAGATGGGCGTACCGGTCTCCGGCAAGAACATGTTCCCCTCGAACATTGCCGGCCTTCCGACCTGGTATACGATTCGCGCCAATAAGAACGGATACATCGGCCGCAAGAAGGAAATCGATTTCCTGGTGGCGATGAATCCCGAGACGGCACAGGAAGACACGATGTCGCTGGCGGCGGGCGCGTCCGTACTTTATGACGAACCCCTGAAGCTCGACAAGCTGCGCGACGACCTGGTTTTTTACGCAGTTCCCTACGACAAGCTGGTCGCCGCCGTTTGCCCGGAAGCCAAGCTGCGCAAGTTGGTCAAGAACATGGTTTACGTGGGCGTGGTCGCGAGCCTCCTCACCATTGATATGGGTGAAGTCGAGAAGGCGATCCGCAAACAGTTCGCAAAAAAGGTGAAGGCCGCCAATCTGAACCTGGCCGCGGCTCAGGCCGGATTCGATTACGCTAAGGCCAACCTGCAAAAGCGCGGCGCGTTTTATATCGAGCGCATGAACGCGACTGCGGGCAAGATCATCATTGACGGCAACTCCGCCGCCGCGCTCGGCTGCATGTTCGCCGGATGCACTGTCGTCACCTGGTACCCGATCACGCCCTCGTCATCGCTGGTCGAAACGATGATCGACTACATGAAGGAGTACCGCATCGGCCCCGATGGCAAAGCGACTTTCGCCATCGTGCAGGCGGAAGACGAACTGGCTGCGATCGGCATGGTCATCGGCGCCGGCTGGGCGGGCGCGCGCAGTATGACCGCGACCGCCGGCCCCGGCATCTCTCTGATGTCGGAGTTCGCCGGACTCGCCTACTACGTCGAAGTCCCCGGCGTTATCTGGGACATTCAGCGCGTAGGCCCGTCCACCGGCCTGCCCACGCGCACATCTCAGGGCGACATTCTCTCGACCGCATTTCTCTCGCACGGCGACACCAAGAACATCATGCTGTTTCCCTGCTCGGTCACCGAATGTTTCAGCATGGCGCCCGAAGCATTCAACCTAGCCGAACAGTTT
>Ga0210395_10001553_pt1 | contig 17750 bp, 15 predicted proteins | sample IncBWH4OmetaG_FD_150861 | JGI IMG/M metagenome (GOLD analysis project Ga0210395, IMG submission 150861) | Forest soil microbial communities from Barre Woods Harvard Forest LTER site, Petersham, Massachusetts, United States - Inc-BW-H-4-O ...
ACATCTGTGAGCCGCACCGGCGCGCCGTTGCGATAGGCGATCACCAGGTTGCTGTAGTCGGCCGCGCTGGTGATCTGGTCGTTGGCGTTGATCGTGCTGGCCTGACGCGGACCGTCGAAGTTGCCTTTCGGCGTGTTGACGTTGGCGTTGCCGAGCGTGGTTCGCAGGTCATCGATATTCAGCCCATACGCGGCGAGCGCGCGTGGATTGACCTGAATGCGCACCGCCGGACGCTGCCCGCCGCCGATGCTTACCAGCCCGACACCGGGTTGCTGCGAGATCTTCTGCGCCAGTCGCGTGTCGCCGTAGTCCTCCACCTGCGGCAGCGGCAACGTCTTGGAGGTCAGCGCCAGAGTCAGGATCGGCGCATCCGCGGGATTGACCTTGGCGTAGATCGGCGGCGCCGGCAGATCCGACGGCAGCAGATTGCCGGCAGCATTGATAGCGGCCTGCACTTCCTGTTCGGCGATGTCCAGGCTCAGGTCCAGGCTGAACTGCAGCGTGATCACCGACGCCCCAGCAGAACTCACCGACGACATCTGATTGAGGCTCGGCATCTCGCCGAACTGTCGTTCAAGCGGCGCGGTGACCGAGGAGGTCATCACCTCCGGACTGGCACCGGGATAGAAGGTTTGCACCTGAATAGTGGGATAATCGACTTCCGGCAGCGCGGAGACCGGCAGGAACCCGTAAGCGACGATGCCGACGAGCAAAATCGCCAGCATCAACAGCCAGGTGCCGACGGGACGCAGGATAAAGAGGCGCGACGGGTTCATGCGATCACGCGGCGGCGCACTCTGTCAGTCACTGCGCCGACTTGCCGCCGCGTCGGTGCTGCGGCGCAGGCTGTCCCGCCGCGGCCTGCTTCGCAGGTGCCGGTATCGTCACCTTCTGTCCGTCGCGCAGCCGATCGGTGCCATCGGTCACCACGCGATCGCCAGCGGACAGGCCTGAGACCACCTCGGAGTAGGCACCGTCCGTCGGCCCCAGCTTGATCGGGCGCACAGTCACCGTACTGTCCTGATTGATCACGTAAACGAATGTCCCAGGCGCGCCTTGCTGCACGGCCGCAACCGGTACGCGAACGACGTTGTGCAGTGTATCCACCAGCAGCCGTGCGTTGACGAACTGGTTGGGGAACAGCGCGAAATCCTCGTTCGGGAACGTCGCACGCATGTTCACTGTGCCGGTTGTCGTGTTGATCTGGTTGTCCACGTTGGTCAGCGTGCCGGTCGCAAGCAGGGTTGTATTTGAGCGGTCATAAGCCTGCACCGGCAATTGTGTCCCCGGCTTGAATTGCTTCACCACAGACGGAAGACTGTCCTCGGTCACCGAGAAAATCACGGAGATCGGCTGTTCCTGGGTGACGACCACGATACCATTGGTATCCGAGGTCTGGACGTAATTGCCAGGATCGACCTGTCGCAAGCCGACGCGGCCGGTGACGGGTGAGACGATGTGGCAATAGGCGACGTTGAGTTTGGCACTGTCGATCTGTGCCTGGTCCGTCAACACCGATCCCTGATATTGCGCGACCAGGAACACCTGATCGTCGGCCTGCTGTTTCGCGATGGAGTCCTGGCGCGCCAGCGTCTGATAGCGCTTCAGGTCGGTCTGTGCCTGGCCGAGCAGCGCCTGGTCGTGTGCAAGCGTGCCCTGCGCCTGTTCGAGCGCGACCTTGTACGGGCGATCGTCGATCTGTGCCAGGAAGTCGCCGGCCTTGACAGTCTGCCCCTCCTCGAAGCCCTCGGTGGTGAGCTGGCCGTTGATCTGCGTCTTCACCGTCACGTTGGCCAGCGGCGTGACGGTGCCCAGTTCATTCAGGATGATGCGGATGTCGCCGTTGGCGATCGTTTCGGCACCCACCGGTTGCGGCGCGGTCTCGGTGGCACGACCGGCGCTGGGTCGGTTCGTGGTCTGCGGTGCGCGATACAGAAACCAGTAAGCGCCCCCCAGGGCCACAACAAGCACGAGGATCAGGCCCAGCCACGCGCGTGAGCGCGAACGCCTCACAACGGGCGGCGCAGGTCCACGGGACAGCGGAGCATGCCGGGTTTCCGTCTGCGGATTATCTACACGTTCATCCATAGGCTTTGCGTGAACCTGATTTATTCAGCGGGAGGCACGATTGCTCGGACCGACTCAGCGTCGACAAAGGTTAGGAGTTGGAGCGTCCTTCCCTCAATAGGCATGTCGGAAAGTGTCACCGATATCATCAATCCGTTACCCAGCCGCAACTCTAGCGCTAATCGCTGTAGCATCAGGTGGGTGCGGGGTCCGCGACGGGGCCGGACTGATTGATGCGGCGGATTCATTGCAAAGCTACACGATGACGTAGCACTCCGGAAGGTTCCGTTACAAAAATCCGGCTTCGAAATTCGGCCGCGACCATAACTATGCGGCTGGCATGGCGTCACTGCTGCGCCAGTTCCTGGCCCCTCGGGTGACGCAGGGCGCCCTGCCCTGTATTGTGTCGGCGGAAACCATTCGAGCCCGACACAAAGAGGGACCATGGGAGGAACAACCACCGCCGTCAGACCGACCGCAATGCGTGCAGCGCAGGGCCCCTCGTCTGGCACGACGCGTACGCAGCGTTGGCTGGATCGGCAGTTTGTGCGGTTCGCCGTGCTGCCGACCAGTGCGATGATGCTGCTGATCTTCGGCGTCCCGCTGCTGTTCTCGTTCTATCTCAGCTTCGAGGGCTGGTCGCCGGAGCAGGCGCTGTTCGCCGGCAACTTTGCTGGCACCGCCAACTATGAGGACCTGCTGACCGATCCACAGTTCCTGCAAAGCCTGCGGGTCACCTGCATCTACACCACGATCACCGTCTCGACAGAGTTGGCCTTTGGCCTGGGTATTGCGCTGCTGTTGAATATCGATCTGCCGTGGATCGGCTTCTTCCGCACCGCCCTCGTGGTGCCGATGATGATCACGCCAATCGTCGCGGCGCTGTGCTGGAAGCTGCTGCTCGATCCTGACCATGGCGTGATCAACTACTGGATCGGCAGCCATATCGTCTGGCTCGGCCGCCCTGACACCGCGCTGATCTCGGTGATGGTGGTGAACCTGTGGCAGAACGCGCCCTATGTCGCGGTACTGCTGCTCGCGGGACTGCGTTCGCTGCCGAGTGAGCCGGTGGAGGCAGCATCGATCGATGGCGCAAGCCGGTGGCAGGTGTTCTGGCACGTCATACTGCCGCTCCTGCGGCCGTACATCCTGGTTGCGCTGCTGCTGCGGACGATCTTCGAATTCCGCGCATTCGACAACATCTACGTGATGACGAGCGGTGGGCCGGCGAACGCGACGATGTCGCTTTCGATGTTCACGTATCTCGCGTCGTTCGTGCGGTTCGATCTGAGCCTTGGCGCTGCGGCTTCGTGGTTGATGCTGCTGATGAGCCTGCTGCTCTGTCTGTTCTTCATCGCGGCGATCCGGCGGCGGGAGGCGAACTGATGAGTGCTCTCTCTGGCGTCGGATCTCGACGCAGCAAGCTGCTGTTCGCCGGCGCGGTCTATCTCGGCCTGATCGCAACGACCGCGGTGTTTCTGTTCCCGCTGCTGTGGGTCATCGGCCTGTCGCTGAAAACGCGGCTGCAGGTATTCGCGACGCCACCACTGTTCCTCTGGCGGCCGACGTTCGAGAATTACCTCGGCGTGCTCAGTCAGGCCGACTTCATGCAGGCGTTCGTCAACAGCCTGGTGGTGTCGTCAGGTGCGGTGCTGATGTCGCTGTGTATCGGCGTCCCCGCAGCCTACGCGTTTGCGCGGTTTCCGTTCCGCGGCGGATCCTTCTTGTTCTTTTCGCTGCTTGTCATGCGCATGCTGCCGCCGATCGCTGTGCTGGTGCCGATGTACATCCTGTTCAGCAAGTTCGGCCTGACCACGACCCGGTTCAGCGTCGTCCTCGCCTATACGACGTTCAGCCTGCCGCTGGTGGTGTGGATCATGCGCGGCTTCTTCGAGGACCTCCCGCGTGAACTGGAGGAAAGCGCGTGGGTGGATGGCGCGTCACGCTACGCCGCGTTCCGCCACGTCGTGCTGCCGCTGATCCGGCCGGGACTGGTGGCAGCGAGCATCCTGTGCCTCCAGCTGGCATGGAACGACTTCCTGTTCGCCGCCGTGCTGACCAACAACGCAACGCGCACGCTGCCCGTGCTGATGGCGGCGTATTCCGGCGGCGACACCGGCGTTGACTGGGGTGGCATGACAGCCTCCGGAGCGCTGGTGATCCTGCCGGTGCTGATCTTCTCGTTCGTCGCGCAACGTCACCTCGTCGCAGGGCTATCGTCTGGCGCGGTCAAGGGCTGAACAAAACCATGGGGAGAGACGTATGAGAGCGCTGAAGCGCCGCACTTTGCTGCAGGCATCGGCGGGCCTGCTCGCCGCACCGCAGATCATGGCGCAGAGCAAGCCTGAGAAGCTCGTCTATGTCGGCGACAACGGTCCCTGGCACTACGCCATGGTCGAGGAAGTGGCGCCGGCGTTCGAGAAGGCCACCGGCATCAAGATCGACTTCACCCTGCTGCCGGTCGATCCGTGGCGGGCACGGCTGAGGGCCGAACTGGGTTCGGGCAGCAGCGGCATCGACATCGTGCAGTTCTCGGTCAGTATGACCGGCTGGATGTCGCCGCACATGGAGGATCACGAGCCGCTGTTGGCGCAGATCAAGTCGCAGCACGCCGACTTCGACTGGAACGACTACCTGACCGGCACCAAGAAGGCGGCCAGCTACGAAGGCAAGCTGTGCGGGCTGCCGTATCGCATCACCACCGGCATCTTCCATTACCAGAAGGCCCTGCTGGAGCGGGCGGGCTTCGCCAAGCCGCCGGAGAACTGGGAGCAGTTCCTGAAGATCGCGCAGGCGGTGAATACGCCGCCCGAGCGTTATGCCTATGGCCTGATGGGCATGCAGGGTGCCGGCATGTATTCCTGCCTCGCCTCGTGGCTGTTCTCGAACGGAGGCGCCCGCATGGTGGACTTCAAGACCGGCGAGGTGTTCATCAACGACGCCAAGGCGGTCGAGGCGCTGCAGTTCTACGGCGATCTCAACACCAAGTACAATCTGGTGCCGCCGGATGCGATGACCTGGCAATTCGAGGAAATTGTCGCCGGCGGGCAGCGCGACCGCTATGCCATGGTGCAGATGTTCGCGCCCTACGGCACGCTGATCAACGATCCGAAGATCTCGACGACCGGCGGCAAATGGGCATGGACCACAGTGCCCGGTCCGCACAACAAAGAGGAAGGACGCACGTGGATCGACGGCCACACGATCGGCGTGCCGAAATACACCAGGAACAAGGAATGGGCACTGGAGTTCGTGGCGATGTGCTGCAGCCGTGAATGGCAGAAGCGGGCCATGATTCGCGGCAATGCTCCACCGTTGCGCTCGGTATTGCAGGATCCCGATATGATCGAACGGATCGGCTGGCCGCCGGTGGCCGCACAGGCGATCGAGACCGGCATCCCGACCCCGGCCAATCCGGTGTGGGACACGTTGGAGGTGCAGATGCGGTCCGCCATTTCTCAGGTCCAGCTTGGACAGAAGACGGCCAAGATTGCATTGGACGAACTGGCGGTCGACTGGCGGCGCAGCCTGCGCCGCGCAGGGATCGCGCGGTGATCCGCCGCCGTTCGCTGTTGCAGGCCGGTGCAGCGGCGGCTTTGCCGCGGTTCGCGCTGGCGCAGAACAAGCCTGAAAAGCTGGTGTTCGTCGGCGACAATGGGCCGTGGCACTGGTGCCTGGTGGAGGAAGTGGCACCGGCGTTCGAGAAGGAACACGGCATCAAGGTCGACTTTACCCTGCTGCCGATCGATGCGCTGAGCGCGCGGTTGAAGGCGGAGCTGAACTCGGGTTCCAACGGCATCGACATCGTTCAGTGGACGGCACCGTTCGCCGGCTGGCTTGCCCAGCACATGGAGGATCACGAGAAGCTGCTGGCGAGCGCGGCAGCCAGGCATCCCGACTTCGACTGGGACGATTTCCTGCCGGCCATCCGCGACATGGCGAGCTACCAGGGCAAGCTGCTTGGCATCCCCTACCGGGTCACCGCGAGCATCCTGAATTACCAGAAACAGTTGTTGGCCGACGTCGGCTTCAAGAGGGCGCCGGAGAACTGGGCTGAATTCCAGGCTGCCTGCATCGCCACAACCAAGGCGGGTGCGCCGAACCGATATGGGCTGGGCATCTGGGGGCGCCAGGGACCGGCGATGGTTGGCGGCTACACGCCATTCCTGCGCGGCAATGGCGGCGACTACTTCGATCCGAAGACCTGGGAGATCCATATCAACAACGACAAGGCCGTCGAGGCGCTGCAATACTACGGCGACCTGATGACGAAGTACAAAGTCGTCGTGCCCGACGCGATCACCTGGGAGTTCGACGAAATCGTCGCGGGCGGCCAGAACGACCGCTACGCGATGACGATTACTCTGGCGCCGTACGGCACGCTGATCAACGATCCGAAGCTGTCGAAGACGGCGGGGAAATGGGCCTGGGCACTGGCGCCCGGTGCGCATTCGCTCGCGGAAAGCCGGGTGAGCGTCGGCGGCTGGACGTTCGGCGTGCCCAGCGGATGCAAGAACAAGGACTGGGCGTTCGAGTTCATCCAGATGGCGTGCAGCAAGGAATGGATGCGCCGATCGGTGGTACGCGGCAACGCACCGCCGCGGGTGTCGGTGCTGAACCATCCTGATGTGATGGCTGACTATGGCTGGGCGCCGGTGCTGGCGGAGGCCATGAAGACCGCGACGCTGGAGCCGCGCGAGCCGATCTGGCCGACGCTGGAACTGGAGTTGCGCAGCGGCATTTCGGCGGTGCTGACCGGACAGCAGACGGCGAAGCAGGCGCTCGATGGCGTGGCCAGTGACTGGCAGCGCAGTCTGCGGCGGGCAGGGCTGGGACGGTGAAATAGCCGGCCCACTCCCCCCCTCCCCTTGCGGGAGAGGGTTGGGGGAGGGGTCGTGCGTTTGACACTGAAGAAGCACGCCCCGTACAACCGGCGCGACGGAGCATCCCATGACCATCGACGGCGCGATCGACTGCGACATCCATCCCGGTGTCCCGAACATCAAGGCACTGTTGCCCTACATGGATGAGTTCTGGCGCGAATCATTCGTCGCGCGCGGCATCGATGGCTTCGACATGATGAGCTACCCGTTGGGTGCGCCGATCACCTGCCGACCGGACTGGCGGGTGAAGGGCGAGCGGCCCGGCTCCAGCCTCCCCAACATGCGGCGCGATGCGTTGGATGCATTCGGCATCGGCCTGGCGATCTGCAACCCGCTGACCGGCGGCCAGATCGCGGTCAGTGAGTCGATGGGTGCGGCGATCTGCTCCGCCGTCAACGACTGGATCATCGAGCACTGGCTGAACAAGGAACCGCGGCTGCGCGCCTCCATCGTGGTCCCGGCGCAGGCACCGCTGCTCGCGGCGGAGGAGATCGAGCGCCGCGCCGGCGACCACCGCTTCGTGCAGATCCTGATGCCGGCGGCGTGCGAGATGATGCTCGGCCGCAGCTACTACTGGCCGATCTACGAGGCCGCAGCGAAATACGATCTGCCGATCGGGCTGCACGCGGGCAGCATGTATCGCTACGCGCCGACCTCCGGCGGCTGGCCCTCGTTCTATCTGCACGATTACGTGGCGAACTCGCAGATCTTCGAGGACCAGTTGCTCAGCCTGATCTCGAACGGCGTGTTCAATCGCTATCCCGATCTGCGCTTCGTGCTGATCGAATCAGGCGTGACCTGGCTGCCCGGCTTCATCTGGCGCGCGGTCAAGACCTGGCGCGGCGTCCGCGCCGAGGTGCCATGGGTGAAGCGCTCGCCGGCCGAGATAATTCGCGAGAACGTGCGGCTGACCGTGCAGCCGATCGATGCGCCGCGCGATACCGATGTGTTCGAGCGCATCATCGAGCAGATCGACAGCGACCGGATGCTGCTGTTTGCCTCGGACTATCCGCACTGGCAGTTCGAGGGCGATGCGGTGCTGCCCGGCGGGTTGGCGCCCGCTCTGCTTCAACGCATTCGGGTCGATAATCCGTTGGAAACCTATCCTCGCCTGAAGGAGACCGTGCAATGAACGCTCCCGTCGATGTCATGGAGCGGCGACCCGAGGCGGACGCGCGTCTGGGCATCATCGATTGCGACATTCACCCGTACATGAAGCCCGGCGCGCTGAACCAGTACCTGTCCGAACGCTGGCGCAAGCACGTGGCGGAATACGGCAAGTTCAACTGCGGCATCTATGCCGATCGCGGCACTTATCCGCGCTTCTCACCCAACACGTCGCGACGCGACTCCTGGCCGCCGGGCGGCGGCCTTCCGGGCTCCGATGTCGCGTTCATGCGCGAGCAACTGCTCGACGCATACAACATCAGCTACGGCGTCCTGGAACCGCTGCTGGGCGGCAACACCTCGCGGAACCTCGACGAGGCGGCGGCGCTCTGCTCGGCGATGAACGACTGGCAGGCGCATGATTTCGTGGATCAGGAGCCTCGGCTGCGCGCCTCGATCCTGGTGCCGCAGGATGATCCCGAGGCTTCGGTGAAAGAGATCGAGAAGCGCGCCGGTGACTGGCGGTTCGCGCAGATCCAGTTGGGATCGAAGACGTCGGAGCCGCTCGGGCGCCGGCGCTACTGGCCGATCTTCGCCGCGGCGCAGGCGAACGGCCTATCGATCGGGCTGCATATCGGGGGTACGCAGAACAGCGCGCCTTCCGCCAGCGGCTGGCCGCAGTTCTATATCGAGGACCACCACATGTTGGTCCACTCGATGCAGAACCAGGCAGCGAGCCTGATTCTTGAAGGTGTGTTCGAGGCATTTCCCAACCTGAAGCTCTGCCTGATCGAGGGTGGTTTCGCCTGGGCGCCGTCGCTCGGCTGGCGGCTCGACGCGCACTGGGCGAAGATGCGGGACGAGGTGCCGCAGGTGAAGCGGCCGCCATCCGAGTACATGCGGACCAATCTGTGGTTCGCCACCCAGCCGGTGGAGGAACCGGAGAAGCCCGACGATCTGCGTCAGGTGTTCGAGTGGATCGGCTGGGACCGAATGGTGTATTCGTCCGACTATCCGCACTGGGACTTCGACGATCCACACTTGGCGTTTCGCTTCCAGATGACCGAACAGGAGAAGCGGATGCTGTTCCACGACAACGCGCTGAGCGTCTACACGTTCCGCTAAGCGTCGCCGCATCAAGGTGGGTCTGAGTGCCGCCATCCCTGCTTGATGCTGGCTGGCGGATGGTCTTCCGCTATGGCTATCCGCTTGCCCGCATGTGGTGGCGGGTGCGGCGACCACGGCATGAGGCTGCACTGGTAGCGGTCTATGTCGGCCACGAATTGCTGCTGCTGAAATCCTCCTATCGAGCCACGTGGAATTTCCCGGGCGGCGCCATCCGTCGTGGCGAGACGCCGGAAGCGGCCGCGCGGCGCGAGCTTGCCGAGGAGGTCGGTCTCACGGGAAACACGCTGGTTCCGGCAGCGGGCGTATCCGGCAACTGGGGCGGCCGAAGGGTTCGAGTCCACTTCTTTGACCTGCGATTGGATCGGAAACCCGAACTCAGGCTCGACAATCGCGAGATCATTGCGGCGCGGTGGGTATCGCCTGACGAGCTGCCCGGCATAGCGCTGACCGGGGCTGCCAGCGCCTATCTCCGCCGAGCCTGACAACCGCCGATGCGATTGTTCGTCTACGGCACGCTGCTCGATGCCGGCATACTGTGCGCTCAGTGCAGGCGACGCTGCATGGCTGGCGGCGCGTTGCAGTTCGCGGCGGGCGCTATCCGACCCTGCGCCGCGATCGCGGCGGGCTTGTGGGTGGCATGCTGGTCGGGGTTCCGGCGCGTGCGATGGGGCGGTTGGCGGCGTTCGAAGGTTCGGCATATCGCCTGACACGGGTTGTCGTCGGCACGCCGAACGGCAAGACTTCAGCCCACACCTGGATCGCGCCGTGCGGCACGCGCCGAAATTGGAACGCCAAAGGGAGTTAGATCGCCATGTTGCAGCCACCGCCGGGCCGTCCCGGCATGCGCGAAGACGAAGTGGATACACCTGCTCTGGTGATCGATCTGAACGCGTTCGAAGCAAATCTCGACCGCATGGCCGAACTGCTGGCGCCTACCAGGACAAAGCTGCGGGCGCATGCCAAGACGCACAAATCGCCGGTGATCGCGAAGTTGCAGATGGCGCGTGGCGCGGTCGGTCAGTGCGTGCAGAAGGTGGCTGAGGCCGAGGTGCTGGCGTGGGGCGGCATTCCCGACATCCTTGTGAGCAACGAGGTGGTGGGCGCATCGAAGCTGGCGCGCCTCGCCGCGTTGGCCCGGATCGCCAAGGTCGCAGTGTGCGCCGACGATGCGGCACAGGTGGCCGCGATCGAGACCGCGGCACAGGATGCCGGCGTGCGCCTGCCGGTACTGGTGGAGATCGATGTCGGTGCCGGACGCTGCGGCGTGGCGCCTGGCCCCGATGCGGTGGCGCTCGCGAAGCGCATCGCCGCGTCGAAGCATCTGATCTTCGGCGGACTTCAGGCGTATCAAGGCAGCGCGCAGCACAAGCGGACGGTCGCGGAGCGCCGCACGCTGATCGGGAATGCGGTCGACGCGTCGCGGCGGACCGTCGAGCAGTTGCGTCAGCAGGGGCTGGAGTGCCCGATTGTTGGCGGCGCGGGGACGGGCACGTTCCAGATCGAGTCGGTGTCGGACGTATACAGCGAAATCCAGGCCGGTAGCTACGTGTTCATGGACGCGGACTATGCACGGAACCTGGACGAGGCTGGCGCCCCTATCAGCACCTTTCGCCATTCGCTGTTCGTGCTGGCGACCGTGATGAGCGCGCCCAACAGGAACATCGCTGTCGTGGACGCGGGCCACAAGGCCGTGGCGGTGGACAGCGGTCTGCCGACAATCTGGCAGCGCCCCGACATTCGCTATGTCAGCGCGTCAGACGAGCACGGGAAGCTGGAGGTGGGTTCCGAGACGGCCGCGCCGAAGCTGGGCGAGAAACTGCGGTTGGTGCCGGGACATTGTGACCCGACGGTGGATCGGTATGACTGGTACGTCGGCGTGCGGAACGGGCGGGTGGAATGCCTCTGGCCGGTCGCGGCGCGCGGTGGGATGCAGTGAGATCAGCACTCACCACAAGACACAGAGGTTCCTGTACTATGTCGGCGTGACCAGGCGTTCATGCGACACTCTGTGATCGCTGTGTCTGTGTGGTGAATTTCCCTCCTACTACCCCATAAACCCCACGCTCGGCCGGCAAAGGCGCGAACCTGCTGGTGATCCCCAGCACCGTTTCCGCTCCACCGAGATACAACAGCCAATCTGCCGCCATCTGCTGCGCAACGGCATCCAGCACCTTCGCCTTGGTTGGCTGATCGAAATAGATCAGCACATTGCGACAGAACACCACGTCGAATTGCCCGAGCGGCCGTAGATCGCCCAGCAGATTCCACTCACGGTATTGCACCATGCCGCGAATCGCCTCGCTGATCCGCCAGCCGTTCTCCTCCTTGCGGAAGTGGCGCATCAGCATCTGCACCGGCAGTCCGCGTTGCACCTCGAACTGCGTGTACACTCCATCGCGCGCGCGTTGGACCTGATCGCGGGCAAGGTCGGTGCCGATGATCTCGATCCGCCGGTCGCCGATGCTGGCACGGCACTCGGATATGATCATCGCGATCGAGTACGCCTCCTGTCCGGACGACGACGCGGCGGACCACACGCGCAGAGGCGTACCTGCCGGACGCAACGCCAGCATCCGGGGCAAGGCCTGGGCACGGAAATGTTGGAACGGCTTGTCGTCACGGAAGAAAAAGCTTTCATTGGTGGTCATCGCCTCGACCACCTGCCGGATCAGCGGTTCGGCATTGGGTGCGCGCAGCCGATCGGCGAGCGCCGCCAGATCACGCAACTTCTCGCACTTCAGAATCGGCGCAAGCCGCGTTTCGAGCAGATACAGCTTGTCTGGACCGATCACCAGGCCCGAGCGGGTCTTCAATAGTGTCGCGTAGGTCTGAAATGCGGTGGACGACAGCGCCTGGCTCATGCTCGCGTCATCCGCAGCATCTCGAGCAGTTTCGGCGCGATGCGCGGCAGCGGCAGTATCGCGTGACACAGCCCGGCCTGTGCGACCGCTCCCGGCATGCCCCACACCACGCTGGTCGCCTCGTCCTGTGCCACAGCGCATCCGCCAGCATCGATGACGCGGCGTGTCCCGATCAGCCCGTCCTGGCCCATGCCGGTCAGCATCGCGACCAGCACGCGGCCGTCGCACGCCGCGGCGGCACTGCGCAGCATGGGATCGACCGAGGGCCGACAGAAATTCTCCGGCGGATCGGCGCTGAGACGCGCCAGCAGACCGGCGCGGCCGGTATCAATCAGCAGATGCCGGTCGCCAGGCGCGAGATAGATGTGTCCGGTGGCCAGCACGTCGCCGTCCTTCGCTTCGGCGCACGGCATCCCGCCCAACTTGCTGAGGTGCTCGGCCAGGATGGGCATGAAGGTCGCAGGCATATGCTGGGTGAGAACCACCGGCACATTCAGCTTCCGGCCCAGCCCCTGCACCAGGGTGAACAGTGCCTGAGGGCCGCCTGTGGAACTGCCGACCGCGAGCAGCCGCGGCGGCACGATCGAGGCCGGCCGCAGATGCAGCGCGACGGTTTCGCGCACCGGCTGGGCAACGCGCCGTCGCATGCGGCCCAGGCCTTTCACCTTCTCAATCAGTTCGCGGCGGAACGTCTCGTCACCTGCCACGGCGGAGGGCTTCGGCAAATAGTCCGCGGCACCGAGCCGCAGCGCGCGCAACGCGATATCGGCGCCACGCGTGGTCAGCGTCGAGGCCATGATGACCTTGAGACCAGGGTCCGCGCGTAGCAACAGCGGCAGCGCCGTCATGCCGTCCATCACCGGCATCTCGATATCGAGGACAAGCACATCGACCTGCGTGCGCTTCAGTTCGTCGAGCGCCAACTGTCCGTTGGCCACGCGGGCGACCACCTGCACTGACGGCTCCGCCTCCAACATCCGCGCGACGGCGCCACGAATCACCGCCGAGTCGTCACAGACCATGACCCGCACGGCCGCAGCCGCGTTCGCCACACTTGCCGTGCGGCCAGGTGCGATCACAGCAGGCCGACCTGCTCGAGCTTGCCGACCAGGATCTCCTCATCGAACGGCTTCATAATGTATTCCTGCGCGCCGTTGGTGATCGCGAGTTCGATCGCCGACATCTCCGTCTCGGTGGTGCAGAAAACGACGGGCGGCTTGTCCGGCCCGTATTCGGCGCGCAATTGCCGAAGAAACTCGAGACCGTTCATCACCGGCATATTCCAGTCGAGCAGCACGCAGTCCGGCATGCTCGCGCGGCATGCATCCAGCGCCTGCTGGCCATCGCCGGCCTCGGCCACGTCGAAGCCGTGCGCTTCCAGGATTCGCCGCGCCACCTTGCGCACAACGCGGCTGTCATCGACCACGAGGCAGACACGCGACATTGCGCCGTGCCTCAGGCGGCTTCGGTCAGTGCCAGCAGCTTGGCCACATCGAGCACAACCAGCAGCCGACCCTCCAGCCGATAGATGCCGCTGCTGAACTGCGCCCAGGCGGGCGGCAGGGTCGGCGGATTGCGCTCGAACGCATTGGCCTTGAGGCTCATTACCTCGGACACCTGATCGACCAGCAGTGCGTAGAGCTCACCTCCCTGCTCGGCGACCACGGACATGCGTGGCTGGTCGGCGGGCGCTGGCGGCAGGCGCAGGCGTCGGCGCAAGTCAATCGCGGTGACAATCCGGCCGCGCAGATTGAGGCTGCCGGCAATCTCCGTCGGCGCCAGCGGTATGCGCGTGATCGCGTGCTCGCCGAGGATGTCGCGCACCCCCAGCACGGGTACGCCACAGAGTTGCTCGGCAACGGTCAGCGTGACGAATACGCGTTCTTCCTCGTCAACCGCTGTGTCGGTTCGTTCGATGAGATCAGTGCCCATATGCATATTCCTGTCGAGAGTTCTTCCCCGCTCGAAAGAGGGGGAGGGAGCTTCGGATACGCTCGCGTCGTCACGCCTCGATCGATTCCGCCAGACACTGGTGCAGGCTGGCGATCAGCGCCTCGCGCTGGAACTTCGCGACGTAATCGGTGAACCCGGCGTCGCGTCCGGCCTCGATATCCGCCGGCTCGGCGCTGGCCGACAGCGCAATCATCGGCAATCTTGTCCAGGGACCGCTGGCGCGCACCGCACGCGCGAAGTCGAGCCCGTCCATGTCAGGCATCGCGATGTCCGATACGATCGCATCGAACACCGAACCGGCTTCGCGCAGACGCAAGGCCTCGGCCGCACTTGATGCGGCGGTGACGCGGTACCCCGCGGCGCCGAGGATCGGCGTCACCAACTGACGAAAGAAGTCGCTGTCCTCCACCACCAGCACGCGGCGCGCCGTATTGCGGTTTGCCGATTGTGCCGCTCCGTGGAACCAGTCCTGCCACGCCTGCGTCAACCAGTAGCCGGTGTCGATCACGTCGGTCGCATGACCGGCAATCACCGCGGTGCCCAGCATTCCGGGTCGCGCGCCCGACAGCTCGATATCCAGCCGGTCCTCCACCACATCGACGATTTCGTCGACCATCAAGCCCATGCTGCGGTCGCCATCGTTAAAGACGAGAACGGATTGACGCGGCTTCTCGGTGTCGAGATTGTCCGACAGCGCCACAAGCGGCATCAGCTTGCCCCGGTACTGCGTGACCGGCGAACCGCACGAGATTTCAATCTTGTCACGCGGAATATCCTCCAACCGCGCGACCAGACCGAGCGGCACTGCGAGTTTCTGTTCGCTGCCTGCACGGAACAGCAGCATTGCCGTGCGGTCGATGGTTCGCATCGTATCGATCGCACTCGACGACACTGCCTTGCTGTCGCCGCTGGCGCCGATGCCGGTGCCACGCGAGATGCCGTTCGGATCGAGGATCATGATCACCGAACCGTCGCCCAGGATGGTATTGCCGCTGAACATCGTGACGTGGCGGAGAATCGGTGCCACCGGCTTCACCACGATCTCCTCAGTGTCGAACACACGGTCCACGATGATGCCAAGGCTGTTGGCGCCCACCTGGGCCACGACGATGTAGGCGCCGGTGTCATCGTTGTGCGATTCTCCCAGCGCCAGCAGATCGTTGAGGTTGACCAGTGGCAGCAGCCGGTCACGCAGGCGCAGCACCGGTGTATCGTTGATCCGTTCGATGACCGATTCCGATCCGCCCTCGTTGTGGTCGCGGCTGCCTTCCTTCCGCGCGCGGACCAGCTCGACAACGCTGAGCTGCGGAATTGCGAAACGTTCGCCACCGGCCTCGACGATCAGCGCGGAAACGATTGCCAGGGTCAGCGGGATCTTGATGGTGAAGGTGGTGCCGGCCCCCGCCACGCTCTTCAAATCGATGGTGCCGCCGATCTTCTCGATATTGGTCTTCACCACGTCCATGCCGACGCCGCGGCCCGATACGGCGGTGACCACGGTGGCGGTGGAGAAACCGGGGCGGAAGATGAAGCGCTGTAACTGCACGTCGCTCATGCCGGCGAGTTCCGCCTCGGTGGCCAAAGCGTTCTTCAGGACCTTCGCCCGGATCTTGTCGAGCGGCAGGCCGCGGCCGTCGTCTGCGACCTCGATGATGATATGGCCACCCTCGTGGTACGCGTTCAGCGTGATATGGCCGGCTTCCGGTTTGCCCGCGGCGCGGCGCTCCGCCCCGCTCTCCAATCCGTGGTCTCCGCTGTTGCGCACCATGTGCGTCAGCGGGTCCTTGATCAGCTCAAGCACCTGCCGATCCAGCTCGGTGTCCGCGCCGAGCATTGTGAGCTCGATCTTCTTGTTCATTTCACGGGACAGGTCGCGGACCAGGCGCGGCAGCTTGTTCCAGGCGTTGCCGATCGGCTGCATGCGCGTCTTCATCACCCCTTCCTGGAGGTCCGAGGTGATGTGCGACAGCCGCTGCAGTGGCACCGCGAAGCCGGTGCTCTCCTGCGTGCGGGCGAGCTGGAGAAGCTGATTACGGGTGAGCACCAGCTCGCTCACCAGCGTCATCAGGTCCTCCAGCACGTCGACGGTGACGCGGATGGTCTGGTTGGTTGCCACCGGCTCGCCCGGTGGTGGCTCCGATGGCACCAGAGCGCGTGGCGCCACAGGCGCCGGCGTCGCCTCCGCGACTGGCGCGTCCGGTTGCTCCGGCGCTGGTTCCTCCTCAGGCTCCGCCTGGGGCTCCGGCTCGGCCGCGACGACAGGAGCCGCCGGTTTCGGAGCCTCGCCCGCCGCCGCGGCGTTCAGCGCCGCGATCAGTTCGCCATCGTCGCCTGCCACCTCGCTGCCGGTGGCTGCCAGGTCGCCCAAAATCGCCTTGATCCGATCGAGGGCCGCCAGGACCAGGGTTACGGTATCCGGGGTCGCAGTCAGCACCCCGTCACGTACCTTCCCCAGCACATTCTCGGCGGCATGCGCCACATGCTCCAACCGCGGCAGGCCAAGAAAACCGCAGGTGCCTTTGATCGTGTGCACCAGGCGGAAGATCAGTGACAGTGTGTCCTGGTCATCCGGTGTACGCTCCAGCTTCAACAGAGCGACGTCCAGATCGGCGATGTTTTCGCTGGTTTCGGTGAGGAAGTCGGCGATTAGATCGTCCATGGCAGCCCTCTCGGGCCCGGTCAGACCCCGGGCGGAGCGCCATCTGGTCAGAAGCTGACGAACAATCGGTAAATGCTGGGCGGCTATCGCCTGAGAAGCGACAGCAGCAATGGCGGAGAGAATTCGGCCTCGCTCATCGGTCCGGCCGGCATCAGCATGGACAACCGGAAGCCGTGGCCGCGCGCCAGCAACGTGGTCAGCGGTCCCTGTAGACTGCGGGCATCGGCCATCACCGCCTCCACAGCGGCGGCCTCGTCGACCAGCCAGGCGCCCAGCCCGGCTGGCCACGCGGCGCGGGGGCCGGAGATCGTCACCAGAATGCTTTCAGCGGGCGAGCCGGACAGTGCCACGATGCCGCCTCCCGCAAGGCTCTCGGACGCCAGCAAAAGGAGGTTGAGGACGACACGGGCCGCTTCCGGGGAGAAGAGCGCGTCGCTCTCCAGGCCCTCAAGGTCCAGCCGCACCCGTCGACTGGAAAACAGGCTTTCCGCAAAGCCGCGCAGCCGGGCAACATCGAGGTCGTCGCCATCCCGGCCCCAGGCAGCCCGCAGCAGCTTCAGGCGCTGCGCGAGCTGAACCGCTGTCTCTTCGGCGAGCGCCAGCGCCTCGCTGTCCGGCTGTTCGTCACGGGCAACCTCCAGCACGCCGATCAGCGCGCCTAGCGGGCCGCTCAGATCATGGCAGAGGCGGGCGCAGAGCAATTCTGCGAGACGCAGCGCTTCGCTCGTGCCAGTCATAGGGATCCCTTCCCCGAGGAAGTGACACGCATATGCCGGTTAATTCACACGCAATTTACGGCCCCTGCCACGCAAGAGTCGAGGGCCGGCAGGACTTGAACCCTCGACAAGGACAGCGCAAGTCACAGTCTGTAAAGGGAGCAACCGCCTCTGATGATCGATCCGTTCGGCCGGTCCATCACCTATCTCCGCGTCTCGGTCACCGACCGCTGCGACCTTCGCTGTGTTTACTGCATGGCGGAGGACATGTCGTTTCTGCCGAAGCGTGACTTGCTGACCTTGGAGGAACTGGACCGGATCTGCGCTGCCTTTATCCGGCTGGGTACCAACAAGATCCGCATCACTGGCGGCGAAC
>Ga0210395_10001554_pt1 | contig 17749 bp, 46 predicted proteins | sample IncBWH4OmetaG_FD_150861 | JGI IMG/M metagenome (GOLD analysis project Ga0210395, IMG submission 150861) | Forest soil microbial communities from Barre Woods Harvard Forest LTER site, Petersham, Massachusetts, United States - Inc-BW-H-4-O ...
TGTAGCATGGACCCAATGAAGTTTGAGGGCCTGAAGTTGCGTATCTGGTGGGATTGAAAAACCTACGTCAGATAGCTACCATAGCAATAAGAATAAGAACCATTACAACAAATAGAAAGTGTAATAGCATATCTTTAGATTATTGCGATGATGTCAAAGTAAGCACAATAATATCTCTGTTCTAAAGCACCTTCAGAAGGATTAGAACGAATATCATACATATGGATTTTGTTGTCATAGGCATGGATAATTCCAAAAGAAATAGTATCTGAATACCTATGCCTGAATAAGACTGTGGTGCCTGTAGGGATCAAAGCAGTTTTATAATTATCCATATGTCCCACCCTACCATTATTTATTAGAATTGCAAGAAGTTTCTCATAAACTAATGGAATAGTTTCTAAGTCTTTGAGCTATCATGAGTTAGAGAGAAGTCAATAGGAATTTTATAAACTAACATATTAGTTTTATGAAACAGATTTTGTACTTGATCTTTGATTTTACAGTATATGATGACGCTTGAACGCGATTCATAAACCACAACCACTCCTGAAAGGAGTTTCTCCCATGGCTACTGCACGTCTCATCAGTCGTTACAAGACCACTCGCCAGAATATCGATGCTGTGGCTACTCCCGCAGCTACGACTACGTGGCAGCCAGTTGGTCATGGTCAACTCATTGACATGATTATGGACAAGATGAAGGCTCGCAACATCATCGTTGATGGTGAGCCTGCCTATGCTCTTGCCAAGAATGGCAATCAGATGTTTTCCACCCTCAAGCTCAAGTCAGAGGCCCGCGCAGACTTCTCACTGGCGATGGGTATTCGCAACTCAATCGACAAGACTTTGGCCGCAGGCATTTGCTGTGGTTCGAGTGTGCTAGTTTGTGAGAATCTGTCCTTCAGCAGTGAGCTTGTTTTCACTGAGCGTCACACTGGACACATCTTTGAGAATCTTCCCCAAATCATCGAGAAGGCCCTGGATAAGTTCATGGTCCTTGGCAACGAGCAGGAGCTTCTCTACGAGCGCATGAAGAAGATTGAGATTCCTCTGGAGACTGGCATCAGTCTCATCCGTTCCATGGGTGAGGAGCATAAGGTGCTGCCTTCCAACCAGTTGTATCGCGTCATGAGTGAGTATGCTTCGCCCCGTTTTCCTGAGTTTAGAGGCTACAATGCCTGGACGCTTCTCAATGCATGCACGACGTTCTGCCGCCACGACCGTCGTTCCATCGATCCGATTAAGGAGCAAGATAACCTCCTCGGCATCACCCGCATTATCAATCAACATTGCGGACTTTCCCTGACGGATGCCAGCATCAACTAAGGAATTCTAAAAACTAAAACTGAAAGTATACACCCTGGGGTAAAACCTAGGGTGTAGTTTTTATTTGACTTCATAATTTAACACAGTAAAGTGACATTCATGATTATACCTAACGCATTCCCAGGGCTCCAGACTGTAGAAATTGAAAAAGATGCGTTGTTTCATACACCTAAATGTGGTTATCTAAGTTTACAGATTCCAGAGATACACATTGGCGATGGTGCGCAAAATAGTAAACTCCTTACAGTTCCAACAGATTGGTTTATTCGTGTCCAGTGCTATAAATCGTGTAAATGTGGAAATACCGACTTTGACTTTTTTAGTTATAAACTTGCTAAAAATGGATGTCTTTGGTGGTCAAAAAATGGATATATTATTAACAAAATGCCTATTAAGAGAGCTTTTCTTTCCAGTAAGAATCCCCGTGGAACTTGGAAAGATTTTGAAGCTATGGCTGAATGCTTTTATGATACGCTAGTTAATGTGGTTGTCACCAAAACAATTAACAAAGTGTATTGACTTTCAGATATCTCTCCTATAATAAAAACAGAGTATACGGCAAAGGATAGAGAGGAGTTGCACCTATCCTCTCTATCGTTTTATTCTCAGTTTGCCTATCATGATTTTTCAAGAAGTCAAGAAGAAGTCAAGAAGAAAACAAAAACTTGACTTATTAAAAATCTCTTTATACTTCCTCTATATGCTTCGAGTCCCCGTTAATGTTGGTTTAGACCTAACTCGCGCAAAGCACTTGCGCGCGGAGTTTCTTCGTTATAAAAGGGAAGTTGAAAAGAATCCTAGGTATGGATCCAAGAGAGCCGCTAGGGACTTAAAAAGAAAACACTTCCATGAGTCAAAATAAACCAGCCTTGTGTGCCAAGCATCCTTTTTATTGTAATGACTTCAATTGTTACACTCCTACGGCAGCTCAAGAGTTTGCAACGGTTGATGAGTTTCTGAAGAAATATAAGAATACTTCCACAGATTTAGACTTGTGCTTTCGGTTTGATGTCAAGCCATTCTCGGAATCCTGTGATAATAAAATAGGTCCCTATTATGCTGAGATTTTTATCATGCGCCAACGTCAGGGTCTATTTAGACCCATAGTCATCTGTAACTATACGGCTGCGGATGATGAGAAAATGAAGGCATGGCTTGAGCCGCATTGGAAGAAACTCAAGGAAATGTGGAAGCCATTTTCTGATTGACTTTCAAGATTCATTCATAGGATACAGGCATAAGGAAACATACAATGTCTACCACGATCATCAATGCTCCTACTCCTGTGGCAAACCAGAATCTGGTCAATGCCAAGCCCATCAATCCGGCGGATATGGAAGCTGCTGTGGCAACCCTGCCCGCAGGAATCCGCAAGATTCTCACCTTCAAGGGACAATTTTGCTCCATTCAGATGATTCGTCCTATGAAGGTTCGCAAGGGTAAGGCGGAGATCATGAAGCACAGCCGCTTTGTCGTGCGTGCGGGCATCTCATACGATAACCAAGCTGCCGTACAAGAGAAGCGGGAGACTGGCGAGCTTCCTGCTGAAAATGCTGGTCTCATCGGCCGTGAATGGGTAATCCCCAACTATGTTCTCCGTAGCATTAAGTCCGGCAAGCTTCTGATTCGTGTTACTCCTGTCCACAATGAGGATAGCAAGCGCACTGTGGAGTATATCCGCAATGGACAGCCTATCTCAAAGGAAGAGGCTGAGATAGATTGCCTGGCTTCCGAGTTTGCCGATCGTGGCGACTGGAAGGGTGCCATGGACATCACGGCTGACTACATCATGGAAGTCAATGGAGAGAAGGTCTAAAATGTCTAAAATGTCCAACTGGATTTCCGCTAAAAATGAAGTGCCTCCAGAGGATGTTGGCCCTCATTCTTTTGGGTGGTCCAAGCCAGTCCTCGTATATGCACTAGGAACTGATGACGAATATTTCGTCGCTACCTATTCTCATATTCTTGGATGGGCAAGTGCTTCACATCTCACCGACTACATTGACGTGGTATGCTGGCAGTACATTGAAACACCACCAGAACGAATAACTCATGACGTTTAAAGCCTCACTCACTTGATAATGATTCATAGACATACTACTTTCATAGTAGTATGTCTAATTTTTACTTCTTGACATTCCAAAAAATCATGATAGCTATTCTAAGCCATTTTCACTCCTAAAAAAACTATTTGCTTTTCATATACCCCCGAGTATTCTCCAGGTATGCCTGACAACAAACTCTCCATCATTGAGATCATCCTCATAGCAACCTTCCTTACTGTCTTGGGTTTCATTTTCCTAGGCTTCTGTATATGGCTGCAATCAATCCAGTTCTATGTGGCTCACGTCAAACCCTCTTGGTTTTAAGGCTTGACTTTCATTTCCTATCTCTACACTGAAGCTATATGAACACTGTAAAGACTAAAAAGGCTCCTCCAACCCATCTCGGGCCTACTCCAATTGAGTGCCCAGGATGTCAGGGATTTGGGTGTGCTCATTGTGCCTTCTGGGGATATGTTGATCGTGAGTCAAAGGCTGCCTCCTGCTATCCTCATAAGTGGAGTAAGCCAAAGCGTTTAGGACAATGCCTCAATCTCTTCACATGCGAAAAGTGTGGAGAGACTTGGGAATTAGACAGTTCAGACTAAAAACACACACTAAAAGGAATATATTATGCCCTGCCGCGATGATGGTTATCCATGTGACAATGATGCCGAAACTACTGCTCGGAGTCGTGATGTGACATTCAAGCAGATGCAAAACAAGATCGATAAGCTGACTCGGATGCTCTGTGATGTCCTAGGGAAGTGGACTAATCAAGCTGGTAAAGAGTTTAGCTTGACTCAGGAAACCAAGGAATGGTGGAGGGAACATCAAGCGATGGATCGTCAGCGTCTTGAGCGAGAAAATCGAGAAGCCCAAGAGAAGCAAATCCTTCGTGATGCTGTCGGCAAGCTATCTCCAGAAGAGTTAGCCATTCTCCGAAAGTCATTTGGCAAGTAATATTGTATGCCATCACCAAAGAAAGAATACATTAAGATTTCTCGTGAAGATGCCGAGAAGATGAAAAAGCTTCTCGGGCCAATTATGGATAAGACAATAGAGGACTATGACATTCGTTATAGTCTCTGTGATGTCCTTGATATCATTAACAAAGCTTTGGGTAAACCTCCTGTTATCAAGCTTGTTGATGTGAAGAAGGTTGGAAAAACAAAGTGCTTCAACTGTAAGAAGCTTTTCATTCCCAGTGTTGTCTTGACTTTTCAGATAGACAAGCATCATTTCTGTTCATCAGACTGCATGTCTCCCCATCTTCCAGGCCCACAGGACTAACAAAATGAGTATTGCAACTCGTATTCTTCTTTATGGTTCTTCAAGTTCACACTGGAAGGGACGCGATAATTGCGTCTTGATTATGGATACATCTTCCTGTAAAACTGATGATGACTATGATAGTTGTCCCATCATTGCCGTTGCGCGCAACCAAAGCGAGGCTCGTGTCATCGCCAAAGCCCTCGCGCCTACTGCAACCATTGAGGAATAATCATGAATCTTCCCTATCGTCCCAATCCTCCTCTGTGCTCCATTAATGAGGAGACTCTGAAGCTTCTCCAGCAATACTGCAAACCATTTCCAATGATTGAGAGGATCGTCATTGAAGACAATTCTGGAGATGCGGTTTTTTCCATCAATGATGGAGAGTACCAAATCGAGGTTCTCACTGAGGAACATCATGATGGACCCGGGGGTTTCCTCTCCACTGCCTTTTTGCTGACATCTCATGAGACAAACTACTCATGGGAGAATCCTCCCGAGGATGATGTCAAGGAACTGAAGGTGCATTGCGTTCTTGAGGAGATTGTGCGCGTCATGCTGCATGCGATGATAGATGACTACATTCTGGATCTTGCTTACGAGAAGCATCTTGATGATGAGTGTGAACAGCAACAACGTGAAGAAGCTGCCGACGATGGCTGTAGTTTGTAATTGACTTTCTAAAAATCTAAGTACAATGTCTGTCTGAAGAATACCACACAAACCGAAACCTTTATAGAAAGGGTTTATCCTATGAAGAAGCGCGCCGATGTTGTCGAAGTTCCAGACGAGGGACTTGTGAGTCTCCTCAATGAAACCATCACCGTTTTCTGTATGAATTACATTTATACAGGAAAGCTTGAAGGTGTGAATGAGACCTGCATCAAGCTCGTAGATGCATCAATCGTCTATGAGACAGGCGCATTCACCGATAAGGCATTCAAGGATGCTCAGAAGCTTCCTAATGCCGTCTATGTTCAACTCTCATCTATCGAGATGTTTACGCAACTGAACAAGGCATAAGTTCATGTCTGCCAGAGGCTTAAAACAAAAATACCGCGGGAGCGGGAGCGGGAGCTGGAGCAGGAGCTGGAGCTGGAGCAGGAGCGGGAGCTGTAGCGGGAGCTGGAGCAGGAGCTGGAGCGGGAGCGGGAGCGGGAGCGGGAGCAGGAGCTGGAGCGGGAGCGGGAGCCTCTGATTCTTATGACTTGTTCCAAGTACAAAGAATACAAAGCTCTTATTTTTAGAGCCCTTCAATCTGGTGAACTAACCATTGAAGAGGTCCAAGAGATTTCCGAGCAAGCTGCCTGGGCCATCTATGGGCATAAGTCGCTTGACACCAAGACCGTAGAGAAACACGCATAAAGGAAAATGAAAATGGAAGTTCCTAGTGATAAATCTGTTATTCTTCGTACCTTTTTAACTCCAGACGATATAATCCTGGAAACAGATTTAGATGGTTGCGCTCAAGCTCCTAGGCGATTAGATAGTGTTGAGCTACGACTTCTAGAATTAGAGCGTTGTAAGGTTTATCGTCCTCAGCTTGGTCCTCTTTAATAGAAACAACACAAGGAAACACAGATGTCTAAAAAGTTCGCTGCCAAAGATGGTGATAAGCCCACCGAAGCTCCTGTCGCTACAGTAGTTACACCACCTACTTTTGACAAGAAGACTGAGGCTCAACCAAAGCTTCCTGTCAAGCCTGCTACCAAGAATGATGCCCTCAAGTGCGTCATTGTGAATGGTGATAATGGCATGACATATTTTGGCTCTGAGAGTCGAGAGAACAAGGGTGTCTGGATGTGGCGCATTCGCTACAGCAGCCCATCACAGCTCTTTTCCAAGATTGATGCAATCGCGGGAGACGATAGTCTTAAGCCCGAAGTCAAGGAACGCAAGATTTCTGATGCCTTCAAGAGCATGACAAGTCCTGTCAAGTCCGTTCCATTCACCCATCGCCTAGAAAGCGCTTTGCCTCCAGTACCAACACAACCAGTTGAAACTCCTTCAGCATAACCCAAGAAACGACAAATACTTATGGCACACTCAAATCGTGAGAAGCAGTCCGAAGAGCGCAAGCAACACAAGGTTGCCCTCAAGCAGGAACGCGCTGAGAAGGTTCAAAAGAAGACGGTATGGGATCTCTTAAAGGACGATCGTGCGGGCGTCATTCAACCAAAAGACGGCGAAGAGGATGACGGCAAGAAGAAGTTCAGGGTTAGGACTCGCAAGGTAAAGGCAGAGAATCGCCTTAGCCATCATCGTGGACATGGTAATCCTTCTAACAAGGTCTGTGTTGTAACTCATGATGGTGAAGTACTTTACATCAAGATCGCAGATGCTGCCCTACGAGTCAAGGCTGGTTCTGCCAAGTACACCACCAAGACTGCATGGCGCAAGTACATGAGTGACCAACGTGATGCCTAAACTCAGAAACATCCTCCTCAACATCCTCATTCTCATTGCTGGATACTTTTTCGGCTTGAAGCTGCAAGAAGTCTGTCAATTCAGCTTCCTGACTATCTGCATTACATTTCTCCTTCTCACATTGATCATCCTTGTGAGCCTTACTCATAAAGAAAAATGAAAGTAAAAATCGTATCCTTCCAACACTTTTTTAACACAGTGAAACGACGTACCAATGGTGTGATCAAGTCGTCTAAGAATGCCCAAGAAGCTATTGAGCGTATTGGGAAGGAAGTCATCAATGAAACCATTTATGACTTTCCAATTAACGAATACCTGAATAATAATGAAGAGTATGTTTATAAAGCTAAAGAGCTTTTCGAGTATGCTCTTGAGTCTATAGCTACTGCATTTCCTTTTCAAAGTTGGGATGCTGGCGAAGATGATGATTGTTCTGGAGAAGAATGGAAGAAAAAGAAACCTTGACTTCTGAGAAAGTCATGATAGTCTAGTGACAAGGAACATACTATGGCTAAAATCAAAACTCATAAACAATTTATTAAAGCTTCTAAACAACTCATGGACACGATTGTTGAGGAATCTAAAACCGCCAACGAGGCCGATAAGAGATTCCAAAAAGAAATGCTTGCCATCTTACCAAGTGACTATACAGTAGTAAATGAAAAGAACGTTTCACTGTATGAGATTCTTAATAGTGAAATCATGCCGTATATGCTTCTCAGTATCAAAAAGAAGTTTGGGGATACCAAAAAGTTTGGTAGGCAACTAAGTAAAGATGAAATGGCAGTTCTAGGAGCTATGAGCGACCATGCTAAGAAGAGAGTAGAAAAATAGGCCCTTGACATCCTTAAAAATCCTATACAATCAGAGACAGATAAGCCTTGAAAACTATATATGGAGAAAAGTCATAAGTCATTATGATATATGTGCTTGTAGCTCAGTAGGCAGAGCAAAAGTCTTAAACGTATAAATAAGAGTCGCTTTGGAGTAATCCTTAGACGAGAACACTTCAAATTCGGTGAACACTTTAAAATGTCAACGCCGAGCCAAGGTTGCGTAAGCAACAAGGTGTAGAGACTAGACGGAGTGCATCCACCTAAAAAGGGATGAAGGCATAGTCCAGACCACAAACGAAAGGTAGCGAAAGCTATAGTGGTATGTTAAACTTTGGGTCCTGGGTTCGATCCCCAGCGAGCACACCATCGCTGCGAGACGAGTGTAAGTTTTACTCTCGCATGCTATTAGAACTTACCGTGGACCACCGGATCGGCGGGTGGGACGTTAGCCAGGGTCGCAGGCAGTAGTAGTCTGTACTACCGACCAAGCCGCTACCATCTTTCTCTCATATGCCGACATAGTTTAACTTTAAGAATACCGTATAGGCGCCGAAAGGTGCCTCTGGAGATTTAGGTGCAAATCCTTCTGTCGGCTCCATCTTTCACTTGACTTCTTTAAAAACTTCTATACCTTCACACATGCGGCTTTGGTGTAATAAACATCCCACCGACTAGGTGGAGATAGGGGTTTAAGTCCTCTAAGCCGCTTCAATTTTAATAACCAATCTTCCTTGGGCCGTGTGGGGAGATCCTACTACCGCTGGTAGTGCCAGAAGGTTGGTTATTATTCTTGACTTCTTCTCCATCCTCTTACACTAAAAACTATGAAGAAGTCAATCTTCCGAGAGTGCCTGAGGATAGCTGAGGATAAGCTTCCGAGCCATCCACAGTATAAGCATTACCCTCATTATTCGTTTATCATTCAGAAAAATAAAATCCTAGCTTCTGCCACGAACCTCTCAGTAGAGCCTCCCATTTTCTTTGGCTACCATGCCAGGATCAACCATGGGCGCCCAAAGGTTCATGCTGAGTATAATGCATATAATAAATGTAAAGGTATCATCGATCCATCTAACTCCTTTGAGTGCCTGAACATACGACTTAATAAACTTGGGAATCCTCGTCTGGCTGCTCCATGTGAGTGCTGTACGAGATTTTTAACTTCTTTAGGTTGTAGTCAGTGTTACTTCACAACTGACATTGGTTGGGGGAAGTTGATCTTTGAGCCTAAAAAGTAGTTCTTGACTTCTTTATAAAAACCTCTAATATTGTTTTTAAAGGAAATAAAAATGTCAAAACTCCACAAAAGCAAACAACTCCTTAAAGAAGAAGTTCTTAAGCGGCTTCATAAGTACATTGAATACATGCTCTTAGAGACAAATCTCTACGACGATTTAGAGGATAGTGGTGATCCTCTTTCTCTTATCTACCAAGATGTACGAGATTGTACTCCCACCGAACGTAAGCAATGGCTAGAAGAATTTTAATAGTTTAGTCTTGACTTCTCTAAAATCCATTTATAATCGTCCATAGATCGTTGCCCAAAGAGGCATGATGAAGTTTCGGAAGGTTCTTCACATTAAAAACCTTCAGTTTTAAAAAGGGTTTCCCACAAATGAACAAACTACTTCCACTAATCATCATAAGTCTTTTCATAGCAGGATGTTACAGAGATATTAGTCCAGATACGAAAGTCGTTGTAGTGCTTTATTATAATAATGCTATTAATGATATATCATATCTTCATTGTTTAAGGTCGGATGTTACTGTAGTTGATGGAGGACTCGTCTTTAGCGGAGATGTGAAAAATGACATGGGTATCTATGTGAGAAGCTTTCATGGCCAGTACCAAATTCAAGTAGAAGGAAACTAAAAATTCTTCTTGCTTTTAGTTTTTAGTAGGATATAATAAGAGTAGAACATGTAACCAATATAAAGGAAACACAATATGTGCCCAACGGGAAAATTCGAGCCAGTCGCAATCTATCATCCAGACGATTCAACCAAAGTAGTTTGGTCAGGTCGTGGTCGCAAGTCAGCCGAGTATAAGAAGCTCGTCGCTGAAGGCAAGATTGTTGAAGCTACTAAGGCTCCAGCAGCAACTGCCACCACCAAGGCTGAGTAATAGTTTTAAAAGCTAGGGTTTCATTCGACGTAATCCATTCATTCCAATTCAATAAGTAGACGCAGTGAATGAAGCCCTAGTTTTTTATAAAGGACATTCTGTGGAACCAATGGGCGATCCTTACTCTATGGAACTTTTGTCGAAAATCTTCATAATTTTACCACTGATTGTTTTATGTGTATTTGCTGCTCTGAATCAACTTGACAAAGAGAAACATCATAGTAGCCAGAAACCAGCAGATATTTTAGTCGTAACTCCTTCTGCTCAAAGATATTACACCATCAAAGTTGCTGGACTTGTCTTTCATACAACAGACTATTCATACAATAAAGATGACGATTCTCTTCGCTTCATAGATGACACTGGAGAGAATGTTGTTATTTTTGCACCGAAAGATGTTATTATACTTGATGATTCTAAATAAGGCCTTTTCTCTCTAAATAGAGTAGCCACAAGCCTTTAAGTGTAATCATTGTTGTTCTTTCATTATCGAAAAGACAAACATATCCTAAATCTACTAAGGCCCATACGCTATCAGACCACTCGTTATTATCGTGGAGGGTGAACGATAGATTAGGGTACCACATCTTCAAACATATCAGTTGACCATGTGTTAGGCTCATAGAAGACCTTTTCGATGTAAGAACAGTAACCACAGACCTTTAAGTGTAATACTCATATGATAAAACTTAATAAATTCATCTGGAATTCTTTGAAGTAAAACAATGTATCCATCATCTACCAGTTCTCTAATTTCTTCATCATAATAAAAGTTTGTACTATCGTCTAACAGAAGGCGTAATATTTCATATTGATACCTAGATATATTCATAACCCCAACTTTCGTTTCAACACATGTCTGTACCATAATCCTTGAGCAGTTAGACTAACTTTATTTTGGCATATAACTTCTTTTTCATGTATATCAAGAGAGTGATGTATATAATTTTTATCAACACAATCATCATAGTAGACTCCAAGGATGTCATAATACTGTGCTCGAAACTCTTTTGGATATACATTCATACCATAATAATTATAAAAATATAAGAACTCTTGAAACTTCACAGCTCCATAGGTGTGCTTATACAGGAAGTCAAGAACGTTAAAAGTTTTAAGATCATTTACAAAGACTGACATATAGGCTATTTCTACTGGCATATAGGCTATTTCTATCATGATTTTTATAAAAGTCAATAGGCAGTTTAAAGGCTCTCAGAAGCCCTCAGGCCCTTTTACTATCACCCAATGACCTTAAAAACATAAAAGTGGCTCTCAGTGGCAGGAATTAGCTCCTATAGCCTTCCTAGACATAAGGAGGATAGTCATCAGATGATATCTTCTTATATTGGTGATACAACCATAGTCCTTTAAAAGTTATTGACAATGCTCCACGACTAGCAACAGACTCACCCTCACTACTTTCTAAAATAAGAAGTTTCTCACGAATCATATCTTGGATGTGTGGATAATTCACAAACCATCCTCCAGAACACATCACAGTTTCAAACCAGTAAGAGCCATAGGTGTCATCATAAACAATTTTGAGAATACGATACCAATGGATATTCATGTAGAATGCTTTTTATTGTGAAGGAACCGAGCCCATAGTCCTTTCCAAGTAATATCTAAATACGCTTGATGGCTTTTTATAACTGAATAATAGATAGCATAACCCTCATAAACAATTTTTCTTCTATCACCATCAAACATGTCCTGATACCACCATCCAAACGAAGGACAATGGTCATTCTTTCGTCCTATCTCATTGAGAATATTAATGAACTTGGCAGGTAGTTTAGCCATATTTATAAAAGACCTTTTCGATGTAAGTATAATATCCACAAGCCTTTCCAAGTAAATGTGATACGATGTTCAGTGCGATTTTTATTAATGAAGACTGTTTCTATGTGAACTAAGCCATCTGTAGACATTTCATAACCATACCAGGATTTCTTATCACTAGAGTATGTATCATAGGGTCTGTTACCTTGGCGTCCTTCATAAAGGACTCCATACAGTAATTCAAGATACTTAAAATCTATTGTAGTTTCCATAGAACCCATAGACTACTATGATTTTTATTAAAGTCAAGTCAAACTTTTATAATGTTTTTAGAAACTAAAAATCGAGCCCAAAGGCCCGATAAAGTTATAGAAAGATGTCCTTGTTTTGTCTTTATAACTGAATAGTATAAGAGAAAGCCTTTTTCAATGCAACCAATGCCATCTATACTAAGAGATTCATGCTTATACACAAAATAAAGTTTTGGACAATAATTTACGTGCCAATCTAATATATGATATTCCCAAGGGCTCATTTATAAAAGGCCCTTTTTATGTAAAAATAAATACCACAATCCTCTGAAAGTGATAGCATAATATGTTTGTCGAGTTTTAATAAGCGAACTAAAAACTGTCAGTCCTTGAGATAAACAAAATCCTTCATCAGAACCATGGCTCGTTGGTTCCCATACTACATGTACTTCATGCTGACTGAGCTGTTCGAGAGCCTGTATTACCCGTAACAGATAAATATTATCTTCCATAATGTCCATTCAACTGCTTTTCATAACCTTTTTTATGTAAGTGAAGTCTCCACAAGCCTTTCCATGTTATCCTATAATGAACTTTATGGTCTTGTATCAATGAAGCTACAGTAATATAACCATTGTCAGAACAGAACTTTATATAATCAAGCATAGAATACTGGCGACCCAATAAATCGTCGTGATTAAAGTCCCAGCACGTTTCATTACAAGCCTCGAATAAAAAATCAATATAGGAACGAATAGACATTTTATTAAGCCCTTCCCACAGTCTACTATGATTTTTTAAAAAGTCAAGGGAGTATTATAAGTCCTTTATTAGATAAAAACCGAAACCAAAGTCCCTTCAAAGTCAAGTAGTAATGGATGTCTTTAGTTTTTAAAGAGGATACTAGGATGGTCAATCCGTTTGAAAGAGAGTAGTTAGTAGAATCTATTATATTGACTGCCTCTACTTGATCAATGCTCCAACCATGTTCATAGGTGTAGTTGAGTTCTTCTAATAGTTCTTCTAATATCTCACGATGAAGCATATGGTTTTAAAACACCTTTGATGGTAAGAAATGTCTGCCAACGTCCTTTTAAGGTAATAGCATATTCTATCTTATGACTTTTTAAAGAGGATGATAAAGTCATATAACCATTTGACAGAAGAAAGCTATTAGTAGGATCTAATTTAACTCTGCGAACATCATTGTCTATAATAAATGGCTCAGAGTAGATTAAAAGAAGGCGACAATGGACATCTTTAAAAACCATTTATAAAATACCTTGGGCAGCTAAAATTGGGGGCGTGTATTATAACTGAGAGTAGGATGCAGTCAAGGGAATTTAAGGCTTTTTATGAGTGAAGAGATAGAAAAGGCCTTTGAAGGTGAGAGAGACATTAGTACCTAGCTGATAAGTATGATTTCTTTTAACATAACCAAAGGCTTCTAAGTCACGAGCATGAGATCTGAGTATGAAGCCACTAAAGGTATTAGGATAAGCTTTATGAGAGCCATAAGTGGCATGAAAGACATCTAATAAAGAGCTATGAAGATAAGGATGTAAGTGGGGCATAGGTGCGTTAGACTACCATGAGATAGCTAAAAAGCAAGAAGAAAATACCTTGGGGCCCGAAAAATCCGGGAGTGTATTAGAAGCGCAACTAGGATACAGAGGTTTTAAGATGCCTTTATTTTTAGCTTGATTTTTTATTTTTTATGTTATAATATTTTAGGAAGAATAAAAATGTGTTTATGCCCTTTAGAGTACATTAAAAGTAAAATAGAACAGTTCAGAAAATGGAACTTACGGAGGCACATTTCTATCCGTGTGATTGAATATGAAAAAGGAGTATCAAGCCTTACTGATATAGTTTTTTATATTTCGGATAAACATGATACTACTAATCATATAGATGATGCAATTCGAGGAATATATTTTAATAAACCAGGATCTCCTAAAACCATAATAGAAGAATATCCATTTTTTAAAGTAGATTGGTTTCTTTCTCCAATTCCACAAATACCTTTAGATATTCTTCGAGTTTACTATGATATGCTTTTTATCTATGGTAAAAAATACATTTTTGAGTATGATAAAACCAATCAGTACCTTATACACATAAAAAATAGAAAAACTAAAGATAAATTAGGTATATTTGACTGGTCTAACAAAGATATAACTCTTTATAACTATAATAAAAAATTATTTGATAAGATACAAGAAATAGAAAAAATCAAACAAAAAGAATGGTATGAAAAAATTGAAACTAAAATAATTGCATGGGGTATGTTATGTTTTACAGCATTAGGAGCAATTGTAGCTCTTCTTGCCTTAATTAAAACCTATTCCTCTTGACTTCCTTTATAAACCTTTATACTCTCTATCATGTTAAAACTAGACTCTCCATACTGTAAGGTCTGGTCTACCTCGAACGAGAAGATTCGTAGGAAGCTTTCTGTTGTAAAGGTTCCTGCATGGAAGAGAAGTCCAGAATACATTGGTACTGAACAGTGTGAACAATTTCCAATGAGAAAAGGACTTTGCTCCTGGTTTCATTGCACTCGGGTTGGCTGGCACAGTGATACTAACTCTATAGCCGAACTTTTATGCATCAGAGGTATGGGATGGATATCTCTTCGGAGTTGTCGATATACTGGCTGTAAGACAAAGCCTATGACTGTTTTTATTAGAAAAGGTGATATCATCCAGTTGTGGGGAGACATCAGTCATAAACTAGAAACACAGTGCCACTTTCTGTCATTTATCTACTATGAAGGAGCATATCAAACGCATCCTCCTACTTTTTTAGATATCAAAGACCAGGAAGACACGTTTTTAACGTCATTATAGAGAGTCATCGTTGTTGGTACTTATGTGCAAATAAGTAAAAAAGACCTTTCCACGTCAGAGTAACAAGAGAATAGTGGGTATATTTCTGGCTTCCGTGTTCAATTATCGTAACATATCCATACTCACTTAATGTAGTTGCTATATACGTTTCAACGAAGTAGATAGTCGTATAAGGAGCTACTGACCCATAGGTGTTATTATAAAGAGATTGAAGGGTCATGTGATATATAGTATCTAACAGAAGCATAGGTGGTACCTAGAGTATCATGAGAGAGAAAAATGTCAAGGAGAGAATTTACAGTAATTTACTTCTACTTAGCATTTCAATGGGTCCAAATAGTTCCGCGATGAAGGTCGATACTACACCATGCATGGTTGTGGTCACTGTGAATATCGTCTTGTGCATCTGATACAGTCGCATTTTTGAAGTAGTCCATATAAAACGGGACTTCCTCAACAGGACTTTTCCTGTCGTCCGATGACTCTATACCAGCATTGTGTTTTACAACTGCCGTCATAATATAGTGGGCAGCTAATATATAACCGATCATATAACGAACAACGACTTCCTTAATATCTTTACAATCTAAGACCTGAAAAATGGTTGGATCATTTGTGTAGATGGTGGAGAGCGCATGCCTGGTAGCATTTCCAAAATCATTGTCATCAAACTGAAACGTAATAAAGTTTCTCATAGACATGCATTGTATGGGTTATTTTATAAAGTCAAGGAGAAAAAGACTCATAAGTAACTTTTATTTTTATAAAGGTGAAAGAGTCCTTGGAGCGTCAATTGAAACCGACATCCGTAACCATGCCAATGAATGATGATAAACTTTCGTCTCGTAGCTTCACCAGCGACGATCGAATCATATCCTGAACAATCAGTGTGAAACGGCAATCCTTGGTGTCCATATGTTACTAAGTACATCATTTCAAGAAACTGTAACAGTGATTTATCGGAGAGTGATAATGGCTTGTTTGGAAGGAGGTTTATAGTATATCCTTTTTATGTTTATATAATTGTGTCTTAAATTGCTGAGCATCGGCTTCATTTCTAAAATAGGCAATAGTGTTTTCTTCAATAACATAGAACCAACCAACAAATCTCTTATTCAAGATGCCGTTTGGATTATCTTCAATTTGACCCATGAGCACCATTGATGTCTTGGTCACATCCATTCGCGCTGCTCTTCGGCGCTTACTTCTTTTTTATCACCTATTTTAGTTCTGTTATATTCATCCCAAGTTACACGTGCTTTAGTTCCATCCGTAAAAACTAAATAATATTTTTTTATGGTAATTGCTCGTATGAATGTTGTTTCTTCTCTTTTATCAGCAACTATTTTATTTACTACATCTTGAGAATGAAGACAACTTTCCATAATAAACATTAACGACCATAAAATAATATATTTCATACTGGTGTCCTGGAAGGAGTTTTGAGAGCTGTCCTGACGAGTTTTGTCAGTTTCGTGGCATCATAGGGCTTTGACTTCATACGAGCTGGCCCCCTCGTTCATCATAGATGAGAGGCTTATTATCAGCATCAATATCTACAGGAAGCCACATATGGACAGGGCTTCCCTCTTGATATTGTCTAACCTCATACAAATCAACAACTTCCAACCTGGATTGCTTGACGCGCCAAAAAATAGCCCTAAACTGCCTTCCTTGGCTTACTGCACAAATAGACTGGCCAGCAGAGAGCCTATCAGCTTCCTTGAGGGCAGCACGAGCATAAGCGAGGACTGATGTAGAACGTTTGTACATATGGGTGATTATAGATGAAAAGAAAGGAAGTCAAGTAGAAAAAGACTATTGACATTCCTTTTTTGAGCAGCCCATTACTTTATTGTTTAATATCTTTTTTATGAGTTTACCGAATAACGTCCAAGATCCAATTACAAGTAGAAAAGGAACAACTATTGGCCATATAATACCAACCATACATAAATGAACTAAATCCTCATCTTTAGGATATGGTGGACCTGCTGCTTTTATCACCATGAGAGGAACTAGAAATGCCATTATAAAATAACCGACAATGACAGAAAGAAGAATCATTGCTGTAATCATAATAAAGCCTTTTATGTGTTATATGTAAAGAGTCATTATAATTTCTTCGCGCAATAAGTCAAGTAGAAAAATACTCTTGATTTCTTTTTAAACCTCTTATAATGACTAGTGGTGCGAAAAATCCCGCCAAAACCTTTCTAGAGGGTTGGGTGCATTTAGAAGTAACTGCACGTACCAATTTTTATATTAATCACTATTTCCCTAGTCGGCCTTTATTCTTAAACCTATAATAAAGACCTTTAAGTGTCAATGTAATACAAAAATGGTATTTACCAGGACCGTCTTGAGTGATTCGTATATATCCTTTTTCTAAAGCCTGACTAAATGCCATTGTGCGTGGTTTACGGACATCTATATTGAAACGTCCTTCTCTTCCATATGTTAACTTATAAATTTCGTTAACGTATTCTAAGTCGCTCATACATTCTTCAATCGTCTCAAAATCTCTCTCGTAGCCTTACAATTCGTTGTTTGCTTTCCTTGAGTTGTTAGTCTCAGACTTGGGAAACCAGTTTTCTTACCTTGCTTATAAATGAATGGCCTAAGTGCTTTTGGGAATTGAGCTTTGGTAGGATCGAGAATGCGACTATGAGCATCAACAATCCACCAGTGGCTTAATCCTGGCTCCCAAGTGGCACAGACTGGCGTATAACCTTTCTCTTTTCCTCCTAAGAGAAGATACAGAGCTTCTGAGGCTGAATAGCAATGGCCAGTTGTATAATGTAACTCAACAGGACGATTCCTATAC
>Ga0210395_10001558_pt1 | contig 17731 bp, 14 predicted proteins | sample IncBWH4OmetaG_FD_150861 | JGI IMG/M metagenome (GOLD analysis project Ga0210395, IMG submission 150861) | Forest soil microbial communities from Barre Woods Harvard Forest LTER site, Petersham, Massachusetts, United States - Inc-BW-H-4-O ...
GCTCCTGAATCTCTACTATCCGCCGGACACTTCCGCGACGGCGAAGATGGCAGCAACTGTAGTAGAAGCACTCTCCGCGCGGCATGACGTTACGGTTCTTTGCGGCCGGCCCTCGTATGACCCATGGGAACGACGGCCTTGGCGGCTCTGGCATACGGAACAGGTTGGGCGTGCGAGAATCTTGCGCGTGGGTTCGACGGATTACCCGCGTTTCGCGATGAAGCGGCGCGTGCTGAATTATTTGAGCTATATTGCGCTGGCCATTCCCCGGGCGATTTTCCTTCCTTGCGACCTCGTGCTGGCGATGACCGACCCTCCGTTCGAAGGAATCGTGGGGGCCATCATTGCGCTGCTGAAAAGCAAACCGTACGTCTACAACATTCGCGACATGTACCCGGACATGGCCGTGGGCGGAGCGATTGTCGAGCCCGGCATGCTTGCGCGCGTTTGGGAAAGATTGCATCGCTGGGCATTGCGCCGTGCTACACGCGTGATCGTGCTCGGCCAAGATATGCGCGCCCGCATCACCTCCAAAGGAGTCGATCCGGCGGGCATCGAAATCGTCCGAGATGGTGTGGATATTCTCCCGCCCGATGCGCCGCAACCGGCGCTAGATGGTGAAGTCATTCGATCGATTCGCAGCGACTTCAAATTTGTACTTCTCCACGCCGGAAATCTCGGATTTTACGGCGCGTGGGAGACTTTGGTCACCGCGGCAAGAAATTTACAGCCAGACGGCGTAGGTCTTGTCTTCGTCGGCGAAGGAGCGCAGCGCACGCATGTGGAAAACCTCTCAAGAGAGGCCAAAAACGTGCGGTTTCTTCCCTTTTTTCCGGCGGGCAAAATTCCTTCCGTGCTGGCCGCCCCCGATGCGCACGTCATCACAGTGAAGCGCGGCCTCGAAGGCGTGGTGGTGCCCAGCAAAATGTACGGAATCCTTGCCGCAGGAAAACCGATCGTAGCTGTTGCTCCGGAAGAGACGGACGCGGTGTCGCTCGGTGCAAGATTTGGGTTTGCGGTTTCCGCTGATCCCGACAAGCCGGAGAGCGTGGCCGCGGCGATTCGATTCCTTGTGACGGATGCTAAGAAACTACAAAACATGGGGCGCGCGGCCCAGGCTGTTGCGCCCGATTATGATAGAGTCAAAGAACTGCAAAAATTTGTCAAAATTATCGAGGGGGCCGTGAAAGCGTGAAATCTTCGGAAACTTTTTGGAGCGGAAAACTTGTGCTGGTGACGGGAGGCGCCTCCTTCATCGGCTCGACGCTGACGGATCACCTGCTCGCACGTGGCGCGAAAATCCGCATCGTCGACGATTTGACGAGCGGACATCTCGACAACATCAAGGAACATTCCGCTGGCGGAAAGATTGATTTCATCCACGCAGACTTGCGCGAGCCGGGCGTCACCCGCTCGGCGATGCATGGGGTAGACACGGTTTTTCATCTGGCCGCGGATCACGGCGGCCGCGGCTATGTGGACCTCCATCAAGCGGGACCGGCATCCAATTTCTTCCTCGACGGCCTTGTGTTCGCGGAAGCGCTGCGCGCCAAAGTAAAAAAAGTGGTGTTCGCATCCTCCGGATGCGTGTATCCCAATTTTCTCCAATCGGACGTCAAGAAGCAGATCTATCTCACCGAAGATCTCACCAAAGGTCCGAACGACGCCGATAACACGTATGGCTGGGCCAAGTTGATGGGCGAATTTACGCTCAGCGCCTATGCAAAGGAACATGGCATGGGGGCGGCCTCCTGCCGCTACTTCACGGTTTACGGACCGCGGGGGGTCGAGAATCACGCCGTCATCGCCATGATTGCGCGCGCTTTTCTCGGTCAGAATCCTTTCGAAGTTTGGGGCGACGGAACGCAAATCCGCAATTGGACCTACATTGAAGATATTGTCGAAGGCACGATCCTCGCCGGCGAGAAAATCAACGACGGCACGGCCATCAATCTGGGAACCATGGAGCGCATCAAGGTCATCGACGCCGTGAAAATGGTTTGCGACTTCACGGGGCATAAAGCGGAAATAAAGTTGCGCCCCGACATGCCGACCGGCCCGCTCAATCGCGTCGCGGACAACTCCCTGGCGAAGAAACTGCTCGGGTGGGAGCCCAAAGTACTCTTCCGCGATGGCCTGAAGCGCACCATCGACTGGTATTACGCGACGAAGAATCGCGAAGAAGTGAAGCGCACGTTCGGCCGCATGTTGACCGAAAGATAGTGACAGGATCCACGGGCGCGCACCCCGGTGCTGTGCATTCTTGCACAGTCTGTATCGAAATAGACGATTATCTGCCTTTCTCATTACCCAGCAAAGAATCCTGATTGAAGCGAAACAATTTTCGAAGTATTGTGTTAATGCTGCGTGGGGCAGCCATTTTTTTCTTGGGAGCCGGGTCCCCAACCCGGCAGAACACGATTGAGGCTCTGGCCGCGCCATCCCCGGTCAGTATCTTCAAACAAAACGAGGGAAGATGCCCGCAGGTCTGCTGGCGTTTCTGATAGCGCTACTTGCATCGCTGATGCTTACCGTACCCGTACGCGCGCTGGCACTTCGCGTGGGAATGGTCGATCTTCCGGGACCGCGCAAAGTCCACCTCCGCCCGATCCCGCTGCTCGGGGGCCTGGCCATGTACGGTGCTGTGATGTTGGCTGTACTCCTTACCTTCGGTGGTCCAGCACGAGCGCAGATTGTTGGTATCTTGACGGGGGCGACGGTCGTCGCCGCGGTTGGTATTCTCGATGACCGGGGTTTGCTGCACCATCAGATCAAGTTATTTCTAGGTATGCCGCTTGCGGCGTGCGTTTTGCTGGCTACCGGCATTCACGCACAAGTTTTCGAGGTTCTCTTGAGCGGACGAGCGGGTTACGTTTTGGACGCAATCCTGACGGTTTTTTTTGTCGTTGGCATCACTGCCTCCTTCAGCATCCTGGACCACATGGACGGCCTTTGCGCCGGCGTAGCCGCTACAGCTTCCATCTTCTTCGCCCTGCTTGCCTACTTGAACGGCCAGACGCTCGTCGCCACGCTTGCGGCTGCGGTCCTTGGAGCAGCAACGGGTTTTCTGCGCTGGAATTTTAAACCCGCCAAAATCTTCATGGGCGATGGCGGGGCCATGTTCCTGGGTTTCCTGATGGCCACACTGGGCTTGAAGCTGAGGCTCGAGCAAACCAACCATATTTCCGCCTGGCTGGCTCCGCTGCTGATTCTAGGAGTGACCATTTTCGACACAACGCTTGTAACGATCTCGCGCTCCCGGCGCGGCCTGCTGCCTTTTACTACGCCCGGCAAAGACCACGCCGCTCACCGCCTGGCGAATCTAGGGTTGGGCCAACGCGGAGCTGTCGTCAGCATGTATATTTTAGGACTGCTGAGTGGCGGAGCCGCCGTGCTCGTGAGCTACCTACAACCGCTTGCCGCAGTTCTGCTGGCAGTCGTTGCGTTCGCCACGCTGCTGTGTGGCGTGATGTTTCTCGAACGTGCTCCGTATGAACGCCAAGCGCATAAGCCTGCCACATTTTCCTAAAGTGCCCACCATCCAAGAAATGCCGATCCTTTTTACGGGGGACAGGCTCTGCGGGTTTGCCCTCACTAGTGGATTCGCTATACTTAGCGGGATGTCCGCTCGCCCATTTTCGTCGCAGACCTCGCCGGACCGGGCGGAAAGCAGTCCATACTCTTGAGACTTTTGAGCGCGGGTGCCCGGGCGGTTGACCGTCCGTGGTGTATGCGAGACTTGAGAAAGCCAAATCGTGCAAAGCACTGAGCAGAGTTCCCCCCAGGGAGGGGAGAGCGGCGAGATCATCGTTGTTGGAGCTTCCGCAGCGGGCCTTTATACCGCTTCCACGGTTGCCAGCGGAGGACGCCGCGTACGCGTCCTGGAATCAAGGCCCGGCTTCGAACCGGAGCCGCGCTCGCTGATCGTTACAGATCAATTCCGCAGCCAGCTGGGTGCCGCCGCTTCCGAAAGCATTGTCAACGAAATCCGCCGATTCGAACTATTTACCGATGGGCGCTCCGCCCAAGTTGCCTTGGCTCGGCCTGATCTCATCATCGAACGCTCGCGTCTGATCCCGGCACTGGCGCGAAGCGCGCAGCAAGCAGGAGCTAAACTCTCATTTGATACACGCTTTCTTGGACTTGCTCCGAACGGCAGGGGACTGCGTGTGGAAGTGGATTCCGCAGGCCATCGCGGAGAGTTGCATGCGGAGAGCCTTGTGGGGGCGGACGGTGCTTCCAGTCGAGTGGCTCGCAGCGCCGGCTGGCCGCCCATTGAGACGGTCCCCTTGATGCAAGCCATTGTGCGCTTGCCGAAGGATCATCCGTCGGACACCACGCGAGTTTGGTTCGTCCCCGACGATACACCGTATTTTTATTGGTTGATCCCTGAGTCCTCGGAACGAGGCGCCTTGGGAATCATCGGCGAAGACGGCCGGGACACAAAGCAGTGCCTTTCGCGGTTCCTCGAGAAAAAACACTTGGAGCCCTTGGAATGGCAAGGAGCGCGCATCCCGGTCTATCGAGGTTGGGTGCCGGTGCGTCGGCGCGTGGGGAATGGCGACGTATACCTGGTAGGCGATGCGGCTGCGCAAGTGAAAGTGTCGACCGTGGGCGGGATTGTGACCGGCCTGCGCGGAGCGCTAGGAGTCGGGCAATCGATCTTGCGGAGAGGGCGGAACAAAGAGCTGACGGCGCTGCGCCGCGAGCTCGGGACGCACTGGCTAATCAGGCGGGCGCTGCATCATTTCCAGCAAGAAGACTATTCACAACTTGTTGACCTCCTCGACGCTTCCACGCGCGAGTCACTCGGCGAGATCAACCGCGACGAATCCACGCGCCTGCTCTGGAACGTTGTGAAGCGTCAGCCGCGGCTTGTGCTGCTGGGCTTGCGCGGTTTGCTAATGGGAAGAGGATTGAAGAGCTAAACGTGTTCGTAGGCGGGGCGGGAACGCGGTTAGCGTTTCCAGGAAGCTTGGAACGGATAGTATGGGCAGCGCAGTGCCCAGCCATGGTTTGCAGTCTTCCGCGCTGCGGCTCGGTAAAAATAAACTGTTCGCGGTGAATTCGGAACTACGCTTGACGATTGTTGCAGGCGCTGCCAAGGAGATTCCTACTTGCTTCTTTCTGTGATTGGATGTGGCTACGTCGGATTGGTGACAGGCGCCTGTCTCGCTGCAGCAGGGCATGAAGTAACGTGCACGGATATCGACGCGGAACGCATCAGGCGTCTGCAGGCCGGCGAGGTGCCTATCTATGAGCACCACCTGGAAGAAATACTGGCGTCTGCGCGCAAAGCTGGGCGCATTTCCTATACTGCCGATGCTGGCGAAGCGATCCGAGCAGGCGATGCCATTTTCATCTGCGTGGGCACACCGCCGAAAGAGAGCGGCGAGGCCGATCTTTCCGCGATTGATCAGGTCGCGCGGCAAATTGCCGAACAAGCCCGCTCACCCAAGCTGGTAATCGAAAAAAGCACTGTGCCGGCGCGCACGGGGCTCGAACTGCAAAGAGCGCTAGCCGCCTATAGCAGTGGCGGCAAGTCCAACTTTCGCGTGGCTTCAAATCCTGAATTTCTGCGCGAAGGCACAGCGGTTGGAGATTTTTTTCATCCGGACCGTATCGTGGTCGGTGTCGAGGACGAATCCGCCGCGGCCGACTTGCGCGAAATCTACCGGCCGATCCTCGAACGCAAATTTCATTGCCCGGTGCACAAAGGCTCTTGCCCATCCCAGCACGAAGTGGCGTTTCTGGTCACCACCATCAACAGCGCCGAGCTGATCAAGCACGCATCGAACTCGTTTCTCGCTCTGAAGATCAGCTACGCCAATGTCATCGCCGATCTGTGCGAAAGAATCGGCGCGGACGTCAAGGAGGTTACTCACGCGATGGGATTGGATCCCCGGATTGGAGGACAGTTCCTTAGCGCGGGACTCGGGTTTGGCGGCTTCTGTTTTCCGAAAGATGTGCAAGCTTTCATTCACCTCGCGGCTTCCGTTGGAGTCGATTTCGATCTATTGAAAGCCACGGAGCGCGTCAATAAGCAGCGCATCGACCGCTTTCTGGAAAAAGTGCACAAAGCCCTCTGGGTGGTCAAAGGCAAGCACGTGGCCGTTTTAGGCCTGGCGTTCAAAGCCAATACGGACGACATTCGTTTTGCTCCGGCGCTCGAAGTGGTCAAACGCCTGCTCGAGGAAGGCGCAATTGTACATGCCACCGATCCGGAAGCCATATCGAGAACGAAGGCCCTCTTCCCGAAAGTTACCTATCATGAAGATCCCTACGACGCCCTTCGCGGTGCGGATGCCGCGCTTGTTTGCACGGAGTGGGACGTTTTCCGCAACCTGGACTGGAAGCGCGCTAAGCCGCTCATGGCGCGAGGCCTCGTCGTGGACGGCAGGAATCTCTATTCTCCCAAGCACATGCGGGACCTTGGATTTGAGTATTACTCGTTCGGCAGGTCGTAGGCGATTTGAAGCCATAGCGAGGGGTCGTCGCCACAAGCTACTTTTAGCAAAAGCCTGCATCCTTTCGTGCTGTGCGCTAAGCGGTTCTGCTGGCCGCGAATCCTTGCTTGAAATAATCGAGCGTCAATCGCAAGCCCTCTTCCAATCCAACCTTGGGCTCCCACTTTAGAATCCGCTTTGCCTTGGTAATGTCCGGGCAGCGCCGCTTCGGGTCATCTTGCGGAAGCGGCTCAAGAACAATTGTAGGAGCGTTTGCGAAATGCGAACGAACCCGTTCGGCAAATTCAAGAATAGTGATCTCCTGGGGATTGCCGATGTTCACCGGCAAGTGTTCGTCCGAATGCATCAAGCGATAAATCCCTTCGATCAGGTCCGAAACGTAGCAAAAGCTCCGAGTCTGTTTGCCGTCTCCATAGACGGTAAGCGCTTTTCCGGTTAACGCCTGGTGCACAAAATTTGGCAGTGCGCGGCCATCGTTGAGGCGCATCCGCGGACCGTAGGTATTGAAGATGCGCACGATATGCGTGTCCACACCGTGATACCGGTGATAAGCCATGGTCATGGCTTCGGCAAAGCGCTTGGCTTCGTCGTAAACCCCGCGTGGCCCGATCGGGTTCACATGGCCCCAATACTCTTCGTGCTGCGGCGAGATTTCCGGATCGCCGTAGCATTCACTGGTCGAAGCCAGGAAAAATTTTGCCTTCTTCGCAAGAGCCAGCCCAACGGCATTGTGCGTTCCAAGTGCCCCAACTTTGAGGGTCTGAATGGGGAGCTTGAGGTAGTCCACTGGACTCGCCGGAGAGGCAAAATGCAAAACGTAGTCCACAGGCCCGGGCACATCAATGTATTTGGAGACGTCGCACCGTGCGATCCGAAAATTCCGATGATTGAGGAGGTGCGCAACGTTGGAATCGACCCCGGTGACGAGATTGTCGAGAACCAACACCTCCCAACCCTCGGCAATAAGCCTGTCGCATAGATGCGACCCCAAAAATCCGGCTCCTCCTGTTACAACCGCTCTCATGCATCCTCCCAAAAATGGCAGTCCGCTAGTGTAGCCTGCGATTGCCCAATTGACCATATTTGTCGCCAGCGATACGATGCCCCACCCGGCGTGGAATCGCTGGTGTTATGGCGACCGAGAAAAAGTCGGAAAGCATTTCGCCGAAGCATCGGCGCACACACGGACTACTGCTTGGGCTTGCTGGGATATTGCTACTGGCCGCGGTGGTATTTCTTCTTTCCGTAGGCCGCTGGCTGGTAGCGGAAGACCCCCTCGAAAAGGCTAACGCCATCGTTGTCCTTAGCGGGCGCATGCCCCTGCGAGCCATGGAAGCTGCCAAGCTGTATCGTGAGGGTTATGCGCCGAGAGTGTGGTTGACACACTCCACGGAACCTGGCGCCACACTCGGTGCAATGGGAATCTCCTACGTCGGCGAAGATGTCTACGATATGCAAGTGTTGGTGCACCAAGGCGTTCCTCCAGCCGCCATTCACATGCTTCAGCCTCCTATCATCAACACGGCGGATGAAATCGCGGCCGTTTCTGCGGCGCTCGAAGAAGAAAAAGGCAGTACCGTAATCATCGTGACCAGCAAAGTGCATACGCGCCGCGTGCGCATCCTATGGCGCCGGCTCGCCGCCCGCCGTGGGCACGCCATTGTACGGGCTGCTTCGGACGATCCCTTTGATCCCAGACGATGGTGGCGTACCACCGGTGATGCGCTCGATGTGGTTCGCGAACTCCTGGGTATCTTGAATGCCTGGGCCGGAATGCCGCTGCATTCGGCAAACTAGAATCTTAGAAAAAGAAAAAGCGTTTGCGGCGGGGAGGATCCATTTTATCCCGCAGTTCAGGGACATACGGCAGGTCGCGTCCCTCGAAGGCAGCCATCGGATTCCCGACGAAAAGAGCTCGAGCCTTTTCTTCTCCGAACTGTTCCTGAACGAGGTCGAATGCGGGTTGCAGTTTAAGCGGTCGTCCGCGCATGTTGTGAGCGTCGCTGGCCACGAAATGGACTAATCCATCGGCCATCCATCGCCAGGCATCCTTTTTTGCTCCCGGACCGAAAACTCCCGTGAGAGAACCCGCCGTTACTTGCACGAAGCAGCCGAGCCGAACCCATTTCGTAAGCCGCTCCGTCTGCAAGCGCAGGATGGCATTGCGCTCCGGGTGAGTGATCACCGGCCTCAGTCCCAGCAACTGAATCTCGTGCAACGTCTGGTCCATGGCAGGCGGGATCGAATATTCGTTGAATTCCACGAGCAAATAGTCCCGCTGGTTAATGCAAAAGCGCGGCGCGTCGGCCTGAAGCGCGTCCAGATTCTCAGGATTTAGATGAAAATCACAGCCGGTAGCCAGAATTAGACGGCCGCCAATTTTCGCCTGAAGTTCCTCTCGCAGTTCCCGCACCCTCGAGTAGTCAAAAACATACTCGCTGTTGGCGTGCGGAGTGGCCACGACATGGGTAATCCCATCCGCAATCGCGGATTCGGCCATCGCCAGCGAAAGCTCAATATTGTCGGGGCCATCGTCTAGACCCGGCAAGATATGACAATGTACGTCGACCATAATCTCTACAGACTCCCTAGCGCCACCACGCAGCGGCTGCCTGCCATATTCCTAACAAAAGCATCACTCCAGCAAAGACTTGCCGCATACGTTGCGGCTGGAGCCGTTTGGCCAGCAATCCGCCCAGAATGCCTCCGACAATAACTCCTGGGATCAAGAGCAGCCCGATTTTCCAGGAGACGTAGTCCGCCCTGGCATAAGCGAGAAACGCCAGCAGACCGGTCGGCGGTATCAGCGCAACCAGGCTGGTGCCCTGCGCGCGATGTTGCCCAAACGCAAAAAACAGCGCCAGGAACGGGACTAGCAGCACCCCGCCTCCGATCCCGAATAAACCAGAAGCGACGCCGCAGACGCAAGCCGCAACAAAAACACTTGCTTCGCGCGCCACGCCCTCAGCCACGGGATGACTCCTCGGCTACGGAGTCCGCGAGTGGGCTCTTCGGCTCCGGTCTCCGCCAGAGCAAGAACGCAGCTAAGATCAGGAAGCAGCCAAAAAGTCCCTTGAGATGGCGCGAACTGAGCGGAACAGCAATTAACCCACCGGCATATCCACCCACGAGCATTCCCAACGCGCACAGAATTCCCGCCCGCACGTCTACTTGGCCTTGCTTCCAGTATTCGCGTAGCGCGCCAATCCCCACGGGCGGCAAGAGAATGAGAAGCGAAGTCCCCTGAGCCATATGCTGGTCCATGTGCAGCAGATACACCATCGCCGGCACCAGCACCACGCCACCGCCAATTCCTAGTAGACCTACGAGCACACCCACAGCGAGCCCGAGGAGCAGCACAATGAGAGTCATTGCGGAATAGCGGCTGCGCTCCGTGTTTTCTTTCTCGTTGCCAGGTGCATCGATTCTATCTTCCCGCGTCTCGCCACAAGCCGCAACAATTCTTGAACAAGGGTTACGCTCCTGACGGCTCCATTTTTTGTTCCCGTAGAACCTGCTATATTATCCGTCTATATCCAATCGGCCGAATGGCCTCTTTTATCCCCAAAAATGACGAGGAGAGCGACCTAACTCATGCCAACAGACCGGAAACCCGAATTCTTCAAAGGCTTTCAGCTGAAGGTCGCCATCATTGGCTGCGGATATGTGGGGCTGCCGCTCGCCCTGCGTTTCGCGGAAGCAGGCCATAAAGTCACGGGATTTGACACCGATCCGAATAAAGTGTCGATGCTCAACAACGGCAAGTCCTACATCGAGCACATTCCGCAGACCAAGATTCAGCAGTTCGTCAACTCGAGGCACTTTAGCGCGACCACGGATTTCGCGCGCCTCAAGGAAGCGGACGCCATCATTATCTGCGTGCCGACGCCTTTGGACGAACGCCGCGAACCCGACCTCAGCTACGTCGAGCAGACCGCTATTTCCATTCAGCCGCACCTCCAGAAGGGGCAGCTGGTGGTTCTGGAGTCGACGACCTATCCAGGCACAACCGAGGAGCTTGTGCTTCCGATCCTCGAGAAGAGCGGCCTGCATTGCCCCATCGCTGCCGGACCGGAAAACGAAAATATCGCGTGCGATTTCTTTCTCGCGTTTTCGCCCGAACGCGAAGACCCCGGCAACAAACAGTTTGGGCTGGCGCAAATTCCCAAGGTCGTCGGCGGCGTGAATCCGCCGAGCGGGCGCTCCGCGCAAGCAATCTACGCGCAGGTTGTGGCGCGCGTCGTGCCTGTCAGTTCCACGCGAGCCGCCGAAATGGCCAAGCTGCTCGAAAACATCTTTCGTTGCGTCAACATCGCTCTGGTCAATGAACTGAAGATGCTCAGCCTGCGCATGGGAATCGACATCTGGGAAGTCATCGACGCGGCCGCGACCAAGCCGTTCGGCTTTATGCCCTTCTACCCCGGCCCCGGCCTCGGGGGACATTGCATTCCGGTCGATCCATATTATCTTTCGTGGAAGGCGCGCGAGTTCGACTTCTCCACGCGCTTCATCGAGCTGGCCGGCGAAGTCAATACCGCGATGCCTTATCACGTGGTCGACGCAATCGCTGCAGCTCTCAACGAGCACAAAAAAAGCCTCAAGGGAGCGAAGCTGCTGATTCTCGGCGTGGCTTACAAGAAGGACGTCGACGACCTGCGCGAATCGCCAACGCTGAAAATCATGCAGATCCTCAAGCAACGCGGCGCGAACCTGGAATATAACGACCCTTACTTTCCGCAGCTCCACAAAATGCGCCACTACAACTACGAAAACATGAAATCCGTCCCGCTAAGCGCGCAAACACTGGGAGGCTATGACGCGGTCATCATTGCGACGGATCACTCCAGCTACGATTACGTTGCGATTGTGGATGCCGCCAAGCTTGTTGTTGACACGCGCAACGCCACGCGCCGTGTCATGCGCCATCGCGACAAAATCGTTCTCTGCTAGACGCTGAAACCCTCAAACGCAGACGGCACTCCTACTTCGCGCGCAGCAACTGCACCTGCGCCGTCGCAAACGGCATGATTGCTTCCAGCAGTACCGGCGTGCGCGCGACGTTGTTTGCGAAGTACATCGTGAAATGGGTGTCCTTCATCTCTTGCCCGTTTTCAAACACACGGATCTCGATCTTCGAAGTTTTATAGCTTCCCGCGGGAACGGTGACAGCTTCGCCCGCGCCAACGAGTTTCGCTCTGACGTCATATAGCTTATGCCCATCGTAGACCGGACATCGCAGTTCGGCCGTCTTCGTCCAATCCACGTTCCGCAAGTACTGCAGCATCCCGAGCGGGTCGCGCGTTCCGGGAAGGACGCGCGTCTCGGTAGCGTCCGGAGGGGCCGGCTCTTTTCCCGTGGCTGTCATGCGCTGGACGGAATCGACTTTCTGCCCCCGTTCATTCAAGTGCATTTCGTACTGGAGACTGGTCATTGTGCTCGCGTCGCTATACGAATCAAATTGATCGTCCAGCTCGAAGACCATGCGCAGCGGATTCTCGGTATGCGCGAATGCTTGGAGATGCCATGCGTTCTTTCCGAAAAAATCCTTGTGCTCACGCACCTGTAATTTCAGATTGGCTACATCGTTCAGGTTCGCGACATTCGCCGTGTATTCCAGCACTTCACCCGCTCGCAGCGGCAAACCGGGATCTGCCAAAGGCTCGACGTTCTTGTTCGCTGCCGAGGCTGCCGAAGGGCCATTCGGCACAGCCGCGGGCAGTTCTGTCGCTGGGGCGTACACCGGTTCGGCATCGCGCGCGGACGCCGCTGCCCGCGCCGACCGCTCGCTGTTTTCCCGCATCCAGTAGTAGCTGCCCGCTGCTCCCCCAAGAACCACGAGGGCCGCGATGCCAATGACTTTCCGGTAGCTCATGCTCTTTGTGTGACCCGCATCGGAAACAGTGCCCTGCCTTTTGGTCTTCCGTCGTACAATACGAATTCGTCCGCGGCAGCCCGGCAGAGTCCGCCGGACACTGGCCACGAACTCTGAGGTTATCAAAACGCGAGGTCCGCGTCTTCGTTGGGCCCCGTCAATGACCGAGAGGGCACTCCGCCTCTCGCGAACCTCGATCGAGGAGGACATTACTGAATGCGCTACCTCGTCACAGGGGGCGCCGGTTTTATCGGCTCGAACACCGTGGACGAACTCGTGCGGCGCGGCCACAGCGTCGTTGTGCTCGACGATCTCTCGTCCGGCAAAGAGGATAATCTCGCCGAAATCCGCAACAAAATCACTCTCATAAAGGGCAGTATCACGGACATCGAAGTTGTCCGGAAGGCCGTGCACGAAGCCGAATACGTGCTGCACCTCGCGGCGCGCACGTCCGTTCCGCGCTCCGTCAAGGATCCCATCGAAACAAACAAAATAAATATCGATGGAACTCTAAACGTTCTCGTCGCCGCGCGCGACGCCAAAGTGAAACGCGTGGTTTTCGCCGCATCCTCTTCCGCTTACGGCGAGACGCCGACGCTGCCCAAAGTCGAAACCATGGATCCGGCGCCCATCTCGCCCTACGGCGTTACGAAATTCGTCGGCGAACTCTACGCCCAAACGTTTGGCCGCTGCTATGGCCTGGAGAATGTGTCGCTTCGCTACTTCAACATTTTTGGCCCTCGCCAGGATCCCGGCTCGCCCTACTCCGGCGTCTTGGCAAAGTTCTGCCAGTCCTTTCTCGAAGAGACGCAGCCCGTGATTTTTGGCGATGGCGAGCAATCCCGCGATTTCACCTACGTTGAAAACGCCGTGCAAGCCAATCTTCTTGCTTGCGAAGCGCCCAACGTTTCCGGCAAAACGTTTAACGTCGGGACTGGCGACCGTTTCACGCTGAACCAGACGCTTGAGCTGCTTGCGAAAATTTCCGGCAAGAAACTCGAAGCGAAGTACGAACCACCCCGCGACGGCGACATTCGCGATTCGCAAGCCGACATCACGCAAGCGCGCGAATACCTCGTCTACGATCCGCAAGTCACTTTTGAAGAAGGCCTCACCCGCACCTTTGAGTGGTACCGCTCGACACAAACCAAAGCCGAAGCAAAGGCAGAAGCAAAAGCCAAAGATTGAATCGTTTCTGAAAATGGCGTCGCGGCCTTCCTGGTCTCGCACGACGGAGGAAGCAGCCTCCCGCGTCCCCCTATTCTTTTTGTAAAGATGTGATTCGATGGGAGTTAACAGGTAGGGGTCCGCAAAAGATGTGATTCTAAAGGGGATAGCGATTAGCTGCGAATGGTGAGTGTCGGGCGGTGTCGCGACGCAGAGCCGGGGGATACCCACCCCCCGGTGTTTTCTGTAAGAGTGGCAAACAAAGGGGTTATGGTTGACGGTGTCTGTAAGAGTGGCAAATGCGAGACTTAAAGTAGTTTTGTTTTCATTGAGCTGCGGAGCATCTGTAAGAGTGGCAGGGAAAGGACTTACAGCAGCGCGGATTTGCGAGTCGGCGCTGCTAAAGAAGGCAGAGGAGGTAGAGGAAGCGGAGGATGCGCAGGAGCGGCCGGAACGAACCGGGAACAGCGGTCTGGATATAGGGGTTCTGTAGGGGGATTGCGACGAGAACATGTGGAAGAATAGCACGGTTTTCGATTACTGTCAAGGACTATTAATTAGTGAGTATCATTCGAATGAGACGGGCGGAAGTCGAGAGATTAGAAGGAGTTGGCGGAGTTGAAACGGTTTTGTGAGACTGTGGAAATGTGTGGAAAAGTCAAAAACCCGCATCTTTAAATCCGAACGATGCCGCACCCCGGCACCAACCCTCTGTGCCGCCCGCCCGCTGCGAGCCCGCCGAATACTATGGCCGAGTTAGACACGGCCTGTTTACATCTTGTAGTAGCATTCATGTCCGCGCCCCGATCTGCTTCAAGAATTCCTCCAAATCAAACGGCAGTCCTTCATGGACCACGCCCACTCCAATCCTCTTCATCGGGAATATCGCTGCGACTTGGAGCACGGCGTCGTCGAGTTCGCCATTGTGCGTCCACGACGTTAGCGGGGATTCAGGAAACATTTGAGGGTCAACGGTTGGCAGCATTTCCAGCAACCCTAGCATTGATGCGCGATACCATACGGCCTCGACATCCGCACCAGGGCTACAAACGCGCTGATACAACGCTGGCTCAATGATGCCTGCTTTACCTCCGGTTGCGGCTTGAACCCCGCGTGAAAACGCACGGGCTGCTTTCAAGTCGGCGGGGGCCACGGCGGGTACGTCGCCTTGCGATCTCCAAGAATTCGGTATGTCCGCTTCCGTCATGGGGCATCCTGCAAGTGTTTAGAGATCATAAAGCAGGATGGGAGGAGACCACATCCTCCTCCCATCCTTCTTCCACGCGCATTGCCGTTTATTTCTTAGCGGCTCAATCGGAAGGAAGCGCAAGCGGCTACAAGCATCACCACGCCCGCAATCCAATAGATTGGATTGTACACGGTCATGGCGTAGAGCGCGGTTGTGCCAATGGCTCTCGCGCCCGACGCCCGCAGTCGCAACGTGACGTACAACACGGTCAGTAACAGGAAAACGAGTGCTCCGACCGACACGCCTTTCAGTACCCACATTTTATCTTGTCCTTTTTCCGGGCCACTACCAGCCACGATACCCGGCATCTTTGTTTGTGACGCCAACTCATGGCAGCCTACGGTTCGTCCTCGTCCGACTCTCCACCGCGGCCCCCTGGCCGCTGCGGCTGCACGGGGACGATGTGCGGTATCCCTGCATCGTTCATCTTCTTGTTCAGCGCCGGCAGATCTTCGTCGGCAATTTTCTTCACCTGCGCCGACGCATCGTTGACGAGTGGTGGCAATTCCGCCAGCTTGTCCTTTTGTTGCCCTCCCGGCGCCGCCCAGAACGCGTCCAGGTCTCTCAATAGACCTTGCGCCTGCTGAGGCAACGGCTCGGGCTTCCATTCAAACGGCGGCCCGGCATTTCCCAGCCCTTCGCGTTCGCGCACGTACTTATCCGCGACCGCATCCACCTTTTTCTGCAGCTCTTCGGCTGCCTTTTGTATCTCCGCCGGAATCTTCGGCGCGTCCGGCTTGTCCGCGTCCTTCTTCCATTGCTCTCTCGCTACCTTCAAGCCTTCCTTGATCCCTTCGATTGTTTTGCGGTCTTTGTCCAACGTCTTCGCCATCGCGTAGAGCTGTCCGATGGCTTCCCGCCGCGCCGCCCGGTCCGCGGGCGGCATTTGCATCCGCGGATCGTCTTCCACAACAACCTTCTGCGACTCTTCCTTGCTCCCCGCTTTGATCTTGATGGTGTACTCGCCCGGTTCGACAAGCGGTCCGCGCGGCCCAAAATCAAACCCCGCTGCCGCGGCCTCGAGTTGTTCCGGTGTGGGCACGGCGGGCGAGTTCCACCGCAAATCCCAATTCGTTCTGTTTACCCCAGCCTTACCCGGCCCGTCCAATTCCCTCACCAGCTTGCCGTCCTTGTCATACACGCTGATCTTGGCCTTGCCTTCTTTACTCGCCGCTTCCTCGTTGGTTGCTTTGCCAGCTGCTGACGTGGCGGCTGCGGGCGCCTCCTTCTTTTCCTGCGCTTTGGCTTTCTCGTCTACGACCGTAGTCTCTTTCTGTTCCTGGGCTTTGTTTTTTTCGTCCTTGGCTTTTTCTTCCTTCGCTTTTTCGTCCTTGCCCGTCTTCGGCGCTTCCGGCGGCAGCGCCGCCTTGAGGTAGTAGTTCAAAATCGCACCGTACGGCGGATTCTTTCCGGTGAACATTTTCTGTCCCGCGCTCCAACGCCGCTCACGCAAATCCCACAACGTCGCCGTGCGCGGGCTGAAAAACGTCAAATCGGAATTCGCCACACTGGCGTCAAATTTCTCGATGGGCGTCAGATCGTCGAAAATCCAAATGGACCGCCCATGCGTCGCCAGCACCAAATCGTTCTGCTGCGCCTGTATCTCGATGTCATCCACCGGCACGGTCGGAAAATTGTTCTTCAGCGCCGTCCAGTTGGCGCCGTGGTCCCAGGACACCCATAGCCCAAACTCCGTTCCCGCAAATAGCAGATTCGCGCTCCTCGGGTGCTCGCGCACAACGTGCAAGGTCCCCGCCGAATCCGGAATTCCATTGCGAATCGCTTTCCACGTCTCCCCATAATCTGAAGTCTGAAACAGGTAAACGCTGTAATCGTCGGTCCGGTGGCCGTCGAATGTCACGAACGCCGCGCCTTCTGCATACTTCGACGCCACCACGCGGGACACATACGTTCCCTTGGGCACTCCCGGCACATGCAATGCAACGTTCTTCCACGTTTTTCCGGCGTCGCGCGATACCTGCAAATTGCCGTCGTCCGTTCCCACCCACAGCACGTTGGGCGTCAGCGGCGATTCCGCGAGAGTCGTTATCGTCGGGTATTCCTCAACGCCATCGTGCCGCGACAGAGTATTCTTGTCCGGCGTCTTGCCAAAAATTTGCAGCTTGTTGCGGTCCGCGCCGGTCGTCAAATCGCCGCCCAGACGCGTCCACGAATCCCCCCGGTCCGTCGACTTGAACAAATAATTCCCGCCGTAATAAATCGTATTGTGATCGTGCGCGGACACTTCCACCGGGGAGTTCCACTGAAAACGGTAGTGCGGTTCACCTGCCTTAGCCGAGGGCATAATCTCGCGCTGCTGCCCGGTGTGCTCATCGCGCCGCGAAATATGCCCATCCTGCGATTCCGTATAGACAATCCACGGCTCCGCATAGTCGATTCGCGCATAAAAACCGTCGCCGCCCGGCATCAATGTCCAATCGCTGTTAATAATTCCGTCTCGCGTCAAAGACATGCTCGGCCCGCACCAACTCCCGTTGTCTTGCAAGCCTCCGCAAATTTTGTACGGTTTTTCGTTGTCCAGACCAACTTCATAAAACTGCCCAATCGCAATCGTGTTGATAAAGTCCCACGTCCGCCCGTTGTCGTAGCTCCAGTGAATCCCTCCATCAGAGCCTGTGATGACGTGATTCGAATCCGCCGGATCAATCCACATCGCGTGGAAATCTCCGTGTATGCCCTTTACCCGCTGCGTCGAAAACGTCTTGCCCCCATCCTCCGAATAAAACATCTGTGCGCCCAGTTCCCAAATTCGCAGATCATTGTTCGGGTCGATTCGGATCTGGCTGTAATACGAAGGACGCGGGTTCGTGTCACCCATCTTCTTCCAAGTCTCGCCCTTGTCTTCGCTGCGGTACGTCCCGCCCTTTTCGTGCTGCACGATGGCATAAACGATGTTCGAATCCTTGCGGTAAATATCCAGCCCGATTCGCCCGACGTCGCCGCCGTTTTCATAGG
>Ga0210395_10001562_pt1 | contig 17710 bp, 15 predicted proteins | sample IncBWH4OmetaG_FD_150861 | JGI IMG/M metagenome (GOLD analysis project Ga0210395, IMG submission 150861) | Forest soil microbial communities from Barre Woods Harvard Forest LTER site, Petersham, Massachusetts, United States - Inc-BW-H-4-O ...
CAGTGCCGCCACGCAGGAGCCGATGTCGCCCACCAGCGGCGCGGCGATCTCGACGTTGCTGTCCATCTCGCGCGGCTCGATGTCGATCTGGATGAACTTTTTAGAGCCCGGCTTGCCCCACTGCCTGCCCTTGCCGTGACTGAGCAGCCAGTTGAGCCGCGCGCCGATCATCAGCACAACATCGCTGTCGGCCAACACGGTCGAACGCGCGGCGGCGGCGCATTGCGGATGCAGATCAGGAAGCAGGCCCTTGGCCATGCTCATCGGAATGTACGGAATGCCGCTCTTCTCGACCAATGCACGGATGTCGTTGTCAGCCTGCGCATAGGCGGCGCCCTTGCCGAGGATAATCAAGGGACGCCTGGCGCCGCGCAGCACATCGAGGGCGCGCTCGACGGCGCTGGGTGCCGGGAGCTGCGCAGGCGCCGGGTCGATCACCTTGACGAGTGAGCGCCGGCCAGCCTCGACCTCCATCACCTGGCCGAACAGTTTTCCTGGTAGGTCGAGATACACGCCGCCCGGTCTGCCCGAAACCGCGGCGCGGATCGCGCGCGCAACACCGATGCCGATATCGGCCGCGTGCAGCACGCGAAACGCCGCCTTGCATAGCGGCCTGGCAATCGCGAGCTGGTCCATCTCCTCGTAGTCGCCCTGCTGGAGGTCGACGATTTCGCGTTCCGACGAGCCGCTGATCAGGATCATCGGAAAGCAGTTCGTCGTCGCGTTGGCGAGCGCCACCAGGCCGTTCAAAAAGCCCGGCGCCGAGACCGTGAGGCACACGCCCGGCGACTTTGTCAGCCACCCCGCGATCGCCGCCGCGTTGCCGGCGTTCTGCTCGTGGCGGAACGAGATCATCCGCATCCCCTCGGCCTGCGCCAGACGGCCCAGATCGGTGATCGGTATGCCCGGGACGTTATAGATCGTCTTGATGCCGTTCATCTTCAGCGCGTCGATGACCAGGTGGAACCCGTCCGTCAGTTCGGCTTCCGTTTCGCCGACCGTCTGCTCAAGTGCTGCGGACATTGGACTTCTCCCCTATGCGTATTGCCGGCGCCGTTCGTCGTCCGACCCGGCCATTCGGTCAAGAAAATCGCCGTGCTGCTCGACATGCGCTGCCAGCCCCATGGTGTGCTGGCGCACGAGCCGCTCGGCCAGATCCGCGTTGCGCTGCTCAAGCGCGGCGATGATGTCGCGATGATCGACGATCGAGCGCTGTGCCCGGTTGTCCTGCGTCATTGTCACGGCGCGCACGGCGCGCATGTGGATGAACAGGTTGTCGGTCAGGCTGGTCATCAGGTCGACGCCGCCCATGCGGATAATTGCCTGATGGAACCGCATATTTGCGTTCGAATATTCGCTGATCTGCTCCGAAGGGTCCTCCTGGAACACGTCGACCAGCGCGTGCAATTCGGAAAACCCGGCCTTGGTGATCCGTGGCGCGGCGAGGCGAGCGGCCATGCCTTCGATCGCCGCCCAGACGGTGATCATCTCGACCACTTCGCGCTTCGACTTGCGCACTACGATCAGTCCGCGGCGAGGCACGGAGCGCACAAAGCCCTCCTGCTCCAGCACCGACAGCGCCTCGCGTACCGGCGTGCGGCTCATGCCGAGGTCCTGCGAAAGCTGGCGTTCATCCAGCCGGATCTCCAGCGGATGGCCGTAGATGTTCATCTCGGTGATCGCGCGCTTGATCGCCTCGCAGGCCTGCTTGCGCAGCCCGATGCTAAGCGCGATCGGTTCGGCGGCGGTTTCGTGCAAACGTCACTCCCGGCGCTGGCACACCAACTTGCGTGTCTTCTTGGTATGCCAGGACTAGACCAAACTGTCGGGCCGACGCAAGTCCAGTTACGGTTGACTTGTCCGTGTGGCTGCGTCTAGTTCGCGGCGAAGCCCCCCCGGCAGCGTGGGCCAGCCAACAGGGAGTTACGTATGGGTAGCCGTCGCGGCGCCGATCGGATTGGCCGACAGGCCATGCGCGCGACCTGATGCCGCCGGGATTGGTCGATTCCCCCCTGCTGCGGGTTTCCAAGGTTGCCATGCGTTTCGGCGGCGTGATCGCCCTTGCCGGGGTGTCATTCGATGTCGGCTATGGCGAGATATGCGGCCTGATCGGACCGAACGGGTCCGGCAAAACCACACTGTTCAACTGCATAAGCGGCTTCTACCGCTACGCCGACGGCGACATCCTTTTCGAGGGCCGCTCGCTCAAGAACCTCAGCCGCTACCGTATGGCCGGCCTGGGCCTTGGACGCACCTTCCAGAACGTCGCCCTGTTCCGCCGGATGAGCGTCCGGGACAACATCCTGGTCGGTGCGCATCATCTCGGCCGCTCGGGCTTCATCGCCAATGCGCTTCGGCTGCCTGTGGTGCGGCAGGAGGATTCCGTCGCTATCGCGCGGCTGCATGACCTGCTCGATCTGCTCGAACTGAACGATGTCGCCGCCACGCAGGCGGGCAGCCTGCCGTTCGGCACGCAGAAGCGAGTCGAGCTGGCGCGCGCGCTGATCGGCGGACCGAAGCTGCTGATGCTCGACGAACCGGCCGGCGGCCTCAACCACAGCGAGGTCGATGAACTGGCGCTGTTGCTGCAGCGCATCCGCGCTCATTTCGACCTCAGCATCCTGCTGGTCGAGCATCACATGAACCTGGTCATGCGCGTCTCACACAAGGTGGTGGCATTGGAATTCGGCCTGAAGATCGCCGACGGCACGCCGGACGAGGTGCGCAGCGAGCCCGAGGTGATCCGGGCCTATCTCGGCGAGACGCGGGAAGAGCAGCATGCCGGCGCTGCTTGAGGCCCGTTCCCTCCATGCGGGCTATGGCGAGACGCGCGTGCTGCACGGCATCGACTTTTCCGTGGAACAAGGCGGTGTCACTGCGCTGCTCGGTGCGAATGGCGCTGGCAAGACCACCACGCTGCGAGCGATTTGCGGCATGGTCCGCACGAGTGGCGAAATCCGCTTTGGCGAAGAGCGCATCGACGGCAAGGCGACAGAGGACATCGTGCAGCGCGGTGTTGCGCATGTACCCGATGGTCGCGGCACTTTCTTTGAGCTGACGGTCGAAGAGAACCTGCGGCTGGGCGCCTACATCCGCCGCGACCGGCATGGCATCGCGCAGGATCTCGAACGAGTGTTCGGCTACTTTCCGCGGCTGCGTGAGCGGTTGCGCCAGCAGGCCGGTACGCTCTCGGGCGGTGAACAGCAGATGCTGGCGATCGCGCGAGCGCTGTTGCTACGGCCGAAGCTGCTGTTGCTGGACGAGCCATCATTCGGCCTGGCGCCGCTGATCGTGCAGGAGATCTTCGCGATCATGCATCGCATCCGCGCCGATGAAGGCGTGTCGATCCTCTTGGTCGAGCAGAACGCCAGTCTGGCGCTGGAGATCGCGGAGCAGGCCTATCTGCTGGAGACCGGACGCATCGTGATCTCCGGCCCGGCGGCGGAGATCAAGCGCGACGAGTCTGTCAGGCGTTCTTATCTGGGGTACTGAAACTGATACGGGAGCGTTGAGCGTGGAAGGCGTACTCCACCAGGTCCTGTCGGGCATCGCCAGCGGTGGCATCTATGCCTCTGTCGCGCTTGCCCTGGTGATGATCTATCAGGCGACACATCACGTGAATTTCGCGCAAGGTGAGATGGCGACTTTGTCCACCTACATCGCGCTCACGCTGATCAACGCCGGTCTGCCCTATTGGATCGCCTTCGCGATAACAATTGTCGTCTCGTTTGTCATCGGCCTGCTGATCGAACGTATCCTGATGCGGCCGATGATGGATGCGCCGGTTCTCGCATCGGTCGGCGTATTCATCGGGCTATTGCTGATCATCAACAGCAGTACCGGTTGGATGTTCGACTACATGATCAAGACGTTCCCGACGCCATTCCCTGGTGGGCCGATACTGTTCAGTGGCTATGTCTCCGGCCATGAGCTCGGCGCGACCTGTGTCACGCTGATTGTGCTGACCGCCGTCTATCTGTTCTTCCGCCACACCAAGCTTGGCCTGGCGATGCGCGCCGCCGCGTTCAATCCGGTTTCCTCGCGTCTCGTCGGTATCCGTGTGGGCTGGATGCTGGCGTTGGGCTGGGGCCTTGCCGCGGCGATCGGTGCGGTCGCCGGCATGATGGTGGCGCCGATCGTCTATCTCGATCCGAACATGATGGCCGGCATCCTGCTTTACGCCTTCGCCGGCGCGCTGCTCGGGGGCATCGACAATCCACTTGGGGCGGTGTTGGGCGGCTTCGCGGTTGGGATCATCGAGAATCTGGCCGGTGCCTATCTGGTCGGGACCGAGCTGAAGTTGACAGTCGCACTGATCATCATTGTCGCAGTGTTGGTGGTTAAGCCGTCTGGTCTGCTGGGCCGGACCGTGCTGAGCAGGGTGTAAGCGATGGCGCGCAACGCCCTATTGGCGATTCTGGTGTGGTTCGCCGTGGCACTGCTGCCCACCCTACTGTTCAGCGACTACCATCTGTTCCAGCTGACCATGGTGGTGGTCTATGCCATCGCGATCCTTGGCCTCGCCATCCTGACCGGCTTCAACGGCCAGATCTCGTTGGGTCACGGCGCGTTCTATGCCATTGGCGCCTACGTCACCGCTGTCTTGATGTATCAGTACAATGTGCCGTACTGGGCGACGCTGCCTGTCTCGGCAATCGTCTGCGCGGTGATCGGTTTCCTGATTGGGCTTCCGGCACTTCGGCTTGCTGGCCTGTACCTCGCGTTGACCACCTTCGCGCTCGCCGTCGCAGTTCCGCAGCTTCTGAAGCACGACGCCCTTTCCCCGTGGACCGGCGGCGTGCAGGGCCTCGTCATCGACAAGCCTGATCCGCCATTCGGCCTCGACATGTCGCCTGACCAATGGCTGTACCTGTTCACACTATTCGTGGGCGGCCTACTGTTTCTGCTGGCCTGGAACATCGTGCGTGGGCGCATCGGCCGCGCGATGATGGCAATTCGCGACCACGCGCTGGCAGCCGAGGCGATGGGCATCGACATCGCGCTGCTTAAGACGCGCACCTTCGCGCTGAGTGCGATGTTCACCGGCGTGGCCGGGTCTCTCGGCGCCATCGTGGTGCAGTTCGTCGCCCCTGACAGCTTCGGCATCTTCGTCTCCATTTACTTCTTTGTTGGTCTGGTGGTGGGCGGTGTCTCCTCGATCGGCGGTGCCATCCTCGGCGGTCTGTTCATCGAGTTCGTCCCGAACCTCGCCGAGCAGGTGTCGAAGGCCGCGCCCGGCGCGGTCTATGGCGTGATCCTGATTGCCGTGATGTTCCTGATGCCGGGCGGTGCGGCGAGCTTCATTGGCTCGTTATTTGCACGCTTCCGCCGGCGCTCGAAATCGGGTGAACTGCTCCCGACCAAGCTTGGGGGCTCGAGTGCGGATAACGTTTCGGCGGCCACGACTGGCGTGCCTCGTGGTGCTGAGCCTGACGCTGGCGGGAACCGCGGCGTGTAAGAAGGAGAACGCCTACGTCCCGCCGCCGCCTTCGCCGGTCAACGTGGCGAAGCCCGTCCAGCAGGAAGTAACGCCGTACCTGGAAATCACTGGCAACGCAGTTGCATACAACCAGGTTGACCTCGAGGCCCGGGTACAAGGCTATCTGCAGCAGATCGACTATCAGGATGGTGCGCCGGTCAAGCAAGCGGACACGCTGTTCGTCATCGAACCCGCGCCCTATCAGGCGCAGTTGCAGCAGGCACAGGCCACGCTCGCGGCGACTCAGGCCGACCTCGTGCAGGCCAAAGCCGAGTACTACCGGCAGTCCACGCTTGGCAAGAGCGACTTCGCGTCGCAGTCGGTGGTTGATCAGGCCCGCGCCAAGCTCGACAGCGATCAGGCCAAGATACAGAACGACCAGGCAGGCGTGACGATAGCGGCGATCAACCTCGGTTACACGAGGGTCACCGCACCGTTCGATGGCGTGGTCAGCGCACATCTGATTTCGCAGGGCGGTCTGGTCGGTGTCTCAGGGCCCACCAAGCTCGCCACCATTGTACAGCTCGATCCGATTTACGCCACGTTCACGGTCAGCGAGCAGCAGGTATTGCGGATAAAGGCGGCACTGGCAGAGCGCGGCATCAAGGCGGGAGAAATCAAGAACGTGCCCGTGGATGTGGGGCTGATGACCGAGGACGGGTATCCGCATAACGGCACGCTGGATTACGTCGCCCCGACGCTCGACCCATCGACCGGAACGTTGACCGCCCGCGGCGTACTGGACAATGCCAATCGTGCGATTCTCCCCGGCATGTTCCTGCGCATCCGCATACCCCTGGCGGTGCAGAAGGCGAATGCTCTGCTGGTACCCGACGAAGCGCTGGGTGCCGACCAGAGCGGCAACTACCTGCTCGTCGTCAACAAAGACAATGTCGTTCAACAGCGGACAGTGCAGACCGGCCAGTTGGAAGGGAGGCTCCGCGTGATCTCCTCAGGGATCACGGGAGACGATCTGGTCGTGATCAGCGGCAACCAGAGGGCAGTGCCGGGGCAGAAGGTTGCGCCGCAGGTGACTACGATCACGGCCGAGGCGGTCACGCCGCCGGGCAAGTCGTGACGGCGAGCGGCCGAAGCCGATGATCTCGAAATTCTTCATCAACCGGCCGGTGCTGGCCAATGTGCTGGCAATCGTGATGGTGCTGATCGGCGGGGTTGCGCTGTTCACGCTGCCGGTGGCGCAATACCCGAACGTCGTGCCGCCCACTGTATCCGTCACCACGAGCTATCCGGGGGCGAGCGCGGATACCGTGATGAACACCGTGGCGCTGCCGATCGAGCAGCAGGTCAACGGCGTGCAGGGCATGCTCTACATGCAGTCGACCAGCGCGTCCGATGGCACGTATTCGCTCATTGTGACCTTCGAAATCGGCACCGATCTCAATTTTGCACAGGTCCTTGTGCAGAATCGCGTCTCCGCGGCTATGGCGTCGCTTCCGCAGGCGGTGCAGGTGCAGGGCGTCACCGTGCAGCAAAAGTCCACGTCGATCCTGCAGATCGTGACGCTGACCTCGCCGGATGGCCGCTACGACAGCCTGTTCCTGAGCAACTACGCGACCATCAGTCTGGTCCCTGAACTTTCCCGCATTCCTGGCGTCGGCAATGTCGGCGTGTTCGGTGTCGGGCAATATTCCATGCGCATCTGGCTTGATCCGCAGACATTGCAGGCACGCGGACTGGCGCCCGAGGACGTGATCAAGGCGATCCAGCAGCAGAGCCAGCAGGTCACCGCCGGACAGGTTGGTGCACCGCCTGCGCCGCCGGGTCAGGCCTTTCAGTACACCGTCAACATCGAAGGACGGCTCGCCGATCCGGCGGAATTCGGCAACATTATCGTCAAGGTGGACAGCGCCAACGGCGGCCAGATCACGCGGGTGAAGGACGTGGGACGCGTCGAACTGGGCGCGCAGACCTATTCCCAGTCGTCCAGGTTGGACGGCAAGCCTTCGGCAGGCGTCGCCATCTACCAGTTGCCTACCGCCAACGCCTTGAACGTTGCGTCGCGGGTCAACGCCAAGATGGCGGAGCTGGCCAAGTCGTTCCCGCAAGGTTTGACCTACACCGTGCCGTTCGACACCACGCGCTTCGTGAATGCCTCTATCCACGAGGTCTATAAGACGCTGATCGAGGCTGCGGTGCTCGTGCTGATCGTGATCCTGGTGTTCCTGCAGGACTGGCGCGCCACCTTGGTTCCGGCGACGACAGTCCCGGTGACGATCATCGGCGCCTTTGCTGCCATGGCAGCGCTCGGCTTCACGGTCAATCTCTCCACGTTGTTCGCAATCATCCTGGCCATCGGCATCGTGGTCGATGACGCAATCGTCGTGGTGGAGGGTGCGGCACACCATATCGAGCGCGGCCTGACACCGCACGATGCCGCCATCAAGGCAATGGAGGAGCTGTTCGGGCCAATCATCGGCATCACGCTCGTGTTGATGTCGGTGTTCATCCCGGCCGCGTTCCTGCCAGGACTGACCGGGCAGATGTACGCCCAGTTCGCCCTGGTGATCGCGGCGACTGCTTTGATCAGCGCGATCAATGCCGCAACCCTGAAGCCGACGCAGTGCGCGCTGTGGCTGCGCATGCCGGTGCCCCCCGAGAAGCGCAACTTCTTCTTCCGTGGGTTCAACCGCGTCTATCAACCGATCGAGAATGGGTATGCGTGGCTGATCGGTGCCATGGCGCGCCACAGCGGCCTGATGGTGATCGTCGCGCTTGTCGTCGCCGGGGTCGGTGTCTGGGGTATCGCCCGCTTGCCGACGTCGTTCATTCCTGTAGAGGACCAGGGCTACGTGCTGGTGGCGACGCAGCTTCCGGACGGTGCCGCCTCGGGTCGCACGCAGCAGGTGATGGATCAGGTGACAAAGATCGCGCTGGGTGTCCCTGGCGTCGATCAGGTGATTTCGATCAGCGGCATCTCGGTGCTCGACAACAGCGCAACTTTGGCGAATGCCGGTGTCGCCTATGTGATCTTGAAGGATTGGAGTCTGCGCAAGCCTGGTAGCGGTGCGGACCTGCGTTCGGTCTACGCCAATCTTCAGGGGGCGCTCGACAAACTGCAGGATGCGGTGGCACTCGTGCTGATACCGCCGCCAATTCAGGGCATTGGCAACGCGAGTGGCTTCACCATGCAGATCGAACTGCGCGACGGAAGTTTCGACTATGCCAAGCTGCAGACCGTCGTCCAGACGATGGTGCATGACGGAAACACCCAAACTGAACTGCAACGGCTCAATTCATCGTTTCGTGCTGGAGTTCCTCAGCTTCGTGTGACGGTGGACCGGGTGAAGGCGGAAACCCTGCATGTCGCGGTAGGCGACGTGTTCAATGTGCTCGCGGGTTACGTCGGCGCAAGCTACGTCAATCAGTTCAACAAGTTCGGGCGCACGTTCCAGGTGTATGTGCAGGCTGATTCAAAATTCCGCCTGTTGCCGCGCGACATCGAGAGTCTCTATGTGCGCAGCCAGGACAACAAGATGGTGCCGCTGGGAACCCTGGTGCAGATAAGTCCGATGGTCGGGCCTTCGCTCGTCGGCCTCTACAATCTGTATCCGACGGCGAGCATCGTGGGCGGACCGGCAGCGGGCTTCAGCTCCGGGGAGGCAATGAGCCTGATGGAGGAGATCGCCGACAAATCGCTGCCGCGCGGCGCAGGGTTTGAGTGGACTGCGATGTCATATCAGGAGAAGATCGTCGGCAATCAGATCATCTATGTTTTCGGCCTGGGCATGCTGTTGGTGTATTTGTGCCTGGCCGGCCAGTACGAGAGCTGGATTGCACCGATATCGGTCATTCTTGCGGTTCCATTATCGCTGCTGGGTCCGGTGATAGCGCTGACCAGCCTCGGTTTGTCCAACAATCTCTACACCCAGATCGGACTTGTCCTGCTGATCGCGCTATCGGCGAAGAACGCAATCCTGATCGTGGAGGTCGCGCGCGAGCGGCGCATGCTACAGAACGAGCCCATAGTTCAGGCAGCGGTCGATGCGGCACGTGTTCGCTTCCGACCGATCCTTATGACATCGTTCGCATTCATCCTGGGTGTCGTGCCGCTGGTGACTGCAACTGGTGCAGGAGCGAGTGCACGTGTCTCGCTGGGCCTTGCGGTGCTCAGCGGCATGATCGCGTCCACTTGTCTTGCGGTGCTGTTCGTGCCGTCGTTCTTCGTCGTCATGCAGAGATTCGAGGAATGGCGCAAGTCGCGGAAGCAGCGTGCGCCCGCACCTACTGAGGCCTGAAGGAGACCAGCATGCTGAGCATGAAAGACAAGGTGGCGATCGTCACGGGCGCCGGGTCGATTGGTCCTGGCTGGGGCAATGGCAAGGCGACGGCCACACTGCTCGCGCGTCAGGGCGCGTCAGTGTTCCTGGTGGACATCAACGAATCTGCCGCCGGCGAAACGCGCCAGATCATCGAAGGCGAAGGCGGCACCTGCGCGGTGCATCGCTGTGACATGACGGTCGCTGCCGAAGTTCAGGAGATGGTTCAGGCCTGTCTGAACCGCTTCAAGCAAATCGACGTGCTGGTCAACAATGTCGGTGGCTCCGCGCCCGGAGATCCGGTGTCGATGACCGAGGAGGTCTGGGACCGCCAAATCGACACGAACCTGAAGACAGTGTTCCTGGGGTGCAAATACGTCCTTCCGGTGATGGAGACACAGGGCAAGGGCGCTATCGTAAACCTGTCGTCGGTCGCCGGTCTGCGCAATGACGGCCATGGCGGTCGCGTGCATGTCGGGTACAGTGCGAGCAAGGCGGCGGTGATCCAGTTCACCCGCTCGACTGCCGGTGCCTTCGTGAAGAAGGGCATCCGCTGCAACACCGTGGTGCCTGGCCTGATGCACACCCCGCTGGTGGAGTATCGTCTGGCGCGCACGGTCGGCGGCAATGACGCTGCGGCGCTGATCGCCAGCCGCAATGCGCGCACGCCGATGGGGCGGATGGGCACTGCGTGGGATGTGGCGCATGCTGTGCTGTTCCTGGCCTCTGACGAGGCCAATTACATCACGGGAACCGAGATCATCGTCGATGGCGGCCTGATCCTGGCATCGCCGTGACAACAGGAGGAGGAATGCGATGAGCGAACGACGTTTTCGGGAACTGACGCCCGAGACCATGACGCCGGAGCAGAAGAAGGTTGCCGATGCGATTCAGTCCGGCCCGCGCGGTGCGGGCCTGCGAGGTCCGTTCAACGCGCTGCTGCGCAGTCCCGATCTGTGCGATCTGGTGCAACGGGTCGGCGCCCATGTGCGGTATTCCAGTGCGATCCCGGCGCGGCTGAACGAGATGGCGATCATCATGGCCGGTCGGAAATGGACAGCGCAGTACGAGTTTTACGCACATCGTCGGCTGGCGATAGAGGCGGGTCTAAAGACCGCGATCTGCGATGCGATCGCCGCGGGGACGCGACCGCAGGGCATGCAGGATGATGAAGTGGAGGTCTATGATTTCTGTACCGAGCTGCTGTCGAGCGGGCATGTGTCGGACACGAACTATGGGCGCATCAAGAACCGGTTCGGCGAGCGTGGCGTGATCGATCTGATCGGCGCGGTCGGCTACTACAGCCTGGTATCGATGGTGCTGAATGTCGATGGCGTGCCGCTGCCCGCCGGAGAAACGCCACCATTGAAGCCGCTGTAGCCGCCGAAGGCATCATGGCATGGTGAGGATAGTCTCCCGGATCACGTCCGGGACCGCTACGCTCCTCGCAATGACAGGTCGAGAATGTCGAGCGCGGTGTCCAGTTCGGCGCGTGTGATCGTCAGCGGCGGGCACAGCGTGAGGACGTTGCCGCCGCCGACCTTGAAGCTGAGGCCGTCGGTCAGGCAGCGATACATTGCCGCTTCTGCCAGTGCAGCACCGGCAACTTCCACGGCAAGCGACAAACCAAGCCCTCGCACCGCACGTATCTGCTCGTGCTGCAAGCGCTGCAATCGTTGCAACCCGTGCGCCCCCAGCTCGCGCGAGCGCTCAAGCAGCTTCTCGTCCCTGATCACGTCCAGCGTCGCCAGTGCCGCCGCGCATCCGACTGAGCTCTTCTCGTGCGTGTAATGCCCCAGCGCCCGATCACCTGCGACATCGAGACCCTCGCGCGCGAGTAGTGCCGCCATGGGGAACACTCCGCCGCCCAGGCCCTTGCCCAGCACAAGCATGTCAGGCACGCAGCCCGTCTGCTCGCACGCGAACATCGTGCCGGTACGTCCGAGGCAGCTCGGAATCTCGTCGAAGATCAGCAGCGCGCCGTGCCGGTCACAGCTTGCCCGCACACGTGGCCAGAAATCCGCTGGTGGCGCCTCCAACGTTGTCCAGCGCACCGGCTCGGCGATCACCGCGCCGACGTCGCCCTGCACCGCCAGCACATACTCGATGTAGTCGGCCAATCGCTCATGTGCGCGCCCATCGTCGCCAAAGAATCGGGACGCCAGTGATGGCGGCGGCACGTGTTCGGTGCCTGGCAACAGGGGTCCGGCATCGCGCCGGAAGATCGCCTCGCCGCCCACTGATATCGCGTCGAGCGAGGCGCCATGAAACGCATCCCACATCGATATGGTCTTGTGTCGCCCTGTTGCATGGCGCGCCAGCTTCAGTGCCATGCCGATCGCCGCTGTGCCGCTTGGCGCAAACAGCACCTTGTTCACTCCCACCGGAGCTAACTCAGCCAGACGTCTGGCGAGCTCGATCGCGGCACGATTGGTGTAGCGTCGCGGCGAGAACGGCAGGGTTGCCAGTTGCCGCGTCACTGCCTCGATTACGCGCGGATGGCCGTAGCCAACCTGGTGCACCGTGTTGCCATGGAAATCCATGATCCGGCGACCCGCCGTATCGATGAGGTAGATTCCCTCTGCACGCTCAACCACATTCAGGCACGGCGTGGAGAGTGCCTGATGCAGGAACCAGCGTGCATCCTCATCGAGCAGTGCCCGCGTCTCGGCATCGATGTAGCCGCGCTGCCACACGGCGCGTGAGTCGCCTAGATTGATGTCACCTTCGCTGGCATCGGCCACGTGGCCATGCTGAGCCGGATGGCGTCCGATGTGCAAGCATGCTGATATCAGGCCATGAAAGTGCAGGCCGCCATTCTGGACTGGGCAGGCACCGTGGTGGACCACGGCAGCCGCGCGCCGATGGGTGCCTTTGTGCGCGCGTTCGCGCAGTTCGGCGTGACAATCAGCATCGCCGAGGCGCGCGGGCCGATGGGCATGGCGAAGTGGGATCATATCCGCGCGGTAGGTCAGGTTCCGTCGGTGGCTGCCGCCTGGCGGTCGCGGCATGGCCGTGCCTTCTCCGAAGGCGATGTTGATGCGATCTTTCAGGTGTTCGAGCCGATGAACATTGCGGCGGTTCGCGATCATGCGGATATCATCCCGGGCGCCATCGCTGCGATCGATACCTTGCGCGCCCGTGGCATCCGCATTGCCGGCACGACCGGCTATACGCGTCCGATCATGGATGTGCTGGAGCCACTTGCCGCTGCCTCGGGCTACGTGCCGGAGTTGACCGTCTGCGCGGGCGACCTTCCTGCCGGACGGCCGACTCCATTGATGATGTGGTACGCGATGGCGAAGCTTGGTGTGTGGCCAGCCGCTAGCGTTGTGAAGGCGGATGACACCGCGCCCGGCGTCGGCGAAGGCAAAGCGGCGGGGACGTGGACCATTGGCATCGCGCTGACCGGCAATGCCGTCGGTCTGTCAGCCGAGGAGTTGGCGGCGCTGCCACAGGCGGAACGCAGTCGCTTGCGTCAACATGCTGCCGCCGAGCTGCGCGATGCGGATATGGTGATCGACAGCATCGCAGATCTGCCGCAGGCGATCGCGGCAATCGATGCGCGGCTTGCGGCCGGAGAGCGGCCTACCGTGCGCTCGCCGGACTGACCTCCGCGATGTAGATCATATCGCCTGTCGCCGCATCCGGGCTGCCAGGCGCCGTCATCGCCACGACGTGGCCGTTGCCCTGCATGGCGATCCAACTCGGCTCGGCTTTGGCAGCACGCTTGGCTTCCTCGATCACGTCGGCGGGAACATCCCGCCATAGTGCCTCTTCCAGCACTCGGATTCGATCCATTTCTGCGCTCCTGGTGTGAATCGAGTGCTTAACGCCACATCAGCCAGAATGTTCCCACGAGCAGGGTCAGAGCTGTCAGAGGACCGCCGACACGGAAGTAGTCCCAGAAGCCGATCACTACGCCACGCCGCGCTGCCTTCTCGACGACGATCAGGTTGGCGATCGAGCCCAGCACCGTGAAGTTGCCGGCAAGGGTGGACGCCATGGCGATGACCAGCCACGCACGATCCTGGTCAGGCAGTGCGGCGACGAACGGCTTCAGCAGCAGCACGGCCGGGACGTTGCTGACCAGGTTCGAGAGAAATGCAGTCACCAGGCTGAGCACAGGTATCGTGGCGAGGTGCAGTTGTCCGACAGCCTCGACCACCTGCGGCGTCAGCAGTTCGCGCTCGGCGCCAGCCACGATGATGAACAGGCCGGCAAACATCAGCAGCAGCGACCAGTCGATCTCAGCATAGACCCGCGCACTCTTCACCCGGCGCGTGAGAAGCAGCAGCGCGCCAACGATGATCGCCGCCTTTGCCGGCGGCTGGCCGGCAAAGAAGAGCGCGACCACCAGCGCGGTCGCCGTCAAGGCGCGGATCATCAGCACGTGGTTGATCCGCAGTCGCGGCACACGAGCGTCCTGCACGCCACCGCGCAACTCGCTGCGGTGCAGCACTGCCAGTAGCGCGACCGTCAGCAGAAGCCCGACCAGCGCCACCGGCGCCAGGGCGGCGGCGAACTGCGGATAGGGGATTCGTGAAAAGCTGCCGATCATCATGTTCTGCGGATTGCCGGTTATCGTCGCTGTCGAACCGACATTCGATGCCATCGCAACGGCCAGCAGATACGGCACTGGATTGCGTTTCTGGCCCAGCGTCAGCTCTAGCACCAGCGGCGCCATCACCAGGCAAATCGCGTCGTTCACCAGGAAGGCGGAGAACACGCCGGAAACCGCGACGATGGCTGCCAGCAACAGCAATGGTCGATGCACGCGACGCGCGACCCAGGCGTTGACCAATGCAAAGAAGCCGGAGATGCGCAGATTGGCGACCACGATCATCATGCCGAGTAGCAGCGTGATGGTCTGCAGATCGACAGCCTGGTAGGCCTCCTGTAGCGGAACGACGCCTGATGCCACCATGAGACAGGCGCCGACCAGTGCTACGCCGGCGCGATCGATAGAAAGACCTGGGACCTTGCCGATCGCCAGGGCGACGTAGCTTGCGGCAAAGATCGCGATTGCGGCGAGACGACGGGCCGCTGCGTCGTGCTCGGGCATGATCCAGGGCAGGGCGGCGGTGCTGACGGCAAGAGCCAGCAGCAGCCCGACGGCGATCAGGCTCGCCAGCGGCAGCCATCGTCCGGTCATTCAGTGATTGGGCCAGAGACCTGGCGTTGCGACCTCCAGCGAATTGCCGTCGGGGTCGCGGAAGTACAGGCTGGTGCCGCCGCGAGCCCAATGGATGCGGCTCTCCACCACGATCATTTCCCGGCGCAGATGCTCCTCCCATGCGGCCAGCTCGCCAAGCGGAATGGCGAAACAGAGATGCAATTCGCCGCTGCCGTGATGGGGCGGGATGACCCCACCCGGGACGGGGGCCGGTTCATTGGTGCTGCCGTGATGGAACAGCAGCAGCACTTGGCTGCCCGGCACGCCGAGAGCGCACATGCGGCCGTCGTGCACGAAGCGCTCGAAGCCGAATATGCGCTGGTAGAAGGCGCAGGCCCGATCGAGGTCGGCGACGTAGAGTGACGTTTCGAGCACCGAGCTTACTCGGGGGACAGACGTACCCATCGGCTTCTCCCGCTTCGGCCTCCTGCATAGCTGGTTCTGGTGCTATGCTGCGGCAAGCTTAGGGAATCGAGCCATGCCAGCCCATTTCGATCTGTTGATCCGCCATGGCACATGCATTTTGCCGTGGGGGGCCGAGACGACGGATGTCGGCGTGCGCAACGGCCGCATCGCCGCACTCGGCGTCGCGGGGGACGCCTCCGCGGAGGAAACGATCGACGCCGGGGGCTTGTACGTTCTGCCGGGGTTGATCGACCCACACGTGCATTTGCGTGATCCCGGCGACAAGACGATCGAGTCGATCCCCACCGGGACGCGGGCCGCGGTGCTGGGCGGGCTGGCAGCGGTGTTCGACATGCCGAACACCGCCCCGTCGATCGTTGATGCCGAGAAGCTGGCGTGGAAGCAGGAATACGTCGAACGCGAATCGTGGTGCGACATCGGGCTTTATGTCGGCGGCACCAAGCAGAATATCCCGGAGCTCGCGGAGCTGGAGCTTGGCCGTGGTGTGTGCGGGATCAAGATTTTCGCCGGAAGTTCGACCGGCGATCTGCTGGTGGAGGACGATGAGCACCTGGAGCGTGTGATGCGCTCAGGACGTCGGCGCATCGCATACCACTCGGAGGACGAATACCGGCTGCAGGAGCGCAAGCCTCTGTTCAAGTCGGGCGATCCCTACCGCCGGCACATGGAATGGCGCGACGAGGAGACTGCGTTTCTCGGCACGCGCCGGCTGATGGCACTGGCGCGCGCAACGGGGCGTCCGGCGCATATCCTGCACGTGTCCACCGCCGAGGAACTCGATTATCTGAAGGACTTCCGCGATCTGGCGACCTGCGAGGTGCTGGTGAACCACCTCACGCAGGTGGCACCGGACTGCTATGACAATTTGAAGGGCTTCGGTGTGATGAACCCACCGATTCGTGGACCGCGTCACCTCGAGGCGGCATGGCGCGCGATCAACGATGGGACGGTGGACACCATTGGCTCCGACCATGCACCGCATGCGCGGGACAAAAAGATGCTGCCGTGGCCGGACTGTCCTGCCGGCCTGACCGGCGTGCAGACTATCGTGCCGGTGATGCTGAACCACGTGAATGCCGGCCGGTTGTCGCTGACGCGCATGGTGGACCTGATGTGCGCGGGGCCGGCGCGCGTATACGGTGTGGTGGGCAAGGGCAGGCTTGCCGCCGGCTACGACGCGGATTTCACGCTGGTGGACATGCAGCGTAGGCGCCGCATCGAAGAATCATGGATTGTTTCACCCTGCGGTTGGACGCCGTTTGCCGGCATGGACATCACCGGCTGGCCGGTCCGAGCGATCGTGCGCGGCCGGACGGTGATGCGCGATGACGAGGTGGTGGGCAGTCCGAGCGGGCAGTTGGTGCGATTCGGCTAAAGTTTACGCTGCCGCGCGCACCGGCTGCTGCGCCGCCTTGATCATGTCAGCCCCCTTCTCCGCGATCATGATCACCGCGGCATTGGTGTTGCCTGACACCAGCGTTGGCATGATCGACGCATCGATCACCCGCAGTCCCGCGATTCCGTGAACGCGGAGTTCGTCGTCGACCACCGCCATCGGATCATGACCCATCTTGCATGTTCCGGTGACGTGATAGGTCGTCTGGCCGTTGATCCGCGCGAAGTCCAGCCACTCATCGTCGGTCTGAACCTGATCGCCCGGGTTCATCTCGAATGCGCGGTATTTGTCCAGCACCGGGTTGTTGATGATGCGTCGGCCGATCTTCATACCCTCGACGATCGTGCGGCGGTCCAGCTCCTCGGCCAGGAAATTCGGCCGTATCGCGGGCGCGGCCAGCGGATCGGGCGACTTCGCATGGATCGATCCCTTCGATTCCGGTGAACACTGGTACGCTGTCAGGGTCATGCCCGGCTGACGGTCGAGGACACGCGTCTGTGCCGTTGCGTAGCTGGCGTGGGTGAAATGATACTGCACGTCGGGCTCTTCCAGCTCCGGCCGCGTCTTGACGAAGCCATAGACAATGCCCGCGGTGAACGTCAGCACACCGCGTTGCTGCGTATAGTACTTGATGATCTCCTTCATAAAGTGCAGGCCGCGCGTATGCTCGTTCAGGGTGACCGGCAGCTTCACGCGCCAGTTCATCCGTGGCGCGAAGTGGTCGCGATAGTTTTCGCCGACGCCTCGCAGTTCATGTCTAACCTCGATGCCGAGTGATTGCAGCAGTGCCGGCTGGCCGATGCCCGATAGCTCCAGCACGTGCGGCGACTTCACCGCTCCTGCCGCCAGGATCACTTCGGCGTTGCATCGCACCTGTTGCGCCTGCCCATGCTGGCTATACTCAACGCCGACGGCGCGTTTTCCCTCCAGCAGGATGCGTGTTGTATGGGCCTCGG
>Ga0210395_10001563_pt1 | contig 17708 bp, 16 predicted proteins | sample IncBWH4OmetaG_FD_150861 | JGI IMG/M metagenome (GOLD analysis project Ga0210395, IMG submission 150861) | Forest soil microbial communities from Barre Woods Harvard Forest LTER site, Petersham, Massachusetts, United States - Inc-BW-H-4-O ...
GTTTACTTCAGCGCGATCCGCAAGCGGAGCCGGCCTGCCAGGTTGGATGATGGTGAGTGGCTGCACTGCGGACAAAGGGCCTCTCGAAGTTCGGTTGACCCAATCGTGCGTCAGTTCGTAAGTGATGAAAACTAACGCGGCGACATGGAAGCAAAATACTAAAAAGGCCAATGACCGCATTTGCCTTGGACCAGTCACCCACCGGGAGCGGACCCGGCACACCTCGCTGTAGCTTAACGCGTCTCCGATGTAATCCTCGGGGCGGAGCCAGGAGATATGATATTTGCCATGGGGATTGTGTTTTTTAATTAGCTTTTTCCACTTTTTCACACAGAGAAAACTGGAGATGATAAGGGCGACCAACCGCAACCAAGGATACGGTACACCCAGGGCCGCCACAACGATCAGGAAATGCCATTCGGCAGACTTCTCTAGCTTAGATTGGTAGAGCCCAAGGCAGACTTCTGATTTCTTTAGTTCAGCGAGATCAAGGCCTCGGTCTGGCTGGTGTTCCGTGTCGATCGAGGTGGACGCAGGAGAAGCGGCGGCGGCGTGATTTGAAGCAGGCGAATGAGTGGTATTCATACTCCATTCTAGCAGCGATCTACGACCTCGAAGGGACAATATCCATAAATCTGCAGCGGACCGGCTGAACTCAGGCCTCCAGCGTACAGTTTCCACTGAAAGTTTGCACTGGCGGAGACGGGCGTGAGACGCCGACCGGGATTTTCCTTTTGGGGCGCTATCTTCCTTTATGAGTCCAAATCTTCTCACGCGTCACACGAACTAGCCCATTCGCCATTTGCTCGCCCCTGCCTGGCGATGGGCGATCCGGTCGCCCCACCCCGCCCCGCACCCGCCCTTTCAAGATAGGTTTTGGGCTCACGGCCATTTTAGCCCAAAAACCCGATTTCAAGTTAGCTTTGGGCCACAAACATGGCTGACTGCGTCTCTTATGCGGCTGCCGGGCTCTAAATTTGCCAGGAAACCACCGATTTCCTGAAAATCTTGGGCGGGCAGAACGCGTATTTTCTCGGTATTTTGCCAGCGGCGGGCGTTTTTTAGAAAAAAAACGGTATCTGCTATATTGTGGCATGCCCAATCCAAAAATACCGAACGAGGAACCAAACGACCCAACAGAAGAAAAAGACGGTTTCCGTCTTCGATTCTCAAAATCAACCTTTCAGCGTTTTCGCGCTCTAGGCGAGGACCTGAAAGCTCGGAAAGCCGACGACGTGCTCGACTACCTTTTGGTGGCGCACGACGAAAGGTACTCTCCCCACGTATTCAGCGACCTGGTCGAGTTTGAAGCTTTGCTGGATTGCCTCGACGTTTCGGCTCATACGCTGGCGTCGTCAAACTACCTGCTTTCGAAATTAATGATCGACTTTCAGGACGGGAAGTATGCCCGGCTAAAGGTCATGGGCGACCTGGTTCTCGAAGCCTCGGATGCGCTCCGGGCCGCAGAGAAAAATCTCAGGGAGGGGCACAATCATGAATGATTTGACGCATAGTTTTGAGCCAGTTGAGGGTCCGGTTCCGGCGCACAACAGCGCCTCCACCATCGTTGTTCCGGTAAGCCTTACCGCTGCGGACACAGCCTACTTCCAAGCGATCAAGCGGGCCAAGAAAATGAACGATCTCGAACTCATTTCCGCTCTGTCCCGGCTTGCCCTTGGGGTCATTATTCGGTCGGAAGGGGCCACGTCCGATGAGCCCGTTGAAGAGACTTTTCAGCGAACCATAACCGGACTATCGCTTGAAAAAAAGCGCGCTTCCGCGTTGCTGGCAGCCCATGAAAAGGTGCTCGTCGATGCCCGCGCGCTACATGCCCTTTTGCAGAAAATTCTAAGCAACGGAGGCAACGATGTCTGACCAATCCTTTGCCCGCAAACTTGAGGACACCTATGGCCCGCGCATTTCGAAAAACTGCATCATCAAGCGTCTTCGTCCGCTGAAAACCGTGGCCGATTTCAAGCGCTTCACGACCCAATACGCACGCGACGTAACAAAGGCCAACTATGTCTCGCCGGATCAGGTTTTGGCCCAACTCGAGCCCGGCGCCGACTACGAGGATTTGATTCTCGCTGGAAAGGCTCCGCTTCGCGCCGGCGATGGCCAGCACTACATCTTTTTCGGCAACGGCCTTTGGTATTTTGGTTCGGCCAGCACCTCGTTGATCACGTCCGAAACCGATTTATTTAAGTTCCCGGACGATGATCGATTGGAATTAATAACTAACGAATGGATGAGGAAGGCGAAGGGCCTTTGCACGGTTGCCCACCATCTTGTTGCGTCGCTCGACCCGCGGATTTGCAACCGCCTGGTGCGAGCCAGCTACCCGGCGGACGCGGTCGTCATTTCGTCTATCGTTGACGCGATGCACGTCTTCGGGTCGCGATATTATCCGGGGGAGACGCTGGACATGCTATGCGGGGTCCATCACGACCGGGCGCATATCCATGCTCATTGCCTGGTCCATCCGCGAACTGATGGCGGCCGACGCATAAACATGACCTTAGACGGAAGTCGCATAATTGACGGAACGAAATATCGACTCCCATACCAAGAGACCTTGAAACAAGCGTATGGCGAGTCCGTAAAGGCTCTTTGTGAAGCCATTTTTCCAGCACAACGGATGCAGGAAAAACGCAGGGACCGCACAAGGATGGCGACATTTGAGGACCTAATTCTCAGCGGGCGTTGCGTTGCTGAACCGTCGTTTTTCGAAAACCAGGACTCTCCTCCACCGCTCAAATACAGACTGGCCGGGTTTCGGGACATGCTTTTATCGGCCCCGGACTACTTCGATATAATCTGCACGGCCCGCCGTGATCAGGCCAAAGCGGCGCCCGCACGATTGAAGGCATGCGGCAAGGATTACATCACTCACAATCTCGGCCTAATCCACGAATCCCTGAAGGTTGCGCTCGAACCTGTGACTATGGCCAGCGAGGATCTTTTTTTTAATGCCGGGGCATTGAAAAAACCTGAATTGGCCGTCGGTCCGTTCCATCGAAGGGGGATCGGACGGGCACTCAGCCGCTCAGGTTGGGCGTCGAAACAAGGCATTGATACCAGCAATAAGCCGGCCGCGCAGGTCGCCCGTCGATTCGTTAAATTGAGGGCCCGATTAAAGGCCTGCCGGAATGCAAATGCGGCTCTGGCCTCTGCCGCTAGCGGGCTCGAATTAGCCTCAAACCGTCATTATGCGTGGGCGGTTTTCTCGGTCGCGCAAGTACTCACCGGTGCGGCTGGCTGGCTAAATAAACTGGAACCTCATTTCAGCGAGTGGAAACCTTCGAGTGACGGCAAAAGCAGACTACAACCACGAATGAAGTTGGTGAATTCCATCGACGCCGAGCTCGAAAAACTATGCCGCGAAATCTCGCAGCGTTACCGGCCAATAACTGTAAACGAACTTGAGCTGTACTCGAAAGCTGCGCCCCATGTCGAAGACGAGGCAAGCCTGCCTCGAGGCGAAAGCGAGGTAGAGCAGACTGAGCTAGCTTTGGACTCCTCGGACGCCGAAGCTCCCAAAACCGACTTTATCGGCAACGCCAAGGTGGTGCCATCAGCGTTTGATGTGATGCCAGGCAGAATTCTCATCGATGACGAAATCGACGATCCGTTCATGCACATCGCCGCATCGCACACGGGTTCCGTTCTGAGCGTTCCAATGAAAGTTCAACTCGAGGGCTTACTCACCATGGCGCCGAGACAGCTCAAGAATGAGCCACAAGGATACGAGCCGGAATTCTGAAAAAGCCGTTTCAACTTCAGGTTGCGGGCGCAAGGACCCAATATTTTCTGGATGTGGCTATCTTCCGGCATGCACATCTCCCAAGCGCACGACAACAATCCCAAAGAACTTCTGACTCGAAGTCAGAAAGACGCCCTCGAACTTTTAACTGAGCGGGCGGAAGCATATTTCGATAAAGCCGGCAAAGAACTTCTTCTCAAACCAAGATTTAACTCATTGCTCATTGCCCCGACGGGCTCAGGCAAGACCACGCTGGCTCGCAAACTTGCCGAACGATTGCGCTCCGCGCTCATGATTGTGTCATGTGGCGAATGGAATCCCTTGGCAGGTCGCGAACAGCCGGCGACCCAGAAGGTATTGCTACAGAAACTTATTGAAAATGACCGCCTTATCCTGCTTTTCGACGAGGTCGACAAGTGGACGTCGACGACCGACGACCCTTGGGTTCGATATGTTTCCGCCGAAATCTGGGCAACGCTCGATCGACGCCTTCCTGTGGAATCATTTTCCAAGGAGCGAAAACTGGGGCAGGAGCAAATCGAAACGCTCCACAAGCGAATTAAAGAAAACGTTTATATTGTCGGAGCCGGAACCTTCGAGGATGTCTTCGCCACAGTTTGCCAACCGACCTGCGGGTTTTCACGGAACTCCAGGGAATTTTCAGACGAGGATATTCTCGCACTTATCAGGAGACGCCAATGCGTCTCGCCGGAATTGCTAAGTCGTTTTTCCACGACACCAATCATTCTGCGATATCCTGGCCACGCCGAGACCGCCGACCTCTTGCGTCGCTCTGGGCTCGATGTTTTGGCCATGCTGGCCGGAACAAAAATTAAACCCGAGGACGTCGATTGGAAGGGAGCAGGGATGCGCGCGCTGGAACAGCTGGCCGCCGATCTGATCGTAAAGGCGCGCATGCAGTCAGTGTCGGTCCCATTTTGAGGCGACATATCTCAACCCCCGCTAAATTCCAACTTTGGCCATGAATCAATCAACACTTCGCCTCATCCTGATCGCCCTAACCGCGTACACTGCCGCATTGGGCGGTCTCGTCATTATATTCCTGGCACGCAGCACAGCGAATCCCATACCTCGATTTGTTCGCTTCATGTTAATCGGTGGATTCATTGGCTACGGTCTCAGCTTGCCCGGCTTGTGGTATCAATATCGCCGGAGACGCGAAAAGCCACGGCCTTGAGTTCAAGCCGCGCGCCCCGCCCTGTAGTCCGTCCGGCGAAGGAGACCGCCCCGCTTGCTGCAGGGCGGTCTCTTCAGCGGATCAAGTATATTTAAAGAACATAGTTTCCACCAAGCCTCGCGGCCTCGTGCCCTTATTCGCCTCGCGCGGCTTTGGACGTTACGGCTGATGGGAGCCAACCCGTTGGACTGTAATTCGTGAAAATCTGGTTTCGGGATCCTTGTGGTGGTGTCTCGTTAAAGTGATTCAATGACCACGAGCTCCTGAAATTCATCAAAATATTCGGGGTGCCTGCTCTCGAGGAACCGCTTGACCTTGTTGTTTTCGAGCAACCGCTTCACGTAGCGCTGAGCCGAATTGAGATGGAGGGAGTTTTCCCCGAAGTTGTCCTGATAATACCGGCAATCCCGTTCCAATGTTTCCATCTCCTTTTCCATCCGGGCGATCTCTTCGTCCGAAATCCCATTCATTTTCTTGGATTTGCTGCCGTTGACCATCTGGTCTGGAGATGTTCCCACAATGAGTGCATCGGCATAGGCCCGCGCGTAGTTGTTTGCGGAAACCATGAGCTGCGCCATATCGATTTGCCGGACGGCCTTCACTTTCTTGAAAAGCCTCAATGCAGCGTCTGAGATCGGCTTGTCCTTCAACAGTTCGATCGCATCGGAATGGATGCCATCAAGCAAATTCAGGCTGGCCTTGATCTTGCCGACATCAACGGCGAGCGCGTTCGCAATTTGGACCGGCGTCACGCCATGGTCGACGGCCCGCATGATCATGCGGTGTTCCTGAATCAACGACAGCCGGTTCACCTTGTCGTTGTAGGTGAACGCGTCGTCATCATTGGCCACGAGGCAAATCGTCTCGCTTCGGCCAAGTTCAAAAAGGGCTTTCAGCCGCAGGTGGCCGTCAAGGAGGAGATAGGCTCCGCGTGATCCTTTTTGGGGATGTACGACGAGTGGTTCGATTACACCTATCTCTTTTATCGAAGCCATGACCGTCTTATATTTTCCAAAGGCGTGGTCCGTTGGCTTCACCTTGCGAATCGGATGAATGGCGCTGAGCGGAAGCGTGACACAATCCAATGCGAATGCGGGATGGACGATTGTGTTCATGCGCTTTTCTGCGCCCTTTCCGCCAAGAATTTCGGCATGGTCTCAAGCTTTTCGGCGCGCAGCAGGTTGATGTAGTCCTCGTCCATCACCAGCCTCTTGAATATGGCCGACACTGACAACAATCGCGTTTCGCAGAGTTTCGCCTTTTTTATCAGGATCTTTTGGCGCTGGGCCTCGCGTCGATAGGCCGCGACCATGCTTTCAGCGTTGGTTCGACCAGAACCGCTTTTGTCACGCGGACCGTATTTCCGTCCGAAGAGGCGGCGTTGGTCGATGACACGCTTGAAGGCCGTCAGCGACCTCTGGTTCACCTCTTTTCTTTCGTACGCCTCCGTCAGGAGATGCTGGGATTCCTCATCGGATGAACCTGATATCCTCATGGCGATGGTAATGGGAATCCGGTCGTGGAGCACAGCTTCAAGGAGCCGTTCCTCTCCATTCTTGAGCATCCGAAGAATCCCTTTGATGTATCCTTCGCTTACGCCCGTCTTGCGGGCAATGTCGACATGGTCGTTTCCCTGATCCTTCATCCACTGGATCATTTGTATCTGATCCAATGTGCGGATGCGCCGACGGGCGATGTTTTCGGCCAGGCTTGCGAGCATGCTTTCAGCTTCTGACAGTCCACGAACTAATGCTGGGATCTCCCGTTGCGCGAGCTCGACGTATGCTTCCAATCGACCCTGCCCACAGACGAGATCGAACATTTCAACACCGTCGTCCATGGGCTTTCCGATCGTGACTGTTATCGGCTTTTTGAGACCAAGTTTCCTGATGCTTTCCACAATCTTATCATGCTTCTTCTTGTCTCTCGCACGTGGATTTACGATCCGAATCCTGTCGACCGGAACCAGCCTGACGCGCGATTCGGCTTCGGAAATCATGCCGCATCCTCCACGGAGACCCGCTCGGCCATCTGGAAAAAGAAATCGAGATCCTCAAAGCGGTACGCGTCCAAAAGCGTGTGGTTGTTCTCCGCCACGCGTAGCTTGGTTTCGGCCAGATCAATGGCCGGGAAGAGATAGTAGTCTTTGATCGCTTGGTTGGTCTCGTCCATGCGAACCGAGATTGTAAGGTCTGGCCGGAGGCTTTCTTCAAAGCGCAGCAACCATCGGTGCGAGCCGGCCTCCGTGCGCAGGCACCGGGACAGGACAAGCGAAACCGTCAGCTCATGATCCAAGATAAGAAGGTCGTTCGCTGGATCGCGTTCCACCGAGATATCCAAGGCCGTCAGGCGCGTGATGACTTCCTGCACTACCTCGGGATGCCGCAACCGGAGGTAGCGGTTCACCTCAATAAACGAATAATCGGTGTTGGGTGTATAACCAACCAGCTGGTACGCCCGGATCAGGCTGCCGAAACGGTGGCGGAAGGCGGCACTCGAAGGCATGCTTTCCTGCTCGTCAATCAACAGACCTGAAACCCGACCATGCCGTGTCCATAGCGCCTTCAGCGCTTGGAGCATTTCATCGTTGGTATACCGCCTCGACCGCGCCAAGATCGCCTCCTGGACCTTCGTGAACGTTGTTGGGTCAACGATCGCTGGGAAGGCATGGTCGGCCCGAATCCACATCTCCGGAGGATTCTGGACGTGCTTGCGCTTTAGTTTGAACGACGTGCGGTGGTAGAGATTGTTACCGATGTATTTTTCGTTTGTGAGGATTTGATGGATGGTTCCCCGGGTCCATTCCCGCCCGAGATCGGTCGGAATCTTCCGTAAATTCAAAATTTCCGCGATTTGGCGCTCGGTTTTTTTCTCGCTGAGAAACGCGTGATAAATCCAGCGAACGGTTTCCTGTTCCTCGGCCGGTCCCGGTTTCAACACGACCCGGTCCGTTTGTAGGCTCTTTTGTTCGCCAACGTTCAGCATTCCCTTCGGCTGGCCGGCTTGGTCGATCAGCACGCGCCGCAGGCCGAAACCAGCCGCACCGCCTTGCTTAAACCCAAGTTGGATCAGGCGGCAGGCACCCTGGAACACCTTGGTTGATAGTTCTCGGCTGTATTCCCCGGCCATTGACCGCTTGACGCTCTTGATGATGTTGGATGTGGGGCTTCCGTCGTTTTCGAACTGCTCGGCGCAGTAGTGGACGGTGATTCCAGCACGCTTGCAGATGTATTCGTAGTAGCCGCTTTCATCAGCGTCCTGGAAACGGCCCCAACGGCTGACATCATAGACCAGAATGGCCTTGAATTTGGCGCTTCCTGACTCCACTTCAGCGATCATACGCTGAAGGCTGTCGCGGCCCTTCAAACTGAGGCCGCTTCTGCCCTCGTCGGGGAATACCACAACTATTTCCATGGCACGGCGGGCAGCGTACTCCTTGATCCGGTCGAGCTGGTTCTCAGTTGAATACTGCTGGTGCTCCGTCGACATGCGAACATACGCCGCAACCGGCGTTAGTCCGCCGGGCGATTCGGCGAATGGAAATTGTGGCTGACCGCTCATCCCGCGTCATGTCATACGCCGTCGGCACGCAGGTGAATGCAGAAAGCGCATTCACTTGTACTCCCTGCCTTATTTGCCCCGCAACGTGACATGACCGCGCATAATGAGAAACCGCTGATTTTTGGCTATCGATTCCTGTAACGCAATATTTGAGAACCGTGAAATCGCGTCAATTTTCAGAGTGAACTTTGCGTCCATCGATTCCTGTAACGCATACTCTTTGACCCTAAAAAAAAGCTCCTTACTTAGCATAAAATCGACAGGCCATGAATGTATGTGGAGGCGCCTGCGTTTCCAATATTTGGGATGACATCCGCGCCATTCGCGGACGCGCTGAAGAGCGTGTTCTCCTTTAAAATAGGCCTTGCCCCCATTTTTTCTCAGCCACTTTTTTCGCGCCGCCCGGTGACAGACTTCTTTGCATACCGGATCGGAGCAAAAGCGGTGTCGCTTGCCCAGACGTGGTTCAATGATGAAGCGCTGGCCGCAATGGGCACAGCAGCGGCGATGAATTCGGCGAAGGTATGTTTTCATCTCCATCCCGACACAAAGAGTGCCGCGCGGAGTCCTTCGGCGCCTGTTAAAACAAAGGCAACTACGCCTTTTCAATTATGGTGCAAGCCAAGCTTTCCGGGCGGATTCACTATCTTCCAGGAGCATGAATTCCACCTCTTCAAATTCTGTTCATTGCCGAAAATTGGCTGATCCGATTCCTATGGCGGACATAATCCCCGTGGTACTCGACACCCTTGGCATTAGTCGGCCGCAAAACTCCGCCCACACCGAATTCGTTAGGCGACACCAAAAATCCCGTGCGAGTTATTCAGCTGGCAGCCGCATTGATCGGCACAACATTGCTTCCGACCGTCGGCCCAAGTGAATAAAATATCGCAGCATCTTCTGGTGTCACAATCCCAAGGTAATGTTCGCAGATTGTCTTGGGTGCGCTTCCGGCCCACAATGAAGTCTTGGCCATATCTCCAGTGGCCGCGACACGCATCGAAATTGCCGTATGCCTTAGAACGTTCTTCGATAGCTCCATTTTCACGTTTTTTGCGACTAGGCTAACGCGATAAGTGTATCCATCCTCGCCTCCTTCCGCCGCAAATATCGGGCCGGCATTTGCCCGAAAGGGAGCAAGCCATGCAAGGAGCGAGTCAGACATCTCGACCGCCCTTTTCCTGCGTACTTTCGTTTTATCGAGCCGCAGATACTTGCCGATGAGGTGCTCCCAGCCAATTTCCATAAGCTCCGACCGGCGAGGAGCAGCAAACAACTGAAGCAGCATGGCCGGGAATACTTCCGCATGTTCAGGCTTTTGAGCTTCGTCCAACAGGATACTGACTTGATTGGGACTCAAAATTGAGATGTCCGATTCGTCTTCCGTGGCTCGGATCAATTTTTCGGCGGGATTGGTGCCGCGCCAGCCCCGATCCACGGCATGATTGAAGAAGGCCCTTAGAGTGATGATATAATTGTTGCGCGTCTTCGGGTTGGCCGGCGTCTTGCCGTCCTTGGCCCTCAGCTGGCCCAGCCAGCGATCGAGATCGTCCGGGGTGATGTCGTGCACCATCCGCGCAGCGAACCGCTTGTTTAACCCCAATAGCTGACTTTCCAGGTTGCCGATGTACCTGGCCTTGCAATTGGCCTTGGTACGCGAGGCGATGAAGAGCGGACAAGCGGCCGCAAACGTGATTGGTGCCACCTTGGGCGCATGCTTCAGTGCGAATTCCAAGGCATCGGTGACGCTCATACCGCGCTCCGCAAGCCGTCGCAGGGTGTCCGGGCCGGCCGCTTTCCAGTTTTCCAGGAGGTCATCGCGGTGCTTCTTTGCGGCCTCAAGGCTGGCAAAGAAACGCCGCTCCTTGCGCGTGCCGGTGATGCTGGCCGGGATGTTCAAACGCCAACGGTAGGGCTTGATCTTCGGGTCCGAAATGACCCGCCCACCCTTATCGATTTTGGCCGGTTCTCGGATCAAAATTTTCATTTTATGAAAAAGGCGTCCAGAGGTACAATTTGGACACTTTTTGGACAGTAGTGATCGAAATATGCGGTTCAAGCCAAAAGAAAAACCGCTCGCAAGTGATTACTTACGAGCGGTTTCAAATTGGGTGCAGGGGTTGGATTTGAACCAACGACCTTCAGGTTATGAGCCTGACGAGCTACCAGGCTGCTCCACCCTGCAACAGAGGAAGGTCGAATGTCGTTCGCATTGAGTTTTCTGTCAATGGATTTTAGTTTTTCGCCAGAAAAAAATGGGCGCACCCGCCAGCGGATGCGCCCACAACAAAATAGAGCTTAAAAACTCTCGCTTACTTTGATTTTTCGTCCGCTGGTGGCGCAGGAGGAGCGAAAGGATCAGAACCATCGCGATAGCCGGGCATTTCGTCTTTGCGAACCCCAACGTCGCGCACGAGGCGAGGATCAAATACATCGCTGACGGACCCTCCTTCGGGATTGATGGTTTTCGCGGTGATAAAGATCAACAGATCCTGATTGTCGCCAGTGTCGTCATTCGAGTTAAATAGCCGGCCAAGAATTGGAATCTGACTCAGCAAAGGAACCTTGGTTACCCCCTTCACATCGTTGGATTGCAGCAGGCCACCAATGCCAAGCGTGCTGCCATCTTTGAGCGTGACTTGAGTAATCGCCTTGCGGGTGGAGATGACCGGAATCGAGGCGCCGCCAGAACCACCAAAATTTACCGTGCCGCTAATGCTGCTGACTTCCGGCGAGAGCGTAAGCTTGATAAACCCGTCGACGTTTACTTGCGGAGTGACTCTTAAAATAATGCCGATGTCTTTATAGTCAAACCCGCTAACCTCGAAGCCACCGGTCTGTTGGTTATACGTGTAGTCGGGGATGGGGTATTCAGTGCCAACATTGATAAAAGCGTCGACATTGTTGAGTGTGACGACGGTGGGATCAGACACCAGCCTGGTTTTGGAGCTGGTCTGCAACGCACTGAGAACAAGCGAAAATGCGTCGGCATTGAACACGGCGGTATCTGAACGGGTAATAGCGCCTGTAGCTATATTATCGAAATTATTGCTAAGGAATTTGCTTACCGTGGTGCCGTCGACGAAAGTTTGGCCCGTAAGGTTATCAATTCCGACGGCAGTTGCAGTACTATCGCCAGTGCCACTCGCAGTACCTCCCGGCCCTGATGCGCTGGTACTACCGTTGCTCGAAACTTCCTGCTGGTTGTTGATACCCACTGTATTGCTATAGCTGCGATTAAATGGGCCTGCACTAACATGGTAACCGGCGAGGGAGCTCCACTTAACGCCAAGATCTTTCGCCGTATTCTCGTCTATCTCGAAAAACTTCGACTCGATCAGCACTTGCGACGTGGGCATGTCGAGTTTCGCAAGAATGGCGCTGATGCTTTTTATGCGGGTGGGCCGCTCAGTGATGATAAGTGCATTGGCCCGGGTATCGACCTGGATCTTGCCACCCTTGGTGGCATCGATCATCGGGATAATTGAAGGCTGGATGTCAGCGGCCTTCGCATAGTTTAGGATGAACACTTGCGTGTCTGCCGGCTCCTGCTGGAGCGAATCCAAGCTGACAACTTTGATGATATTATTGTCCTCAATGTAAGTATAGCCTGCTGGAGCAAGCACGACTTGGAAAATCTGCTTCCAGGTGACATCGCGCAGCTTAATGGAGGCCTTGCCCTGCAGGGTGTCTGGAATCACCAGGTTCAGTTCAAAGAGGTCCGCGACATTGCGCAAGATAGTGCGAATGTCCTCATTGGGGAAATCGACCGAGAGCGTATCTTTGGCGCCTTTGGTCACGATCAACTTGGGGGCCTCGGTTTCTTTGATGGCTACATCGTCCGGATTAGCCGGCGTGTTATCAGCTGGCGCAGGCTGGGCGTTAACGCGCGCAGCAGCCAGCGCCAAAAGGAGGGCAATGTGGGTAAATTTTCTCATGGTCGGTCAGGGATTAATAGGCTGCGTGATTTCTTCTTTATTAAGACGGAGGGTGAAACTTGAATGGCTAATTGCGGCTATTTCTACCACATAGTCGTTGCCGGCAAAGGTAATTGTAAGGTAGTCACCGACTTTCAGCTTTTTTTCACCTAAAAGCATTATTGGACTGTCACCGAGCTGCACAACGCCCGTTGGGACAATGTGGGCCGCAGCAGCCAGAAGGACCTCGCGATCACTGCTAAGCTGGTTGGTCGGCGCACTATCTTTAGTGTCGTGAGACAAAACAAAGGGGTTTTTCAAATCGGCGGGCAGCGGTGCGGGTGCCACCGGTTGGACCAGCGTCATGGCTTGGTCGATAGATTCCTGGCGTTTCTCGCGAGTGGCCAGATCGGATTTCGCCGCAGCTGTCGCCGCAAGAATTGACCATCCCAAAACCGGCAGAATATAGCGACAGGATGAATTCATGGTAGTCCGAGTAATTCGAGGTTGAGGCTAAGCGAAAGACTTCCTGCAGAATCAGGGGTGCTTTCGCTGTCGCCGGAATGGGTGAGCGTCAGGCTCAGCACGCGTGAAAAGTGTTCGCCGTTTTCAACGCGGCGTAGAAAATCCAGCAATTGAGGATAGGTGCCCTCAACGCTGATATTATAGGCGACGCCGGCATAGTTGGTCTTCCCGGCATTTTTGGTCGAAGTCGCCACGCCTGATTGATTCAGCCCCGTAAGCTTGGTCTGCGTCTCCTCCTCAATCTTGTAGAAATACTGCTTGTTGGTCGCGAGCTTGCTTTGATCGGCATGCACAAGGCGCGCCTCGATGGCCTGGGTGGCCCGGGTCATCGCCTCGAATTGCTCATCAAGCTTGCTGGCGTTCGTGACGTTGTCGCTCAGGTGTTCACCCTCCGCTTTTTTTTGGGCGAGAATATCGTTTGCCTCCGACAAGGCATCTTTTCGGAAATAAATTGCCACAGCCAGTCCGACGCAAAGCAGGGCGCAAACCACTGCGACGGGTTGTTTTTTAATAAAGTTAGGAAGCTTTATTGCGGTCATGGGTTGCCCCCGCCTTTGGGTTTCATAGAAATCTCAAAAGCCATCTGGTTGGCGACCTTGGAATCGGGGTCGATGTTGGGCATGGTGATGGTTTCAAACTTCTGGCTTAAACTTGGGTCTGCTTGCAACTGGTTGATGTAGGCTTGGGCCTGGCCAAAGGCTTCGTCGGAGGTCGTTCCGCGCACGATGCCATGAAGGATGACCCCGCTTCCATCCACCTCGATAGAATTAAGCGCGATATTGCTCGGCAGCGATTGCCCGAGAGCGACGATGAAATCTGATCGCACAAAATCGGTTTTTATAAAAGAAGCGACTTCCGCGGCTTTCTTTTCTTCGCCTTGGAATTCTTGGTAACGCCGAACGGCCTGTTCGCTGGGGATTTTATTGTCGTCGATTTGACGCTGCCAGTCGCTGATTTGCACACGAATTGAGTGCAGATTGTACTCCTGCAGCCCGAGATAAATCAACACCCCAAAGACAATCATAATGGCCGCGCAGTTCACGAAGAACGAGGTGCGCACCACCTTTACGTCCGGAAGCCGATCAAAGTTGCGGAAATTCGGATGCCAGGGTGGCATGAGCGACACAGAGGCCTTCTCGCTCTTTTTTATTTTAAACAGGGACATTGTTATTTTGGACGATGAGACCGAGCAGCCCAAGCCAGCGCAAATCCCGGCCAGCGACCGCGGCCTCTTCAGAAATGGTTACCCCACGCGCCTGCAGCCATGGCTGCAGATCGGCCTCGAGCCCGGCCACTCCCAGCATGCCGGCGATGGCTCCATCGATCCAGGTCATCTTTGGCGGCACTTGCGTGCAAAGCACTTGGCCGATCGACTGCCCGGTCTGCACTTCATAGAAACCAATCGAAGACTGCAGCTCCTTGACCAGCTTCTTGATCAATGCGCTGCCCATGCCAGTAAAATCAAAGGTGTTTGAATAAAAAAGTTTCTTCGCCGACTCCTCGTCCTTCAATCCAAGCTCCTTCTGCACGACTGGTATCATGGACTCAAACCCCTGCGGGATGGGTCGGGCTGCATCCAGCCCTCCAGCCGTCACAATGAACGAATGCGTTGTCTCCGTTCCCAATTCGAGCACCAGCAAAGGGGTCTTCGATTTTGTGAACGCCAAATAGTCGGCCAGCAAACCGAGCATCGCCACGGTGGTCAGTTCGAGTCGATCTGGATAAATGTCCAACGCCAGCAGCGCATCCTGCATCGCAATAATTTCGTCGGACGGCAGGCCGCAGACGACAACCTCTTTTTGCGCCGCCTTACTGAAATCGTAGTCGAAGCCATCGCCGGCATTAAGCATCGCCAGCGCAAATTGGTTGGGCTCCACGCGAAACTGCGATGACACCAGCTCGTTCATGTACTCCGCTTCTTTCACACGTTTCAGGTCAAGCGTCGCGCGACGCACCAACCGCTTCGCCGGGCTCACTCCGCAGGTGGCATGCACATAGCCACCGGGTGTTTTCTTATGCTGGAGCTCCAGCAACGCCGCAGAGAGCGCTGCCGTATCGCCCGGCGGGCACTCGCGCACCTCTTCCACGACCATTGCGCCCGTAGGCGCCGACGTGCGCGCAACCAGTGTTGCGTGCTCGCTCTGGTCGATAAAAAAACCTTTAGATTTGGCGGAGAAAAACATGCGGTGTTGGCTTTGGCTTTCCCAGCCCGAATCACGCCCAAAAGCGTGACGGAGCCGACAAAATCTCAGCTTGGGTAAACGAGGGGCAAAAGTTCTTTCAACCTCGCCGCTATGACAAGACTAAAGCGCAGCTTGCTTTTTGCCAGCAGCTTGCCGCCGATCGCGCCCGGCCGTAAAAAACCAAGCGCCCGCCTCCACCATCACCCGTGCAAGCACCGCCTGCGCAAATAAAAACCCGCCGCGAGTATGCAAGCGGCGGGTGCAATCTGGCGCAGGATGTGCGCCACGCCAACGCGACTACTTCTGCCACGTGCGCTTCTTGTGGCGGTTTGACTTCAAGCGCTTCCGGCGCTTGTGCTTGTTCATCTTGAGGCGGCGTTTCTTTTTTAGGTTACCCATGGTTTGAGATAAATTGGTAAGTCGCACCGTGCGACCCGCGTGCCACGCTGTAAAGCCAGAATTTCGGGAGTGGATTAAAACTGGAAAGCAATATCGCTTTGGCCAGCCTTAGGCCAAGGGGTTCGCGCGGCCGTGAGGCATCCGCGGCACACTCGCTAGCCGCCGCAGCCGGGTGAGCACGAGTTCGCACGCGACTGCCGCCACCTCCAGGCCCGTGAGCACCGCCGCCACCCGCCGGTACAAATTCAATTGCCCCGCGTGTCGCGCCACCGCCGCGACCGGGTCTGCGTCGCCCACCACCCAGTCGGTTTTAAAATCGAACACCCTTGCGCGCACGGCACGACCGGTTTTGTCGCGCTCGATCACGACACGATCGAACACGCCCGTCACCCAGGTGCCATCGATCACCACCTCAAACGCCCGCTCACGCCATACGTCTGCCTGGCCTGGCCGCTTCCATACCGCAGCCAGCCCCGGTGCATGCAAGCAGGCCAACGCCTCCTCCCCCGCCCCGCCGCGCATCGTCCATGCTTCCGTAAATTTTTTCACGTCCCCTTCTCTCAGCCACTCAACTTCCGCCAGCAACGCGTGCACCGCCGTGCCGAAATCCGCCGCGCCCGCACCCTCCAGCGCGAACACCCGAGCCGCCTCCACCACGCCTGCCTTCTCCGCCGACGGCCGGTGCGCGGCCCGGCGCGGCGCACGCGCCGCGGCCGTGGCGTCGATCAACGCAATCTCCTGCGAGATTTTTCTTGGCTCCGCCGGCCCGGCGAGTTTCGCGGGCCAATCCGCTTCACCGCAGCTCCACGCGCCATCGAGCACGAGCGCGCCCACTCGCACCGGTCCGGCCTCCGCGCCGAGCGTATCGGCGAGCACGCGGGGAAAATTCCGTGACTTCGATGTGCCCAGCGGCTCGGTGATCACATACATGGCGCGCTTGGCCCGTGTCATGGCCACATAAAGCAGTGAAAGTTTTTCGTAACAGGCCTCGGCTTCGGCCGCGCCCACGTGCGTGGCGAGCACCGGGTCGTGCTCCCGGAAGATTTCACTGGGCAGATCAAGCACCCACTCGACCGAACGTTCGGGCGTCTTTTGCACCGCCAGTCCCTCGCGCCGTTGGTCCAGCTTCTTGCCCTCGAGATCGGGCAACAGCACGAGGTCGAAACCCAGCCCTTTCGCTTTGTGGATGGTCATCACGCGGATGACGGCCGCACTCTCCGTGTCGCGCACCGTGTATCGTTCCATAAACTGCACAAACTCCGCGATGTCGCGGCTGTCCGTTCGATCAAACATCCCTGCCGCGGCCGCAAACTGGCTTGCTCGCTTGCGGCTAAACGCATCGTCGGGCGCCAGCCTCGGCTCCAACTTTTTCAGCCACGCCTCGATGGTGCGCTCGAAACCCTCCGCATGGACTTGGCCCAGCACGCGCCCGGTCAAGGCCTCGGGCCCGTCGAGTTTCTCCTCGTGAAGCCAGGCGCCAAGCGGCGTCATTCGCACATGCTCCCACGCCAGCGTGTCGCCTGGGTGAGCCGCGGCCTGCAGGAGTGCGAGCAGCGCGGCGCCGAGCGGATTGTCGATGCACACGTGCAGGTCAGATTCTGCCACCGCGGGCAGTCCGCCCTCGCGCCGCAGGAAATCCGCGAGCTCCGCGGCCGTCTCATTTTTCTGCACGAGCAGGGCGCACGTTAAATTGCGGGCGAGCGGTTGGATTTCCTGGAGCAGTTTCAGCGCCAGCGTCCAGCGCGAGTTCTCGTCAGCGGCCTGCAGCCATGCCGCCTGCCCGGTGCGCTCCGGCACGGCCGAGACGTGGTTGCGCCACTCGCTATTCCACATTTCGGTGGCGGTGCCGGGAAACAAATTTTTCAACGCCTCGCCCCGGCCAAAGACGGCATTGATCATCTCAATCAAGGCCGGGCCCGAGCGCCACGAGGAGACCAGATGCTGCTCGGCAATCACGCCCGGACGGGCGGCGTTGTAATGGTTGAAAATTTCGCGGAACAGCCGTGGATCGCCCTCCCGCCAGGTGAAGATGGCCTGCTTCATGTCGCCCACGCAGAAAAAACTGCGCGCGCCGGCCGCGTCCTGCACGGCCTCGTCGATGAGATTGCGCAGCACGCTCCATTGGCCAAAACTCGTGTCTTGGAATTCATCGAGCAGCCAGT
>Ga0210395_10001565_pt1 | contig 17701 bp, 13 predicted proteins | sample IncBWH4OmetaG_FD_150861 | JGI IMG/M metagenome (GOLD analysis project Ga0210395, IMG submission 150861) | Forest soil microbial communities from Barre Woods Harvard Forest LTER site, Petersham, Massachusetts, United States - Inc-BW-H-4-O ...
TTCACAAACGACCGTCTATGCGGCGAAAACGCGGAAGACGCAGAACCAAGGGGTTGCGCTGCGCGAAATCCTGTTGCCAAATCGCCGACAAAGGCAACAGGTTTGAGCGACACCCCATGCTGCTCGGCTACGCCCGCGTCTCGAAGGCCGATGACCAGGATACGGCGGCCCAGGTCAGCGCCCTCAAGGCGGCCGGTTGCACCCGGGTATACGAGGAGAAGGCTTCCGGCGGCCGTTGGGACCGGCCCCAGTTGCACCGCATGCTCGACCAGCTGCGCGAGGGCGATGTCATCGTCGTGTGGAAACTCGACCGCTTGTCGCGCTCGCTCAAAGATCTCCTTCACATCCTGGAGAAGATCGACGCCGCGGCCGCCAACTTCCGTTCCTTGACCGAGGCGATCGACACCTCGGCGCCGGCCGGCCGCATGATGATGCAGATGCTCGGATCCTTCGCCGAATTCGAGCGCGCCATGGTGCGCGAGCGGACCCGCGCCGGGTTAAAGGCGGCGCGCGAACAGGGTCGAAAGGGCGGCCGGCGATCCAAGCTCATGCCGCGGCAAAGAGCCGAGATTCTCGCGATGCTCGCCGATGGCCGCGCCGGCGCCGAAATCGCCCGCATCTTCCGGGTGCATCGCGCCACCATCAGCCGCATCGCCGCCGAGGCGAGAACCGTGTCGCCCAAAACAGGGGCGGCTCCTGAAGCTGTCGCGATGGAGGCCGCTGCGGAGCCCTTGCTGTCGGAAAGCTGACTCTCTCGCCATATCAATGGGTTGCAACAGGCCTTCAAACGCAAACTATTGAAACAGCGCGACTTTCAGATCGGCACTTTTGGCACGAAGGTTACGACAAGGCCTACCAGCGCACCCTCATGCCGCTGGCGCCGCAGCCGCCACCAGATTCGGGCGAGCGGGAAACCAAGGCGATACGCTGTTTGCCAGGCGCTGTCGCCAATCGTGGAAGGTCGAGCATGCTCAAGGTCTGGCATGGGCCGACCTCTACCTGCCTTTACCCGTCAGAGGGACAGACTTCGTTGCTTGTCGCGATCGGCGAGGGGTCCTCCCCGGAACATGCACCGAGCGCCAGATCGCAACGGAGAACAGCGCGGCTGTCGCAGTCAGCTTAAACGCCGTGATCACTCATAGGCGCCGGATGAGTGCCGGCGGCAACCAGCAACGGGTTTCTGGCGATTCGTGGCTGCAGCGGCCGGTTTGGCCGGACCGCGATGAAATACCCTGCTTATCGGGTCAATCTCACCGAGCTTAGTCCTCAGCAAATGTGCGGCAGAAACGGGGTTTTGATGACGCGCCGGGCTTTACAGCATTGCGGGTCGCTGTACCTAGCGCGTAGTCCCGGGGGTGGGCATGGCGGGGCGATGCGCGCCACAAGCAACCCTGGAGGAGATCGATGGCGACCAAAACGCAGGTGAAAAAGGCCAGCGACGTCAAAGTGAATGCCCTGCAGAAGCCGCTACAGCTGTCGGAGGAGCTGGCCGCGGTGATCGGCTCGGGCCCGCTACCCCGGGGCCAGGTGGTGAGCAAAATCTGGGAGTACATCCGCTCGCACAACCTGCAGAACCCGGAGAACCGCCGCGAAATCGTGGCCGATGACCAGCTCCGCAGGGTCTTTGGCAAGGACAAGGTGACGATGTTCGAGATGAACAAGCACCTCGCCGCGCATCTGACGTGATCGAGTTGGCGAAACGGCGGGCGGCTACCAGCCGGCCTTGAGCATACTGGCCTCGACCAACATTCGTGACTTTGTGGGCCCAGTGACCGCGACACAGCGTCAAGCGCCAAGGATCGGTGTCAGAAGGCATTTTCAGTGACCCATTTTGTGCACGAGAACCTATGCCGGATTGGCGAATTATGCGGAAACCCGGCCGGTAGGGTTTTCCGAGAGATAGCGGCGGTCCTTATGCTACAAAAATGGACCGTTCGTTGCTCCTGGCCGACCCGGCGATCGGGGCCGTTGTCGGACATCTTGTCGACCGGGACGAGCTCGGGGTTGGCGGCGCAGCAGGCGATACTGGCCGCCCGCTCCCGTCGAGGGTCTATTGAGGAACCGGTGCGTCGGCATGAAGCAGCCTGGCCTGCCGCAAATCCGTCCACAGCGCCGCCGGGATCGGGTGGCGCAGCAGATCGAGGTTGGCGACGAACTCGCCTGCATTGCGCGGACCGGGGATGATCGCGGCGACCGCCGGATGGGCGAGCGGGAACTGCAGCGCCGCCGCCGGCAGCGGCACCCGATGGCTGTCGCAAATGGCGGCGAGCGCTTTCACCCGGGCGGTCACCTCGGGTGGTGCCGGCCGGTAGTTCCAGGTGTCGCGGCCGGCGAGGATACCGGAATTGAGCGGGCCGCCGACGACGATCGAGGTGCCGGCGGCGACGCATTTTGGCAGCAGGTCGTCGAGCGGCGCCTGTTCTAGCAGCGTGTAGCGGCCGGCGAGCAGAAACGCGTCCCAGGCGCCCCACTCCATCGCCTCCAACAGCACTTCGCGTTCGTTGACGCCGATGCCGACCGCCGACACCGCACCACTGCTGCGCAGCGCTTCGAGAGCGCGGTAGCCGCTATCGCGCAGCGTTTTGATCAGCGCCGGATGCGCCTCGGCCCCGTGCTGATAGGCGCCGATGTCGTGCACATAGAGGATGTCGATCCGCGCCAGGCCGAGCCGCTGCAAACTGTCCTCGAACGAGCGCATGATCCCGTCATACGAATAATCGTAGACCGCCTCGAACGGCAGCGGATGTTGGCGGCTATCGGCGAAAACCCCGGTCGCATTCGGGCGCAGCAGCCGGCCGACCTTGGTCGACAGCACCCATTCGCTGCGCGCGCGGTCGCGCAGCGCGTCACCGACGCAGCGCTCGGCCTGGCCGACCCCGTAGTACGGCGCGGTGTCGACATAGCGCACCCCGGCTTCCCAGGCGGCGCCGACAATTTCCTCAGCGGCCGCGCGAGCGACATTGATCTGGCTGCCGCCGAGCGTGGCGCAGCCGAGGCCGAGTTCGGTCACCCGCACCCCGGTACGCCCAATCTGTCGCCGCCGAAACTCGGTCATCCTGCCTGGCCTCTATCGTGATTGGCCATCGTCACACCCGATGGCGCGCGAGGTGCTCGATCAGCAGCTCGTTGACCTGCGCCGGCACCTGGTCCGCAGCGTAATGGCCAACGCCGGACAAGGGCGCAAAGCGATAACGCGCTTCGATGAACTCGGCGGTGCCTTCGGCTGCCGGCCGGCCGACCGTGTCGTCGGCATCGCCCCAAATAAACAAGGTCGGTACCTTCGTCGGGCCGATCGATTGGCGCTCGCCACGGGCGCGATACCAGGCGAGCGCCGCCTCCATTGCCGGCGGATTGCCGATCACCGACAGGTGCTTCTCGATCGCTTCCGGCGGCACACCGTTGCGCGCCAGCCGGTCGCGCACCCATTTTCCGTTCTCGGCCAGCAGCCGCGGACCGGCGCTCGGATCGAGCAATTCATGGTGGTGGCGCGAGCGATATGGCTGTTCGGGATCAGTCTTCATGGCGCGAGCGAACGATGCCGGATGCGGGCGCGAGAGCATGGTCAGCGAGGCGATCCGCTCAGGCCAGCGGTCGGCGATGATCCAGGCGAGGCTCCCACCCCAATCATGGCCGACCAGATGGAACCGACCCTGACCGTGTCCCACGGCCGCGGCAATATCGAGCGCATCGCCGATCAATTTATCGATCCGGTAATTCTCGAAATTCGCCGGGTCGGGGCGCGCACCGGCCGAATAGCCGCGCTGGTTCGGCGCCACGGCAAAATAGCCTACCATCGCAAGCGCCGGGATCTGGTTGTCCCAGAAATAGCGGGAGACACAGAACCCGTGCAGCATCAGCACCAACGGAGCCGACTCGCGACCGCCGACAGAGACGTCGAATATCAACCCGGCCCCGGTCTCGATTTTGCGCGTCTCGATCATTGGGTCCGTTTGGTTGTCATCGATGGGGTCCAACGGACGGCGACGACATCATTTCCGGCTCGGAGGCGCGTCGCAAGGCCCATACCGTGCGTTCGAGGTGTAATTCGCCGGCCTTGGCTTTGGTCACCATGCCGTGGAAGTAACCGCCGGGAGAGGTCTGGAAATGCCCCGCCTCTTTGGTCGAGACGATCGCCAATGCCACCGCCGCCAATTCGCGGCCCATGGCAAGACAGGCGTCGCCCCACAGCGATTTCGACACCCCGAGATCGTGCCGCAGCCAGTCGGCGGCATCGATGATGTCCGGCCAGGCCGGGTTCGGCCGCCGTAGATAGGACTTGAGCTTGGGTGTTAGCCGCGGCAGCTCGTCCGGCCGGATACCGTGCACCATGCCTTTCTCCAGGCGTTGCCGCTGCTCCTGTGCTGGGGATTGAGCCCCAGCCCCCTCCCCTTCACCGCTACAGTCTTTGGCTGCGATTACGGTATCCTGGTCAGGATCAAGGCTTGGTTTGTAGTTGTATTGGTGGGGCTCGTTTCCGGTCCCCAAGGGGTCCGTTTCAACATTTCTCAGCAAGCCTTCGAGACGCTCGCGCGCCACGAGCTGGCGGCGTTCCAGGCCGGCGACGCCAGCCTCCATCTCATCCAGCCGCTCGACCCCCCTTAACGAGCGCGCCAGCTCGTCGGTCTCGTGGGCCAGGATGCGCCACTCCTCGCCATCGAAGCCGTACTCGTCGGCCGTCTCGAGGATCTGGGTGATCGCCTTCCTCGCGATCGTTGCGCGGCGGCGCAAACGCCCCATTGCAGCGCGCTCCGCCCTGCCCTCCTCCGCTACCCGCACGAATTCGGCGTGGCGTATGGTGAGTGGCGACAGATCGAAACCGTACGCCTCGACGATGCGGCCCTTGGGGTCGCGCAGCCCGTAGCGTTTTCCGTTCGGGCTGTCCTTCATGGTGATGAGACCAGCCTCGATCAGCGCACGGTTGAGACGTTTCACCTGGGTTTGAGATAGGCCGAGCGCTGCCTGTTGCATCGCCGCCGAAGGCCATACGATTGGCCGTGCGTCCGGCTCCCAGTCCTGCCGCTGGGTGAAGCGGAACAGCCAGTCGACGGCATGTACCAGGCGCGCTGAAATACCAAGCCGTGAGGCCGCCGCTTTGAGGCCGGCAAGCAGCTGGCCCGGCGAATCGACCCCCGGTGGCAGACCCGCGAAATCCTCGGCCGTACGGTCGACTTTGAGCAGCCCCGGCGTCATGCGCCGGAAGCCGGTCGGCGCGCGGGCAAAGCTCCCCCGTGGCGCCCCATGGGCGCTACCCTCTATTGCCAATCGAAATCCCCCTTGTGGTTGATCGCGACGGGCAAGCCTCTCCCGGCAACGGAAACGGCAATTTCCGTTTGACAGGGTCGGCGTCTAGCGGCTACGTTGGAGCTGTGTTTTGGCTCCGAGAGTTGCTAGCCGCTAGCTCTCGTCGCGAAAGGCCCGCCCGGCAAGGCGGGCTTTCTGCGTTTCGGGAACTGTTACTGCTGGATGACTTCCCTCCGCTAATCGGTTGGGCGGGCTAGCCGCAATTGTGCTGGCCGTATTAGCTCACAAGGCTACGACTAAATCTTGGGGTCGTCCATATCCGCAGCCGCCACGTATCGTGGCTGTTCGGTGTCGAGGAATGCTTTGCCAAGGGTGTCTGAGTACCCCGATGGTGCGTCCGGGATCGTGATGGGCGGCCCGCATTGCTGTAGTACAGCCCTTGTTATCAGCAATTTGATCAACTCAGGGTGAGTGCTGCGACGCGCTACTAGGGCCGCTGAGCGGGTAGATCAGCCGACAGACAAATTGCGTAATGTCTCGGCCGCACGTTTGAGTTCTAATCTTCGGTGAAATGGACCGTGTGGCAGCCGATGGCGTCCAAGCACTGGACGAAGAACACGGCGGTGAAAGTCCCTCGGGAAATCTTGTTCGAGAGGTTTCGTTCGTTGTCCTTGACGCCGATCGCTTGAAGCCGGCCGGCAAGGTCCTTGTAGCTGAGGTTGCGACGCGAGAGCTCCGCTTTGAGGATGCCTTTGACACGGTCCCGCCATTCCTTATCAGCACGAGGCATCGTGCAATTCGATGCTAATATCATCTAATACGATGATCATGGCGTCAAGCGAAAGGCCCGGCATTCAATCCTCGAAACCGTTAATCACTACCAAAGGGGCGGATATGCATGAGACCGTCCATCCGGCAAGGCACAATATCCGTTCGGCGGGCAGTGTATGCTAATAGGCCGCTGGCGTCCTGATGGGGCGCCTGCATTGTAGGGGTCAGAGACAGCGACCGGCGAATCGGGCTGACGTTTGAACAGCGCGAGGGGTTACTACAGCGTTAAGCCCTCGCCAGCCCGATCACCGGCCGAATGGAAAGGGGCCGCTTATGCGGCCCCGGCGCTCCCGGTCTTGTGCAGTGCCTCGACGGCGAGGTCGAATGCGCGGTCGAGTTCGGCCTGCTCGGCGATGGCATTGGCCAGCTCGGCCTGGAGGGCGGTGCGCTCGCGGCGGGTCATACGGCAGCCGCGGGCCTCTCTCCGCAGCTCCTGGATGTGGTCGTAGAGTGTGATCATCGTGTTCTCCTTCCGTCGCAAAAGACGGGAGGCGGCGCCATGCCGGATCGGGCCGGGTCAAGGACGCCGCAGGCGCCGCGCAGCGGGGCGCGGGGGTGCCGATTTTGTCGCGCGAATCAAGACCGGCGCGCGCAAGCGCGCTCATTCCGCGCGGTAAAATTGGGGGCACCGCGGCCTCCTTGGACCCGGCGCTGGCCGGCATGGGATGATCGGAAATCCGGCGAGACGGCTTCTCTACGGGGGAGGCGAATCGGTCTGAGACATAAAGCGCCGGGTGAGCGGGAACAAAGAGCCCCGCCGCGGGTCGCGCGGCGGGGCGTAGTCGTCACTGGTCGCGCGGTTCCCAGAGGGCGATGTGGGTGGTGCCGTCTTCGGCCGGCTTTTCGAGCTTGACGAGGCGGCAGCGGACCCAGAGCGGTCCAAACTCCGGGGAACCAATCTTGAGGTTGATGTAGGTCTCGCCGCTCGATTTGGCGACCTGGCTCCAGCCGGCGCCGACTTCGTGGCGCGGTCCGGCATAGACCCGGTGATCGGGAGCCTTGTCGGAAGTCTTTTCGATCGGGACGATGACCAGCGAGGCGGTGACGTTGAGGGTTTTGAACGTCCCGGTCAGAACACCGTCATCGAGCTGGGTGAAGGTGCCGAGGGTGATCGCCATCAGAGGTTTCCTTTCGGTTGTTCGCCGGGACCGTCCCGGCGATGTCTCGGGCTCGGAGACCGCAACGGCGCCGCCGTCACCGCGGGCAGCGGCCGGAGCGCAGCGGAGGACCCGGGGAGGCGGGAAAATTTGAGAGCGCAGCGGCCGCGAGGAGGCTGGCTCTATCGCCGGCCGGGGAAATTTTATCGCCGGACAGGTTGGCGGCGGCGACAGCGGGCTCTAGGGCTTAAAGAGACATGCCAGGGATGGGCCTGCGGAAACAGCGATAGGGACCGGGTGGCATATCTTAGAGGCATCCGAGCCCGGCTCTACGGGTGGGCGCTGGTGGATGTTGGCCTCGGCGTAAAGACTAAACTCGGTTGCCCCCTGTCCCGCGCGACCGGCATCAAGGCGAGCGGCAGGATTGAGAATGCCTAGGCCAGCGTCCGGGAATTTAAAGCCGCACATGCGAAGCTTTGCGACGGCATCGGGCGCCGAGATCACACGCGATGAGATGGAGCCGATTAACCGAGCCTTCTGCGCTGGCGGTAGTGCACCGGGCTGGCTGGTCGGCGTCGTGTTAAGGAGAATGCCGAGGGCGCCTAAGCGGCGCCGCTCTGGGGCTCGGCCTTGGCCGGAGCCGGTTGGTCAAAGCGCCAGGTCGGTATCCCAAGCTTCTTCGCTTTGTCCGCGAGATTGGCGGCAATGCCGGAGCCGGGGAACACGACGACGCCGATCGGCAGCGCCTCAATCATCCGGTCGTTGCGCTTGAAGGGTGCCGCGTTGCGGTCGCGGGTCCAGTCGGGCTTGAAGACCACCTGTGGAACTTTGCGATGGTCGGCCCAGCAGGCGGCGATGCGTTCGGCGCCGCGCGGGCTGCCGCCGTGCAACAGCACCATGTCGGAGTGCTTGGCGCGGATCTTGTCGAGGGCGTCCCAGATGCGAGTGTGATCGTTGCAGTCGGCACCTCCGGTGAAGGCGATGCGGGCACCGGCGGGTGCCAGCACTTCGGTGTCGGCACGACGGCGGGCGGCGAGAAATTCGCGGCTGTCGATGACCGCGGCGGTCAGGGCACGGTGATTGACCATCGATCCGGTGTGCGGGCGCCAGGCGGAGCCGGTCGCAGCCTCGTAGAGTTCGGCGGCGTGGTCGCGGACGAATTCGAAGGCGTTGCGGCGCTCGATCAGGCTGATGCCCTGGTTGATCAGGCGTTCGAGCTCGACTGACTTGACCTCGGAGCCGTCCTGCTCGGCCTGGCCGCGGCGCTGCGCCTGCTCGTTGCTGTCGAGTTCGCGCTCGATGCGGTCGAGCTTGCGGTGGAACAGGTTGACGAACGACCAGAGGAGGTCGGCGAGATCGTCCTCGAGGCGGGTGCCGGTCAGCATGGCGCTCAACGCTTGGACCGCATTGTCGAGCTGGGCCTGCGCGGTATCGGGTTCGGGCAGAGGGCGCGGATCGGGCTCGTCCTGGCCGGGGCGATAACCGTAGAGGGCGAGCTCGTCGAGCAGTTGCGCGGTCGGCGATATTTCGGAATCGCTGTCGGGGAAGGGGGAGCGGCGGTCGTTACGTGCCATCGCGGGTGCCTTTCTGGCCGGAGGATCGGCCGCGCCGATCGCGGCCTTTACGGCGATCCCTTGGCCGGGGGCGGAGACGGGTTGCACCCCCGGGGCCGCAGCGCAGCGGAGGATGGCGCCGGCCTACTATTTTGCTTGGCGATGCAAAGCCGGGCTGATCGCAGGCTGCCCAATGTTCGTATCGGTTTGACGATCAGCCCGGCGGCGGAAAATAGTTGGCCGGCGCCATTGCAACCCGGCATCGGCGCCGGCAAATCGCCGCTCGGGAAGGCCGTGCGCGGCTCTTTCCGGCTTAGACACACCGCCCGCGCGCACGACAGCCAGCCGCTCCTCCCTCCTCCTGGCGCGGCGCCGGTAAATCGAAATGACAAGGGGACTCACCGCCGCGGATCGGAGCGGCGATCATCCGGCGGCAGAAAGCGCATCCGGTCGGAGGGGACGAGCTGATCCGCGAGATGCTCCAGCATGCCATCGGGGCCGAGACGGCAGAGATCGAGGTTGAAGTCGCCATGGACCGGCACAAGCTCGTGGATTTCGAGGCCGGCGGCGCGGCCGCGTTCGCGCAACCGCTGCGCCGCTTTGAGACCAGCCGCGTCGTTGTCGCGGGCGACATAGAGGCGGAGCAGCGCAGGGGGCAGATCAAGGGCGGCGAGGTGGGTGGCGGAGAGCCCGGCGATGACAGGCACTGAGGGCAGCACGGATTTGACCGCAAGCGTGGTCTCGACACCTTCGCCGGCAACAAGGATGTCGGTCGTCATCCCGAAGCGGACTCCGTTGCCGAGGAGATGGCCGAGAGCCCGTCGCGGATCGGTGACCGGCGCCTTCGTAGCACGGTGCGGATCGAGCCAGGTGCGCTGAATGCCGGTGATATTGCCGTCGATATCGGTGACGGCAGCAAGCAGCGCCGGCCAGGTTTCGAGCGAAGCGTGTTGCGTTTCACGGTAGTAGACCGCCGGGTGGAAGCGCAAGGCGGGCCAGTCGAGCCGGCTGGTGATGCTACGGGCGCGCAGATAGGCCTCGGCCGGTGTGCCGGGAACGGGGCGTCCTGCATGAAACAGGCGGCGCGCCGCTTCGGGAGAGCCGCTCGCAGCCGCTGGCGCATGACCGAGATTCGGCGGCGATGGGATGGGGGGCCGCGGCAAAGCGAGAAAGCAGCGCGCTTCGTTCATCGCTTCGCCAAGGCCATACAGGTTGCGGTTGAGGCGGATCAGATCGAGCAGATCGCCATGCTCGCTCGGGCTCGCGGCGTCGGTCCATTTGCCAGCCGCGCCAGGGCCGGAATCGGGGCCGGTAAGACGCACATAGAGGCTGCGGCCCGGCGTGTTCATGACATCGCCAGCAGTCCAGTAGCGGCCCACGCGATGTCCTTTGGAGAGGTAGTGGCGGCACACGGCCTCGGCATCGCGCGCGAGGCGGCGCGCCAGATCGGCGGCGGCGCTGATCACGGTTCATCTCGCGATCAGGCGGCGGCGTGGGCACGAGTGCCGAGAAGCGGATGGCGGTCGAGGATCGCCGCGAGGATGGCCGGGCCGCGATCTGCCGTGACCGGCACGAAGAGTCGCAGGCGCCAGGCGATGATTTCGGAGGTGAGGCCGAGCGCCTTGAGCTGCGGCACCGCGCTATCCGAATATCCGGTGAGCTCGACGCGATGTGCGTTCATCACCAGCGACCGGCGGATCTGTAGCCCGCCGGCAAGTTCGAGCACGGCACCGCGCTCGTCGACTGCGCTCCATGCGTCGGCAGCCGAGAGTACGGGCCCGGCGCCGATGCCGAGGCTGTGGTAAACGCGCTCGAGCGCCTCGGGGGTGACGAGGCGGCCGATGACGCGCTCGCCGTCATCGGCCTCTAAGCGATAGACCCGCATGTTCTCGGCCGGCAGCCGGTCCCAGATTGGCAATAACAAACCGGTGATGATGTGAAAGGCGCTCTCGGAGAATTCCGGGACGCGCGCGCATTCCGCTTCCCACAGCACCGCGAATTCTTCCCGCGTCGCCTTACGCCAGTGCGAGTGGTTGAACTGCTCGATGCCGATTGTCTCGCGGCCCATCGGGCGGATCAGCCGGGTGCGGATTTCGACATTGCCGTCGTCGTCCATTAGGCTGGCGGCATGCATCTGGACCGCGGCGCGCCGGGTGTGTTCGTTGATCAGAAGACGGCCGTTATCTGCCCGGAGGGCGAGCGCCTCGGTCAAGGACAGGGGCCGATTGCGGTCCTTGCGCAGGACGCGGTAGCAACGGGTTTCGGCGCCAGTCGCGGCATGGGTGTGAACCGTGCGGCGCTCGGCGATATGGAAGCTCTCGGCGATCAAGGTCTCGACGCCGATGTCGTAGATGCCGGCAGTAACAGCCGCTTCGATGCGCGCGTCGAGCAATTGCTCGAAGGCGACGAAGAGCAGGTTCTGCATCGCGATCCTAAGCGCCAAGATGCGGTTCAAGAACTGCGTTATCGGCGGCAGTTCCTCACGTAGAGAGCCGTCCTGGTCGACGAGATCGAGCCCGGTCACGTCCTGGAATTCACCGAGCGAGCAACCGTCGATCTTGCCGGCGTAAAGCACCTGGTAGAACTGGCGCAGTGCCGCCTTGGCATAGGGGCTTTCGAGATTGTCGTCGGCGCGGAACAGACCCTGGCCGCCGGTCTGGCGCTGGCCGCGGGTGATCGCGCCCAAGGTGTCGAGACGCCGCGCGATCGTCGACAGAAAGCGCTTCTCGCCCTTGACGTCGGTTGCGACGGGGCGGAACACCGGTGGCTGCTTTTGGTTGGTGCGGTTCGAGCGGCCGAGACCCTGGATCGCCGCATCGGCTCGCCAGCCGGGTTCGAGCAGATAATGGATGCGCCGGCGCTGGTTCTTACAGTGGAGATCGGCGTGATAGCTGCGCCCGGTGCCGCCGGCATCCGAGAACACCAGGATGCGCTTGTCGTCATCCATGAAGGCAGCGGTCTCGGCGAAATTCGCCGAGGCGGGACGGGTTTCGACGCAGAGCCGGTCATCGCGTTTGACGATACGTCGTGAACGCCCAGTGACTTCGGCGACAAGATCGGTGCCGAAGCGGTGCAGGATCTGGTCGAGGGCACCCTGCACCGGCGGCAGGGACGCCAGATGCTCGATCATCCGGTCGCGCCGTTCGACGGCATCGCGCGAGATGACTGGATTGCCGTTCTCGTCGTAAGCCGGTCGCGAGAGGATGTTGCCCTCGTCGTCGCTGTAGAGCTCGAACAGCTGGGTTGGAAACGAATGGTTGAGATAGTCTAGGCAAGACTCGCGGGGCGTAATGTCGATCGAGAGATCGGCCCATTCCGAAGTCGGGATTTCAGCGAGGCGGCGGTCGAGCAAGGCTTCGTTGGTCGAGACAATCTGCAGGATACAGGCATGGCCGTCGTCGATGTCGCGCGCGATCGCGGCGATCAGGGTCGGGCATTTCATCGCCGTCAGCAGATGATTGCAGAAGCGCTGCTTGTTCGACTCGAACGCCGAGCGTGCGGCGGCCTTGGCGGTCCTGTTGTATGTGCTGCCGTTGGAGCCGGTGATGTTGGCGGCTTCGAGCGCCGCATTGAGGTTCTTATGGATGATCTGGAAGGCGTCGGCATAGGCATCGTAGATGCGGATCTGTTCCGCCGAGAGGCGATGCTCGACGATTTCGTATTCGATACCCTCGAAGGAGAGTGATCGGGCGGCGTAAAGCCCGAGGGCTTTCAAATCGCGGGCCAGCACCTCCATCGCGGCAACACCGCCTTTTTCCATGGCCGCGACAAAATCGGCTCGCGTCGCAAACGGAAAATCACTGCTGCCCCACAGGCCGAGCCGGGCGGCGTAGGCGAGATTCTGAACGGTCGTGGCGCCGGTCGCCGACACATAGAGGATGCGTGCATCGTGCAATGCGTTTTGCAGGCGCAGTCCGGCTTGGCCCTGCTGCGACGGTTTCTTTTCGCCGCGCTCTCCTTTGTCGCCGGCGGCATTGGCCATCGCGTGGGCTTCGTCGAACACGACGACACCATCGAAATCGCGTTCAAGCCAGTCGATGATCTGCTGAACGCGACTTGGCTTGTCGCCCTTCGACTGCATGCGCAGGGTCGCGTAGGTGGTAAAGAGGATGCCTTCGTCGAGCTCGATCGCTGCACCTTGCCGGAAGCGCGACAATGGCACGATGTCCGAGCGGTAGCCGCCAATCGCCGTCCAGTCGCGTTCGGCGTCCTCGATCAATTTGTCGGATTTGGAAATCCAGACCGCGCGGCGGCGCCCTTTGAGCCAGTTGTCGAGGATGATTGCAGCAACCTGCCGGCCCTTGCCGGCGCCGGTGCCGTCGCCGAGAAACCAGCCGCGGCGAAAGCGAACCGCATCCTGCGCGTCGGCCGGTGCAGCCGAAACGAGGTCGAAGGTTTCATCGACCGTATAGACACCGGCGAGATGAGACGCATGTGCTTCGCCGGCATAGACGACGCTTTCGAGCTGCGCGTCGGACAGGATGCCGGATGAGATCAAACGCGGCGGCAGCAAAGGCCGGTATGAGGGGCGGGGAGGGGCGAGCGCAGCCATGGCGGCCGACTGCACCAGCTTGGTCGGATGCGGCTGCGCGCTCGGGAAATGGACCGTCTGCAGCGCATAGCCTTCATAGAGGCAGGTGGTTAGGCGGGCCGATGGATCGGGGCTCCAGTCGCGCGTCTCGTAGGAAATCTCGACGACATCCGGCATAGGCGCCGGGCGTTTGATCAGATTGAGTTGTGGTGCTGGAGTTTTCGGACGCGCCGCGGCCGCGGCGCGCAATGGAAACATGGGCGGCGCGAGGAACGCTGCAACTGGCATACGCGCCGGCACCAGACGGCTGACCCGATCGAGCAGCTCCGCGGCATCAGCAGCCATTCCCGACGGCGGTGGAAAAGCGCGTGGGTTCTCGGCGGGCACGCGGTCGATAACCGTCAGCCGCGTCTCGATGTTCGTACCATGACGGACATAGGCCCGGCCGGCGATCGTCGTCGTGAACACGACGCGGCTTTTCTCCTGTAGGCGCACAAAGCTCTCGTGCCAGGCCGGCTGATCGGGACCGACATTATGGCCGGTGATCGCGACCAGACGTCCGCCCTCAACGAGCCGCGCCAGCGCGGAGCTGACATGACGCATCGTGGCTTCGGCGAAGCGCCCCTCCACATGGGGCGAGGCCGAAAAGGGCGGGTTCATGAGCACCACGCTCGGCCGGATCGCCGGATCGAGCCGGTCATGGATTTGCTCGGCGTTGTGGCGGGTGACGGCGGCGTCGCGAAAGAGGCGGCCGAGCAGCCCGGCACGCGTCTCGGCGATCTCGTTCAATACGAGCCGCGCTTTCGCCAGTTCGGCGAAGATCGCCAGCATACCCGTGCCGGCCGACGGTTCGAGTACGAGATCGGCCGATGTCAGCATTGCCGCTTGTGCGGCGGCAAAGCCGAGCGCCAACGGCGTCGAGAATTGCTGGAAGTGCTCGGATTCCTCCGACCGGTGGGTTTGTGAGGCGAACCGCCCGGCAAGCCGCGTCAGCATCTCCAGCATCGCCGCGGCCGAGCCTGCGCGCGTGCGCATGGCCATGCCGAATTTGCGCAGAAACAATACCTGAGCGGCTTCGAGCGCCTCGTAGGCGTCCTTCCACACCCACGCCCCTTCGGCATCGCTGCCGCTGAAGGCGGTCTCCATGGCGGAGCGCAGCGCGCGGCTGTCGAGCGCGCGGCCTTGACCGAGCAATTGCGCAAGCAATGTCGCGGCATGGATGAGGCCCGATACCTTGTCGGGTGGGGCCTGCGGCAGAAACAGCGGGAGTGTGGTCGCGGGTGCGGCGGGGGCGAGGTCGAACATGGGATCTCCGGAAAGAGGGTTGACGGTCCGGCACGCTCTCTGGCGCTGTCCGGGTTCACCCTCTTCCGGCTGCCCTCTTTCTCTACGACCGCGCGGGGGCGGGATCGCTCAATAAAAAAGGCCCGCGCCGAGCGGGCCTGCGGAGTTGAATGTGGATGGTTAGACGGCGGCGGGCTCGGCAAGGCGAGCCTCGGCCAGGAAATCCTCGACGATGTCACTGGTCGATTTGCCCATGACGGTATCGGCGGTGATCAGCACCGCCATGCCGCCAAAGCCGTCGGGGCGCATTTTCGAGCAGGTGAAGGCCGAGACGGCCGTGACGTAGCGCAGCGTCGGCGAGCGACGGATGATGTCCTGAAAGATCGCCTCCCATGACCGATCGCTGAAATCAAGTTCGATCTCGACATTGTCGGCAGGCAGACGCGCCAGCTGCTCGGTGACGAAGCTGGTGGCGGTGCTGTCGATGCGTGAGTGCGCGAGTGCGGCTTCGAGCGGGGCCCGGTCGAGCCAAAGCATGTTGGCCGGGCCTTCGTCGGCGTAAAAATAGAAGCGGTCGCCGTCGCGCTCGGCATTAAAGACGTGGCTGAGCAAGAGGCGTTCGAGCGGCGTGATGTCGGCAACCGGGATCGCCGGCTGGATGACGGTCGGGGTATAGTAATCGGGCATGAAGAACCTCCGAGAGCGGGGGGGCGAGACACTGCCCCCGGGGTCGGCACGCGACCGGGGGAAACCCGGCGCGCGCGCTCTCTCTCTGGCCAGGTTCACCCCGCTTCTGGCCGTGCTCTCACGCTCGTTGCGACAGCGGCAGGCGCGCCGAATATGGCGGAATCCCTCAGGTCGCGGGCGGTCTCGTTACCGATCTGTCCTCTTATCCTCCAAAAAAGTGCGTTCGCTGGGTCTGGCCTTATTGATCGAGGGGGCGGCGCGGTCCAGGAAAGTACACTCCGACGTGGTGCTTCAAGCTCCGGCGCACGCCGAAGGGCAAGAGGGGAGAGAGGGGAAGAGTGAGACAGGCGCCGAATGAACCCAACCGAAAACCCCTCTATCCTGCCCAGAAGTTACTTGTCTACAAGCGACATGCGGTCCCCACAATTCTACCGTAAAAGCTGTTGTGTCTATTTGGGATTGGCGCCGAACCTGAAACACCTAAGATCATCAAGAATAGGAGCCAACGTGAACGCGAATAAATTGCTTGTATCTGTCATCACGACTAGCCTCCTAGTGATCGGCGTGGGAGGCTGTGTCGGTACGGTAGGCGGTGAAAAACAGATTACCGACCCAGGCAAGATCAGCCAAATCCAGAAAGGCGTTTCTACAAAGGCCAGCATTAGGGCGGCATTTGGCGATCCGGAGGGAACTAGTTTCGAAGCGAATGGTGACGAGATATGGACATATTCGTACGTGAATACATCTGTCAATCCAGCAACCTATGTACCCATCGTCGGAGTATTCGCGGGGGGCACAACCGTACAGTCGTCTGGGCTGACCATCACATTCGACGACAGAGGTATCGTTAAAGCCTACGCGATCACCAACGGCGGGGCGACGAGCGGACAGGGCAAGATGTAAGCGGTCTGTGGTCCATGGCGGGGTGCCTGTTTGCGAGATCGGCGGGAGCGGCAAACGCGAAGACCGCGCCCCCGCCAGAGCGCGGTCCCCGTTTCCGAAAATGCGCGTCAGGATGCCGAAGCGCTGTCTAGCGCGTCGCTGTCCGCCTCATCCTCGGTAAGGAAGGTCGGCAACTCGGCCGGCGCGAGGTCGATTGCGCCGCCGTCTTGGACGTCGATGTGATCGGCGCCGTCGGTGTCAGTAGCTGAAGCCCCGTCGTGGGCGGCATAGGCGATGCCGGGCGGTAGCCAGGCGCCGGCGGCGTCCCGCGCCGCCTGATCGAGACCGATGCAGGCGGTGTTCTGCGCCGGATCGAAGGCCGCTTCGAGCGCGGCCGCGAGGATGGGTTTCTTGTCGTCGGCGTGATCGCGCGCCCAGCGATTGCCGAGAATTTCCTTGCCGATCGCGAGGCCGTGCGCCTTCTTCACACGGCCCCAGTAATTGGCCGTGGTTGGACGCCAGAAATCGGCGAACGGGATAGCAAGGCGGGAGCCGGCGCTTTCAATGACGGGATCGGCGCGGTCCTCGATCGCGAGCTGCGGCTTCAAGCACGCAGCAACGCACCAAGCGAAGAGATCCTGTTTGGCATTGGCTGGCAGTACCACCATTGCCGTAAGCGCCTCGGCCGGCGGCAGTTTGAGCCAGTCGAGATTGAGGCCGTGCCGCTGCGCCTCGAGCAGACGGTCGGCCGGGGTGCCGGCGAGATCGTTCATTGAGCTGCGCGGCGGGGCCTCGATCGCGCGCAAGTCGAGCGGGTTCGCGCGGAAACGGAACCGATCGAAAAGCTCGGCACAGAGCGTATAGAGCGCCAAATCGAACGCGACATCGAAATTCGACGCTAGATGCACCCGGGTGATCTGCAGCCGGTGCGCCTTGAGGTCGTCAACCAGCACCTGACTGAAGCCGCATTCCTTGCGCAGCGCCTGCTCGGCGCCGGGCGAGGGGCAGGAGGTTTCCTCGTCCTCGTGATCCGACGGCGTGGCGACGAAGGGTTCGTGGCCATCTTCTTGGTTCTCGCCATCGACATTGCCGGCTGCGGCGGCGCCACGGACAGCCGCGCGTTCGATCAGGCCCTGGTGCAGGCAGAATTCGCCGTCATCGCCGATTGTGACGATGCAGCCGGCGCGGGCCCGGTCCTTATCGCTGTAGACCGCGAGGCCGTTGATCGTCTCGTCGATTTCGCGGCGCCGTTCCTCGAGCTGCGCCGCTTCGGCGGCGAGTTCGTCGCTCCAATCCTCCTCGCCAATTTCTTCGAGTTCACCGAGGCGCTGCTCGATGCGTTCGATCTCGCCGACGAAGGCGGCCGGAACCTCGGCCGGCTGCGGCCGCACGCGCGCGTATTGCGCCATGAAGCCGTATTCGAGATGGAGGATCGCTTTGGTCCAGGCCCATTGCGGGCGCAGTTCCACGGCCTTGGCTTCGAGCTTCTCGATCGCGAGGCGTTTCACCAGCGCGGCATCGTCCATGAAGCCGTCGTCGTCGCCGCTAAAGAGATCGCGCGTGACTGTGCCGCCGGCGGCCTCGTAGGGCTCGGT
>Ga0210395_10001567_pt1 | contig 17700 bp, 14 predicted proteins | sample IncBWH4OmetaG_FD_150861 | JGI IMG/M metagenome (GOLD analysis project Ga0210395, IMG submission 150861) | Forest soil microbial communities from Barre Woods Harvard Forest LTER site, Petersham, Massachusetts, United States - Inc-BW-H-4-O ...
CGTCCCAGCCGTCACGAACCCGGCCACGGACACGACTTCGTTCACTCGTACCGAGACCGCGCGCATGCCGGGAGGAATCAGCGACGGCAGCCCGGAGCCGGCGTTTTCTCCGGCCAGCCGGTTGGGGAGAATAAATTCGCCCTTGGAAATGGGGACGATCACGCCGTGCCCTATCACGTCGGAACGCCTGCGGGGCGAGCCGGGAGGCAGATCGGAGGCGGGAATCCGGATTACCTTGATATCGCGTTCTTCGACTCTCGCGCCCACCTGCAGATCATCCGCGGCCACGATGACATCAATACCCGGTTCGTTGGAGGAGCCATTCTTGGATTGCAAGTTTCTGTAGACGTACACACTTGCAAAGAATCCGAGCGCGAGTGCCATAACTCCGATCATCAACAAACGTGTGCGGTTCATGCTGCTCCCTTAAAAGCCAAGACTTCCGACGCCAGCCTGTCTGAATTTCCGGCCTTCTTGCGCGTCGCTCGGGTTGTTCATTATTGGATGGAACTTGCAACAGAAGAGAACACGTTATTGGCACTGGAGCCGATGAGCTGAACGGTTCCAACGACAATGACGAGGATCACCGCCAGCATGACGGCGTATTCCGCGATATCCTGTCCTTCCTGTTCGCACCATAGTTTGCGCACAAACTCCATAGACATGCCTCTTTCCTTAACTTTTTTGAAGTCAAAGGGGAATGCACCCTTCACCGCAGCCAAACTGACTGAGATTTGCCGCACGACTAGGCTAATCATACCTTGCAACCAGAAGGAAAGGTCGTAATTTCTTGCATACCTGGGCAAAAAGAGATTACTGCGGGGTTCGTTTCTCATTCGTGCAAGCGGCCGGTCCGTGGCTGCAAATCCCAGGGGAGTAAGATCGTCCGGTTAAAGCTCGTCCGGTCGCCGGACCTTATGAAACTTGGCAATCTCAAAGTGGTCGGCGGTCTGTACGTGGCGGGCGTCCTGCTGATTCATTCGCTGGTTCTTTGGAATGCCCGCGACCTGATCCGGAAAGGCTACCCGGACTTTACGATCTACTACACCGCCGGGACAATGCTCCGGCAGGGAACCGGCCGCAATCTTTACGATGACGTGAAGCAGTTTGAGGTGCAGAAGCGATTCGCGCCGCAGGTGGCGACCCGCCTGGGAGCGCTTCCGTTCAACCACCCTCCGTTTGAAGCGGTGCTGTTTTTGCCCCTGACCTGGCTGGCATACCATCAGGCCTACCTGGTGTGGATGCTCGCCAATTTGGCGATGCTCACCGCTTTGCCGATCCTGCTTCGACCTTATGTGCCTCTGCTGGCGACGTGGCCTGCGCCGGCATGGACCGGCCTCAGCCTGGTTTTCTTCCCGATTTTCTTCGCACTTCTCCAGGGTCAGGACGCCATCCTGCTGATGTTTCTTTACGGACTCGCATTTGTGGCGCTCAAGCGGGATCGTCTGGGGGCAGCGGGCGCCTGGCTTGCCTGCGGGCTGTTCAAGTTTCATCTAGTGCTCCCATTTCTCTTGCTGCTGCTGATTCAGCAGAGAACGTTTCAGCAGAGAAAGAGAATTCTGGGCGGCTTCGCGTTGGTCGGGGCGGCGCTCGGCCTGGTTTCGCTCGCAGCGGTCGGGCTGCGGCAATTGATTTCCTACCCGCACTACGTCCTCAGCCTCGAAAGGACGATGGCTCGGGGAGCCATTATGCCCTCCGACATGCCGAACCTGCGGGGAGCTGTTTACCTGCTTGCATCAAAGATGCCGGCCTTCGACTTGCTGGCGGTTGCGCTGTCGGCAATTGTTTTTCTCGGGGCGGCGTGGATCTTACGCTCGCAGGATGACCGGGTGGATCAGCCAACGGATGATCTCAAGTTTGCTCTTGCGGTTTTCGCGACCGTTTTGGTCAGCTATCACGGGTTGGGTTACGATCTCTGCATTCTGGCTCTGCCGGTGCTGTTGATTGTCGGGAGTCTTAAGGACGGAGTCACCGGCAACACCTGGTCACGCCTGGCGATGATTGCCGGCTTGGTAGTTTTGCTTTTCTCGCCTCTGCAGCTGGTTCTGTTGATGCGATACAACCACCTGGCCTTTCTCGGATGGGCGGTGCTGCTCTGCTTCGTGGGTTTGGCCGGGGAACTGAGATCGCGATCTCGAATTTTCGCGGACAAGGCATTGGTTGGGGATTTAAAAGGTTGAACGGATTTGAATTGAACGGAGTGAAATTGAACAAACGTTCACGAGTGGTGGCGACGGCCATTGTCGTGGCGGGGGTGGTTGCGCTTACGATCAGCCAGAAGTTTGCCGATCAGATCGCGCGCGATAATTTTTTTTCGCTCACTCTGGCGGGTTGCACGATTATTTTTCTCTCGGTTCGTTCCCGGCGGGAGTTTCCGCAGGCCGCGGGCGCTGGAGCGGTTCTGCTCGGCTTGCAGATGTCTATTCTGAAGACCCCGTTTCGAGCCCTGACCGGCTTTGCACTTCTTGGATTGGGTAGCTGGTTGCTCCTGGCTGTAAGGAGAATCTGGAGCAGCGGCAAGAACGATGATCGTGTGTTGCTGCAGGACGCCACCCTGCCTCCGCTTTTATTTTTGCTTCTCGGATACTTCGGCTCGGGCCCGCTGGTCATGACCGCGCGCCTGCATCCCAAGACGCTCGACTGGTTTCTTTACAGCTTCGATCAGAGTCTCGGCACGCAGCTCAGTTTCCGCTTTGGCCAAGTTGTGTTGTCTTCGCGGCCGCTGACTCGCGCCACGCTCGCGGTCTACTATGCGCTGCCGATCGCGATTATGTTTACCTACGCCCGGCAGTTGGTGCGCAACCGAAACCTTGCCATGATGGCCTTTCTGGCGTTTGCCGTCGCTGGACCGCTGGGAGTGGTGTTTTACAATCTGGTTCCGGCGGGTGGTCCGGCGAATCTTTTCGGTTCGAGGTTTCCCTTCGATCCGCTTACTACCGAGCAACTGAGACAGATTCCGATGGAAGCGCTGACCATTGCCGGTCCGCGCAACGCATTCCCCTCGTTGCACCTGGCCTGGGCCCTGCTCATCGATTGGTATGCAGAAGGTTTATCGCGGTGGACTAAGATTGTGTTCTTCGTGTTTGTGTTGGGGACGGTCGGTTCAACTCTTGCTTTGGGGGAGCATTACTTCATCGATCTGGTGACCGCCTTCCCGTTCGCACTGATGATCCGGGCGGCGTGCGCTCTGAATGTTTCCTTTTCCGACTCACGGCGCTTTGTCGCACTGCTGACTGGCGGACTCCTGATGGTGGCTTGGATGGTCCTGTTGCGCTGGGGCCTGCCGTTGGTCTGGATCAGCCCGATTGTGCCCTGGACGCTGGTGGCCGGTACCATCGCTGCAACCCTCTGGTTGCAGGCGCGACTACGAACGGTGTTGTTGCAGCCCGTCGAAGGCGCGCCTTCCGCGGTGGAATTGTGAGCCTGACAATCCTCGGGAACCAGCTCCAGAACCGGCTCAGGAATCAGCGTCGGCGTCCGTGAGTTTGCGCGGCGGCTTTCGCAGCAGTACCTTTCGCAGCAGTACCACGGCCAGCATGGGCAGATAAAACAGGATCACCGTCCAGCGCCCAACCTCAGTGAAGCTGTGGGGAATGTGGTACCAGCGCCAGATTCCCGCTCCCCAGCTGAAGAAAACCGTCCAGATAATTTCCCGGCGTGACTGCGGAATCAGCCACAGGGTGAAGCTGTCGAAGAACCAACGCTGCGGCATCAGGGACGATAAGAAAAGAAGTTGCGCATCTCGATCCCGGTACCGAAGCAGAGCCAGAATGAGCAAGGGACCGGGAAGAAGGAGGATGGGGATGAAGTGCTGATAGTTTCCGGCTTGCCGAAGCCACAGCCAGGGCCAGTTCGGCATTACCGCAAGGCTTGCGATCGCGACAACGGTGCATGCCAACACGCCCCGGCGGCTGAGGCGCGTGAGGAAGACCGGCAGTCCGACCTGTGGTTTCGCCATGGTCGCTGGCAGGAGCAGGGGGAAGAACGCCCCGGCGGCGATCAGGGTCGACCATTGGACGGTAATCATTCCGGCCCAGTACGGATACGCGAGGAATACAAGCAAGCGGGTGTATCCGTAGCGCGTGAGGCCGAACGCGAGCAGGGAAGAACTGATTCCCCAGAACAGGGCGGCCGCAAGCTCCGGCCGCAACCCGACCAATGGCAAGGCGAACACGCCCGCGGTGAGCGGATATTGCTCGAGCGGCGTATCGTAAGGGTTCTGCCGGGCCAGCAACTGATGCACAAGATGCAGCGCCCAGCGGAAGTCGGCGGCGTCCTGATGAAGACGCGTCATCAGGAACCAGCAGAATGTCCCACTCGCCATGCCGATCGCGGCTGAGACTGCGATGCGCCCACGCATGAGATGGTCGTGCCCAGACAGTTGTAACATGGGGCAGTCTTATTACGGGGCAGTCGTATTACGGAGCAGTCTGATTCGGACTCGTTGTTGCTGGGTGGAAAGGGAAGACAATCTACTTTGCGGACGCGTCCATTCCTCGCCATGCTCGCCCTCGCACTTGTGGCGTCGGCGAGTATGTGGTTCTTCATCAATCGGATTCTGATCGCGCAGCAGATCGCCTATGACGCCGAGCACAACCGTCCGCGCGGCAATCTGTCCGATCTCTACCCGCGCTGGCTGGGGGCGCGCGAGTTGCTGCGCCACCAGCGGAATCCTTACAGCGCGGAAATCACGCGCGAAATTCAGCAGGGATACTACGGCAGGCCGATCGATTCGGCGCGTCCCGACGATCCCAAAGATCGGCAGGGCTTTGCTTATCCCGTCTACGTCGTATTTCTATTGGCTCCGACCGTCGATCTCCCGTTTGAAACAGTTCGAACCGCGTTCCGTTGGCTGCTGGTCGCACTGGCGGCGGTGAGCGTCCTGCTCTGGCTTCGAGTTCTGCGCTGGCGGACTTCGTTTCAATCAATCCTGATTCTGATGGTCCTGATGTTGGGCTGGCTGCCGATGGTGCAAGGCATCAAGCTGCAACAGTTGAGCCTGTTGGTGGCCGGATTGTTGGCTGCTTGCGGAGCGTGTCTGGCCGGCGGATGGCTTTTCCTTGCTGGAGGATTGCTGGCGCTGGCGACCATCAAACCGCAACTGGCTTGGCCGCTCGTGTTATGGCTGCTGCTGTGGGCGGTCAGCGATTGGCGTTCGCGACGGCGATTCTTATTCGGGTTTGGGTTGGTGATGCTGCTACTGCTCGTGGGAGCGGCGTTCGTTCTCCCCGGGTGGGTCCGCATGTTCGTCGATGCGATTGGGCAGTATCGCCAGTACACCCACAATCAGTCAGTGCTGATTTTCCTGTTTGGCCCCATCGCGGGGTGGGCTTTAGCGGTGTTGTGCGTATGCGCCTGCGTCGTCTGCATCTGGAACCTGCGCCTGGAACCCGCTTCCAGTGCTGCGTTCGGAAGGTCTTACGCTTTGGTGCTGGCCTTGACCGTCGTCGTTGTCCCCATGTCTGCCCTGTACAATCAAGTGCTGCTGGCTCCCGCGATTCTGGCGCTGTTGCAGAGTTCGAGTTCCGGCGAACCAGTCTTGCCGGCGATCCGGCTGGCCCGATGCATCGGGGGAGTTCTGCTGGTCTGGCCGTGGATTGCCGCCGCTGGCCTGAGTCTCGCCTCCCTGTGGCTGATCCCGGAATCGATCCAGCGGTTATGGACACTGCCGTTTTATCCCAGCTACATGCTGCCCGTGTTCGTCTTCGGATTGGCGCTGCTGGATACCTGGATGCGCATCCCTGTCACGATGAGCCAACCTCGTACCTTGCGGGACACCGCGCCCGCAGAGTAGTCTGGTGCAGCAGCAGAATTGGCTGCAGGCTGCAAGGTGCGCTGCCGATCGTTCCAGGCGAAGACAAAGGGCGCGCTGCTCCGCTGTCGACGATCGACTATTCATCATCATCATCCATGGCCCTGAACGCAATCAGTCATCACAGCTCTGGCTCCGGGGTGTTTCCCGCCCTGGTGTTCGTGCAGGGTAGTGAGCAGAAGAACATCGTTCTGAACCGCACTCCGTTCACGGTGGGACGGAAAGTGGATAAGGACCTGGTGATCGCCGATCCGCGCGTTTCGCGCGACCATGCCCAGATCATGCAGGATGGGCAGGCATTTTTCCTGGTCGACCTGGGCAGCAAGCACGGGACGTTCGTCAACGGAGAGCGCATCCAGCGGCAGAAACTGGAGCGCGGCGACCGCCTGGAGTTTGGGGCGCGCGATTCGGCTTACATCCTGTTCAATCCGGCGCATAATACGTCCAACACGGCGCGGGAATTTCTCAGCCAGATTTCCGGCATTCAGATCAAGCAGGAAGCCACCGACCTGGAAAAGCTCACGCTGTTCCTGGAAGCCGCGCGCAAGCTGAATACCACCGGCGTGCTCGACGAGATTCTGATGACCATGCTCGACGTCACGTTGAAACTGACGCGGGCCGAACGCGCCTATGTTTTTCTCAAAGACGAAGAAGGCAAGCTGCGGCTGGCCGCCGGCCGCAACTCCAAGCAGGAACCCCTGCTCGACGACAAAACGATTTCGCACTCGATTCTGGAAGAATCGATGCGGTCGAATTCCGAATTTCTGGAGACCGATACCAGCCAGTCGCTCGATTTGGCAGGTCGTCAGAGTGTTGTGGCCTATGATCTGCGAACCGTGGTGTGCATACCCTTGCGCAAGATGGTGGTGCAGTCGACGCGTGACGCGCAGACTCCCGTGCACGCCGCGACTGCTCCCGAGGCAATGGGCGTGCTGTACGTTGATTCACGATTCGCCTCGCGCGATATTGCGGGCGTGAGCAAAGACATTCTGCACGTGATCGCGACGGAAGCGGCGTCCTTAATTGAAAATGCCCGGCTGGTGCAGGCCGAGGAAGAGTCGCGGCGCTACCAGCAGGAGTTGAGCATCGCGGCCAGCATTCAGCAGCGGCTGATGCAGGTGAAGATTCCTGAAGTTCCGTTCGCCAAGCTGCGCGGCAAGAACCTGTCTTGTAAAGAAATTGGCGGAGACTTCTTCGACGCCGTCAACACCAAGGAAGGTCTGGCCGTGGTGTTGGCCGACGTCAGCGGCAAGGGAGTTTCAGCCGCGCTCCTGGCTTCCACCCTGCAGGGGATGATCTATTCGCACCTGAGCGCTGGCGTGCCGTTGCTCGAGGTGGTGGTGGCGGTCAACCGTTTCTTTACGGAGAAACTGGTGGGTGAGAAATACGCGACCGTGTTGCTGGTGCGCTTGCGGCGCGACGGCGATCTCGAATATGTAAATTGCGGGCACGTACAGCCCCTTCTGGTATGCGCTGGAGAAGTGATGCGTCCTCCGCACGGCAATGTTCCGGTGGGACTGCTGGCCGACGCTACTTTTGAAAGCGCGCGCTGCCAGATGAAATCCGGCGACCGCTTCATTCTGGTAACCGACGGCGTTACTGAGGCGGAAAATGCGATGGGCGATTTTTACGAGGACTCTCGCCTGGAAGCGGCCGCGGCCAAATCTCCCACGCTGGAAGGAATTTTTTCGTCAGTAACCGAATTCTGCGCCGGAAATCCACTCAGCGACGATTGCACAGTGGTCGAATTGTGCTACACCAGCGTAGAGGAACAGTAGGCCGAATTGTGATTTCACCTGCCACCACACCCGAGGTTTCGCTGTTTCGCCTGTATACGTTGCGCGGCGCGTATCTGGTGATGGCTGGAGGGCTCGCCGTCTTCGTCTGGCCCGCTGTCTTTCACCACAGCAGCGAGTTGGCGGTCACGGGCGGAGTGCGAATCGCTTTGCTGGCCGGCCTGGGTGCGACGGCGGCGTTGGGGCTGCGATATCCGCTGCAAATGTTGCCGATATTGCTGTTCGAGTTGACCTGGAAGGCGATCTACCTCATCGCCTTTGCGCTACCGCTGTGGTCCACCCACCAGATCACGGCAGCGATGGCGGAAGATATAAAAGCCGTCATGATCGCGGTTATTTTTATCCCCATGATCCCGTGGCGCTATGTGTTCGCGCAGTTCGTGCTGAAGCGCGGGGATCGGTGGAAATAAATCGCAGCGATCAGTGACAGGCGCCCAGTCGTCGAGCCTTGTAGTCGGAGGCAACATCTTCGGAGGCCAGCTTGGTCTTCAGCACCCCCTCGTACCGATCACCGTAATAAGTTTCGCTGGTCTGGACCGTCCGGTCTCGGCACTTCAGCGAATACGAAATCTTGCTTCCCTCGGCCTTGAAGTCTGCGACCGCGCACCCAGTCTTGGTGTGGAGTTTGACCAGCGCTTCGCGGCCCGACCGCGTGTCCCCATTGGCGATTGATAGGGTGGCCGGATCGGCACAGAACTTCATCACCTGGGTGTCACCCTTCGTCGTCGTCGTAAGCTCCCACTGGCCCGGAGTCATCCTCTCGGTCGCTTGCGCGGAAAATGTCGCGACCGATATCAGGGCAAAGAGGGAAGCGCGGAGAACCGACCACCGGGTAATCGAAATAATATTGGCAATCATGCGTTGCTCACTTTCCTCTTTCTGAATTTCCATTTTCGACTAGTCCGGCGATTGAACCACTCTTGTCATTATGGTTTCTGATCAAAAGTGCTCACTCGGGACGGAGAGCGGCTCGGAAGCCAGTTTGCCGTCCGCGCAACACCTGACAGGCACGGCCGTCTCTTGCCTCTATAGCGAAGGAATGAACCCCGTCGGAATCGATCAGGGGGCGACCGTGACAACGAAGTCCGTGCCCTCCCAGCGATTCTCCTCGGGCCAGAAAAACGTGAAGGTGGCCTGTGCTCCGCCCGGCAGCGACGCGGTCGGCAGATCGAGGGTGTAGATGCCGAGGCCGGTGTCGCGGGTGTCGGTGTCATGCGAAGTGTTCCAACCGTCGACGCTCCAGTGCACCCTGGCGGGATTTAAGAGCACAAGGCGGAGCGTTTTGTTGCGGGGGATAGAGCGCGTTTTATTATTAAACCTCCACCCGATGATCTGCCGCACATGTTTATCAACTAAATAGCGTTTCACCGTCTGTGGTGGTTGGTCGAAAATCTTGTTGTCGCGAATCGAGCGGCGAAGCTTTACGTATTCGGAGTGTGCCCAGACCAGCGGGCAGGCGGAGCCGGTGGGCTTGCCGCGGAAAAGCTCGAGGGCGGGAATATCGGCGTCGTCCCAGACTTGTTCGGGAAGCAGGCGGCCGTGTCCCATGGTCGAATTCTCGATCACGCTGAGCAGAGCTTCCGCCTCGTCGCGATGCCCACCGGCTAGGGCGTAGTGAGCGCGCTCTCCCGCGAGCAAAGGCCAGGGGCGGCCGATGCCGGTTCCATCGAAGGCCGAGCCGTCTTTGTGTTCGCCGTAGCCGTCGCCGTTGTAGCGATACCAGCACGGGCCCTGGGGCAACTCGACCGACAGCAGGGCGTCAATGGCGCGGAGCGTATTCACGATCCGCGGATCATCGGCTGATCTCAGGCCGAAACGCACCAGCGCGAGCGCGTCGGGGCTGATGATGTGATAGGCGCGCTCGCCATCCTGACCGCCGTCTTGACCCGGCGGACGGTTCTTGATGGGAACGAAGCCTTGGGTGGGTGACGCGGCGCCGGCGATATCGGTATCGGGCGGGGCAATGCGCACGTAGTAACCATCAATCCCGAGCTGCTGCGCCAGATCACCTCCGGTGGCATACACCCAGCGCTCGATGTTGTCGTTCCAGGCGTCGGCCGTATCGCGCATGGTGGGGGCCTGTTCGGCGTGGCCGGTGAGTTCCGCAATTTCGGCGGCGGCCAGCAGCGCAGAGATTTCTGCGGCCAGCGTGAACGGCGAATAACCTGCGTCTTCTTCCCAGCGGTCTTGTTGCGTCACCGGACCATTACGCAGAATGAAGCTGACGGCGTTGCGCACCATGGGCCACCAGCGCTCGAGCTTGCCCAGAGACTCCGGCGCTTCGCGGCGCAGCAGATCGAGCAGGAGGATGGGGAACGCGGTTTCGTCCATCTGAACGCCGCCCCAGTAAGGGCGTCCGTCGAGCCATAAGTTTTGCGCCCAATTGCCGGCGGCTTCCTGCGTAGTTTCAAGGTAGCGCAGCACGCGGACCGCGTCCGTGACCGCGCCCGCGGCCAGCAGCGCTCCGGCGGTCTCTACCAGATCGCGCGGCCAGACCAGGTGATATCCGCCCAGGTCTTCGTCGCCTTTGTTGAATCCCCAGGGAATCGAGAGGCTGGCGATGATGCCGCCGAGAAAATCTTTCGACTCATGCGTGCGCAGCACCGACATTGATGTGCGATACAAATCGTTTTGCCGAAGCGGGTCGTCGAGCTTCAGCAATTTGGTTTGCCAGTCCCTCCACTGGGCGACGTAGTGCCGGCGGTTCTCGGCGTAGTCCTCGAACAGCGTGGACCGAGCGTGCTGTCCGGCCTCGGACCAGATGGAGCCGAAGCCGAGGGCAAGGACGAACTCACCATTGCAGGCGGCGAGATCGATCTCTCCGGTGAGAGCAATGTTGCCGTTCTCCGCGCGGGTGTATTCCCACTCCATCTCAAAGTGCTGCGAGAGGTCCTGCCAGCCGTCGGATGTGCCGACAAATCCCACGGATGCTTTCTTCCACGGAGCAGAGGACGCCAGCGCGAGTGTGGTACCACCATGCTGGGCGAAAAACATCGGGTAGCCCTTGTAGTCGCCTATCCAGCCAGTGTTGCCGTTGCCAAAGTTCTCCAGGTGTGGCGAGAGCAGAGCGTAAAGATGATAGTCGGAGAGTTCCCCCTGCAACGGCTCGAAGCGAACCTTCTGCAGAACCGCATTCCGGTAAGGGTCGGTCAGGACTTCCTTGTAGATACGGTAGCGCCCGCTGTTGGAGGTATTAATCAGTTCAAAGACCGGGATGCCGGGTTCAAGAGGGCGGTTTTCAAACGTGCAGTCGCGTTTCTCTTCGGAGAAAAAATCGTGGCCGCTGGTGACAATGAATCCCATGTCACGGGTACAGGCCTGATCGACGCGGGGGAAGTAAACTTCGTTCAGGATGCCGTGACTCAGCGTGAACCAGACTTTGCTGTGCTGGTTGAGGGCCGTACCCACGCCGCTCTTGGCGCTTGAGGTCCAACGTGGAGGAATACCGGGCCAGCCCGGAGCGTAACCTGTGGCGGAATCATTCATGGACGAGCTTTCCTCAACGATTTTCCGGGCCGTTCTTTCCCAGGCGAGGATTCATCCCTCGCGTAAGAGACAAACGTTTTACAAGCCGGAGTGTTCGCTTCTAAGGCAAATGTCATCAAAATAGTCAGCAGCCCTGACTAACGTAAGTTGTAACTAATTAGAGATCGCGGATAATAGAACGGGTACAAAACATGATCAGCAAATTCGATGCCCGGGCGTGGAGAATAGTAGCAGCCTTGGGGATGGTTTGCGCTCTGTGCCTGGCGGCAACGGCCGCGGATCTCCCCCGAATAGTCCTGGTTACTCCGCTTGAGCACGGCTTCACCGGACTCTACAACCTCGACTTCACGGGAGCCCAAAGGGATTTCGCCGCTTGGGAGCAACTGCATCCCGACGATCCCGTGGGACCGGTCAGCGAAGCGGCCGGCTTTCTGTTCTCCGAATTCAACCGGCTGGGAGTGCTGGAGGCGCAATTCTTTGAGAACGACGACGCATTCGTTGACCGCCCCAAGCAATCGCAGGATCCCGAGGTGCGGAAGAAATTCCAGGCGGCGATTGAGCGAGCGGAGAAGCTCGCCCATGCCCGCCTGGCGAAAGACCCCAAAGATCGCGATGCGCTGTTTGCTCTGACCATGTCATCTGGGCTCCAGGCCGACTACGCGTCCCTCATCGAGAAACGCAACCTGGCGTCGGTGCGCTTCACCAAGGAGGCTACTTCCCAGGCGCAGCAGTTGCTGGCGGTTTGCCCGGATTGTTACGATGCGCTGCTGGCCACGGGATTTACCAAGTACATCGTCGGTAGCCTGATCGCTCCGTTGCGCTGGATCCTCCGCATGGGAGGCTTGCCGTCGGACAAGAAAGCCGGGCTTGCCGACCTGCAGACCACTGCCGACCACGGACACTATCTCGCCCCGTTTGCACGAATCCTGCTGGCCATCGCCTACGTGCGGGAGAAAGACAAGCCCCGAGCTCTGCGGTTGCTCGCCGGTTTGCAGCACGACTTCCCGGGAAACGCTCTGTTTCCCCGCGAGATTGCGCGGCTGCAGGCAGCGCACTAAACACGCTCCCGCCGAGGCTCATTCCCAGCCAACTTTTCCACAGTCTTGCCTCTCGATCCGCCTGGGTCATTCATCAGAAATTCACCCGTTTGTAACCGTCCTGTAACACAGCGCCGATAGAACGGGGACAGATAATCCGAGGAGGAATTCAAGAGTGATGCGCAAAATTGTGCTGTTGGTGTGTGTCCTTCTGGCGATGCCGGTGCTGGGTCAGACCACGCTGAACGGAGCAGGCGCCACGTTTCCTAACCCGATTTATTCGAAGTGGTTCAGCGAGTACGGCAAGTTGCATAAGGATGTTCAGGTCAATTACCAGCCCATCGGCAGCGGCGGCGGAATTCGCCAGCTGACCTCCGGGACGGTCGATTTTGGCGCCAGCGATATGCCCATGACCGACAAGCAGTTGCAGGAAGCGAAAACGAAGATCCTGAATATTCCGACGGTGTTGGGCGCAGTGGTACCGGCGTACAACATCCCGGGAGTGAGCGGGGAAGTGAAGTTCACGCCCGAGGCCCTGGCGGAAATTTTCCTGGGCCGGGTCACCAAATGGAACGACAAGGCGATCACCTCGGTAAATCCGGGAGTGAATTTTCCCGACAAGGCCATCATCGTGGTTCACCGAACCGATGGCAGCGGAACGACCTTTATCTGGACCGACTATCTTTCCAAAGTCAGTCCGGACTGGAAGAGCCAGGTGGGCAGCGATACTTCAGTGAAATGGCCGATCGGAATGGGCGGCCCGCACAACGAAGGGGTGGCGGGATTGATCCGCCAGTTGCCGGGTTCGATCGGATACGTCGAGTTGATTTACGCCGTGCAGAACAATATTACCTACGGCAGCGTGCGGAATTCGGCAGGCGTCTTCGTGAAGGCGACTCTGGAGGGCGTAACCGCGGCGGCTGCTTCGGCTCCGAAGATGCCGGCTGACTTCCGGGTTTCCATCACCAATGCTCCGGGCAAGGATGCCTATCCCATTTCCAGTTTTACCTGGCTGCTGATTCCGGCCCAGTCCAAGGACGCGGCCAAAGGCAAGATGCTGTCCGACTTTCTGAACTGGATGGTGACCGACGGCCAGAAGATGACCTCTGCGCTGTCCTACGCCCCGTTGCCGGATAGCGTGGTGGCCAAAGTGAAGGAAGCGATCAAGCAAGTCAAATAGGACCGCCGCAATCACGAGATATTTTTATTCATCGCAGTTCAAAAAAGGAGAGAACAATGAAGTCTGCGTGGAAAGTGTGCGCAATTCTTTTTCTGGCGACCGGACTGGTCGGGCAAACCACTACCGAGCCTAAACCAGAGTCTAAAGCGAAGAAGGCGAAACCTGCGGCCGCGACCATCACGGCGGCCGATGTGCAGTCCCTGAAGGACGCGATCGCGGCGCAATCAGCGGCCCTCGCCGAGCAGCAGCAACAGATCCAGGCGCTCCGGGATGAACTGCACCGCAAGGACCAGGTGGTGCAACAGGCCCAGACCGCGGCCAGCGACGCCTCCACCAAAGCCGATGCGGCTCAGGCCCAGGCCTCGCAGCAGCAGGCGAGCGTCACCGAACTAAAAGGAGACGTGACCGACCTGAAGGCCAATGTGGCCAACACGGTCGTGGCTCTACAGGAGACCCAGAAGATCGCCGGGGAGTCTCCGACGGCGATTCACTTCAAAGGAATCACGGTCTCCCCGGGCGGCTTTCTGGCGGCAGAATTTGTGCGCCGCTCGCGGGCTTTGGCTTCCGATGTCAACACTCCCTTCAACTCAGTGACCATGCCCGGCGCTTCAGCCAGCAGCATGTCAGAGTTCTTCGGTTCCGGGCGCCAGTCTCGGATTTCCCTGCTGGCGGAAGGACGTCTCGCCGCCGCGAAGCTGAGCGGCTACGTGGAATCGGACTTCCTCTCGGCAGGCATAACCTCCAATAACAACCAGAGCAACAGCTACTCTCTTCGTCAGCGGCAAGCCTGGGGACAAGCTGCGCTGGATAACGGTTTCTCAGTTACCGGCGGCCAGATGTGGAGTCTGGTGACCGAAACCAAGCATGGCGTGGATAACCGGTCCGAAGCCCTCCCCATGACCATCGATGCGCAGTACACCATCGGCTTCAGCTGGGCGCGGCAATACGGTCTGCGCTTCTCGCAGAACTTCGGCAACAAGGTCTGGCTGGCGGCTGCCATCGAAAACCCGCAGGCTACGATCACCAGCCACAATAACGCCTCCAATTTCCTGATCGGCTCGCCGGGAACCGGCGGCGGACTCTACAATTCGGGGGTCACTGCCTGCAGCACTAGCATCAATGGCACCACCGGAGCAGCCACAACTACTTGCAGCGCGGCAGCCAACTACTCCTTCAACCCGTCGCCGGACGTGGTGGTGAAGCTGGTTTTCGAGCCCGGATTCGGCCACTACGAAATCTTCGGCCTCTATGACCGCTTTCGCGACCGTATCTTCCCCTGCGAAGACATAACCTCGACCACGCTGTGCGGCACCAGCACCACGCCGGGCCTGGCCAACGCTTCGGGCGCTTTCAATAGTTCGAAGAACGGCGGCGGCTTCGGCGCCAACGCCCGCTGGTCATTCGCCAACAAGCGCATCGATTTCGGATTGCACGCGTTTGGCGGCACCGGAATCGGCCGCTACGGTACGGGTGGTCTCTCGGATGCATCGGTTCATCCCAACGGTACCCTCGATCTCATTCGCAGCTATCAAGGGCTGGGTACGCTGGAATGGCACGGGCCAAAGCTGGACATCTACCTGAACGCCGGAGCTGAGTACGCTGGCCGCACCTGGGACTACGACTCGGTCACCGGCAAGTACGTCGGTTACGGCTCGCCGTTCTTCGGCAACGGGGGCTGCTATAACGAAACCGGCCCCGGTTCGGGCGGATTCCTTCCCGGCGCTCTCGCCGGTTGTACCGCCGACACCCGAGTCTTGATCGAAGGCACCGCGGGGTTCTGGTTCAAGCTGTACGACGGCTCCAGGGAGAAAGTGAACAAAGGCCGCCTGCAGTGGGGCCCGCAGTTCTCCTACGTAACCCGCAACGCCTGGTCTGGTACTGGGACACCCAACGAACCCCACGGAATCGACGGCATGCTGTTCACCTCATTCCGTTATTACTTGCCGTAAAGCGTTGCAACTTTCCCCCCGCGTCGGAAGACGCGCGTATACCGGCACCTGGACAGAACAATCGCTGTCCAGGTGCCGGGTTTTTCTTTAGCAGGAAGTGCATTGGTGAGGGCCTTGTCTGCCTTGAGTCGACGCACTGCGCCAGTGTCGCGGAATGCTTTATACTTGATGTTCCTGTATGTTTGGTTGCGGGTTCACTAGCTGGATTCGGTCGACAACAACACATCATTGGGAATAAAGCTGTAAAGCGTTCGCCATGGCTCGTATCTCGCTCGACAATCCTCAGTATTTCCTCAATCGCGACACTTCCTGGCTCGCATTCAACCGGCGTGTGCTCGAAGAGGCCGAGGACGAGGGCAACCCGCTGCTGGAGCGCCTGAAGTTTCTGGCCATCTCGGCCAGCAATCTGGATGAGTTCTTCGAAGTGCGCGTCGCCGCCATGATGCAGCAGATTGAAGACGGCTACAACGAGGCTGGTCCCGATGGCCTGACCCTCACCGAAAAGCGCGAAGTGCTGAACAAGCTGACCCACGAATTTGTCGACGACCAGTATGACTGCTGGAACGCCCGCCTGCGTCCGGCGCTGTCGGAGAATGGAATTCGCGTCCTCGGGCTGCACGAGCTGGATTCAGAGGCGTTGCGCTTTGTCGATGACTACTGCGAGAAAGAACTCGACCCGCTGTTGACTCCGGTCACGGTGGATCCGGCGCATCCGTTTCCAAGAGTCATCAACAAGGCGTTGTGCCTGGGTTTTCTGTTGCGGCGGCGCCGGCGCTCCGCGCTGACCTACACCGGCGTGGTGTCGGTTCCGCGAGCCTTGCCCCGGCTGGTGCGGCTGCCCTCGGAGGGCACAGACGATTTTATTTTCCTGGCCGATCTGGTAGCGCATCACGCCGTGCGCATGTACCACGGATACGACGTGGTTTCCTCGGCGCCCTTCCGCGTGACCCGCAACAGCAATCTGTATCTCGCCGAAGAAGAAGCTCGCAGCCTGCTGGAGTCGGTGCGCGCGGAATTGCATAACCGCCGCAAGGGCGACGCCGTACGCATGGAAATCGAAGCAGACGCCGATCCTGAAATCATCGATCGTTTGCGGACTGTTTTCGAGCTTGATCCGTGGCAGGTTTTTCCGGTGAACGGCCCGGTGAACCTGTCGCGGCTGTTCAACGTCTACGAGCAGGTCAAGCGTCCTGATCTGAAGTATCGCCCGTTTGCGCCGCGGGAACTGCGCCTGACCTCCAAGTCGAAGGATTTGTTCGAGGAGTTGCGGGGACATGACATCCTGCTGCATCACCCGTTTGATTCCTACGACGCGGTGGTTTCGTTCATCGAGTCGGCGGCCGAAGACGACAAGGTTCTTTCCATCAAGCAGACGCTGTATCGCACCAACGAGCATTCGCTGATTGTGCCGTCGCTGATCGCTGCCGCGGCGAATAAGGAAGTGACGGCGGTGGTCGAGTTAAAGGCGCGCTTCGATGAGGCCTCGAACATTCGCTGGGCGCGTGACATGGAAGATGCCGGCGTACAGGTCTTCCACGGCCTGGTGGGGCTGAAGACGCATTGCAAGCTGTCGTTGATGGTGCGCCGCGATCCCGATGGCGTGACCCGCAGCTACGCCCACATCGGTACCGGGAACTACAACGCGACCACGGCGCGGATTTACACCGACTTGAGTTTGTTCACGGCGAATCCCGAGATCACGCGCGCGGTGCACGATGTTTTCAGCTTCCTCACGGCCTACGCCGAGAATCCCAGCTACGACCCGCTTCTGGTGGCGCCGCTCGACCTGGCGGAAAAAGTGATTGCGCTGATCGACCGTGAGGCCGAGCACGCCCGCAAGGGCAAAGAGGCTCAGATCATCGCGAAGATGAACGCCTTGCTCGATAAGACGATCGTGCAGGCGCTCTACCGCGCGTCGCAGGCGGGAGTGAAGATCGACTTGATTGTTCGCGGCATCTGCGCTCTGCGTCCGGGAGTGCGCGGGGTCAGTGACAACATTCGTGTGCGCAGCATTGTGGGGAGATTCCTCGAGCATAGCCGCATCTTTTATTTTGCGAATGGCGGCGAGGAAGAAATTTATATGGGCAGCGCCGACTGGATGCCGCGCAATCTTTACGAGCGCGTCGAAGTGCTGGTGCCGCTGCGCGATGAAATGCTGCGGGAACGGGTGCGGCATGAAATTCTCGACGCCTATCTGGCCGACAACCGCAAGGCGCGAGTCCTGCTGAAAGACGCGACTTACATTCGGGCGTGGCAGCCCGTACACGGGGCGCGCAACCGGCGTCCGCCGACCGGCGCTGCGGCCTTCAGCGCGCAGGATTTTCTAATTGGCGTAGCGGAGGGTAAGTCGCCCGCTGTTCTTCCCGCACCGGTTTCCGTGAGAAAGAGTAGAGTGGTGGCGGAAAAGGAACGATAATCCAAGATGATCCTCTATTTTCTT
>Ga0210395_10001568_pt1 | contig 17694 bp, 19 predicted proteins | sample IncBWH4OmetaG_FD_150861 | JGI IMG/M metagenome (GOLD analysis project Ga0210395, IMG submission 150861) | Forest soil microbial communities from Barre Woods Harvard Forest LTER site, Petersham, Massachusetts, United States - Inc-BW-H-4-O ...
AAGCCGATAGTTTAATAAGCTGGCCTAAACTCAAATTTTCAGCCTTCAGTTTTCAGCCTTTTTCCACATGATTTCTCCCGAGACATTTTCCCACATCGAAAACATCAAGAAGCGCGCCGGCCATCTATGGAGGTTTCTTTGACGCTGAACAAAAGCAGCGCGAGATCGAGGCGATGGAAGCCGGCATGGCTGCGCCGGGTTTTTGGGACAACAACGAACGGGCACAAAAGCACATCGCCAAGCTCAACGGCCTGAAGCGCGCGATCCACCCGCTCGCCGCGTTTCAAAGAAAACTGGCCGACGCCGAGGTCATGGTCGAGCTGATCGAGGCCGCCTCGGACGCTGAGCGCGAGTCTTATGCGAAGGAGCTCAATGCCACGGTGGCGGCCCTTGTCGCCGAGCTCGACCAGCTCGAAATCTCGTCGTTCTTGAGCGGCCGCTTCGACCACAACAACGCCATCCTCAGCATCCAGGCCGGCGCGGGCGGCACCGAGTCCAACGACTGGGCTGACATGCTTTTCCGCATGTATTCGCGCTGGGCTGAGCGCCGCAATTTCGAGGTCGAGGTGCAGGACGTGCAGGCCGGCGACCAGGCCGGCATTACCAAGGCCACGCTGGTGCTCAAGGGCGAAAACGCCTACGGTTATGCCAAGGCCGAGCGTGGTGTGCATCGCCTCGTGCGCATCAGCCCCTTCGACTCGAACAAGCGTCGGCACACGTCGTTTTGCGCCGTCGATGTCATTGCCGAGGTCGATGACGACATTGAGATCGAGATTCCCGAAGCCGAAATCCGGGTGGACGTTTACCGCTCGTCCGGCAAAGGCGGCCAGGGCGTGAATACCACCGACTCCGCCGTGCGCGTCACGCACGTGCCGACCGGCATCGTGGTCGTTTGCCAGAACGAACGTTCGCAAATCAAGAACCGCGCCAGCGCCATGAACGTGCTCAAGGCCCGCCTCTACGAGCGCAAGCTCGACGAGCAGCGCAGCGAAATGGAAAAATTCTACGGCGACAAAGGCGAGATCGGCTGGGGCAGCCAGATCCGCAGCTACGTGCTGCAACCTTACCAGATGGTGAAGGATTTGCGCACCGGTATGAGCACGAGCGACACGCAGGGCGTCCTCGATGGCGACCTCGACCGCTTCGTTTACGCGTGGCTCCGCGCCGGCCAGCCGCGCCATCGCAACAAGGACATCCAGATGGACGAATAGCGCCGGCGCGGTTCGCGCCGGAATGACCAAAACCCAATGTCCAATGATCAATGACCGTTTAAATTTTAAAATAACTTCCCGGTGTCATTGGACATTGGGTATTGGTCATTGGACATTCCTGCCATGTCTCTGAGTTACGACAGCATTCAAACAGCCCTGGCAGGCGCGCCGATGTTCGAGGCGAAGACCTGGCAGCTTTCGCCCGACGCGTGGCCGCTCACGTCCGAGCAGGTGGCGCAGCTCGAGGCCATCGGTGCGGCCTGCCTCGAATATCACCAGGCGCTCGAGACGCTTTATTTTCGTTCGGTCGCGGGCAAGAATCTCCTGCGCAACAAACCGCTCATGGCCCCGTGGGTGGCGGATTACCTCGATCGTGGCAAACCTGCCGAACTTATCGCCCATGCCCGCGACGCAAGAAACCGGGGCGTGTTTCCCACCGTGATGCGGCCCGACCTGCTGCTGACCGACGAGGGCTTCGCGCTCACCGAACTCGACTCCGTGCCCGGCGGCATCGGCCTCACGGCTTTTCTCAACCGACTCTACGGCGGCGTGCGGGGTGAGGGCAACCCACCGACAAAAGAAATACCGGTCGATGTGGGCGGGGTGCCCTCACCACGCGATTTCACAATCTTGGGCGCAGGCGACGTGATGATCGCAAACTTTTACGCCTCGCTCGCCGCGCTGCGCCCGGCCGAGCGCAATCCGCTCATTGCGCTTGTCGTCAGCGACGAAGCCGCGACCTACCGCCCGGAAATGCAGTGGCTCGCGCACGAACTGCAGCTCCAGGGCAAGCGCGTCTTCTGCCTGCGGCCCGAGGATGTTTTTCCGCTCGGGGGCGCGCTTTTTTTCGATGCGGATGGCAACCCGGAAAAAATCGACATCATCTACCGCTTTTTCGAGCTGTTCGACCTCGCGAACATCCGCACGGCGAAATTTTTCTTCGAGGCGTGGCGGAATGGCGATGTCGCCATCGCGCCGCCCATGCGGCCATTCCAGGAGGAGAAACTTTCGCTCGCGCTGTTCCATCACCACCTGCTGCCGGATTTCTGGGCGGAGAATCTCAGCGGCCGCGCGCTCAAGCTCTTGCGTGCGATCATTCCGGCCTCGTGGGTGATCGATCCCGCGCCGCTGCCGCCCGGCGCGGTGCTCGACGGTCCGCGCGTCGGCGGTCGCGCGCTCAACGACTGGCGCGACCTCGGCACGGCGTCGCAGAAGGAGCGCGATCTCATCATCAAGATCAGCGGCTTCCATGAAACCGCGTGGGGCGCGCGCAGCGTGATCCTCGGCAGCGATTGCTCACGCGAAGAGTGGCAGGCTGGGGTGGAGCGCGCCATCGAGCTCGCGCCGGCAAACTTGCATGTGCTGCAGGAATACAAGAAACCGCGCCGCATCGAGCACCGGGTTTACGATCATGGGCCCGCCAAAGCTTCAGCGAAGGCGGAGGCCCTGGCCAAGGCGGGCCGCCTGCGCCTGTGCCCGTATTATTTTATCATCGACGGAAAGACGAAACTCAGCGGCGCGCTCGCGACGTTTTGCCCGCCCGACAAGAAAATCATCCACGGCATGCAGGACGCCGCGCTCCTGCCATGCCGGGTTGTGGATTGATTGGAATCGAATCGGGTTCCCTTGACACGGTCTGATTTTGGACCGAAAGTAGTACTATGGATTATTTGAATGTTTCCGATGCCAAACCGAAGTTGGGCCGGCTGCTGGATCGCGTCTTGAAGGACGGTAAACCGATCGTCATTCGTCGAGGCAAACGCTTTGTGCAATTGAGCGAATACGCCATGCCCGAGCCCATTCCCCAGCGACCGGTGGGTTATTTTTCGGTTGCGGAAACTCCGGCCGAATATGCGCGGGCCAACCGCCTTTCCGCCCAAGGCCCGGATAAACCAGAATGAGCCGCCAGTGGGAAACGTGGATGACGCAGGGCGAGGCCGAGGATCCGCACGGTCTTCCGTTGATCGTGATGTCCAATGACGAGGCCTGCCTGGATGCGAACCGTGCTTCCGTTAATGTGCTCTTTGGTTCCACGAAGCGTCCGGCTGCCGCCACCCGGACGTTCGAAATTTTATGCGACGAAGCAGACGGCTTCGACCGACCGACGGTGATTGATTGTTCGCGAATTTATTTCATCTCGAAGGCCAAGCTTGCCCGGCAGCTTGGCGTGGTCACGCGCGTGCGCCGTGTCCAGGCCTGCCGCAAAATCGCTGAAGTCTTTCGGTTGGTTTTTCAGTAATTCAAAAGTTAAGCCGAATCGTTGCGGCTGGGATAAAATAATTTGGATTTCGTGTTTGATCGGAAGGGGGGTCCTGTCTCAAAGTGTTAAACAACGATGAGTTTCCTGGGCAACGGGTTAGAAATTCGATGACCCAGGGGTAAGCGGGTTGCGCAAGTCGATTTCTCCTTCCATAACTGATTAGCCTCCAATGCGAAAACCGAGTTAAAGATCCAGATCCGAAAATTTTAGTTGGTATCTCTTTTCTTTGGCGGCATGAACAATCCACCCCCGTATAAAGCCTGTACGAATGAACATCACAGTTACGGTTCCTTGGTAGATTTCTTGCTACCTTGGGCATCCCTGCGCCATAACATGGTGAACTTGGGAGATTAGACCTTTCTACCCCAACGCCATGAAAATTATTCCCTTACTCGCGCTTTGCCTTTTTGCCGTCGGATGCACCGACAACTCAAACCGGGCCAAGCTGGCCTCGATTGAGGATGAAAACAAACGGCTCATGGATGAAGTTGTCATGCTCCGTCAGGACGTGGGTCAGCTTAAGGCTGACGTGAAAAAAGACGAAGAGGGCGTTTTGTTTTTACTGACCAAGGTCGATACGACCGATGGTACACAACCGGCCAGCCTTTCCGGGAGTACCAAAGGGTTTGAGTTGGCCAAAACTGAATATGGCAGTTTCCTCGTTTCCCTCGTCGACGTGCAACCTTACCTGGACGGGTACAAGGTCACGCTCTCGATCGGCAATCCCCTCTATGCAGATATTACTGACGGCACAATTTCCGTTAAATATGGAACATCGTCGACTGACAGTCTCAGTACCGTGTCTCAACCCATTGATCAACCGATTGCAGGCGGGCATTGGACGGACGTAGTCATTACGGTTGCGCCGGCAAAGGTCGAACAACTCGACTACATTGGGGTATCGCTCGACCCTACTGGTATGCTTCTGCATGACGTACAATAGTACGCCGACGGCGGGTGGAAATGCGCCAACCCTGTGCAAATTGCCACGCTCCAGCCGTGCCGGGTGATGGTCACCTATCCGTGTTCATCCGCGTCATCCGCGGTTGAAAAAAGACCCTTCGTTTTGAGTTGAAAAAATCGCCGGGTGGGTTCCTAGGTATCGCAACCTCGTTTAGGAGAGCCTGGAGCGCTGGGCTGAGACGGTCGCACGATCAGCGGCCAAATCCTTCGAACCTGATGCGTCTGACCACGCCGTAGGGAAAACAGGATCCGGCCGCGATGAGCGGTGGAGCTTGCGACCCGTCGGTGAGGTTGGGCGCAAATCCCAAACGCTCCATTCTTTATGTCATCGCCCAACGAAGTCACTGTCTCCTCCGGCCATCGCCTTTTTCCCGGCTCGCGCCGCGTTTATGTCGCCGGTTCCCGACCCGACCTGCGCGTGCCCATGCGCGAGATCGTGCTCTCGCCCACGCGGCTGCCCAACGGCACCGAGGTCCCCAATGAGCCCGTGCGCGTCTATGACACGGCCGGCCCATGGGGTGATGCCGACTTTTCCGGCGACGCCACGCGCGGGCTGCCGCCGATTCGCGCGACGTGGATTCGGGAGCGCGGCGATGTCGAGGAAACGCCCGGTCGTGACATCCAGCCGATCGACGACGGTTATCTTTCGGAGAAGCACCGCCTGCAGGCCGAGGCCGAGGGGCGTCGCAATCCCATCAAGTTTTTCGACCGCACGGGCCATCCCATTCTCCGGGCCAAACCCGGCCGTCGCGTCACGCAGCTTCACTACGCGCGCCAGGGCATCATCACGCCGGAAATGGAATACGTCGCCATTCGCGAAAACGCCAAGCTCCAGCGCGCCCGCGACCTGCTTGAGATGACCGCCGAGGGGCCGCGCAATTCGCTCTGGCGGCAGCACCCGGGTCAGGCGTTTGGCGCGGCCATCCCGCGCGAGATCACGCCGGAGTTTGTGCGCTCCGAGGTCGCCCGCGGCCGCGCCATCATCACGGCCAACATCAACCACCCCGAGCTGGAGCCGATGATCATCGGCCGCAATTTCCTGGTGAAAATCAACACCAACATCGGCAACTCCGCCGTCGCCTCGTCGATCGACGAGGAAGTCGAGAAGATGCGCTGGTCGGTGAAGTGGGGTGGGGACACGTTGATGGATCTTTCCACCGGCAAGAACATCCACCAGACGCGCGAGTGGATCTTGCGCAACTGCCCCGTGCCCGTCGGCACTGTGCCGATTTACCAGGCGCTTGAAAAAGCCGGCGGCCGGCCCGAGGAACTCACGTGGGAGATTTTCCGCGACACCCTGATCGAGCAGGCCGAGCAAGGCGTGGATTATTTCACGATCCATGCCGGCGTGCTCCTGCGCTACATCCCGCTCACTGCGCGCCGCATGACGGGCATCGTCAGCCGCGGCGGCTCGATCATGGCCAAGTGGTGCCTCTCGCATCACAAGGAAAACTTCCTCTACACGCGCTGGGATGACATCTGCGAAGTCATGGCCGCCTACGACGTGTCGTTCTCCATTGGCGACGGCCTGCGCCCCGGCTCGATTGCCGACGCCAACGACGACGCGCAGTTCGGCGAGCTGAAAACGCAGGGCGAACTCACACAGCGCGCCTGGCAGCACGACGTGCAGGTGATGTGCGAGGGCCCCGGCCACGTGCCGATGCACCTCATCCCGGAAAACATGGAGAAGCAGCTCGCCTGGTGCCACGAGGCGCCGTTCTACACGCTCGGGCCGCTCACGACCGACATCGCCCCCGGTTACGACCACATCACCAGCGCCATCGGCGCCACGATGATCGGCTGGCACGGCACTGCGATGCTTTGCTACGTGACACCGAAGGAGCACCTCGGCCTGCCCGACAAGGACGACGTGCGCGCCGGCGTCATCGCCTACAAAATCGCCGCGCACGCCGCCGACCTCGCCAAGGGTCACCCCGCCGCGCAATACCGCGACAACGCGCTCTCCAAGGCGCGTTTTGAATTCCGCTGGGAAGATCAATTCAATCTCTCGCTCGATCCCGAGCGCGCCCGCGAATATCACGACGCCACGCTGCCGCAGGAAAGCGCCAAGAGCGCGCATTTCTGCTCCATGTGCGGCCCGCAATTCTGTTCGATGAAAATCACCGACGACGTGCGCCGCTACGCCGAGGAACACGGCTTCGGTGGTGAAACGGCGATTGAAGCCGGCCTGCAGGCCAAGGCCGACGAGTTCCGCCAAGCCGGCGGGGAAATCTACGTGGCCGCCGATAAAAAATGAGCACCGCGACGACTACGCCCGTCATCTACGTCAACGACCAGCCGCATCCGCTGGCTGCGCCCACCACATTGCTGGCACTGTTGAATGAACTCGGCCACGCCGGGCGCAAAGGTGTGGCCGTCGCCCTCAACGACGTGGTTGTGCCGCGCGCCGAGTGGACATCGCGACCTCTCGCCGAGGCCGACCACGTGCTCGTCATCCAAGCAACTCAGGGAGGATGATTTTCAACCACAAAGGCACGAAGGTCACGAAGCATCGAGAAATTGGATAAAAATTCCCGCGTCATGAAGTCACTTTTCCGAACTTTGAGCTCTTTGAGCCTTTGTGGTTCAATTCTGGTTTTGAAATGAAATTGGTTGTTATATCTCCCGAGCAGGACGACCCGCGTGAAACCGCGGTGCTTGGCGCGCTGTTCGCGTCCGGGCTCGAACGCTACCACGTGCGCAAGCCGCACTGGCCGGCGGCGCAGCTCGAAACATGGCTGCGTACGCTGCCTGAAGAATGGCGACCGCGCCTCGTGCTGCATCAGCACCACGAGCTTGTCGCGAAATTTAATCTAGGCGGATGCCACTGGCGTGACGAGAAGGGTGGAGCGCGTTGTCCTCAACGCGCTGAGAGCGTCTTGGGGACAAGCCGCTCCACCTTCACCAGCCGTTCCTGCCACGATCTCGCCACGCTGCGCGCCGCGCTTGGCCGCTACGACTCGGTGTTTTTTGGGCCAGTTTTCCCATCGTTTTCCAAACCGGGCTACGGCCCGAGCGATAATTTTTCAACCAGTGAACTCTCTTTGTTGCTAAGTTCGCGCACAGCGAATGAACGCCACACGGCTGTGCTCGCGCTCGGCGGTGTCACCGCTGCGCGCCTGCCGCAGGTTCGCGCCCTCGGTTTCGACGGCGTCGCCGTGCTTGGCGCCGCCTGGCAAGCCGCCGACCCGGTCGCTGCATTTTGCGAAATACAGGATGCTATTTACGCCCATGCCGCTTGATCCTACCCACTTTCCCGTGATGTGCCTCACGCAAGACGGCCTGCCGCTCACGCACGCCGCGCAGGCGGCGCGTCTCTGCGCCGCGGGCGCACGCTGGATTCAGTTGCGGATGAAAAATGCCGCGCCCGACGCGTGGCTCGCGACCGCGCGCGAAGTTGTCGCCATCTGTCATGCGCATGGAGCACTTTGCACCGTCAACGACAACGTTGACGTTGCTCTCGCGGCTGGCGCCGACGGCGTGCACCTCGGAAAACTCGATCTCGACTGGCGCGAAGTGCGGAGCCGTCTCGGCCCGTTGTGCCTGATTGGCGGCACGGTGAACAACGCCGACGAGGCCGACCACGCGCTTGCCGCCGGTTGCCTCGACTATGTCGGGGTGGGACCATTGCGTTTCACCACGACCAAACAAAAACTTTCGCCCGTGCTCGGTCTCGACGGCGTGATTGCTTGTATTGTGCGGCTCGACCGTCTGCCCGCGTGGGTGATCGGTGGCGTTGAAGCGACCGACTTGCCCTCGCTCCGGGCCGTTGGCGCTGCGGGTGTGGCGGTGTCAGGCGCACTCTTTCGCCAGGATAAAATTGAAGAAAATTACCGGGCCTTCGCGGTGGCGTGGAAGGAAAAGTACCAAGTATCAGGTAACAATTAAAAAGAGCCTGTGGCCCATGACGAATTTCCAATTACTAACTACGAGTTCCACATAAACCGTGAACTGTGAACCGAGAACGATGAACAATACTCAACCTCTCGTCATCGCCGGCGTGGAATTCTCGTCCCGCTTGTTCGTCGGCACCGGCAAGTTCAGCTCCGGCGAAGTCATGCGCGCCAGCCTGGCCGCTTCCGGCACGCAATTGGTCACGGTCGCGTTGCGCCGCGTGCGCACCGATGGAACCTCCGATGACATCATCGGCCACCTCGAACCCGAGCGCTACCGCCTTTTGCCCAACACCTCGGGCGTGCGCGACGCGAAGGAAGCGGTGCTCGCGGCCGAACTCGCGCGCGAGGCGCTGGAGACCAACTGGCTGAAGCTCGAGATTCATCCCGACCCGAAATATTTGATGCCCGACCCGATTGAGACGCTCATCGCGACGCGCGAGCTCGTGAAACGCGGCTTCATCGTGTTACCCTACGTGCATGCCGATCCGGTGCTCTGCAAGCAACTCGAGGAAGCCGGCGCGGCGGCGGTGATGCCGCTCGGAGCCCCCATCGGCAGCAACCGCGGCCTCGAGTCGCGGGCGTTTTTGGAAATCATCATCGCCCAAAGTCGCGTGCCCGTGGTGATCGATGCCGGGCTTGGCGCGCCCTCGCATGCCGCGGCGGCGCTGGAGATGGGCGCCGATGCCGTACTGGTGAATACGGCCATCGCCGCCGCGGCCGACCCGGTCGCGATGGCCGCGGCGTTTCGCTGCGGGGTCGAGGCGGGCCGGCTCGCCCGCGAAGCCGGACTGGCGAGCACCACTACTGAACGCAGTGCTGCCAATGCCACGTCGCCGCTTACAAAGTTTCTCTCGGAGGCGATGTCTTGAAAAATCCCAAACGCCAAAGGATCAAACGCCAAAGAAAATTCTTTTCACACGAAGATCGCAAAGGGCGCGAAGAAATAAGTAAGAGTCTCTCTGCGTTCTTTGCGATCTTGGTGTAAGACCTCTATCGAAAATGAACTTTTACAAAGAATGGCAGCAGCAGGATTTTGCCACAATTGCCCGAACCATCGCAGCTAAGACGTCAAATGATGTGCAACGTGCGCTTGGTCGCGTGCGCGCCGGTTTGGATATCGACGATTTGGCGGCGCTGCTTTCGCCGGCGGCGGCGCCGTTTCTCGAGGAGATGGCGCAGCTCAGCCACCAACTTACGGTCGAGCGGTTTGGCCGCACGATGCAGCTCTACGCGCCGATGTATCTCACCAACGTGTGCGCGAACGTTTGCACGTATTGCGGCTTTAGCGCGCGGAACCGCATCCCGCGCAAGGCGCTTGATGATGCCGAGATCCTGGCCGAGGCGGCGGTGCTCAAGCACATGGGCTTCGACCATGTGTTGTTGGTGACCGGTGAATCGACGCGTTATGGCACGGCCTATTTGAAAAATGCGCTGCGGGTGCTGCGTCCGCATTTTTCAAGCCTGTCGATCGAGGTGCAGCCGCTCGACGAGGCGGACTATGCGGCCCTCGCGGCCGACGGGTTGAGCGCGGTGTTGGTTTACCAGGAGACCTACAACGCCGACGTTTATCCCGTCCATCATCTCAGCGGCCCGAAGGCCGACATCGCTTATCGGCTCGAAACGCCGGATCGGCTCGGCCGCGCCGGCGTGAAGAAAATCGGGCTCGGCGCACTCTACGGCCTGAGCGACTGGCGGGCCGACGCCTGGTTCACCGGCCTGCATCTGCGCTATCTCGAGCGGCGCTATTGGCGCACGCGTTACAGTATCTCGTTCCCGCGGTTGCGGCCGCATGAAGGGAAGGACATTGCCGTGACCCCGTTCAACGAACGCGATCTCGTGCAGACCGCCTGTGCGTTCCGGTTGCTGAGCCCGGAAGTGGAACTGTCGCTCTCGACGCGTGAAAACGAAAAGTTTAGAAATCACGCCTTTCGGCTTGGGTTCACCTCGATGAGCGCCGGCTCGCGCACGAATCCCGGCGGCTATGCCAGCGCGCCCGATTCGCTCGAACAATTTGAAATTGACGACAGCCGCAGCCCGTCCGAGGTGGCGGCTTTTCTGCGGAACCAAGGCTACGAGCCGGTGTGGAAGGACTGGGATGCGACGTTCGACCACGTCGAACATCCAACATTCAACATCGAACATCCAACGTTCAACTCCGGACATGGGAAACCCAACTACCAATTACCAAATACGAACTACAGCGGGCAGATTAGCGTTCATTAGCGGTTAATAAAAAACATGGCGTTCTCTCCCAATGAACTCGCTCGCTACCAGCGGCATCTCTCGCTCGCCGGCTTCGGCCCGGCGGCGCAGGAGAAATTAAAGCGCGGCTCGGTCCTCGTGATCGGCGCGGGCGGGCTCGGCTGCCCGGCGTTGCTCTACCTCGCGGCGGCGGGAATGGGGCGCATCGTGATCGTCGATGCCGACCGCGTGGACATTTCCAATCTCCAACGCCAGGTGCTTTACACGGACGAAGACGCCGGGGAGTTGAAAGTCGAGGCCGCGGCGCGGCGGCTGCACGCGCTCAACCCGTGCATTGCAATCGAGCCGTATGCGGAGCGCTTCACGCGGGCGAATGCGCTCGAACTGGTGCGCGACTGCGACGTGGTGCTCGATGGTTCGGACAATTTCGCCACGCGCTACCTGGTGAACGATGCGTGCGTGCTCGTGGGCCGGCCATTTGTTTATGGTGCGATCCAAGGTTTCGACGGACAGCTCAGCGTCTTCAACTGGCGCGGCGGGCCGACGTATCGCTGCCTGTTTCCCGAACCTCCGGCGCCGGGCTCGGTGCCCAACTGTGCCGAAGCGGGCGTACTCGGTGTGCTGCCGGGACTCATCGGCACCGCGCAGGCGTGCGAGGCCATCAAATTGCTCGCGGGTATCGGCGAACCGCTCAGCGGTCGGCTGCTATTGTGGAACGCACTCACGATGGCGACGCAATGTGTGTCGCTGGCCGCCGATCCACGCAGCCGGCAGATTCGCGAACTGCCGCCGGAGGGCTATGGCGAAACGTGCGCGACGCCGGCGGTTGGGGCGGAAGAAATCGACGTGGCGGCGCTGCGGGCCGCGCTGGGCCATGGCCGTACGCCGCAACTCATCGATGTGCGCGAGACATGGGAGCGCGTGCGCGGCTCTATCGAACCATCGGTGCATGTGCCACTTGGCGCGCTGGAAGCAAACGAGGTGAATGCACTGGCTGCGCTCGATCCGGCGATGCCGACGGTCGTCTATTGTGCCGCAGGCGTGCGCAGCCTGCATGGCGCGAAACTCTTGCGCGAACGCCATGGTTTTCGCCAGGCGGTGAGCCTGCGCGGCGGGTACTACGCGTGGAATGAAAAAACCTAAAACCGATCCAAATGCCGGATCGATCTTTGTGACCTTTGCGTTCTAAAAATAATTTACCTATCGTTTTGACGATTGCAGGATCGGACAGCGGCGCGGGCGCGGGCATTCAGGCCGATGCGCGGACGATTCATGCGCTTGGTGGCTACGCGCTGACGGCGATCACTGCGGTGACGGCGCAGAACACGCGCGAAGTGACCGCGTGGCGCGCGGTGACACCGGCGCTCATCGCGGCGCAGATCAAGGCGGTGCTGGGCGATTTCTCGGTGGCGGCGGTTAAGACTGGGCTGCTGCCCGGTACGGCGGCTGTGCGGGCCATCGGGCGCGAGCTGACGCGCTATCCGCGCCTACCGCTGGTGGTCGATCCGGTGATTGGTTCGACGAGCGGCGCGAAATTTTTGTCGCCGGCCGGTCTGCGCGTGCTGAAGCAGGAATTACTACCGCACGCGATACTCGTGACGCCAAACTGGCCGGAAATCACGGCCCTTACCGGCATGAAAGTGCAAACACACGAAGGCGCCGAGACGGCTGCGCGGAAGCTCACGAAAGAGTGCGGCTGTGCGGTGCTGGTGAAAGGTGGACATGCGCCGGGTAACGTGTGCCGTGATTGTCTGGTGACGGCGGCTGGCCGCGTGCGGTGGTTTGAAAGTCCGCGGGTCAAAACGCACAACACCCATGGCACCGGCTGTGTGCTGTCGGCGGCAATCGCGACAAACCTGGCGAACGGCGAGAAACTCGAATCCGCCGTGGCTCAGGCCCACGAATTTCTTTGGTACAGTTTGCGCGCTGGCCAAAAAATCCGCTGGGGCCGCGGTCACGGGCCGGCATTTGCGGGATAGGGTGTCCGAAAGGGGGTAGGTCGGGCTTTAAGCCCGACATCTGTAGGCGGGGTGTCCCTCACCCCGCAAAATCAAGGGAGACTAGAACGGTTTCGGTTTAAATAGACCCATGACGGGTGAAATTGTCATTCCGAGCCGTGCGAGGAATCTCTATCGTTCTTGTCGATTTAAATTTCGGAGATTCCTCGCCCGGCTCGGAATGACAAAATAAAGGATGGGTCGAAAAGGCATGTCGAGGTGACCAATCAACTCGAAGCTGCTCTAATTTCGGGGATAAACCCCGACCTACGATCGCCCTGAAATCGCTGCTATACTGGAGTCGATCGCGGGGTGAGGGCACCCCGCCCACATTCTCAAACCTACTTACCACCCAAATGCACGATTTGCTTGACGTCTCTAAAACCTTTAGAAACCTAAAGGTTATGCCCACTTTGTCTTTTCATGCGCCCGAGCCGGTCGCCCGTAAGATCCGCGCGGCGGCGAAACGCCGCGGCATCCCGGTGTCGCGTTTTATCAAGGAGACGGTCGAACGCGAAGCCGCTCGGGATACGGCGTCCTTCGGCGAATGGGCCCGGCGCGTGGCTGGGATTGTGCATTCAGGCAAAGGCGACCTCTCAACGCGTGAGGGCTTCGGTGATTAATTATCTCGTTGATGCGGGTCCGTTGATTGGATTGCTCGACGGCGACGACCAATGGCATGAGTGGAGCCTGAAAACGTTGACCGTGCTGGATGAACCGCTGGCCACCACCGAGACCGCCGTGGCCGAAGCCTGCCACCGTTTGCGCAATCTTCGTCCGGCCCTGCAGGAACTCGTTGTTTTAATTGCGGAGGGGCGGGTGAAACTTGACCCGGTATTATCCAGTCACACGCACCGGGTGGGCGAGCTTCTGGCGAAATACCCGCAGATGGATGTGGGCGACGCCACGCTCGTGGTGCTCTCGGAACTGTGTCCCCGCGCGCGGCTCATCACCGTCGATGACGATTTCCGGCACTACCGCCGCTTTCGCAACCAGGCCCTGCCGTTGGTGATTCCAGCCCGGGCGTAGGCGCTGGCGGAATTAGCGCGATATCTAGCTGCTCTTTATTGAATTTGCACTTTCAGCTTGGGTAGGGACGGACCGCCGGGCCGTCCGTCCTTCTCGGCGCGCCCGGCGGTCGCGCCCTACCTCACTTCGTCAGGCTATTATCCTAAGCCAGCTTCACGTCTTTGGCCTTGGCGGCGCGGATGAGGGCGTCGGCCATGTCGCTTGGCGTGACGGCGACTTCGATGCCGCATTCGTGGAAGACGGCAATCTTGGCCGCGGCGGTGTCCTCGGTGCCGCCGACGATCGCGCCGGCGTGGCCCATGCGGCGGCCCGCGGGCGCGGTGGCCCCGGCGATGAAGCCGGCCACGGGTTTTTTGCAGTTGGCCTTGATCCAGCGCGCGGCCTCGCCCTCGGCCGTGCCGCCGATTTCACCGATCATGATGATGCCGTACGTCTCGGAGTCGTCGTTGAACATCTTGATAATGTCGAGGTGCGACGTGCCGTTGACGGGGTCGCCACCAATGCCGACGCAGGTGCTTTGGCCGAGCCCACGCATGGTGACTTGGTAAACCGCCTCGTAGGTGAGCGTGCCGGAGCGCGAGACCACGCCGACGTGGCCTTTTTTGTGAATGTAGCCGGGTGAGATGCCGATGCGGCAGCCGCCGTAGGATTTTTCACCGGTGCCGGGGGTGACGAGGCCGGGGCAATTCGGGCCGACCAAGCGGGTCTTGGCGCCCTGCATGGCGCGCTTCACACGGATCATGTCGCGCACGGGAATGCCCTCGGTAATGGCTACAGCGAGATCGAGGCCGGCGTCAACGCACTCGAGGATGGCGTCGCCTGCGAAGGGTGGCGGCACGAAAATCGCCGAGACCGTGGCGCCGGTCGCGCGCGCGGCGTCCGCCACGGAGTTGAAAATCGGAACCTTGTGGGTGCCGTGTTCGAAAACCTGGCCGCCCTTGCCGGGGGTGACGCCGGCGACGACCTTTGTCCCGTAATCGAGCGAGAGCTTGGCGTGGCGTCCGCCAAAATCGCCGGTGATGCCCTGGATCAGGATTTTCGTTTCAGGAGTGATGAGGATGGACATGGATGGAAGGGATTTTACACGAAGGTCGCAAAGGAACGCGAAGAGCCTCGAGTTATGCTAATGAAAAAGGTGCTACGACGAGAAACAGATGGGCTTGGTATTACAGGAATCGCTTCGTGATCTTTGCGATCTTCGTGTAAAATGGTTTGGTCGTCAGGTTTTGGCTTTGCGTTGGTGGAGGCCGATTTGGTTGCCGTCGGGATCCTTAACCGCGAACATGCGGCAAGGCGGAAATTCCATCACGTCGAACGCGATCGTCACGCCCGCGGCGCGGGCCGTCGCGAGTGCGGCATCGAGATCGGCGACTTCAAGCGTGAGACTCGAGGCCGGTGTGCCGGGCATCGCGTTGGAGATGGCAATGGCTTGGCCGGCGACATCATATTCGATCCACCACTGGCCGGGTGCGAATTCGAGTTGGAATCCGATTTTCAAGCCGAGCAGGTCTTCGTAAAATTTGCGGGCTCGCGCGACATCGGTGACGGGGTGAAACACGAAGGCGAATTCTTTGATTTGGATACCCATTTTTTCGAGGAGTTGAAAGGAAAACTTAGGTGGCGCTTGCCGCGCGCGATTGTAGGTCGGGGTTTATCCCCGACATGTCGGGCGTAAAGCCCGACCTACCGTTTTGGCAAATTGAATGCATGATTAAGCAACCAGCTTGACGATTTTCTGGGCGGCGTCGGCCATGGTGTCGCCGCCGACGAGTGGGAGCCCGCTGGCGGCAAGGGTGGCCTTGCCGGCGGCGACGTTGTTGCCTTCGAGGCGGACGACGAGCGGGAGCTTGAGCCCGACTTCCTTCACGGCCTCGACGATGCCGGTCGCGATCACATTGCAGTCCATGATACCGCCGAAAATATTCACAAGGATGCCCTTCACGTTCTTGTCGCCGAGGATGATCTTGAAGGCGGCCACGACCTGGTCTTTGGAGGCGCCGCCGCCGACGTCGAGAAAGTTGGCCGGGTTGCCGCCGAAGTGCTTGATTATATCCATCGTGCTCATGGCGAGGCCGGCGCCGTTGACGAGGCAGGCGATGTTGCCGTCGAGCGCAATGTAGCTGAGCGCGTGCTTCGAGGCTTCGATTTCCTTTGGATCCTCCTCGTCGAGATCGCGGAGCGCGACGATCTCGGGGTGGCGGAAAAGGGCGTTGTCGTCGAAGGAAACCTTCGCATCGAGCGCGAGCACTTCGTCGGTGGGCGTGGTGATGAGCGGGTTGATCTCAACCATGGCGGCGTCGGTCTCCCAATACATCCTGTAGAGCGCGCGGATAAGCTTGCCGGCGTTCTTTCCCTCGGCGGGATTGAGGCCGAGCTTGAAGACCAGTTCGCGCACCTGGAAATCGGCCAGGCCGTAAGCGGGATCGACGAAGACCTTGAAAATCTTTTCCGGCGTGTCGTGCGCGACTTTTTCGATTTCGACGCCGCCCTCGGTCGAGGCGATGATGACGGGGCGCGAGCTGGCGCGATCGAGCAGGATGGCGAGGTAGTATTCCTTTTTGATGTCACTCGCACTGGTGAAATAGATCGTCTGCACCTTCCGACCGGCGGGGCCGGTTTGGATGGTGACGAGCGTGTTGCCGAGCATTTTGGTGGCGATGTCGCGGGCCTCGGCCTTGGTTTTACAGAATTTCACGCCGCCCTTGAAGCCGTCCGTGAATGTGCCCTTGCCGCGGCCGCCGGCGTGAATCTGCGATTTCACCATCGTCGGGCCTTCGGGCAACTGCGCGAGCGCGGTGACGAATTCCTCCGGGGTTCTGGCTGGCACGCCCTTGGGCCCGGGCACGCCAAATTTTTCAAACAGCGCTTTAGCCTGATACTCGTGGATATTCATGGATGCGAAGGGAAAGTTTGTCAGAAACGGATGCGGGTAGGCACGCAAAAAAGGAAAATCGGACGTAAATGCCAAGATATGCGCAGTGGTTCGTTTGAGAAAGTAGATTGAGGTGGGAGGGGCTTTTTGCCGCGACTCCGATGTGTTGTGGGCGGGGTGCCTCACCCCGCGATCAACCTCATTGCGGGGTGAGGGCACCCCGCCCACATTTGTAAACTGCCCCATAATTGTTGCATCGGTCGGCTTGCCATCGGTCGGGACGCTGGCACGATGCGCCCACGATGGACTCGCACGAGGTGATCAAGGACGTGTTGAAGAAAACCAGCGCCAAACAGATCGCGGCGGAGCTGGGGCTGTCGCTCTCGCTCGTTTATAAATGGGCCGAACCGCCCGAGGAGGGTAGTGGCGCGAACAATCCGCTCGATCGCATCGACCAATTGCTGCGCGCGACCGGCGATGCGCGCATCGCGCAGTGGGTGTGCGAGCGCGCCGGGGGATTTTATATCAAAAATCCGCCGGCCGGCCCGCATGTCTTACAGCTGGTGCCGGCCATGAACCAGATCGTGCAGGAATTTGCCGACATGCTGCACGTCATTGCAGCCGCGGCGTCGGACAGCACGATCACGCCCGCCGAGTCAAAGTCTATCCGCGCGCGCTGGGAGGAACTGAAGAGCGTGACCGAGGGGTTTGTGCGCGAGGCGGAGGCGGGGGATTTCAGCGCGCACCACCAGCACCAGGCGAAGAAAAATTAGGGCGCGGGCAGGCCGATCCATCGTTCTCTTACTCGTTATCGTTCTCATTCTCGACCCAAGGCATTTGTGAGATAAGGATAACGAGTAAGAGAACGAGAACGATTGGCCCGGCATACCCTGCCCACAAAACTTTCTTACGACCCTGCAGGTTTCAGCAGGTGCTTGGTCAGAAACGCGGTCTGCAGCGCGGAGAGTTCGCGCAGGCCCTTTTGCGCGAGGATGAGCAGGCTTTGCAGTTGCTCGTTCGAGAAGGTGGCTTCCTCGCCGCTGCCCTGCACCTCGACGAACTGGCCGCGGCCGGTCATGACGACGTTGAAATCGACGCTGGCATCCCGGTCCTCGACGTAGGCGAGGTCGAGCAGCTCGCGGCCGTCGAAAACGCCGACGCTGACGGCGGCGACCGAGTCGGCGAGCGGGTTCTCGGCAATTTTTTTATTATCGATCAGTTTTTGCACGGCGAGCCGGGCGGCGAGGTAGGCCCCGGTGATGGC
>Ga0210395_10001569_pt1 | contig 17689 bp, 18 predicted proteins | sample IncBWH4OmetaG_FD_150861 | JGI IMG/M metagenome (GOLD analysis project Ga0210395, IMG submission 150861) | Forest soil microbial communities from Barre Woods Harvard Forest LTER site, Petersham, Massachusetts, United States - Inc-BW-H-4-O ...
GTGCACAGCGCGATCGAGTTTCGGCGCTACATGAACCGCTTCCTATACCTGTTCGGGCACCTATCGGACATGACCGGCGTGATGCGCACGCCGATCAATCAACACCAAGCGTTCATCGAACCGCTGGTCGCGTGGCTGCGCCCGCGCGGCGTGAACGTCCTCACCGGCGCCTTCGTGCAGGACATCGGTTTCGCGGCGTCGCCGGGCCGCATTACCGTCGACCGGCTCGACCATATGCGGGGCGGTAGCGTGACTTCGGTCGCGGTCGCGCCGGAGGATCTCGTGCTGGTGACCACCGGATCGCAAGCGGCCGACCTTTCGGCGGGATCGATGAGCGAGGCGCCGCGCCCGCGGCCGAGCGGACAGTCCTGGGCGCTGTGGACGCGCCTCGCCGCGGGGCGCCCGGACTTCGGCAAACCCGACGCGTTCTTCGGGGAGGCGCGGATCCCCTTGTCGCGCTGGGTGACGTTCACCGTCACCGACACCGGGACCGAATTCATCGAGCAGATGTCGGCGCTGACCGGCAGCGAGCCGGGACACGGAGGGCTCGTGACTCTCAAGGACTCGGGGTGGGTGTTGTCGTTGTCGCTCTTCCACCAGCCGGAAATCATCGGCCAGCCGCCCGGCACGAGCGTCTGGTGGGGCTACGGCCTATATCCCGATCGCACCGGCGATTTCATACGCAAACGCATGGATCAATGCACCGGCGCGGAAATCCTGGAGGAGACGCTGCGGCAGCTGCGCTTCGACCGGCACTTGGACGCGATCATGGCGTCATCGATTTGCGTGCCTTGCGACTTGCCCTACGTCAACAATATCTGGCTCCCCCGCAGCCGCGGCGACAGGCCTTCCCCGGTTCCAGAAGGCTCGACCAATCTCGGACTCATCGGCCAGTACGTCGAGGTTCCGAGAGAAATAGCCTTCACCATCGAATGCTCCGTCCGCTCGGCGTGGGAAGTGATCTATGTCCTGCTCAAGCGCGGCCCCGCGCCGCCGCCGGTTTATCAGGGTCAGTACGATCCGAAGGCGCTGTTTAATGCGCTGAAAGTGTTTGTCTAGCAGCGATCATCGCGTAAGACATTGAAAGACAAACAATTTCTCATGATCTTGAATTTCTAACTAACGTTCGTTAGAAATTCCGCATGAGTCCAGCGCGTGTAACCGACGTGCGTCCCGATGTCACTGCGAAGTGGGAGAACCGCTATCGCGAAGTGCTCGACGCCGCAGCTGTCGCCTTCGCCGAGAACGGCTATCTCGGCGCCAGCACGAGAGACATCGCCGAGCGCCTCGGTATCCGCGCCGCAAGCCTCTATTACTACCTGCCATCGAAAGAGGCGGCCCTGCTCGCGATCTGCAAGTTGGGCGTTCTGGATTTCATCGACAGCCTGAGAAACATCATAGCGCGCCGTGATCCTGCGCCGGAGAAATTGCGAGCGGCAATCACCAACCACCTTCTGCCGCTGCGTAGCCATCCTGCCGCCGACTACATTCGCGTTTTCGTCCTGCATCGGCACGAGTTGCCGAATGGACCACGCCAGGAAGTTGGCCGGCTGGCACGCTCCTATCAGGGACTGATCCAGCAGATCTTTGTCGACGGCATTGCGAGCGGTGAATTTGCCGAAGACCTTAATCCCGAGCTTGCGACGCTTGGCCTCCTTGGCCTTTGCAATTCCGTCATCGCCGCCCGGTCCTTGCCGCCGACTGCGACCATCGACGATTTCATCGCCGAATATTCGCGGATTTTCATTCATGGCGCGATCGCAAAACCGCGCGAGACAAGAACAGGGACGCGAATCAAATGAGCATCGACGTCGAGAAAATGCGGTCGACTCCGCCCGGCTATTTCACCGTGCGTTGGGGTTTGCCGGAATATACCGACTGGATCGACGAAAGCATGTCGTGGAAGGAGACGTGTTACATCGGCGACTGGTCGTTTCTGTGGGAGCGCCGGTTCAGAGGGCCGGATGTGCTCCAGCTGTTCTCCGACATTTCCGTCAACAGTTTCGCCAAGTTTGCCGTCGGTCAATCGAAGCACGTCATCCACACCAACAAGGACGGCAAGGTCATTCACGAAGGCATCCTGAGCCGTCTAGATACCGAGGAATTTTTGCTGTTCGGCCGCGGATGCTTTTGGGCTGACCACAACCTTCGTCACGGCAAGTACAGCGCTACTTCAGAGCCCGACGACTTGTTCAACCTTCAGGTCTCCGGACCGAACGCGATCTACCTCCTTGAAAAAGCCTCCGGCCGAAGCCTGCGCGACGTCAAGTTCATGCATTCCGGAAAGATCAGGATCGCGGGCGTTGAAATGCTTGCCCTGCGGCAAGGGATGGCCGGCGAGATCGGCTTCGAGTTGCAGGGGCCGATCGAGTTCAGGGAACAGGTCACCAGTGCGGTGATGGAGGCCGGCAAAGAATTCGGCATCCGCAAACTCGGCGGCCGCGCCGTGTTTATCAATCATCTCGAAGCGTGCTTTCCGACCATCATCACCGATTATTGCCCCGCCATGTTCGACGACGACATGGCGGAATACCGCGCCGAATTTCAGGCGGCAATGCCCGGCTTTGCAACAACCTTCAACATCGCCGGGAGCTTTGAGGGAAACCGGATCAGCGACTGGTACCGCAGTCCGGTCGAGCTTGGCTGGGCCAAGAACATCAAGTTCGACCACGACTTCATTGGCCGTAAAGCGCTTGAACCCGAAGTCGCCGATCCGAAGCGGCTCATGCGCACGCTGGTGTGGAATGCCGATGACGTTGTCGATGTCTACGCTTCGATGTTCCGCGATGAGCGGCCTTGCGACTATATGGAAATGCCGCGCGACCAGCGCGGGTTCATGTATGCCGACACCGTGATCAAGAACGGCAAGGCGGTCGGCGTCTCGACCTCACGCGGCTACAGCTATTACTTCCGCGAAATGCTGTCGCTCTGCACGCTTGACGTCGCGTGTTGCGAGCCTGGAACCGAGGTCGTTGTTGTTTGGGGAAATCCGGGCAGCCCGCAAAAGGAAATCCGCGCCAAAGTTGCGCCGGCCCCGTACAAGACCGACAACCGCAAACTCGACATTCACAACCTGCCACCGCCGAAGCGCGACATGCAGTTTTCACTTTCGCGATAGGCAAACGAGCATCAGCCAAGAACAACGGGGGGAACACATGATGAAATGTGCATTGCTTGTTGTTGGCGCAATCGCTGTCGCAGCGGGTCCGGCATTCGCGCAGAACAAGTCCGTGAAGATCGGGTTTGTCAGCACATTCAGCGGACCGACAGCCGCCATGGGCAATGACATGCGCAACTCGTTCGAGCTCGCACTGGACCATCTTGGCCGCAACATGGGCGGCGTCCCGGTCGAAGTGATCTATGAGGACGATCAGCAAAGGCCTGACGTCGGCAAGCAGAAAACCGACAAGCTGATCGAATCGGACAAGGTCGATTTCATCGTCGGCTACATTTGGTCGAACGTTTTGCTGGCCTCGATCAAGTCGGCAATCGATTCCAAGACATTCCTGATCACGTCAAATGCCGGTCCGCATCAGATCGCCGGCGAGCAATGCTCGCCCTATCTGTTCTCGACCTCGTGGCAGAACGATCAGACGCCGGCTGCCGTGGGCCTTTATATGAATCAAAAGGGGGTCAAGACGGCGTTCCTGCTGGGCCCGAATTACGCCGCCGGCAAGGACATGCTGGCGGGCGTTGCCGCGGCGTTCAAAGGCGCGGTTGTCGGGCAGGAGCTGACCAAATGGCCTGATCAACTCGACTTCTCCGTGGAGCTTGCGAAGGCGAGAGACGCCAAACCCGATGCGATATTTGCATTCTACCCGGGCGCATCCGGCGCCCAATTTCTCATTCAATATTTGCAGTCCGGCCTCAAAGGCCAAATTCCGCTATACACCGCATTTACCATCGACGAGATAACCCTGCCGCGTCAGAAGGACGCCGCGGTCGGCGTCCCTGGTGCTCAGGAATGGGTCAACGATCTAGCCAACGAGCAGAACAAGCGGTTCGTCTCTGATTACCGAAAGAAGCATCCCGGCCTGTCGCCGACCTTCTACGGGGCTCAGACCTATGACGCCGCGATGCTGATCAACTCGGCTGTCGTCGCGACCAAAGGCGACCTTGCCGATAAGGAAGCAGTGCGCAACGCTATCGAAAAGGCCGACTTCAACTCGGTGCGCGGCAAGTTTCGGTTCGGCAATAATCATATCCCGATTCAGAACTTCTACTTGCAGGAAGCGGTGAAGGATGGGGATGCGTACGTGCTCAAAACGGTCGCCACGATTGTTGAAGACAGCCAAGACCGATTCCACGATCAGTGCCCGATGAAGTAGAGAATTACGTTGCGGTGGAGATTTACGGTGCCTCATCGCGGCGCTCCTCGTGCAACGCACGCAAGCCCTCGCGGTAGGTGGGGTAGAGCAAATTGACGCCGAGCCGGCGCCTGAGCCTGTCATTCTTCACGCGCCGGCAGTCCTGCCAAAAACTCAAAGCCAGCGGCGACATCGACGGCGCGGCTTCTTCGAACGTCACTTCCGGCGGCGGCTCGCGTCCCAAAAGCTGCGCGGCAAAGGCGAGCGGCTCGCCGGGCGGCGTCGGCTCGTCATCGGCGACGTTGAAAATGCCGGACGCTCTTTGCGTGAACGCAGCATCGATGGCTTGCGCAATGTCGCCGACATGGATGCGGTTGAAGACTTGTCCGGGCTTGACGATCCGCCTCGCGTCGCCGCGCGCGATCTGGATCAGCGCGTTCCGTCCCGGCCCGTAGATGCCGGCGAGCCGGAGGATGGCGACCGCGACGCCGCGGTCCGCGCCGAACTTTTGCCAGGCTCGCTCGGCCAACAAACGCTCGCGGCTGCGGACCGTATCCGGCCGCGGCGGCGTTTCTTCGTCCACCCAGGCGCCGCCATGGTCGCCGTAAACGCCGACCGTCGAGAGATAAACAATCGACCGCAGGTGCGTCACGCGCGCCAGCGCTTCGCCAAAGGCGGCCAGCACCGGATCGCCTTTCTCGGTCTGCGGAATCGAGACCAGCGCTAGCTCCGCCTCGCCGATGGCGCTTTTCACGTCGGGCGTCGGCGAAGTGCCGTCGAAAGCGAACACCTTCAGGCGGCCGGCAAAGCGCGCGCTGAGCAAAGCGGCGCGTTCGGCGCCGCGCACCGTGCCGACGATCCGCGCATGACGATCGCCGAACCTGGCGATGAAATGCTCGGCCGAATAGCCGAGGCCGAAACAGATGAGCGTGGACATTCCGGTTCATTCCTCATCGGCGGCGGCCCACTCGGCGGCAACATCCGGATCGGTCTCGATGGCCAGACAGTCCGTGCGATGGCGTTCAAGCCGCGCGCGGTCGAGCCGGCCGAGCGCCCACACGGCGGCGCCGCGAACGAGCGGCGAAGGGTCGCCGAGCAAGCGCTCGGCCTCGCTCGCCAGCGCGCGGTCGCTGGAATTGCCGATCGCGATCAGCACATTGCGCACGAAGCGCGCGCGGCCGATGCGCTTGACCGCGCTTTTCGCGAACAACGCGCGAAAGCCGGCATCGTCCAGCCGGGCGAGCTCAGCGAGGCGCGGCGCGCGTAGCTCCGCGCGAGCCGCCAGCCTCGCTTCATGGCCGGCTTGCGCGAATTTGTTCCACGGGCAGACGGCAAGACAATCGTCGCAGCCATAAATGCGGTTGCCGAGCAAAGGACGCAGCGCGCGCGGTATCGGACCCTTGTGCTCAATCGTGAGGTAGGAGATGCAGCGCCGAGCATCGAGTTGGTATGGCGCGGGAAAAGCCGCGGTCGGACAGATGTCGAGGCAAGCCCGGCAGGTGCCGCAATGGTCTTGTTCCGGCGTGTCGGGTGGCAGATCGAGCGTGGTGAAGATCGCGCCGAGGAACAGCCAGGAGCCGTGCTGGCGCGAAACTAGGTTGGTGTGTTTGCCCTGCCAGCCCAGCCCGGCCGCTTCCGCCAGCGGCTTCTCCATCACCGGCGCCGTGTCGACAAAGACTTTGACGTCGCCGCCGGCTTGCTCGATCAGCCAGCGTCCCAACGCCTTGAGTCGCGGCTTGATGATCTCATGATAGTCGTCGCCTTGCGCATAAACCGAGATCGCGCCGCACAAGCGCTCGCGCAGGATCGTGAGCGGATCGCCGGACGGGCCGTAATTGACACCGAGCAGGACGATCGCCTGGGCATCTGGCCACAGCGCGCGCGGATCGCCGCGGCGGTCGGCGTTCCTCGCCATCCAGTCCATGTCGCCATGGATGCCGGCAGCCAGGAACTGCCGCAGCCGTTGCGCCGCGCGCGGGATGGCATCGGGCCGCGTGACGCCGAAGGCGTCGAAGCCGAGCGCGCGAGCCTTTTCGGCGAGCGCGCTCTTGGCCGCGGCCGGCGTCAGAAGTCGAGGTTGGCGTAGCTCGGCGACGGCGCCAGTCCCGGCAGCGCCTCGCCCAACAGTATCCGGAACGCGGGTCGCGACTTGATCCTCGCGTACCAGGCTTTCGCGGTCTCGTCTTCGTCCCACGGCACGTCGCCCAGATAATCGACCGCGGACAGATGCGCCGCGGCGCTGAGGTCCGCATAGCTCAGCCGCTCGCCGGCGAGCCAATCGCGCCGGCGAATGAGCCAGCCGATATAGCCTAGATGGTAACGCATATTGTTGCGCGCCGCCCGCATGGTCTCGGTATCGGGCGGGCCGCCGCCGCGATCGGCCGGCATGAAGCGTTTGTAGACGCGTTCCGTCACCAAGGGACCGCTGGCTTCGGCAAAAAGCTTGTCGTTGAACCAGCTCATCAGCCGGCGGACTTCGACGCGCTCGCCCGGTTCGCCGGGCAGCAGGCGGACGTTCGGCACCGCGGTTGCGTGCGTCTCGTCGAGATATTCGGCGATAATGGCGGCGCCGGGAATCGGCGGCACGCCCTCTTCCACCAGCACCGGCGTAGTTCCCGCCGGATTGAGCATCAGGAACTCCTCCCTCCGCTCCCAGACCCGCTCCTCGACCAGCCGCACCGTCAGCCCGAGTTCCTCGAGGACCAGGCGCACGAAACGGGAGTGCGGACAGAACGGATGATGAAACAGCGTGAGCATGCCAGCGGGCGTGTTGGAAATTTCAGACTGCCGCGGTTGCGGACGAACAGGCGAAGCAGCGGCGAATCGATCCCTTATAGGCGAAGCGATCCCGCTGGCAACACGCGCCGGGAGCCCCTGTTGAGGGCGCGGCCTTTGCCGTTGCCATAATTCGCCCGCTGGGTCACAAGTTTGCCGAACCATCCTGCCAGCCCATCACGGATTGGCGCCTGCCGCGCCTTCCTCCGCCGCGGAGCTATCCATGACGTTCGATTTTATTAAGGCGATCATCCTCGGCGTGGTCGAAGGGTTAACCGAATTCATTCCGGTTTCGTCGACCGGGCATCTTTTGCTGATGCAGCGGTTTTTCGGCTTCAGCGACGATGATTTCGGCAAAAGCTTCGCAGTGCTGATCCAGTTCGGCGCGATCCTGGCGCTGCTGTCGATCTACGCGACGCGGCTGTGGCAATTGTTCCTCGGCCTGTTCAACGATCCGCAGTCGCGGCGTTTCGTGCTCGGCGTGCTGATCGCCTTCCTGCCGGCGGCCGTAATCGGCGCCTTGGCCTACAAGATCATCAAGGACGTATTGTTCAATCCGTGGATCGTGTGCTTCAGCCTGATCGCCGGCGGCGCGGTGCTGCTCTGGGTCGACCGGCTCGATCTCAAGCCGCGCTATCACGATGCGACGCGATTCACGCTGCCGATGTATTTCATCATCGGCCTGGCGCAGTGCGTGTCGATGATTCCGGGTGTATCGCGCTCGGGTTCGACGATTGTCGCCGCGATGCTGCTCGGCGCCGACCGTCGCGCTGCCGCCGAATTCTCGTTCTGGCTCGCCATGCCAACCATGGCCGGCGCCTTCGCCTACGATCTCTACAAGGATCACGGCCAGTTCACCAACTCCAATCTCGCGATCATCGCCGTGGGTTTCATCGTCTCCTTCATCGCCGCCTGGTTCGTGGTGAAGACCTTTCTCGGTTATGTGTCGCGCAACGGCTTCACGCTGTTCGTGTGGTGGCGCGTGATCGTCGGCGTCCTCGGCCTCATCGCGCTGGCGGCGGGGCGCTGACCACGCGGTCGGTCCAGGCGGCAAGCGCGTCGAGAACTTCGCCGAGCACTTGCGCATCGCTGCGGCCGCTCCGCGCCGGCACGTGAAAGGAATGATCGGCGTCGGCGAATAGCTGCAAAGTGGCGCGGGCGCCGAGCGCCTCGCAGACCGGCTCGAGCTGATCAAGCTGTGCCAGCGTGTCACGGGTTCCTTGCAGGAACAGCATCGGGATATGCACGTCGAACAAATGCGTCGCTCGATCCTGCGAAGGCTTGCCGGCCGGATGCAGCGGAAAGCCGAGGAACGCCAATCCGCGAACGCCTGGAAGCGGCGTTTTCGCCTGCGCCTGTGACGTCATCCGGCCGCCAAAGGATTTGCCGCCGGCGATGAGCGCGACGCCCGGCAAGGCTTGCGACGCCGCGGCGACTGCGGCGCGCACCGCCGCGTGCGCAATGTGTGGCGGATCGGGCCGCTTGGCGCTGCGTTCCATATAGGGAAATTGATAGCGCAAGGTGGCGATGCCGCGCTGCGATAGTTCCGTCGCGACGGCGCCGAGGAACCGATGCTTCATGCCGGCGCCGGCGCCATGGGCCAGCACATAGCAGGCGCGCGGCCGCGGCGGCGTCTGCAGCAACCCGGAAACTTCAATATCGTCGTCGCCGGTAATGGTGATAGATTCGGCAGGGACAGCAGGCATCGGGCGCTCTTTAGCTCACCCATTATAGCAAGGACCAAAATACCAAGGACCGAACATGTGCCGTAACATCCGCACGCTTTTCAATTTCGAGCCGCCGGCGACCGAGGACGAAATCCACGCCTCGGCGCTGCAATTCGTGCGCAAGCTCTCCGGCTTCGCCAAACCGTCGCGCGCCAACGAGGCGGCGTTCAACCTGGCGGTCGACGAAGTGTCGGCGGCGGCGCGCCGGCTGATAAGCGCGCTGGAAACCACCAGCCCGGCGAAAAACCGCGAGGAAGAGGCGATCAAAGCCCGCGAGCGATCGCGTCTGCGGTTTGCCGGCGCATGACCCGGAAAAAGACTCTCCCGGACGTGACCCGGGTGGCCACTGGTTTGCCGATAAGGTCATGCGCCACTAAAATTCATTATTTCCGGCTTGGCTTCTTGCCCGTGCCCGGCTGCAATTGATGCACCGTGGCGGAGACGCCGGCGCTGCGCCGTAGCGCGTCTTTCAGATCGACCGGACGGCCGTGCTTTTTGAGGAGGTCGCGGAACGCCTCGTCGGCCAGTTCTTGAAAATCCTTCATCTGGTCGTGGCCGAGCAGGTCGAGCTGCCGCCAGGTCTGTTCGTCGATTTGCACGCGCTTGCCCGGCATGGGTCACCTGGTCCAGTTTTTTGCGCAGCAGCAATGCCGTTCAACTTCCATCTTTTCGGCGTCCAAGTCCATCGACGACATAATGGCGCTTGATCTAAGCTTGCGATGTCCGCGTGAGCACATTGATCGCGCGCGTGCATTTTTAGCAAACGAAAGGATCGATCCAATGGCGAAGAAGTCCGAGAGCGTTTATCGAATTATCGATGTGGTCGGCGTCAGCGAGAAATCATGGGAGGATGCCGGCCGGATCGCCGTCGAGACGGCTGCCGGTTCGCTCCGCGACCTGCGCGTCGCCGAAGTCACCAAGATGGACATGAAGGTGGACAACGGCAAGGTCACGGCGTTTCGCACCCGCGTGGCGCTGTCGTTCAAATACGAGGCGTGACTTCGTCATTGCCGCGAAGGCGGGAATCCATAGCCGCGATCGGTGCAGAATTATCTCTCGCTGTGGTTATGGGTCCGCGCGTTCGGCCTTCGCACTCCGCGCTTCGGCGGACTCAAACCCGCCGAAGCTCGCTGCGAGCGTAGCCGGGTCGCGGGGAAGACCGGCGGCGCTACGCCATGCGGCCGTGGAACTGGCCGGCTTTGCGGAAGCGCCACAGATAATCCGGCACCACGGCGCCGATCGATTCGGGAATGATGCCGAGTCCCTCGAGTGTGCGGCCCTGTTCGCGCGCGGCGGCGGACACGATGTTGTCGGATTTGAGCATCTCGACCTGATCGGGCGTGAGCGGCGGGTTTGGCAAGTATTGCAGGAACGTCGCCTGCAGCTTCATCACCGCAAACGGCACCGGCATCAGCAGACGGTGGCGCTCGATAGTGGCGAGCATGAACGTCATCAATTCCTTGAAGGTGCGTACCTCCGGCCCGCCGAGTTCGTAGGTCGTGCCCGGCTTGGCTTTGCCGTCGACCGCTTTGCCGATCGCCTCCGCCACGTCGCCGACGAAAACCGGCTGCGAGCGCGTGTCGCCGCTGCCGGGGAGCGGCAGCATGGGCGAAAAGCGCGCCAGCGCGGCAAAGCGATTGAAGAACTCGTCCTCGGGGCCGAAGTTGAAGGACGGGCGCATGATCACCGCCTGCGGATGCGCGGCCAAGACCAGCCGCTCGCCGGCCGCCTTCGAACGCGCATAATGCGACGGCGAATGCTCGTCGGCGCCGATCGCCGAGACGTGGACGAGGCTCGCGCCCGCGGCTTTGGCGGTGCGCGCCACGGCTTGCGCTCCCTCCGCCTGGACCGCGTCGAAGCGCTGCCGACCTTTTTCGTACAGAATGCCGACCAGGTTGACGACCGCGTCGGCGTCATGCACCGCCGCCTCGATCGATTGCGGGAAGCGCACATTGGCCTGCACCGCATGGATCTGGCCGACGCGGCCGAGCGGCTGCAGATAGCCGGTCAGTTCCGGCCGGCGGACCGCGACGCGGACGCGGAAGTCACGGTTGACCAGCGCCCGCACCACATGGCGGCCGAGGAAGCCCGAGCCGCCGAACACGGTGACCAGCGTGTCTGAATTGCTTTTCAAAGCCATCGCTTGGCGGAAATACAGGATCGATTTCGCACTGTATAGAGGGGTAACGCGTTCGATTGACAACGAGAAGACGGCTCCGTACCTATCGCGGCACAGCCCAGGTGGCGGAATTGGTAGACGCACTAGTTTCAGGTACTAGCGCCGCGAGGCGTGGAGGTTCGAGTCCTCTCCTGGGCACCAGACCGGCGTTGTAAGATGCCCACGCGCCTGCCGGGAGCGACGTATGCCGACACTGGATCGCGTTGAAATCAATCCGAGAGTAATGCTGGGCAAGCCCGTTATTCGCGGCACTCGCGTTACGGTTGAACTCATTCTGCGCAAGCTGGGCGAAGGCACGACCCACGCCGAAATGCTGGAAGCCTACCCAAATCTTACCGAAAACGACCTTCAGGCCGCGATCACCTTTGCGGCTGACATATTGGCGCATGAAGAGACCATGCTGCTCGATTCGCACGTATGAATGCGCTTTTTGGCCGATGAAAGCTGCGATTTTCGGGTCGTGCGGGGGTTGCGAGCGGCCGGGCACGACGTGACAGCAGTAATCGAGATTTCGCCCGGCGCGAGCGATGAAGCGGTCATCGAGCTGGCTGTCCGCGAGCGCAGAATTTTCATAACTGAGGACCCGGATTTCGGACAACTTGTTTACGCGAGCGGGCAACCGACCGCGGGCGTAATCTTGTTACGATTTCCAAGGGATGTTCGCACCACGTTGCCGGCATTTGTCGCCGACGTTGTCGCCAAGTATGGCGACAAGCTCAGTGAACGCTTTGCCGTGCTCCAGCCCGGGCGAATTCGATTGAGTAAGTAAGGACCCGTGGTGCAGTCACCAAGGATCGCCCCATGATCCGACTGTCGATCAGGCGCAAAATCATCGGCGTCGCGCTTATCCTCATCGTCCTGATGACCGTCGCGGCATTGCTGTCGATGACCCTGATCGTGCAGGTCGCCGGCCGCCTGGACGATCTGACGCAAAGCTACGTTCCGGCCTACGCCGCCCTGGCGCAGGCCAACATCCACTCGCTGGAGCGGGCGGTGGCGTTGCGCCGCATGGTCATCGAGAAACTGCAATCGTCGCCGGACCAGGCGCGGTTCGCCGCCGCACGAAAGAGCTTCGAAGCCAGCGGCCAGACGGTCGACAGCGAAACCAAGACGGCACGCGCCTTGATCGACGCACTGATCGCCAAGGGCAGCACCTTTGGCGACGCATCGGCTTTGGTCCGCATCGATACCCGCCTCGCTGATCTGGCCGACGTCACCCGCCGCGACCTCAACGAGGAGATCGCGCGTGTGCTGCCGCTGCTCGACGGCGGCGACCGCAAAGCCATCGCCGCCGGCCTCGATCGGATCGACGAGCTGCGCGACCAGCTCGACCAACAGCTCGACGCGGTACGCAATGACATGATCGACCTGCTGCAGGCCGATTCGGCAGCGACGGTGCGCAAGCAGCAGACAGTGCTGGTGATCGCCGTCATCCTCACGGTGCTGGCCGCCGCTTTGGGCTTCGTATTCTCGTTCATCGTCAGCGGCGGCTTGACACGCCCGGTGCGCCGTTTGTTGGAAGGCGCGCGCGCGGTCGAAGCCGGGCGGCTCGATGAAACGCTGGCCGTCACCTCGCAAGACGAGATCGGCCATCTGACCGTGGCGTTCAACAGGATGGTCGAGCAGCTGCGCGCCAAGGAGCGCATGCGCGAAACCTTCGGCCGCTACGTCGATCCGCGCATTGTTGAACGCCTGATCAGCGGGGCGGCGCTGGCGACCGAGGGACAGCGGCGGGTGATGACGGTGCTGTTCTGCGACGTCAAAGGCTTCGTCGGCGTCAGCGAGGAGATGACGCCGCAAGGCCTGGTCAAGGTGATGAACCGTTACTTCTCGACGATGTCGGCGCCGATCCACGCCAACGGCGGCATTATCGACAAATATATCGGCGACGCCATCATGGCCTATTGGGGCCCGCCGTTCACCGCCGACGGCGAGCAGGCGAAATTCGCCGGCCTCGCGGCCGTCGACATGCTCGATCGCGTCGAGCCGTTTCGCGCCGAGCTGCCGGATTTGCTCGGCCTGAAAAACGTGCCGATCTCGTTCGACATCCGCATCGGCATCGCCACCGGCGAGGCGCTGGTCGGCAGCGTCGGCTCCGAAGTAATGATGAGCTACACGGTGATGGGCGAGACCGTAAATCTCGCCTCGCGGCTTGAGGGCGCCAACAAGCTTTACGGCACCCGTATCCTGGCCTTGGAGCCGACGGTTGCCGCCGCCGGTGCGGCGATCGAGACCCGCGAGATCGATCGCGTGGCGCTGGCCGGGCAAAGCCGTTCGCAGCCGATCTATGAAATCATGAGCCACAGCGGCCGCTTGACGCGCGAGCAGGCCGAACTGCGCGCGCGCTATGCGCAAGGCCTTGCGGCCTACCGCGGCCGGCGCTGGGAGGAGGCGCGCAAAGCTTTCGCCGCGGCGCTCGAAAATGATCGGTCCGACGGACCGTCTTTGACCATGCTCAAGCGCATCGATCTGTTCGTCGCGGCGCCGCCGGGCGCCGACTGGGATGGCGCCTGGCATCTCGAGCAAAAATGAGAGACGGCGACGGGGCGGCCATAGCCGGTCGTCGCGGTTGCAGCATAGCAAAGCTGCCGATCTGGCCTACATCTTACGCGACGGAGGTGCGGCGATGGCGAAACCAACTGGAAAAACCGCGCTGATCACCGGTTCGACCGATGGCGTCGGCCGCGTGGTGGCGACAAGGCTGGGGCAGGACGGCTGGCGCGTCTTGGTGCATGGCCGCGACCGCGAACGCGGTGAGCGCGTTGTCAGCGAGATCAAGAATGCCGGCGGGGCGGCGGAATTTCTGGCCGCCGACCTTGCTTCCCTCGCCGACGTGCGGCGTCTGGCCGAGGCGGTGCACAAGACCACCGAACGGCTCGAGCTTCTCATCAACAACGCCGGCGTTGGCAGCGGCGGCCAGCAAGGCGTGCGGCAGACCAGCGCCGACGGTTATGAGTTGCGCTTTGCGGTGAATTATCTGGCCGGCTTCATGCTCGCGCAGCTGCTGTTGCCGCTGATCGAAAAGAGCGCGCCGGCGCGCATCGTCAACGTCTCCTCGCTGGGCCAGCAGGCGATCGACTTCGACGACGTCATGCTCACCCGCGGCTATAGCGGTTCGCGCGCCTATTGCCAGAGCAAGCTGGCGCAGATCCTGTTCACCATCGATCTTGCCGCCGAGCTCAGGGGCGCCGGCGTGACGGTCACCGCGCTGCATCCGGCGACCTACATGAACACCACCATGGTCCGCCTGTCCGGCGTCACGCCGATCTCCAGCGTCGAGGAAGGCGCCGACGCCATCCTCAAGCTTGCGGTCTCGCCGCAAGTCGAAGAGCAGAGCGGGCGTTACGTCAACGGCCAGCGCGAGGCGCGTGCCGACGCCCAGGCGTACGATGCCGGCGCCCGGCGGCAACTCAAGGCGCTCAGTTTCGAGCTGACCGGTTTGGCCCCGAAACGATCCGCCGCCGCCGCGGGCCGGTAAATGTCGCGCCAGCCGGCATTGCGGCGAACTGCATTCCCGTCAGGTGTGCGGTGCTGAGCGATTTTCGGCGGGACAGTTATTTTGACGGGCCATGTGGCTTGCGATACTGCATTGCCGCATGACCATACGCCTGCACCGCGGCGACTTGCCGGACCTGTCACGTTACACCGGACCCGTCGCAATCGACACCGAAACCATGGGACTTTCGCTTAGCCGCGACCGGCTGTGCCTGGTTCAGTTGTCGCCGGGCGACGGATCGGCCGACGTGGTGCAGATTCCGGCGTACGCGAACGATGCGCCGAACCTCAAGCGGCTGCTCGGCGATCCGAAGGTGCTCAAGATCTTTCACTTTGCGCGCTTCGACCTCGGCACGCTGTGCAACGCTTTCGGCGTGATGGCGGAGCCGGTCTTTTGCACCAAGATCGCTTCGCGGCTCGCCCGCACTTACACCGACAAGCATGGTCTGAAAGACCTGGTGCGCGAGGTACTGGGCCACGAGCTGTCGAAGCAGCAGCAATTGTCCGACTGGGGCGCGCCGGATTTGACCGACGCGCAGATTTCCTACGCGGCTTCTGACGTGCTCTATCTGCATGCGCTCAAGGAAAAACTCGACGTGATGCTGGCGCGCGAAGGGCGCGAAAAGCTGGCCGCAGCCTGTTTCCGCTTTCTGCCGGAGCGGGTGCGTCTCGATATGGCGGGTTTCGCCGATCAGGATATCTTCGCCCATTCGTGATCGGCCGGAGCCCGCCGCGCGGGGCACGCCTGCGACAGTCCGGCGTGGGCTTGCCATACTTTCGACCTGCGCCAAAACTGCGAATTCTGCTAGTATTCGTTACGAATAGTGCGTCCCGTGAGCGCGCCGGCGGCGATTGACCGCTGCAATCCTGCCCGGTCGAGGCCATATTCGCAGGCGACAATTCATCAGCGGAACCGCTAAAACGGTCCGCGATGGCGAATCGGGGCGCCAGTCGTTAGGGGAAAGCCGCTGACAACCGCCTACCCTGTCGAGAGCGCAAGACGCGGATTTTCGGCTGCGTTGCGGGGCGGCGCCGAGCAGCGCTATCGCGCGGCGCTGCGGCACAGCCGCCACGTGCGGTGGCTTCGGATCGGCGTGCCGATCGTTCTGGCGATGGCGCTGGTCGCAATTGTCGGCGCCAACTACATGCCGACCGGCGTCGCGCTACGATTGCCGGGAGAGCTCGGCAACCTGGTGATCAAGGGCACCAAGGTCACGATGCAGCAGCCGCGGCTCAGCGGTTACACCGCGGATTCGCGCCCGTATGAATTCACGGCAAATTCGGCCGAGCAGGACATCACCAAACCTGATTTTATGGACCTGCACCAGATCGCCGCCCGGATCGAGATGGAAGACAAGAGCATGGTCAATCTCACGTCCAACGCCGGCACCTACGACATGAAGACCGAAATGCTGACGCTGGTCGATAACGTCCACGTCGTGTCCTCGAACGGCTACGAGGCGCGCTTGAGCGAGGCCACCGTCGACGTCCACAAGGGCAACGTTCAGTCGGAAAAGCCGGTCTGGGTGAAGCTCACCAACGGCGTGATCAACGGCAAGAAGCTCGACGTGCGCGACGGCGGCGCCGTCATCCGTTTCTACGGCGGCGTGACGATGGTGGTTCTGCCGGAGCAGGACAGCTCGCGGGCAAGCAACCGATGACACAACGGCTTTGGCTTTATGCAATGACGTTGGCGTTGGCAGTGGCGGGCTCGGCTGCGGCGCAGAGCCCGCGCACCGGCGCCGCGGCACCGACGCCACCGGCGGCCTCGCCGCCGAACATCCTGCAAAACGAGAATAAAGACGAGCCGATCCAGATCGATGCCGCCACGCTTGAAGTTCATGACAAGAACAAGATAGCGACCTTCTCCGGTGACGTGGTGGTGGTGCAAGGCGACACCACGATCAAGTGCCAGACGCTCAAGGTCTTCTATGGCCCCGAACACGGCGCGGCCGGCAATCAAACCGGCGCCGGCGCCAAGCAGGCGGCGAACACGCCGCAAGCAACACAGCAGGGCGCACAGCCGCAGCAGCAACAATCGGGTACCGTGCCGATGCGCCAGCAGGACATCCGCCGGATCGAAGCGAGCGGCGGCGTCACTGTCGTCTCCAAGGATCAGAACGCCACCGGCGACTTCGGCGTCTACGACTTGAAGAAAAAGACCATCACGCTGACCCACAATGTAGTCGTCAGCCAGGGCAAGAACGTGCTGCACGGCGAGCGGGTCGTGGTCGACACCACGACCGGTAACGCTCATTTCGATAGCCCGCAGGCGCCGGCTGGCGCCCCGACGCCGAATAGCCGGGTCCGTGCGCTGATCCTTCCCAACAAAGCCGAAAATGGCGGCGGGGGGCCGTCTAGCATCCTTCCCATCGGCCCTCCCAAGCCGAATTAGAGCGCGATCCGGAACAGGCTCACCCACGGAGGTGACCCGGAGGCGAAAGCGGGGTTGCCGAAAAGATCATGCCCGACCAGAAACTTAGAGCACCAATCGATGCGGCCAAAACGATTGCGCGCTGGCGTTTGCAATAAAGCATCGCGGCGCAAAATCGGATAAAATCCTCCCGAGACGGCGGGGACCTCTCGCGATTCGAAGCGGACTTTTTCGAGGCTGGCTGGCGTGGTCGACATATTCTCATATTTTCGCCGACGCCGCGGCTTGGCGCCGCGCCAGCCGGTCGCCGCCAGCGACGATGCCATCGACCTTGCCAGCATCGGCGGCACCATCAATGGCACCTATGTCGATATCGCGAGCGTGCCCGCCGAGCCTAAAGCGCGCAGCCGTCGTCCGCCGCCGCCACCGCCGCAGCGTCGACAGCGGCCGCCGGAACGCCAACCGCAGCAGCGCACGCCGCCGCCAGAAAGCGCTCCGCCGCCATCACCCCCGCCGCGCGCGCGCCGCCAGGATGGCAACGGCGCCGCACCGCCGGATCGAAGGGGCGTGCTGTCGGTTCACGGCGTGGAGAAGAGCTTCGTCGGTCGCAAGGTCGTGCGCGGTGTGAGCCTTTATGTCCGCAAGGGTGAGGCCGTGGGGCTTCTTGGTCCGAACGGCGCCGGCAAGACCACCGTCTTCTATATGATTACCGGCCTGATCAAGGCCGACAAAGGCCGCATCGAGCTTGACGGCCACAACGTCACGCCGCTGCCGATGTATCAGCGCGCCCGTCTCGGCATCGGCTACCTGCCGCAGGAGGCCTCGATTTTCC
>Ga0210395_10001571_pt1 | contig 17678 bp, 15 predicted proteins | sample IncBWH4OmetaG_FD_150861 | JGI IMG/M metagenome (GOLD analysis project Ga0210395, IMG submission 150861) | Forest soil microbial communities from Barre Woods Harvard Forest LTER site, Petersham, Massachusetts, United States - Inc-BW-H-4-O ...
CGACAGGATCGGGCGTGGCAATGGGGAAATGATCTTCCTCATATTTCCCAACCAGCAGGGACCAGAGATCGAGTTCGGCCTCGTCGGGAGACGACTGGGCCATCAGTTGCTCAACGTAAGCGAGCGCCTCCTTGTAGTCGCGTTCGGTTTTGAGGGCTCTGGCTTGCATGTGGTGAGAAGGGTTAAACGGTCGTGGCGTCGATCTTGTCGTAGCTGGCGTGCGTGCCGACGAAGCGGATAAAAACGATACCGGTGTTGTAATGGAGGTGGACGACGAGGCGGTAGGTGTTGCCTTTGATGTTAAAAACGACGCGGTTGCCGGGCAGGGTGTCGGCGGATCTGTAACGGGCTTTGATTTCGGTAAATGAATTCCAGTGAGCGACCCGGGTTTCGTGAAACCATGACTTGAGCGGCTGTTCCGCATCGGCGTGCTTTTCCCAGAAGTCCTTGAGCGTCTTGCGGGAGATGACACGCATGCGTTGAACCCAAGTGTTCCCAAAAAGGGAACCTTGTCAAGCGCGGGCGCGTTCCGGATAACGCGCCCTACCCGTTCAACCCAGCAATTTTTCGTAGTTGGCCGGCGAGAGCAATTCGTTCGCATCGGCCGGGTTGGCCAGCTTGAGTTTCAAAATCCAGCCGGTGTCGTAGGGCGATTGGTTGAGGGTCTCGGGCGCGCTGTTCAGCGCGTCGTTCACCGCCACGACGGTGCCGGCCACCGGCGCGTAGAGATCGCTTGCCGCCTTCACGCTCTCAACCACGCCGAAGGTTTCGCCCGCCTTGAGGGTCGTTCCGACCTTGGGCAATTGCACGTAGGTAATGTCACCGAGCGAATTCTGCGCGTAATCGGAAATACCAACGGTCGCGGTGCCGTCGCCCGCAGGCTTCAGCCATTCGTGGGACTTTGCGTAACGCAGATCGGATGGGATGTTGCTCATAGAATAGATTTAACTCACCACAAAGACACAAAGTTTAGAGAAATGAACTTATGAATTATCCAAGGCTATTTATCCGTCTTTTCAGGCCTTCGCGTGCTTTGTGGCTTTGTGGTTAAAAAAGATGGAATTCAACTGCCTTTCTTCAATTCGACGAAGGGAGGCTTGGCCAGACGCAAATCGATTTTTGTGCCGCGGATGTCCACCGCGAGCGGTGACGCAGCCGCGGATGTCTCGACCAGCGCGGAGCCGATGGCCTCGTTGAGCACGGGCGAAAGCGTGCCCGACAGGACTTTACCCACGGTCGCACCGTTGGGCCCGAGCACGGGCGTGTCCGCGCGCACGATGCGGCGGTCGCCGGTCTTGAAAAACACGACTTTGCGCGGCGCGGCGGCTTGTTTTTCGGCGACGAGCGCGGCGCGGCCGATGAAATCGGCGCCCTTGTCGAGCTTGACCGTCCAGCCGAGGCCGGCGGTGAGCGGAGAGATGTCCTGGGTGATTTCGTGCCCGTAGAGCGGATAGCCCGCCTCGAGGCGCAGGCTGTCGCGCGCGCCCAGGCCGACCATTTCGAGGCCATGCGGTGCGCCGGCGGCGAGCAGCGCGGTGGCGAGTTTCTCCGCCTCGCCCGCCGCGTGATAAAGCTCGAAGCCATCCTCGCCCGTGTAGCCGGTGCGGCTGATGATACACGGCACGCCCGCGACCGCGCCTTCGGTGAAATGGTAGTATTTAATTGCCTCGAGCTTCACCGCGGTGAGCGATGGCAGGATGGCCGCGGCGCGCGGGCCTTGCAGCGCAAGCAGCGCGTAGTCGACGGAGCGGTCGGTGATGGTCACGGCAAACTTCGCGGCCTGCTCGCGGATCCACGCGAGGTCCTTCTCGATGTTGCCGGCGTTGATGCAGAGGAAAAAATCCTCCGGGCCGCGCATATAAACGAGCAGGTCGTCCACCACGCCGCCGTCGGCGTAGCAGATCGGCGAGTAGAGCACGCGGCCGGGAAAAAGCTTAGCGACGTCATTCGTGACGAGGTGATTCAAGAAATTCGCCGCGGCCGGCCCGCGCACATCGACTTCGCCCATGTGGCTCACGTCGAACAGGCCGGCGGCGCGCCGCACCGCGAGATGCTCGGCAAGGATGCCCTTGTATTGCACCGGCATTTCCCAGCCGGCGAAATCCACGATGCGTCCGCCGTGCGCCACGTGGAAGGCGTGCAATGGTGTGCGCTTCAATTCACTCATGCCGCAGATTGCGGGGGCAACCCGATTTCAGGCAAGGTTTTTGGGTACGCATCGCACCCAAAAACTTTGTTGTTCGCAAATCGCCGCACACCCTTACACTGGGCGGATGTTCTGGATCATCGTCACCGCGCTCGTCACCCTCGTCATCTCGGCTGCCTGTTCACTGTTCGAGGCGATGATCCTGAGCACGACCGTGGCCGACGTCGAGTCGCTCAAGAACACTGCGCCAATCCGAGGCCAGCAGCTCGAAAAGCTGCGCGCCGAACTCGATGAAACGCTCGCGGCTCTGCTCGCACTCAACACCATCGCCACCACGCTCGGCTCGGTCATGGTCGGCGCACTCGCGGCAAAGCAGTTCGACAACCTGTCGCTCGGCCTCATCATCGGCGCGCTCACCCTCGTGATGCTGGTGTTTTCCGAGGTGATCCCAAAAAACATCGGCGTGGCCTACCGGCGGACGCTGCAGCCGGTCGTGGTCATCCCGCTCGCAGCGCTGCGGCGCACGCTCAGCCCGGTCACGTTCCTCAGCAACCTGCTCGTGCGCGTCATCATCCGCGAGGCGCCGACGGCCCACAAATCCGACGAGGAGATCATCCTGCTGGCCGAGCGCGGCGCGCAGCAGGGCACGCTGACCAAGAGCGAATCGAACATCATCGCCAACGCGCTCTCGCTCGACGATGTGCGGGTGAGCGAAATCATGACGCCGCGCACGGTCGTCACCGCGATGCGCCGCAATGCCACCGTGGGCGAGGTGTTCCAGGAATATCCCAACCTGCCCTTTGGCCGCATGCCCGTTTACGGCAAGAACCTCGACGACATCGTCGGCCTCGTGCGCCGGCGCGATTTGCTCAAGGCCAAGGCCAATGACCAGGACTTCGAACTGGTCGAGAAAATCATGCAGGAAGTGCATTTCATTCCCGAAACCGTGACCGTGGCCAACGCACTGCAGGTTTTCCTGAAAACCCACCAACAAATGCTCGTCGTCGTCGATGAGTTTGGCTCGACCTCGGGCGTCGTCACGATGGAGGACGTGATCGAGCACCTGCTCGGCCGCGAGATTTTCGAGAAGGACGACATGGCGGTGGACATGCGCGAACTCGCCCGCTCACGGCTGCAAAAACAAGCGCGCCCGCGCCGCCCGGGCGAAAGTTCGGCCACGCCCTTCCCGCCGCAGGCCAAGCCATGAAGAACGGAACTAATCGTTCTCGTTCTCATTCTCCCAGATGCTTCAATTCGAGTACGATAACGATTAAGAGAACGAGTATGATGCCGATCTCAGAATGACAATTCGTCAGCCTCCTGACACTTGTAACCTGACACCTGTCACTTGATACCTGACACTTCTTCCTCTCGCCTGATGCCTGCCGCCTCCCACCTCTTTCTCGCCTACTGGGTCGATAATTTCAGTCCGTTCGTCGTCCGCTTCACGGACAATTTTGGCATCCGCTATTATGGGCTGGCCTACCTGCTCGGCTTCATCGTCGGCGGCGGGTTGCTCTATCGCTATGCGCACACCGGGCGTTCGCTCGTGCCGGCGGCAAAAGTCGCCGACCTCGTGACCGCCCTTGTGATCGGCGTGCTCATCGGCGGACGGCTGGGCTCCTATCTCCTCTACGGCGGCTGGCAGCGATTTTCCACCGACCCGCTGGAGATTTTTCGCGTATGGGAAGGCGGCATGGCCAGCCACGGCGGCATGATCGGCGTGGCCCTCGCGCTGGCGTGGTTCGCCCGCGCAAACAAGATTCCATACCTGCACCTGGGCGACCTTATCGTCTCGGTTGCGCCGGCCGGGCTTTTTTTCGGCCGCATCGCGAACTTCATCAACGGCGAACTGTGGGGAAAAATGACCCGCGTGCCCTGGGCGGTGATTTTTCCGCTGAGCGAGCAACCGGGCACGCCGATCAAACTGATGTTCCCGCGTCATCCATCGCAACTTTACGAGGCGGCGCTCGAAGGCGCGTTGCTGTTCGCGTATTTGCAATGGCGTTTCTGGAAAAGCGACGTCGTGCGCACGCGGCCCGGCCGGCTGAGCGGCGAGTTTTTCGTCGGCTACGCGTTGGTGCGCATCTTCTGCGAAATTTTCCGCGAGCCCGACGTCGGCGTCTCGCTCATCCTCGGACTGAGCCGCGGGACGTTTTATTCGCTGTTCCTGATCGTCATCGGTGCGGTGCTCATCCTGCGGCGCGACCAGCCGATCGAAGACAAAGAAAAACTTACGGCACCTCGCGTTACAGAATGACGCCTTGGGGTGGAGCGGCTCGACCTCAAGACGCTCTGAGCGCGTTGAGGTCAACGCGCTCCACCTTTCACCTCAATAAAAGTTGCGGACGAAGCCGTTTGGCTTCTTACCAGATGCATGGCGACAACCCCCTCGTCCGGTTCCTCTTCTCGGCCAATGAGCCCAAGAATGAGATTCTACTTCAGTCGGATTTTTCCATGGGGCTTTATTTTAATGGGTGCCATAGTGTTTATCTTTGGCGTCCGAAATTTTACTCGTGCACGTGAAAGTGCCTCTTGGCCAACCGTCGAAGGGCGCGTTGCTCATTCGGAGATGACATTAGGCAGCGGCGACGAATCCTCGGTCTACCACGCCAGCGTATTATACAATTATAAACTTTCCGGAGTGTCTTACTCATCGGATCGCATCGGGTTTGGAGATTTTGATTCAAGCGATTCCTCCCATGCCCAGGCAATTGTGAATCGTTACCCAGTGGGGACCTCTGTCCAGGTGCACTACAATCCGCAAACACCCAATCTTTCCGTTCTGGAAACGGGCGTAAATGGCGCGACGTATTTCTTGGCCCCTGGCGGCGCCCTATTTTTAATTTCGGGATGTCTTATGCTTTGGGGTTTGCCCAAACTTTTGCGCCTGTTATCAGCGGCAACGCCAAGCGACGATAGCTCGAACTGAAGCGCGAAATACTCCCGCATTTTAGACCTTCCGCGTTTTCGCGATCGGCTTTTTTATTTATTCACCGCGGAGTTCGCGAAAGCCGCAGAGAGTTTGGGCAGAATAAGGATGTTCTTGGCGTCGCGGGCGGACTGGCCATGCTGCGATGGTCATTTCCATGTCGTCCGATCTGCCTTCATCCCAAGTCCACCCGGCGCTCTCCGAGCCCGAACAGCGCGAGATCACCCGCCTCTGCGTCGAGACCGGATTACTGCTGTTGCAATACGGCGCGGAAAGTGCGCTGGTTGAATCCGTCACGCACCGGCTGGGATTGGCGTTGGGGATTGAACGCGTCGAGGTCGCAATCATGGCAAATGCCATCACCCTCACCTCGCTCAGCGCGGATCACTGCATCACGACGGTGCGGCGCAACGAGGACCGCGGCATCAACATGCACGTCGTCACGGAGACGCAGCGGGCCGTGCTGGCCGTCGAGGCTGGTGAATTGGACCGCGCAGGCTTTCGCCAGCGGTTGGAATCGATCAAGCCTTTGCGTTATCCGCGATGGCTGGTGGCCTTGATGATCGGGCTTTCGTGCGCGTGTTTCGCGCGCCTGGCGGGAGCGGACTTGCCGGGCTGCGCACTCACCTTCGCTGCCAGCACGCTGGCCATGCTGGTCCGGCAGTGGTTCGCGGCCTTGCATTTTAATCCGCTGGTGACGTTTTTTGCCGCCGCCTTCGTCGCCACCTCGGTGGCCGGGCAAGGCCTGATCTACCAAATCGGCGAGTTTCCGAAACTCGCCATGGCCTCGTGCGTCCTCCTGCTCGTGCCGGGCTTTCCCATGATCAACTCGATTGCCGACATGGTGAAAGGCTACATCAACACCGGGCTCGCGCGCGGCATGATGGCCGTGCTCCTCGGCGGGGCGACCTCGGCCGGCATCATGCTGGCCATGGCCGTCTGGCATTTTCCCGGAACCGACCTGGCGGTAAATTCCACCATCACCGGCCATACGCTGATTCAACTTTTGCAAACCATGGCGCTTGCGGCCGTGCCGGCCGTCGGTTTCGCCCTGGTCTTCAACGTGCCAACCCACGCGCTCGGCTATTGCGCGGCTGGCGGTGCGATCGGGCGCGGACTGCGCTACCTGCTTGCACCCACGGTTATGCCAATCGAACTCGCGACCTTTGTCGCCGCGGCCATCGTAAGCCTGCTGGGCGTGTACATCGCCCGACGCATGCGCGCCCACCCGAAGGTCTTCACCGTCGCGGCGATGATCCCGATGATTCCCGGCGTGCCGTTTTTCACCGCGCTAACCGCCGTGCTGGAAATCCAGCGCAATGGGTTCACCCAAGACCTGCTCTCGACCGCCGTGACGTCCGGCCTGCGTGCCGCCTTTATCGTCGCCGCGCTCGCCATCGGCCTCGCCGTTCCCGGATTGCTCTTCTACCGCCGCAAGCCGGTGGTGTGAGAAGCAAAGGAGATTTTTCTTTTCACCGAGAAGATCGCAGAGGCCGCTGAGAGGCTACAGCATTTTAACCACTCTAGGCAGGGTAGCGGACTCCCGATCAATCGAGGCCCAGTTGTTTTTTGGCCTGTTTCCAAGGGATAAGCGGCTTGTCGCCATTCTCCTTGATGGCTTTTTCCAAATCGCGCAGGTCTTCCAAATCCTCCACCCGATGTTCCAATTTGGCGATGGTCGCCTTAAGCTGTTCGAGTTTCTCCAATACGGCAGGTTCAGTCATACGCTTCCTTTCGACTTCTAACACTATAAACTTGAATTCGGTTTGCCGCCAACACGAATTCTTTTCAAAAATGTTTCGTTGGTGGGGCGCGTTGATCTCAACGCGCTCAAAGCGTCTTGTGGTCAAGCCGCTCCACCTCGGAACGTCGCCCTGCGATGCGAGATCACCCTTCCGCGTTTTCGCGATCAGTTTTTCTTTTTTAATCCGGAGGCCGCGGCGGGCACGGAAGACTCGCCCTGCTCACACCACCGTGCCGCTGGGAATGACCGCGCCTTTGGGCACGACGAGAACGCCGTCGCGAATGACGATGCCATGGGCATAGTTGCCATCGGGTTTACCTTCCGGGGAAAGTTTCACGTCGTCGCCAATGCGGGCGTTCTTGTCGATGATGGCCTTCTGGATGCGGGCGTTCTTGCTGATGCCGACGTGCGGACGGCCGGCCTCGACATCGGCCGTGAGTTCTTCCGGGGTTTGATACGCATCGGCGCCCATCATGACGACGTCCTCCATGTTTGAATTTTCGCCGAGAAACGAGCGAATGCCAATGACGCAGCGCTTGAGCGCATTGGCGGTGAGGATGGACCCATCGCCGACGATGACGTGGTCGAGGGCGCAGCGGTTGATTTTGGCCGGCGGCAGGAACTGCAGCGACGTATAAACGGGCTTAGTGGCGTGGAAGAAGTTGAACGGCGGGAGCGGCTGCGCGAGGGCGAGGTTGGCCTCGTAAAATGCGCGCACGGTGCCGATATCCTCCCAGTAGCCTTCGAAAATATAGGAGAAAAGGCGCGCGCGGCCGAGCAGGCCGGGGATGACTTCGCGGCCAAAATCCTTCATGGTATTGTCCAGCGAGGCGGCCAGCGTATCCCGGTTGAAAACATAGATGCCCATCGAGGCCATGCAGTGTTTCTCGCCGGTGGGCGTCGTAGTGAGGTGGCGTTCAACTTTCTCGCTGAGTGCAAGGCCGGCGATGACCGCGGGATCCTTGGGCTTCTCGACAAACTGCGAGATGGAAAGATCGTCGGCCACGCGCATGACACCGAGGCCCTCGACCTGGGAAAGCGGGATGGGTTTGGCCGCCACGGTGACATCCGCGCCGGTGGCCACGTGCTGCTCAATGATCCGGCGAAAATCCATCCGGTAGAGTTGGTCGCCGGAGAGGATCAGGACGAGATCGTGCGGAAAGGTCCGGAAATGGATGAGATTGCGCCGCACGGCGTCGGCAGTTCCTTGGTACCAATTCTCGCTTTTGTGCGTCTGCTCAGCCGCGAGGATGTCCACAAACCCCCCGCCGAAAGGATCGAAGCGAAAGGCGTTCTGCACATGGCGGTGCAGCGAAGCGGTGTTGAACTGCGTGAGCAGGAAGATGCGGTTGATGTCGCTGTTCAGGCAGTTGCTGATGGGGATGTCCACCAGTCGGTATTTGCCGGCCAGCGGCACGGCGGGTTTGCAACGCTCCTGCGTGAGCGGATGGAGGCGGGTGCCACGGCCGCCACCCATGATGACGGCAAGGACTGATTTTGTGTGATTCATCGCAAAAGTGGAAAGTTAGCTTGCAAGCTTGCACGACGTTTGTCCACACGAGTAGTTTCGCCAGACAAAAGAATAAAATTATGTGCGGCATCGTCGGATACGTCGGAAAACAACACGCGGCTGGCATTCTGCTCGAGGGTTTGAAGCGCCTCGAATACCGGGGCTATGACTCCGCGGGCCTCGCCGTGCAGCAAGCCGGCGGGTTCTCCGTCGTCAAAAAGATCGGCCGCGTGGACAACCTCGTGAAAGAGGCCACGCAGCACCGGCTGACCGGTAGCACGGGCATCAGCCACACCCGCTGGGCCACGCACGGCGGCGTGACGGAAGCCAACGCCCATCCACACGTGAGCAGCGATGGCAAGCTGGCCCTCATTCACAACGGCGTCATCGAAAACTACGTCGCCATCAAAAAATTTCTCGTCACCAAGGGCTACACATTCAAGTCGGAAACGGACACCGAGGTGCTCTGCAACCTCATGGCCTACCATTTTGCGAAGGAGCCGACCGGAACCAACGGCCACAGCCGATTCCTCGAAAGCGTCCGCAAGACCCTGCGCCACACCGAGGGCACCTACGGGATCGCCGTCCTCTGCACCGACGCACCGGATGAAATCGTCGGCGCACGCAAGGGCTCGCCGCTGATCCTCGGCGTGGGCGACGGCGAACACATCATCGCGAGCGATGCCTCCGCGCTCATCAGCCGCACGCAAAACGTCGTCTACCTCAAGGACGGCGAGCTAGTGCACCTCACCCCGCGCAATTTTTCCATCACCACGCTCGACCAGGACGACGTCTCGCCGGTCGTGGACAAAATCACCTGGGCCATCGAGGACGCCGACCTTGGCCACTACGCGCACTTCATGGAAAAGGAAATTTTCGAGCAGCCGCAGGCACTCGAGAATGCCATGCGCGGCCGCTTCAGCGAGGACGGCAGCACCGCCAACTTCGGCGGACTCAACGTCACCCCGGGAGAATTCAGCCAGATCGACCGTTTCGTTTTCTGCGGGTGCGGTTCCGCGTGGCACGCCAGCCTCGTGGCCGAACACCTGATCGAACGTTTCGCCCGCGTCTCGGTCGAGGTCGATTACGCCTCGGAGTTCCGCTACCGGAACATGCCGCTTTTCCGCAACACGTTGTTTTTTGTCATGAGCCAATCCGGCGAGACGATCGACACGCTCGCAGCCATGCGCGAGGCCAAGCGCAAGGGTTACCGCGTGCTCGCCATCAACAACGTCGTCGGTTCCACCATCGCGCGCGAGTCCGACGGCGGCATCTACCAGCACGCCGGCCCGGAAATCGGCGTGGCCTCGACCAAGGCCTTCACCTCCCAGTTGCTGCTCGGGGCGATGATTGCGCTGTATGTCGCCCGCATGCGCGACATGAGTTTCACCGACGGCGTGCAGTTCGTCCACGCGCTCAAGCAGGCGCCGGCACTCGCCAAAAAAGCCCTGGAACAGGCGCCGCACATCAAGGCCATCGCCAAACGCTACGCGCACTACAACGACGTTCTTTTCCTCGGCCGCCTTTCGCTCTTCCCCATCGCGCTCGAGGGCGCGCTCAAGCTGAAGGAAATTTCCTACATCCACGCCGAGGGCTATCCCGCCGCCGAGATGAAGCATGGGCCCATCGCGCTCATCAGCGAAAAATTTCCGAGCGTCTTTTTCGCCACCAAGGGCGAGATGTTCAACAAGCTCGTCTCCAGCATGCAGGAGATCAAGGCGCGCAAGGGCAAAATCATCGCCATCGTCACCGAGGGCACCGAGCTGCCCGAGGGCCTCGCCGATGAAGTCATTCCCATCCCCGACTGCCACGAGGCCCTGCTGCCGATCATCGCGACGATCCCCGTGCAACTGCTCAGTTATTACATCGCGGTCGAGCGCGGTTGTGATGTGGACAAACCCCGCAATCTCGCCAAGTCTGTCACGGTCGAATGAAGGGTAGAAACCGCTAATCCACGCTAATTTTCGCTAATGAAAATGCTGTACATAGCGCGATGGTGAAACGCCGCGCGCCCCACGTCGGAATCTGATTCGCACAGTGAAAGCCTCAGGGCTTTCACGAACATCGAATCGGTTTTATGTCTCCCAGGAATTAGCGGCCATTAGCGTAAATTAGCGGTTTATCTTCCCATGCAAATTTTTCCCGATCGTTCCACTTTTCTCCAACTCGCCCAGCAGGGCAACGTCATCCCGGTCTATACCGACCTGATGGCCGATTTCGAAACGCCCGTCTCCGCCTACGCCAAGTTGCGCGGCCACGGCCCGGCCTATCTCCTCGAGTCGGTCGAAGGCGGCGAAAACCTCTCGCGCTACAGCTTCATCGGCTGCCGCCCGCGGAAAATTTTCGCCTGCGGCCCGCAGACGACCGAAATCATCGAGCCCGGCCAGCCCACGCAGGCCGTGCCCACGCCGGCCGACCCGCTCGCGCTGCTCGAGGCCGAACTGCGCCGCTATCGCCCGGTCAAGGTGCCCGGGCTGCCCCGATTCACCGGCGGCGCCGTCGGTTTCATTAGTTACGAATACATCACGCGCATCGAGCCCACCGTGCCCGTCGCGCCCAAGGACGAACTGAAGGTTCCCCTCACCTATTTCATGCTATCGGACGCGCTGCTGATCTTCGACCGCGCGAAACAAACCCTGCGCCTCTGCGTCAACGCCCACGTGCAAGACGGTGAGGCTGCTTCGACCAGCTCCGCCCAGGCGACCGCCGCCTACGCCGCAGCCGAAGCCGAGCTGCGCGAACTTTTCGAAATTCTCCAGCAACCGCGCGCCCTCGCGCCTGCACCGCTCGTTTCGATCGCAAAGATCGAAGTGCCGCCGGGCAACTTTACCCGCCCGGCCTATGAGAAACTCGTCGATGGCGTGAAAGAGTACATCCGCGCCGGCGACATCATCCAGGTCGTGCCCTCGCAACGGTTCACCCGGCCCTTCACCAAGTCGCCCCTCGACCTCTATCGCGCGCTGCGCACGGTCAATCCCTCGCCCTATATGTTCATCCTCGACACGGGCGACTTTGCGCTCGTCGGCGCCTCGCCCGAGGTCCACGTGCGCCTGACCGACGGCCTCGTCGAAATCCGCCCCATCGCCGGCACGCGCAAGCGCGGAGCCACGCACGAGGAAGATGTCGCGCTCGAGAAGGAACTCCTCGCCGACGACAAGGAGCGCGCCGAGCACCTCATGCTCGTGGATCTCGCGCGCAACGACATCGGCCGCGTCTGCGATTACGGCTCGATCCAGGTGCCCGAGTTCATGATCGTCGAGCGCTACTCGCACGTCATGCACATCGTGTCGCAGGTCGAAGGCCACATCGCGCCCGACAAAACCGCCTTCGATCTCATGCGCGCCACCTTTCCCGCCGGCACGGTGAGCGGCGCGCCGAAAATCCGCGCCATGCAGATCATCGCCGAGCAGGAACCGGCGCAGCGCGGCTTCTACGCCGGCGCGCTCGGCTACTTCGGTTACGACGGCAACATGGACACCTGCATCGCGCTCCGCACGGCGTTGCTTAAAGACGGCAAAATCCACATCCAGGCCGGCGGCGGGATCGTGTCCGACTCCGATCCCGTGGCCGAGTACCAGGAAACCATCAACAAAGCCTCCGCGCTCTTCAAAGCCGTGGCCATGGCCGAGCAGTTCTGAAAAGCGCCCTGTCACACGGCGTTTTCAGTAGGTAGGGCGCGACCGCCGGGCGCGCCGAAACGAAAAATGCAACCCGATTTCGTCGCCGTTCGCATTTTTTTGTCGTAAGCACGGCTATTGTAAGTTACTATGAGACTCATGAGCGAAACTATATTTATTGATATATTCAATACCGATATCGGAGATTTCCGCAGCACCTTCGATCACCAAGGTTGCAGGCTAGAATTTAACGGTGGCTTAGAAAGCCGCTCTATTGGCATCTATGCCAACCGGCAAGATGCTGTTGATATTATTGGTAGTCAAAAAACTGGAGTCCAGAATTGGGATATGCTCCCACCACATGTCGCAAGAGAGCAATTGAGGGAAGTGCGAAGATGGAAAACGGAGCCATTCGAGATTTTCTCAGACTCTGAGAAGCCGATACCGAGACGTTTTTCGGCTGACGAACTGTTACCTCGTACCACGCCGCCCCGAAACCAGACCTAACCAAAGTTTCACACCTGCCCAACAACAAGCGAGGCATTGGCTTTTTAGCAAGTAGGGCGCACCCATCCGTGCTTATCCGTGTTATCCGTGGTCGATTGGGCTCGAATGTCAGGCTGACGGCTGACAAAGGATAATCAGCCCTAACCTAAAACAACTCCGCCTGGCCACTGTAACGCGTGCGCGCCTCGGCCAGGCTGCCTTTCATCTCGAGTTCCTCGAGCAGGCGGAAGATTTCCTCGGACTGCGGCGTCGCCTTTTGCGCGGAGAACGTCGGCAGCGCAAGGTTGAGCGTTGTGAGCTTGAGGTTGCGGCGGAGGGTTTCCTCCGCGGCGCGCGCCGGCTCGCGAAAACGCTCTGGCTTGAGGTCACCCGCATGCGCCAACACGCCCTCGAGGCTGCCGAACTCCTGCAGCCACTTCGCCGCAGTCTTCGGGCCGACGCCGCTGAGGCCGGGAATATTGTCCGACGTGTCTCCGATAAGCGCGAGATAATCGGCGATCTGCGCCGGCGGCACGCCAAATTTTTCCATGACGCCGGCCGCATCGCGCCGCCGCCAGCCAAGCTTAGGGTTGGCCGAGGGCGGCGGCAGCATGATGGTTATTTTTTCGCCGACGACCTGGGCAAAATCCTTGTCCGAGCTCACGATCAGGACGTCGTGCCCGGCGCGGGCCAGCGCCACGGCTTCCGACGCGAGCATATCGTCGCTCTCGACGCCATCCTGCTCAACGCCGACGTAGCCCATCGCACGCGTGAGCTGCTTCAAATACGGTAGTTGTTTGACCAGCGCATCCGGCATCTCCTCGCGCTGCGCCTTGTACTCGGGGTGCAGCGCAAGCCGGTCCTGCGCGCCGCCGAGGTCGAAAAACACGAGCGCGCCGTCGGGCCTCTCCTGGTCCTCGAGTTTCCACAGCGACTTCACCCAGCCGTGCAGCGCGTTGGTGGGAAAACCATCCGCGCGCGTCAGCTCGGGGATCGCGAAGTAGCAGCGGTAAGCGAGGTTGAAACCGTCGATGAGAAGCCATTTCGCCATGCGCCAAGCACCATGGGCGGCGGCTCTTTTGTCACGCATAAATTGTAGATCGGGGTTTATGCCCGACATGTCGGGCATAAAGCCCAACCTACCTCCAGATCAATTTAAGGTGGAACCCAGGAAAGGATGAAAAACTCCCGATTTGTCTTTAAAGGTTTCCACTTTCCCAAGTTCCACATTTAAATCTTCTCACTGCCCAGACATGTCTTTTCTCCTTCCGCCGTGACTCCCGCTTTCGCCTATCCTTACAAGATCGCCGTGCTCGTTTTCCTGGAAAACGCCGCGGGCGAGCAGTTGCTGCTTTTGCGCGCGAAGCCGCCCAACCTGGGCGTGTGGAGCCCCATCGGCGGCAAGCTCGAAACCGCGACCGGGGAATCGCCGTTCGAATGCGCCGCGCGCGAAACGCACGAGGAGACCGGGTTCGCCGTCGCCCAAGCCGACCTGCACCTTTTCGCCATGATCGCCGAAAAAGCCTACGAGGGCGAATCGCACTGGCTGTTATTTTTATTTCGTTGCAAAAAACCTATCCCCGCGTTGCCGAACGACATCGCCGAGGGCCGGTTCGGGTTTTTTACACGAGAAGCCATCCATACGCTGCCGATTCCCGAAACCGACCGCACCGCACTTTGGCCCACCTACGACCTCTACCGCGACCGCTTCGTGGCGCTGCGGGCGGACTGCGCGCCGGGCAAGCCGTTGCGCGTAGAGGTCGAACAAGTTACCCCTTAGGAGCTTGTCAGACTTCGTCCTCCAAGCTCCTTTTCATCTCTTCGGAAAATGGCTGCGCCATTTTCTTTAGCAGGCTGGAGGACGAAGTCCGAGAGCCTGCTAGGCGCACATCCTGCTTTCAGATGTAGGAAACTCTTGCATTCCCGGATTTTCACCAAAAACTTATCACTTCACTTAGCCAAATGCCTTTTAATTTCAGCAAGAAATCCGCGACCGACGAGGAGAAATCCACCGAGTCCAAAGACTTTGATGGCACCGTTAGTGCTGCCATCAGCAAATCCGCGCAAGCGGCCATCAATGCCAAGCTCACGGCTGAGCAGAAAATTGAATTTTTCCGCACCATGGTGCGCACCCGCCGCTTTGAGGAACGCTGCCTGCGCAGCTACAAAGACGGGAAGATTAGCGGGTTTCTGCATCTTTATATCGGCCAGGAAGCAGTCGCGGTGGGCTGTTGTTCGGTCATGCAACAGAACGATCAGGTCATCACCGCCTATCGCGACCATGGCCACGCCATCGCCGTCGGCATGCCGCTTAACCCGCTCATGGCCGAACTCTACGGCAAGGTCACCGGCTGCTCGAAGGGCAAGGGCGGCTCGATGCACTTCTTTGATCCGTCGCGCCGCTATTGGGGCGGCCATGGCATCGTCGGCGGCCAGGTTCCGCTCGGCGCCGGCCTCGCCTTCGGGCTGAAATATAAAGGCATCAAAGGCGCCGCCCTCACTTTCCTCGGCGACGGCGCGGTCAACCAGGGCGCCGTGCATGAGGCCTACAATCTCGCCGCGCTGTGGGATCTGCCGGTCGTCTTCGTGATCGAAAACAATGGCTACTCGATGGGCACAAGCCAGGCGCGTTCTTCCGCCGGCGACCTCGCCAAACGCGCCGAGGGCTACAACATGGCCTGGGGTGTCTGCGACGGCCACGACTTCTACGAAGTGCGCGAAGCCATCGACAAATTGCTCACCCTCGCCCGCGAAAAATCAAAACCGAGCATCCTCGAAATAAAAACTTACCGCTACCGCGGCCACTCCGTCGCCGATCCCGATCCGCCCAACAGCACCTACCGCAGCAAGGCCGAGATCGAAGAATATCGCCGCACGAAGGATCCGATCCAGCTCTTCCAAAACACCCTTGTCGCCGAGCATGTTTTGAATGACGCGTTGATCGAGAAAATCGACGCCGAGGCAAAAGAGGAGGCGGAGAACTCCGCTGCTTTCGCCGAAGCCAGCCCCTATCCGACCGTCGAGGATATCACCAAGGATGTGTACTGGGAAGAGGACAATCCCTCGCAGAAAAAATCCCAGGGCCGCATCTTCTTCGACTGAGCCACCAATCGCGTTGCGCGATTGGCGATTTCAAATCTCGATTTTCAGATCTCAAATTTTTCCACTGATGCCCGTCATCTCCTACCGCGAAGCCATCAACCAAGCCCTCGCCGAAGAACTCGAGCGCGATCCCAACGTCGTCCTCATGGGCGAGGAAGTCGCCCAGTTCGACGGAGCCTACAAGGTGACAAAAGGCCTGCTCGACCGCTTCGGCCCAAAGCGGGTCATCGACACGCCCATCAGCGAAGCCGGCTTCATCGGCGCAGGCATCGGCGCCTCCATGCTCGGCGTGCGCCCGGTGATGGAGCTCATGTTCTGGAGCTTTTACTCCGTCGCCTTCGACCAGATTCTGAACAACGCCGCCAACGTCCGCTATATGTCCGGCGGCCTCATCAACGTTCCCATTGTCATTCGCGGCCCCGCCAACGGCGGCACCGGGGTCGGCGCCACCCACAGCCACACGCCCGAAAACATCTGCGCTGCGCACCCCGGCGTGAAGGTCGTCTGCCCCGCCACGCCTTACGACGCCAAGGGCCTGCTCAAGTCCGCCATCCGCGACAACGACCCGGTGTTTTTCATGGAAAACACCATTCTCTATAACGACAAGGGTGAAGTTCCGGCCGAAGAGTATCTCATCCCGCTCGGCTTGGCCGACGTGAAACGCCAGGGCACCGACCTCACCATCGTCGCCCACGGCCGCGCGGTCATCCATTCGCTCAAGGCCGCGCAGCTCCTCGAAGCCGAGCACGACATTTCCGTCGAAGTCGTCGATCTCCGCTCCATCCGCCCGCTCGACGAGGAAACCATCCTCGCCTCCGTGCGGAAAACCCACCGCGTGCTCCTCGTCGAGGAAAACAAGCCTTTTTGCGGTGTCGGCGCCCAGCTCAGCTACATCATTCAGGACAAGGCGTTCGATGAACTCGACGCGCCCATCAAGCGCGTTTCCGCCATCGACGCACCGGCCATTTACAGCAAACCCCTCGAGGACGAGCAGCTCCCGAACCCGCAGCGCATCCGCAACGCCGTGCTCGCCATGCTCTGAAACGTTTGCGACGGGAGGGCGGGAGTTTCACGGAGCTTGATCCCGCAACTGCGAAAGCTGTCCCGAAATTGAAAATGAGCCGCGTGTTTTGAATTTTGAGATAGCTTCCAATGTCATTTTGTTGATTCTGTTCATTCAGTCTGAATTTATCCTTCAATGGCCCAAATCATCGACATGCCCAAACTCAGCGACACCATGACGGACGGTGTCCTGGTCAAATGGCTGAAAAAAGAAGGCGATGCCGTGAAGAGCGGCGACATGCTCGCCGAAATAGAAACGGACAAGGCTACAATGGAGCTTGAGTCGTTTTTCGACGGCACCTTGTTGAAGATTTTTGCGCCCGCCGGCTCGAAAATAGCCATCGGCGCCCCGCTCGCCGCCATCGGCAAGGCCGGCGAAACCATCGAAGCTCCCGCCGGGAAAACTCCGCCACCGGCCGCTGAAAAAAAATCCGCTCCGGCCCCCGCGCCCACGGCAGCCGCTCCGGCCAAAGCCCCTGCGCCATCGGCGGCTCCGGCCGCGTCAGCTCCTCCTCCCGCGACGACCTCCGCCGCCCTCGGCGGACGCATCAAGATTTCCCCGCTGGCAAAGAAATTGGCCGTGGAAAAGGACATCGATCCGGCCTACATCACCGGCAGCGGCCCCGGCGGCCGCATTGTCCGCGCCGACATCCTTGCCGCGGAAAAATCACCGCAGGGTCGGCTGCATACCGGCCCCGTCCAGGACGACGAGGTGGTGCCGGTTTCAAACGTGCGCGGTATCATCGCGAAGCGCCTGCTCGAGTCGAAAACGCAGATCCCCCATTTTTATCTCGAGGTCGACGTGGACGCCGCCCCGCTCCTCGAACTTCGCGCGCGGCTAAACGCGTCGCTGGAAAAAGACGGCGCCAAACTTTCGGTCAACGATTTCATTCTCAAGGCCTGCGCCGAGGCGCTGTGCCGCGTGCCCGCCGTGAATTGCTCGTGGGAAAATTCCGCCCCGCCGGCCATCCGCCACCATAGCGCCGCGCACGTCTCGTTCGCCGTGGCCATCGACGACGGCCTGATCACGCCGGTCATCCGCGACACGAACTCGAAGACCATCCTCGCCATCAGCAACG
>Ga0210395_10001572_pt1 | contig 17670 bp, 15 predicted proteins | sample IncBWH4OmetaG_FD_150861 | JGI IMG/M metagenome (GOLD analysis project Ga0210395, IMG submission 150861) | Forest soil microbial communities from Barre Woods Harvard Forest LTER site, Petersham, Massachusetts, United States - Inc-BW-H-4-O ...
GAACGTTTCGCCGGCCATCTCGTGAAAGTCGAGATGGCCGTCGCCCAGCAAAGTCGAAAACGGTTTCGCGGCACGCTTGCGGGCGTCGAGGGCGGCGCGGTGCGGCTGCATCGCGACGACGCCAAAGCCGACGAAAATGACGATGTTCTGCTTCCGATGGAGGACATTGCGGAGGCGCGGCTGGTGCTGACCGACGAACTGATCGCGGAGTCGATGCGGCGCGGCAAGGCGGCGGAGCGCGAACTGAAGCGCAGCCTTGGCCTTGCGCCACCCGCCACAGCGCATGCGAGCAGCCATAAACCCAAACCGCCCAAGAAACCGGTTCCGAACAACACCAAACAACACCGCCTCGCCGCCGAGACAAGGCGCAGAGGCCAAACCGATCCTGATTAGAGGAGACCAAGCCATGGCAGTCAGCGCCAACAAACTCGAATTGCTGCAGATCGCGGACGCGGTTGCGCGCGAGAAATCGATCGACCGCGGCATCGTGATCTCGGCGATGGAAGATGCCATCGCCAAGGCCGCGCGCGCCCGTTACGGCAGCGAGACCGACGTTCATGCCGAGATCGATGCCAAGAAAGGCGAGCTGCGGCTGTCACGCCACATGCTGGTGGTCGAACAGGTCGAGAATTCGGCAAACCAGATTTCGCTTGAAGATGCCCGGCGCGCCAATCCGGGTGCGCAGATCGGCGACACCATCGCCGACACCCTGCCACCACTGGAATATGGCCGTATCGCCGCCCAATCGGCCAAGCAGGTGATCGTGCAGAAGGTCCGCGAGGCCGAGCGCGACCGGCAATACCAGGAATTCAAGGATCGCATCGGCGATATCGTCAACGGCATCGTCAAGCGCGTCGAATATGGCAGTGTCATCGTCGATCTGGGCCGGGGCGAAGCGATTGTGCGCCGCGACGAGATGCTGCCACGCGAGGTATTCCGCAACGGCGATCGGGTTCGCGCCTACATCTTCGACGTGCGGCGTGAAACCCGCGGGCCGCAGATTTTCCTCTCGCGCACCCATCCGCAATTCATGGCGAAGCTTTTCGCGCAGGAAGTGCCGGAGATCTACGACGGCATCGTCGAGATCAAGGCGGTGGCCCGTGACCCGGGCTCGCGCGCGAAGATCGGCGTGATCTCGCGGGATTCGTCGGTCGATCCGGTCGGCGCCTGCGTCGGCATGCGCGGATCGCGGGTGCAGGCGGTCGTCAACGAGCTGCAGGGTGAGAAGATCGATATCATTCCGTGGTCGCCCGATATCGCGCCATTCGTCGTCCACGCGCTCGCACCTGCGGAGGTCTCCAAGGTCGTGATCGATGAGGACCGTGAGCGGATCGAAGTCGTGGTGCCCGACACCAACAACCAGCTTTCGCTGGCGATTGGCCGGCGTGGGCAGAATGTGCGGCTCGCCTCGCAGCTGACTGGCTGGGACATCGACATCCTGACCGAGCAGGAGGAATCCGAGCGTCGCCAGGCCGATTTCGAAAACTCCACTCGCGTCTTCATGGAAGCGCTCAATGTCGACGAAGTCGTCGGCCAGTTGCTCGCTTCGGAAGGCTTCACGTCCGTTGAGGAACTGGCGCTGGTCGATGTCCGCGAACTGGCCGGCATCGAGGGCTTTGACGACGAAACGGCAAATGAGCTGCAGAATCGCGCCAGGGAATATCTCGAGCGGCTCGAAACCGAGCTTGAAAACAAGCGCAGGGAACTCGGCGTGGACGACGACTTGAAGAAGGTTCCCGGCGTGACTTCGAAGATGCTGGTGAAGTTCGGCGAGAACGACATCAAGACCGTCGAAGACCTCGCCGGCTGCGCCACCGACGATCTGATCGGTTGGACCGAACGCAAGGAAGGCGGCGAGCCGACCAAGCATGCGGGCATTCTTGACGGTAACGAAATCTCGCGGGACGACGCCGAGAACTTGATCATGCAGGCGCGAGTCCTGGCCGGCTGGATCACCCAGGCCGATCTCGACGAGAAAAACGAGGCCGCGGCACCCGAAGGCCAGCCGGCCTGACGATTGGAGCCATGTCGATCGAATGCTCGCCCTTGCTGACCCCGAACTCGACAATGGACCGCGGACCGAAAGGTCCGCGACCATCCGCATGTGCGCGGTCAGCCGCGAGCTTCGCCCGATCGATGAGCTGATCCGGTTTGTGGTCGCTCCGTCAGGCGAGGTGGTGCCGGATCTGAAACGCAGGCTCCCCGGCCGGGGCCTTTGGATTTTGGCCACCCGCGATATGGTTGCGGAAGCCGTCCGCCGTCACCAGTTCTCGAGGGGGTTCAAGCGCAACGTTAGCGTGGCGTCGGCGCTCGCGGCCGGTACCGAAGTCCTGCTGGAACGTTTTGTGGTCGAGGCGCTTGCCATCGCGGCCAAGGCCGGGCTCGTCATCGCTGGCTCCGGCAAGGTGGCAGAGGCCCTGGAGCGACAGGCTGGAGGGCGGATCACGGCCCTGATCCATGCCTCCGACGGCGCTGACCACGGAATCCGCAAATTAAACGCCCTGATCGAGGAAAATCGCCGAATTGGCGATAAATCCGCCGAAATCGAGGTGCTTACGGCGCTGACCTCGGAGCAATTGGATTTGGCACTTGGCCGGTCAAATGTGATACATGCTGCGCTGCTCGCCGGCCCGGCGAGCAAGACGTTCCTGTCACGTAGCCATAAGCTGGTTCGATACCGGATGGCGGACGATGGCGGAACCGCCGGAAAGTCGGCAAAGAATTTACCGATACGAACCGTGCGAACACGCACGATTGAAAGAGATTAGGACTGCTGAATGGTTGATACCAAAACTCCTGGCGACAAGACGCTTAGTGTTCCGACCAAGACCTTGACGCTCAAGCCGCGTGTCGAGACGGGAACCGTGCGCCAGAGCTTCAGCCACGGCCGGACCAAGCAGGTCGTCGTGGAAAAGCGCGGCAAGCGACGCGTTGGCGGCGAGGTCCCGCCTGCCGAAACCCATGCGCCCGAACCTGCCTCGGCAAAAGCGCCAACTCCATCCCCGGCAAGCCGCGCCGCGCCTCCGCCGGCGCCGCCGCGCAGCAACTCCGGCGTGGTATTGCGTACCCTGACCGACGACGAGCGGACCGCGCGTGCCAGCGCCCTTGCCGACGCAAAGATGCGCGATATCGAAGAAAGGCGCCTCGCTGAAGAGGAAGCCAAGCGGCGCAGCAGCAGGGAAGGGATCGAACAAGCCGAGCGCGAGGCGGCGGAGGCGCGTCGCAAGGCCGAGGAGGAGCGTCACCGCCAGGACGAGGAAGCCAAGCGCAAGGCCGAGCTTGAGGCCAAGAAGCGTTTCGGCGAAGCCGAAGCCCGTGCCCCGGCACCTGCCCGCCCGGCGATACCCGTGGCGCGGTCACCCGGAATCGCGGCCGACCTATCCGACGAGGATGAGGGTCCGCGCCAGGTCCGCCGCGGCCCCGGCGGGATCCGTACCGCAGCCGCCCCGAAGGCAACCGCCAAGCCTGGCCCACAGAAGCAGCGCGGGCGTCTGACTTTGGTCACCGCACTCAATGCCGACGACGTGCGTGAGCGCTCGATCGCATCATTCCGCCGTCGCACCCAGCGGCTCAAGGGACACCAATCCAGCGAGCCGAAGGAAAAGCTGGTTCGCGAGGTTGTGATCCCGGAGGCCATCAACATCCAGGAACTCGCCAACCGCATGTCGGAACGCGCCGTCGACGTCATCAGGTTGCTGATGAAGCAGGGCGCCATGCACAAGATCACCGACGTCATCGACGCCGACACCGCGCAGCTGATCGCTGAGGAAATGGGCCATACCGTCAAGCGCGTGGCAGCATCCGACGTCGAGGAAGGGCTGTTCGATACCGTCGACGATTCCACCGACACCGAACCGCGTTCACCCGTGGTGACGGTGATGGGCCATGTCGACCACGGCAAGACCTCGCTGCTCGACGCGCTGCGCCACGCCAATGTGGTTTCCGGTGAGGCCGGCGGCATCACCCAGCACATCGGTGCCTATCAGGTGACCTCGCCTGAGAGCGGCAAGAAGATCACCTTCATCGACACTCCGGGCCATGCCGCATTTTCCGCGATGCGCGCGCGCGGCGCCAGGGTGACGGACATCGTCGTACTGGTGGTGGCGGCCGACGACGGCGTGATGCCGCAGACGGTTGAAGCGATCAATCACGCCAAGGCGGCGAAGGTGCCGATGATCGTGGCCATCAACAAGATCGACAAGCCCGATGCCAGACCCGATCGCGTGCGCACCGAACTGCTGCAGCACGAGGTTCAGGTCGAATCGCTTGGCGGCGACGTCGTCGATGTCGAGGTCTCCGCCAAGAACAAGACCAATCTCGACCGGCTGCTCGAGATGATCGCCTTGCAGGCCGATCTGCTCGACCTGAAGACCAATTCGTCGCGACCCGCCGAAGGCACCGTGATCGAAGCCAAGCTCGATCGCGGCCGCGGGCCGGTCGCAACCGTCCTCGTGCAGCGCGGAACGCTGCGGGTCGGCGACATCGTCGTTGCCGGCGCCGAGATGGGTCGTGTGCGCGCGCTGATTTCGGATCAGGGCGACACCGTCGAGGAGGCCGGCCCGTCCGTGCCGGTAGAGGTATTGGGCTTCAATGGGCCGCCGGAAGCTGGCGACCGACTCGCCGTTGTCGAGAACGAGGCCCGCGCACGCCAGATCACCAGCTATCGAGCGCACCAGAAGCGCGAGAATGCCGCGGCCAGCATTTCCGGAATGCGCGGCTCGCTCGAGCAGATGATGTCGCAGCTCAAGACGTCGGGCCGCAAGGAATTCCCGCTCATCGTAAAGGCCGACGTGCAGGGCTCGCTGGAAGCGATCCTGGGATCGCTGGAAAAACTCGGCACCGACGAGGTGGCGGCCCGCATCCTGCATGCCGGCGTCGGCGGAATCTCGGAATCCGACGTGACGCTGGCGGAAGGCTTCAACGCCGCGATCATCGGTTTTTCCGTCCGCGCCAACAAGGAAGCGGCGGCGGCGTCCAAGCGCAACGGCATCGAAATCCGCTACTACAACATCATCTACGACCTCGTGGACGATGTGAAGAAGGCGATGTCGGGCCTCTTGGCACCGACGCTGCGCGAGACCATGCTCGGCAACGCCCAGATCCTGGAAGTGTTCAACATCTCCAAGGTCGGCAAGGTCGCTGGCTGTCGAGTTACCGATGGCACCGTGGAACGCGGCGCCAACGTCCGTCTGATTCGCGACAACGTGGTCGTGCACGAGGGCAAGCTGTCGACGCTGAAGCGCTTCAAGGACGAAGTGAAGGAAGTGCAGGCCGGCCAGGAATGCGGCATGGCTTTTGAAAACTACGGCGACATGCGGGTCGGCGACATCATCGAGTGCTACCGCGTCGAGACGATTCAGCGCTCCCTGTAGGGCCGGCTCTTGTGGACGGCATGGTCACTTGTCGTCATTGCCGGGCTTGACCCGGCAATCCATCCGCTGCAAGGCGGACTCTTACGAATGAACGATGGATGCCCGGGTCGAGCCCGGGCATGACCGGTGAAGAAAATGCCACGCCCTCACAAACGCAATTCCGCCGCCGACGGCTCGCAACGTCAATTGCGGGTCGGCGAACTGGTGCGCCACGCCATGGCTGACATCCTTGCGCAGGGCAGCGCGCACGATTTCGATCTCGAGGGCCACATCATCACAGTGCCGGAGGTCAGGATGTCGCCCGATCTGAAACTGGCGACGATCTACGTGATGCCGCTCGGCGGCCGTGACATCGACAAGGTGATCGCGGCGCTGGATCGCAACAAGAAGTTCCTGCGTGGAGAAGTTGCGCGGCGCGTTAACCTGAAATTTGCACCTGATATTCGCTTCCGCGTCGACGACCGATTCGATGAAGCGGAACGAATAGAGAAATTACTGCGAACACCTGCGGTGCAGCGAGACCTTGCGGCGCCTTCGCGCGAATCTGAAGAGTGATTGAGGTCATGAACAGCTCAAACAGCCTGGTCGAACCGAAAATCGGCGATCCGACCGAGCCTGAAAAGGATAATTCCGGCGAAGCCCGCGCCGGAAAGCAACCGCGTCACCATAACCAGCCGCGTCGCGACAAGCGTGACGTCCATGGCTGGGTGGTGCTCGACAAGCCGATCGGCATGACCTCTACCCACGCGGTTGCAATCGTGAAGCGTCTGTTTCACGCCAAGCGCGCGGGCCATGCCGGCACGCTGGACCCGCTGGCCTCGGGTGGACTGCCGATTGCGCTCGGTGAAGCCACCAAGACGGTTCCCTTCGTCATGGACGGCCGCAAGCGTTATCGCTTCACGGTTGCCTGGGGCGAGGAGCGTGACACCGACGATACCGAGGGCCGCGTCGTCAGGACCAGCGAGGTCAGGCCCTCTGCAGCGGCGATTTCTGCCCTTTTGCCGCGCTTCACGGGCATCATCGAGCAGATCCCGCCGCAATACTCGGCGGTCAAGGTCCAGGGCGAACGGGCCTATGACCTCGCGCGCGACGGCGAAGCGGTCGAACTGAAGCCCCGTGCGGTTGAGATTCACGAATTAACGCTGTTGGGACAGATAGATAGTAGTCACTCGATGTTCGAGGCCGAGTGTGGCAAGGGAACCTATGTGCGCTCGTTGGCCCGCGACATCGGCCGAATTCTGGGCTGTTTCGGCCATATCTGCGCGTTGCGACGTACCGAGGTCGGTCCGTTCGGCGAAAACGACATGATTCCACTGGAACAGTTGGAGGCTTTATGCGATAGAGCCGCGTCCGGCGAGGGCAGCCTCGCCGACGCGCTTTTGCCCGTTGAGACCGCGCTGGACGACATCCCGGCACTGGCCGTCACACGGGCTGATGCGGCGAGGCTCCACAGGGGCCAAGCCGTTTTGTTGCGCGGACGGGATGCGCCCAATTGTAGCGGCACAGTCTATGTCACGGTGGCAGGCCGGCTTCTGGCGCTTGCCGAAATTGGCAATGGCGAACTCATCCCCAAGCGCGTGTTCAACCTGACCGGACTGACCGCCAGTCCGGCTCGCAACAATGAAAGTGTCTGACGATGTCGATTACCGGCGAACGCAAAGCGGATGTAATCAAGAAAAATGCCAACAAGGCCGGCGACACCGGCTCACCCGAGGTTCAGGTCGCAATCCTGTCGGAACGCATCAACAACCTCACCGACCATTTCAAAAACCACGTCAAGGACAACCATTCACGTCGCGGGTTGTTGAAAATGGTCGCCACGCGGCGCTCGCTGCTCGATTACCTCAAGCGGAAGGACGAGGCGCGCTATCAGGCGCTGATCGAAAAGCACAACATTCGGCGTTGAGTTTCTCAAGTTCTACGCGCGCTGTTGCGCGCGTTCTTGCGCGTGGTTTCGCAAAAGGCGGCTTCAGGCTTTTCGACCGGATCATGCGCAAATCGTGTGCGAGCCATCAACGGCTCGCAACCTGCACGATCTTCGAGGCGTTTTTCGAAGGCTGTCGTGCCGAGGAAAGCTCGTCCAGCAGCACTCCGGCGACTGGACGATGACGGGCAGGGTGCCCGTTGCACGGATCAAAGGCGCCGCCTTCGCTCCGTACCAACCGCAAGGATGATTGCCATCGCGCACATCAAGACCATGGCAGGATCGCGGGGCGCTGTTCACAGAATCGGATCAGCGTCCCGCAATCTTGCGCATGGTTTTTGTGTGCCGAACTTTCATGCCTTGCGCGAAACCATGAAAGAAGACCGCAATGTTCGATATTCATTCAATCGAGATCGACTGGGGTGGACGACCCCTCAAACTTGAAACTGGAAAAATCGCCCGTCAGGCCGACGGCGCTGTGATGGCAACCTATGGCGAGACCGTGGTGCTCGCCACCGTCGTCGCCGCCAAGACCCCCCGCGAAGGGGTCGACTTCCTCCCTCTGACCGTTGACTATCAGGAGAAAACCTACGCCGCGGGTCGCATTCCCGGCGGCTATTTCAAGCGCGAAGGACGGCCCACCGAGAAGGAGACGCTGGTCTCCCGCCTGATCGACCGGCCGGTCCGTCCGCTGTTCGTCGAAGGCTGGCGCAACGAGACCCAGGTGATCGTGACGACGCTGTCGCACGACATGGAAAACGATCCCGATGTGCTCTCGATGGTGGCGGCATCGGCCGCCCTGACCTTGTCGGGTGTGCCTTTCAAGGGGCCGATCGGCGCGGCTCGCGTCGGCTTCGTCAACGACGAATACGTGCTCAATCCGACGCTCGACGAGATGGTCGACACCCAGCTCGACCTCGTCGTTGCCGGCACTGCCGACGCCGTGCTGATGGTGGAGTCGGAAGCCAAGGAACTCAACGAAGACATCATGCTCGGTGCAGTGATGTTCGGACATCGGCATTTCCAGCCCGTGATCAACGCGATCATCGAACTTGCCGAGAAGGCTGCAAAGGAGCCGCGCGAAGTCAGGATCCTCGACGAAAGCGCGCTTGAGAAGGAAATGCTGGCGCTGGTCGAAAACGACCTGCGTTCGGCCTACGCCATTCCCGTGAAGCAGGAGCGGTACACGGCCGTTGCCACCGCCAAGGAAAAGGTGATGGCACACTATTTCCCTGAAGGACAGGAACCGAAACACGACAAGCTTCGCGTCGCCGCCGTGTTCAAGGAGCTGGAAGCAAAGATCGTTCGCTGGAACATCCTCGATACGGGGCGACGAATCGACGGTCGTGATGTCAGGACGGTCCGCAACATCATCGCCGAGGTCGGCGTGTTGCCCCGCGCCCACGGCTCGGCGCTGTTCACCCGCGGCGAGACTCAGGCGCTGGTGGTAACCACGCTCGGCACCGGCGAGGACGAACAATACATCGACGCGCTGTCGGGAACCTACAAGGAGACATTCCTGCTGCACTACAATTTCCCGCCCTTCTCGGTCGGCGAAACCGGCCGCCTCGGCGGTACCAAGCGGCGTGAGATCGGGCACGGCAAGCTCGCCTGGCGCGCGATCCGCCCCGTTCTGCCGCCGCACCACGAATTCCCTTACACCGTGCGGGTGGTTTCGGAGATCACCGAGTCGAATGGATCATCGTCGATGGCAACCGTGTGCGGCTCCTCGCTCGCGCTGATGGACGCCGGCGTTCCCTTGAAGCGGCCAACCGCGGGCATCGCCATGGGCCTCATCCTGGAAGGCCCGCGCTACGCCGTGCTGTCGGACATTCTCGGCGACGAGGATCATCTCGGCGACATGGACTTCAAGGTGGCCGGCACCGACCACGGCATCACTTCGCTACAGATGGACATCAAGATCGCCGGCATTACCGAGGAGATCATGAGGGTGGCGCTGGGTCAGGCCAAGGAAGGCCGCATCCACATCCTGGGCGAAATGGCGAAGGCCCTGACCGCCGCGCGCGCCGAACTCGGCGAATACGCGCCGCGCATCGAAACCTTCAAGATCGCTACCGACAAGATTCGCGAAGTGATCGGCACCGGCGGCAAGGTCATTCGCGAGATCGTCGAGAAGACCGGCGCCAAGGTCAACATCGAGGATGACGGCACCGTCAAGGTCGCCTCGAGCGACGGCGAATCCATCAAGGCCGCCATCAAGTGGATCAAATCGATCGCTTCCGATCCGGAAGTGGGTCAGATCTATGAAGGCACCGTGGTGAAAGTGATGGAGTTCGGCGCTTTCGTGAACTTCTTCGGTGCCAAGGACGGCCTGGTCCATATCAGTCAGCTCGCGGCCAACCGCGTGCAGAAGACCTCCGATGTCGTCAAGGAAGGCGACAAGGTCAAGGTCAAGCTGCTTGGTTTCGACGACCGCGGCAAGACGCGTTTGTCGATGAAGGCAGTCGACCAGGTCACCGGCGAGGACCTCGAGGCCAAGCCGAAGACCGAAGCCGTGCCGCGCGAAGCCGCCGGCGAGTAGGTGGCGCGAGGCGTTGCAAAATGACGAGGGGCGGGGCGGCTTTTCAGCCGCCCCTTTTGTTTGGCGCGCGCAGCGACTCGAATCCGCCACTCGGGTGGACCTGGCTCGGCCATTGCGATCGCTTCCGACTCGTTTAAATATCTCGCGCCGGTTGGAGTACCAGCGATGAAAATTGCGATCCGTCCTGCCCGCGTCGAGGAATATGACGAGATCGCCCGCGTCTGGATGAATAGCTGGGTCTCCACGGGACTTGAAGATGCAAGCAATTTTCTGCTGGCAAAATTGCGCGCGCGCATTCCGCACGAGATCGAAAAGGGCTGGAGCCTTTTTGTCGCCGACGACGGCGGTGCAATCGTGGCCATGCTCGCGCTGCATTTGCCGAAGATGTATCTCGACCAGCTTTTTGTTGTCCCGGAACGTCAGGGTCAGGGGCTCGGCCGCGCGTTGCTCGCATTCACCCGGCAACAGTTGCCCGATGAGATCTGCCTGCGTTGCGTGCGCGAAAATGATAAGGCCTGGCGCTGGTACGAGCGCGAGAATTTTGTGTTTGAGAAGGAACAGGTCGAGCCGATGACTGGATTTGTGATGAAATATTACCTTTGGAAAAGGGAAGCGACACCATGATGAAACTCTATTGGTCGCCACGAACGCGGTCGTTTTCCGCGCTTTGGCTGATGGAAGAGACCGGCCAGGCCTATGAGCGCGTGCTGGTTGAGATCTCCAAGGGCGCGCAGAAGAGGCCGGAATATCTCGCCATCAACCCGATGGGCAAGGTGCCCGCGCTGCAGGACGGCGAGGCAACACTGGCCGAGGCGGCCGCCATCTGCGCCTACGTCGCCGAACGGTATCCGCAAGCCAGGCTCGCGCCGCCGCCGGGCGATGCCTTGCGGGCCAAATATCTCTACTGGCTGTTCTTCGGGCCCGGCTGCGTTGAGCCCGCGATGGTGCAAGTCGCAACCAAGGTCGAAATGAACCCGGTCGCGGCCGGCTGGGGCGATGCGCAACGGGTGTTCGACGTGCTGGACGCGGCGCTGGCGAAGGGACCATGGATTCTTGGCGAAAGCTTTTCGGCCGCCGATATCGTGATCGGTTCGGGACTGAATTTCGCAGTCCGGCTGTTCAAGATGGTGCCCGCGCGCCCTTCGTTCGACCGTTATATCGATGCCTGCGCCGCGCGGCCGGCATTCCAGCGCGCCAGTGCGCTTGCGGCTGGTTAGAGGCTTTTCGGTTCTGACTGAATCAGAACCGAGGCTCTAATCTTTTGTTTTGACGCGTTTTCTTCACGCGAACCGGTATCCACTTCGTTCGAAAACGCGACGGTTCAGTCCGCCTCCTTCAGATTTTCCGGCCGTGGCATCGAAATGACGTTATAGCCGGAATCGACGAAATGCGTTTCGCCGGTGACGCCTCCCGACAGGTCCGACAACAGATACAGCGCGGATCCGCCAAGCTCCTCCAGCGTCACGCCGCGGCCAAGCGGCGAGTGCCTCTGCTGGAAGGCGAACATCGCGCGTGCATCACCAATGCCCGAACCGGCAAGCGTTCGCACAGGCCCTGCGGAAATCGCATTCACGCGAATCCCGTGCGGGCCGAAATCGGCTGCGAGGTATCGCACCGAAGCCTCGAGCGCAGCCTTGGCGACGCCCATCACGTTGTAGTTCGGCATTACCCGCGTCGAGCCACCGAACGTCAGCGTGATCATTGCACCGCCGCTTTCCGGCATCATTTCGGCTGCGCGTCTGGCGAGCTCGGTGAATGAAAAACACGAGATGAGCATGGTGCGCGAAAAGTTTTCGCGCGTGGTGTCGGCGTAACGTCCCTTCAGCTCGCTCTTGTCGGAAAACGCGATGGCATGGACCAGAAAATCAAGCCGTCCCCATTTCGCGCGCAACGCGTCAAACACCGAATCGATGCTCGCGGAATTTTCAACGTCGCAGGGCAGCACCAGATCGACGCCAAGCGATTCGGCGAGCGGCTTGACGCGCCTGCCGAGCGCATCGCCCTGATAGGTGAACGCAAGCTCCGCGCCGTGGGCCGCCAGCGTCCTGGCGATTCCCCACGCGATCGAATGATCATTGGCGATGCCCATGATCAAACCGCGCTTGCCTTTCATCAGGTCCTGCATGCCCCGCTCCTGCATCGTTACGCCATCACCCGCGAAAGCGGGTGATCCAGTATTCCAGAGGCATTGCCGAATTCGATTGGGAAGCCGAGGCGTACTGGATGCCCCGCTTTTGCGGGGCACGACCAATACGGCATTTTAAACATCGATCCGTTTGAACACCAGCGTGGCATTGGTGCCGCCGAAGCCGAAAGAATTCGAAAGCACGGTTCCGATCTTGGCGTTGTCGATGCGCTTGCGCACGATCGGCATGTCGGCGAAAACGGGATCGAGCTCGCTGATATTGGCGCTTTCGCAGATGAAGCCATTGTTCATCATCAGCAGCGAATAGATTGCCTCCTGAACGCCGGTAGCCCCGAGCGAGTGGCCGGTCAGGGCCTTGGTCGCCGAAATCGGCGGACATTTGTCGCCGGTTCCGAACACCCTGCGGATAGCCTCGATTTCCGGCGGATCACCCGCCGGCGTCGATGTGGCATGGGGGTTGATGTAGTCGACCCTGGTGTTGACGGTCGAAAGTGCCATTCGCATGCAGCGCTCGGCACCTTCGCCTGAAGGCGCGACCATATCGTAGCCGTCGGAAGTTGCGCCGTAACCGACGACCTCGGCATAGATGCGCGCGCCGCGGGCCTTGGCATGCTCAAGTTCTTCCAGCACCACCACCCCGGCGCCGCCGGCAATGACAAAGCCGTCGCGGCTGACATCATAAGGTCGGGAAGCGGTCGCAGGCGTGTCGTTGTATTTCGACGACATCGCACCCATTGCGTCGAACAGCACCGACAAGGTCCAGTCGAGTTCCTCGCACCCGCCGGCGAAAATTACGTCCTGCTTGCCAATCTGGATGGTCTCGTAAGCGTTGCCGATGCAGTGGTTCGAGGTCGCGCAGGCGGACGAGATCGAATAATTCACGCCCTTGATCTTGAACCAGGTGGCAAGGGTTGCGGATGCCGTGGACGACATCGCCTTGGGCACCGCAAACGGGCCGACGCGTTTGGGTCCCTTGGCGCGGGTGATATCGGCGGCGTCGACTATGGTCCGCGCCGAGGGACCGCCGGAGCCCATGATGATGCCGGTGCGAACGTTGGAAACTTCGGCCGGTTCGAGGCCGGAGTTCTGGATCGCCTGCTCCATCGCGATATGGTTCCAGGCTGCGCCCTCACCGAGGAAGCGCATCGCACGCCGGTCTATGACACCGGCCGGATCGAGGGCTGGCGCGCCCTGCACCTGGGAACGGAAACCGAGTTCGGCATATTTGGCCGAGCGAGTGATTCCGGACTTCGCCTCGTGGAGGCTCGAAAGAACTTCCTGGGTGTTGTTACCAATGGACGAGACAATGCCCATCCCCGTGACGACAACCCGCCTCATGTCCGCCTCACCCTGTCGTTAACCTGTTCTGCGATGCCCGTGGTCAATCCGAAACCGCCTCGCCGGCGGGAGCAGGTATCTCTCATGTTCCCGGCTGCAAAGGCGTGTCCTGCTTGAACAGGCCGACCTTCAAATCCTTGGCGCGATAAATAATCTCGCCATCGGTAGAAAGCCACCCGTCGGCAACGCCCAGTACCAGCTTTGAACGCATCACCCGCTTGATGTCGATGTTGTACACAACCTTGCGGACGTTCGGCAGCACCTGGCCCGAAAACTTCAATTCGCCAAGCCCCAGCGCCCGGCCACGGCCTTGACCGCCAGTCCAACCCAGGAAGAAGCCTACCATCTGCCACATCGCGTCCAGGCCGAGACAGCCGGGCATCACCGGATCATTTTTGAAATGGCAACCGAAGAACCAGAGGTCAGGCTTGACGTCGAGTTCGGCCCGGACCAGTCCCTTGCCATACTCCCCGCCGGTTTCGCTGATATCGCTGATGCGGTCGAACATCAGCATGGGAGGCAGCGGCAGTTGCGCGTTGCCCGGGCCGAACATCTCGCCGCGGGCGCATGCCAGCAAATCCTCGTATTCGTAACCACCGCGCCGATCCAGCATGTTGCCAGCCTTTGTCAAAAACCCGATAAAGTTTTTCAAGCAAAATGGACCCGTTTTGCGCGAAAAGCGCGCCGATCCTTGCGGATTGGCGATGACGCCACAGCTCAAGACCTCCTGTGGCTTTCCCGCGCCCGCTCTTGCAAAACTCCCGTCGGGCCAAGTCCGCGGGCTCTCTATCACAGGCATTGCAGGTGGCAAATACCCGGACCGGAGGCAAATAGCCGCTCTCTACCGATTGCAGTTCTGCTTAACTTGGGCCCATTCCAGTTGCGAAAAACTTGCATCTGAGGAAATTCCTTCTTATATGTCGGTGGCATAATGATCTGGCGAGTTCCAGTGCCCAAAGTGGAAGTGACCGACGAGGGTTCAGTTTTGAGCGGAGAAATAACCGGTTCAGAACCCCATCACGCTGGGCGCCAACCGGCGTTGACCGGCTGTCCGTGGCACGACGTCAACGAAATGTTACAGGCGGCAGGGCTGCGCCCGACCCGTCAGCGCATGGCGCTGGGCTGGCTTCTGTTCGGCAAGGGCGCGCGGCATTTGACCGCAGAAATGCTCTATGAGGAGGCGACCCTGGCGAAAGTCCCGGTGTCGCTTGCAACCGTCTACAATACGCTCAACCAGCTCACGGATGCTGGTCTGTTGCGTCAGGTCAGCGTCGACGGCACCAAGACCTATTTCGATACCAACGTCTCGGCGCATCATCATTTCTACCTCGAGAACAACCACGAGCTGGTTGATATTCCCGATCCGCACCTGGTGCTACAGAAGATGCCCGAGGTACCCGAAGGCTATGAGATCGCCCGGGTCGACATGGTCGTACGCTTGCGCAAGAAGCGTTGAGCCGTAGCTCGTCATACGCGGGCTTGACCCGCGTATCCATCGATCCTCACAAGGATATTTTTCGACGGATGGATTGCCGGGTCGAGCCTTGTCGAGCCCGACAATGAAAAGAGTGCGTCAGTCCACCTTCTCATCGGCATAGACGCCCCACAGGCGCTGCTGCTCGATCCAGCCGTCGAAGCCGTTCCCAATCACATGGCACCAGTTTAAGCCGCAATGCCTGACCTGGGCAACGACGCCGGCCTGCAGACGAGCCGTGACGGCGCTACCCGGATCCGCGCGTTCGTAGAGCGCGGCGAGATCGTCCTTGCTCTTCATGGTGATCACCGCCGTCCGGCGGCCGGACAGCAACGAGTGATACACCCAGCCTTCCGCACCCTCGGAATCGCGAACCCGGCGCCAGTTCTCGAACTCGGCGGTGATTTCAACCGGCAGGCCTGAACGGGTGTATACCCAAGCGACATCGTTGTCCTTGGTCGGGCCGGCGCGGACGTTGACATGGTCGGATTTGAGGCTGACATAGCGTGGCAGGGGCAGACCGCTGGTGGTGGGGCTTGCGTCCTTCGCCGAAGCTGTTGTTGTGATGGCCGACGCACCAGCCAGGCAACCCGTGATTACTACCGCGCAACAAGAACGCCCCAACCTCATTTACTCGTCTCCTGCCGGGATAATCGGTACGATTTCCTCAAACCGAACATCCGCAAACACTGCGCCAAACCCCTGCGCCGCACCCGATGGCCCTCGGTTTGCGAATCCAGGTTCCCCTTGGGTTCTTGTCTTGGCCCGGCCTTCTGCTAGAGAGGACGGAAGGCCAAGATGCCAGGAAGAGCCCGAAAAGTCGCCCGCAGCAAAGCTGGCGGAGACATCGGGAAAACCTACCTAAGGGGCCCGGAACACGCGGCAGCGGCAGTGTCGAACAACCGGGTTAATGAGGTCTGAACGACCAGTGGAGTGGATTTGACATTCGCTTGCCGACTGACCACGAGCCCGAAGAACGAATGTCGATTCCGAACCTGCGTTGGAAGCTTGTATTTGCCAGTGGTCCTGCGATTCCAACACTCGTAGAAGTACCTGCCGAGACGGGATGCGAATGTTGAACTTGAACCGCTAGCTTTACCGAGAGCAGGACATGTCCGTTAAGAAAAGGCCTCTTGTTGTCGTCACGCGCAAGCTGCCGGACTCGATCGAGACTCGCATGCGCGAGCTGTTCGACGCACGGCTCAATCTCGACGATACGCCGATGACGCAGGAGCAGATCGCGGATGCTGTCCGCACCGCCGATATCCTGGTCCCGACCGTCACCGATGAAATAACCGAAGACCTGCTCAAGCAACCCGACTGCAAGGTGAGGCTGATCGCCAATTTCGGCAATGGCGTCGACAACATCGACGTCGTGGCGGCACACGCGCGCGGCATCACCGTGACCAACACGCCGAAGGTTCTGACCGAAGACACCGCCGACATGACCATGGCGCTGATTCTTGCGGTGCCGCGCCGGTTGATCGAGGGGGCTTCGATCTTCACCGAGGGCAAGAACTGGGCGGGCTGGTCGCCGACATGGATGCTCGGTCACCGCATGGGAGGAAAGCGGCTGGGGATCATCGGCATGGGTCGCATCGGTCAGGCGGTCGCGCGAAGGGCGCACGCTTTCGGGCTGCAGATACACTATCACAATCGCCGTCCGGTCGCGCCGCGCATTGCGGAAGAACTCGGCGCTACCTATTGGGAAAGCCTCGACCAGATGCTGGCGCGGATGGACATCATCTCGGTGAACTGTCCGCATACGCCTGCGACGTTCCACCTGTTGTCGGCGCGGCGGCTGAAGCTGATCCGCAAGGACGCCTATATCGTCAACACCGCGCGCGGCGAGGTGATCGACGAGGAGACGCTGACCAAGCTGATTGAAACCGGCGAGATCGCCGGCGCCGGCCTCGATGTGTACGAACATGAGCCCGCGGTCAGTCCGAAACTGGTCAGGTTGGCAAGGGCCGGCAAGGTAACGCTGCTGCCCCATATGGGCTCGGCCACCATCGAGGGCCGGGTCGAGATGGGCGAGAAGGTGATCATCAACATCCGTACCTTCCTCGACAATCACAAGCCGCCGGACCGCGTGTTGCCCAGCATGCTCTAAGCGTGACTCACCTCGTTCTCCGCCGCTCCGTCTTGCGCCACTGCGCCAGGAACGTCACGAAGGCGGCGAGCGGAGGCGGTGACTGACGGCGGCTTGGATAATAGAGAAACGGCCCGGGAAACGGCTCGCACCAGTCATCGAGCACGCTGACCAGCGCGCCGGACTCGATGCCTTCACGCGCATATCCTTCGAAAGTCATCCAGAAGCCGATTCCGTCTCGCGCGGCACGTTGCGCGAGGCCGGGATAGTTCACGATCAATTTTGCCGGAGGCGATACCTTTACCACCTGTCCCGCCTTTTCGAACTCCAGATCCAGCAACACGCCCCTGCCGAAGCGGATGCGGATGCAGCCGTGATCGAGCAGGTCCTTCGGATGCCCGGGCTTGCCGTGCCTGGTGACATAGTCGGGCGAGGCCACCACCACGTAGCGCTGCGGCGGTCCGAGCGAGACTGCGATCATGTCCCGCGCCAGATGCTCGCCGTAACGCACGCCGGCGTCGAACCCGTGCGCGACGATGTCGACGAACGAGCTGTCGCCGACAATTTCGAGGTCGATTTGCGGATAGGCTGCAACGAACGGCGCGACCATCGGTGCGAGCACCAGATCGATCGCCGGCGGCGGCGCATTGATCCGCAGCCGCCCGGATGGTACCGCCCGCAGGCCGCGCATCCGATCGAGCGCATCGCCGACATCGCGCATGGCGGGTCCAATCCGGGCCAGCAGCAGCTCGCCCGCCTCCGTCAGCGCAACGCTGCGGGTG
>Ga0210395_10001574_pt1 | contig 17650 bp, 19 predicted proteins | sample IncBWH4OmetaG_FD_150861 | JGI IMG/M metagenome (GOLD analysis project Ga0210395, IMG submission 150861) | Forest soil microbial communities from Barre Woods Harvard Forest LTER site, Petersham, Massachusetts, United States - Inc-BW-H-4-O ...
CGGATGGCGGTTTCTGGCCGGGTCGCGGACTCTTGAGCGAGTCCGCAAATGCAGAAGGCGAGCACCAACGCCGATGAAAGCAAGCGAGCGGAAGGGCGCATCGTTCCTCCTCCTGAGTCAGATGAGGACATCAGTTGAAGTCCCGGGAGCACGCAACTGAACTCCATGGGTTCCAGTCTAAACCCACTGTCTATCGCCGCCAGAACCGGTTTTCTCAGCGCCCTTCGCGGATCTCCTCAGCGAACTCAGCGGTTAAAAGCTTTTGCCCTTGCCAGCAAAAAGCCCCGAACTGTTAGGGATGCCGAATCTCCACTACCGGCCCCGCGCGTACCAGATCGAACCCGGAGACTTGTAGTCGCGCCCTTCGCCCCAAACCGCGTGCGTCGCGCCGTCGCTGTCAATCGCGAGTCCGAAGTAGTCTCCAAACGGAAACCGGAAGCCCGCCGGCAGAGCGTAATCGTAGCCCTCAGCGCCCCCGGAGAGCCGCGTCTCCGCGTTCCAGGTCGCGCCACCGTTGGTCGAATTGCGGTAGAAAGTATTCCACAACCGCCAATTGGGATGCCCCGCTTCGCCTGCCCGCGCATCCATCCACGCGATGCGCACATCCCCTGGCGCACCCGCCACGATCGCGGGGAAGCCATGCTCAACCCCCAACGCCGCCCGCGACACATTCACCCGCTCTGACCAACTGGCCCCGCCCGTAGTCGACGACGAAAAATAAATCCGCTCCGGCCCGCCGTTGGCAGCGCCCGCGTTCCACAGCGCATACAACGCGCCCGCCGCATCCGACGCCAATGCGATCTGCGCGCCCAGATACCCAGTGGCACAGCCCTGCGCCTCGCACTCCGGAGGCGCGCTCGACACATCCAGCAGCAACGTCCCCCAGGTGCGTCCGCCGTCAGAAGACCGGCTGACGAAAACGCTGACCGGATGAATGGCGATCTCGTGCCGTGCATAAGCCGTCCATCCAAAATAAACATTGCCCGCCGGATCGATGGTCGCCCCGCCCGCCAGCGACGATCCCGGCGCGGCATTCGGATTCACCTGCACCGTGCTGAACGTCTGTCCCGCATCGTGCGAAGCCGCCACAAAGAAGTTCTCGTCGTGATTGAAGCCAACATAAACGTCGCCCCCGCGAACCGCCAACAGCGGCCTGTCGGCCTCCTCACGCCCACGCTCTGCCCACGAGAACGACCAACTGCGCCCAAAGTCGAGCGACCGTGCCACGACTATGTCGCGCTTGTCATTTTGCAGCCAGGAGGCATAAACCGTCTGCCGGTCCACCGGATCGACCACAATCTGCGGATCAAACTGCCCGGTCGAGAAGGGAAGCAACGCCTTCGACGGCAGCCACGAGACTCCATTGTCGTTGCTGATGAGCAGCGCCACGCTCGGTGCCGTGCAGGCCGCACAATCCGGCACCACCCCATACTGCGGATAGAGAACGTACAAATGCCCGCGCCCGTCCGCCGCAATGGCCGGCTCCCATTGATCCCCGTTGTGATAACCGAGTCGCGCTTGAGAAGTGAATCCCGAGACGGCGAGCGCCGCTTGTGCCGTGGTCAAGACCAATAAAACAGCCAGCAAAACCGGCACGAAACGAGCCGGCGCAGATTTCTGCGCAGTCCTTGGCCCGGATTCGAAGCGGCTGCTGGTGAAAACCACAGAACTCCTGGGAAAAACCCTTGCCCGGACTTTATCGTGATTCCGAAACACCGTCAATTGCCCAGGCTGGATATTTACCCACTTTTTACAAGCTTCGGGGAGCACCCCTAAGTTTCCAGTGGTCTCCTTCGTGAACCTTTCGTGTCCTTAGTGGTAAAAGAGTTGGGGTTTTCCCCCGAGTGACTTTCCTGGCGCTGGATCATCTAAATGAGGGACAATACAAAGCGCACTCATCGAGAAGGGAAGCGATTCAAATGGAAAAAGCCACATTCGCCGCCGGATGTTTCTGGGGAGTCGAAGCCACTTTCCGCCAACTGCCCGGCGTCACCGCCACCCGCGTCGGCTACATCGGAGGCCAGACCGAGAACCCGACCTACAAAGACGTCTGCACCGACCGCACCGGCCACGCCGAAGCCGTCGAAGTCGACTTCGACCCCGCCAAGATCCGCTACGCCGACTTGCTGAAAGTTTTCTGGGAGAACCACGACCCCACGCAACTCAACCGCCAGGGTCCCGACTGGGGCACGCAATACCGCTCCGCCATCTTCTTCCACTCCCCCGAGCAAGCCAAAGAAGCGCAGTCCTCAAAAGAGGCGCTGGAAAAAGCCCACCGCTACTCCAAGCCCATCGCCACGCAGATTGTTCCAGCAGTAACGTTCTACCCAGCCGAAGACTACCACCAGCAATACCTGGAAAAGCGCGGCCTCTCGAGCTGCCACATCAATACATAAGGCAGAAGGTTTTTGATCTCGCAGGAAGCGCCCCGAAAAGCGGTTGCCCCATCCTTTCGCGTTCTCTGCGAAAGGGTGGGAACCGCAAATGCCTGCGGGCCGGGACGTTCTCCAAGAGCGTCTGCTATCCTTCGCCAACGCGACTCGGCGATTGATTTTGGGTGGCGCAGAGCTTCCAGCGCTGCGATAATGCGCATCTGCCTGGAATTAGGCACAGCGGGGTATGCAAATTGCGTTTCTATACAAAAGAGGAATGCGAGGAGTGGCTTCGGGGGCGAAAACGCTCAAAGCCGGATACGGTGCCAGAGACTCAAGTGCAGCGAATCGGTTATCCAGCAGAGCCCTACCGTGTTTTTGGCATGACGCACTGGATTGCAAACTCGCTGACGTATCGGATGCCGACGTTGCTCTGGATCACCGAATGGAGCATTTGGCCGAGCAGCGAGAATTGGCATTTGTATTACACGCTGCGTCAGAACTATGGGGACTTGCGGCTGCTTCATGAAGCGCCGGGGCACCTATTTCTTGAGCACGAATCGGAAGACCTCGCATCCTTCCTGCAAATCGCGATGTTGAACGGCTGGGGTGGCTACATTTTGACTCAAGCGGACTACGTGAACGCATTTTTCAGCCACGATGAGTTCATCGATTTCTTCGCCAAGCTCGATGACAATCTTCAAGAAGTTCGCAAGGAATTGGGAAGCATCCGATCGGATCGATTTCGGGTTCCGCCAGCCGCCCGTCCCCAGTGAAAGGGGAAGGGCGCTACTAGCCGCCGACGCATCGCGATCTGCGACGCATAAAATCCCTGTTGAACTGCGCTCTACGCCGCCGTCAACAGCATCGGCGCCCCCTTCGTAATCACGATCGTATGCTCATAATGCGCCGACGCCCCATGATCCGCCGTGATCATCGTCCACTTATCCGGTGCCACGAAAACTTTACCAGTCCCCGCCGCGATAATCGGCTCCACCGTAATCACCAGGCCCTCCGTCAGCACCTGATTGTCCCGCGTATCAGGATAATTCGGCACCCGCGGCGCTTCATGAATCGTGCGCCCAATGCCGTGTCCCGACAGCTCGCGAATCACCGCGAATCCGCTGCGCCGCACCTCGCGCTCCACCGCGCGTCCAATCTCCCAAACCCGAAATCCCGCGCGCGCCACCAGCATGGCCTTGGCAAACGCCCGCTCCGCACACGCAATCAGATTCCGCCGCTCTTCCGTCACCTCGCCGACCGGAACGGTTAAAGCCGCGTCCGCCATGAATCCATCTTTCTCGATGGTGACATCGAGCTTCACCAGATCGCCATCCTGCAGCGCGCGCGGCCCGGGGATGCCGTGCACCGCTTCATCATTCAGGCTGATGCAGCTCACTCCCGGAAACTGATACACCAGCGCCGGCGCGGATTGCGCTCCGTGCTGCCGCATCACACCCGCGCCCAGTTCGTCGAGTTCAGCCGTAGTAATTCCCGCACGCACTTCATTCCGCATGGCTGCGAGCATGAGACGCACCACCGCTCCCGCCGCCTGCATCCCTTCCAGTTCATCCGGCCCATTGATGGACACAAGGTCACCTCATCAGCATCATATCTCCGGCAGGTAATATTCGCGGGAAGAAAATCAGTCAGAAATAATTCGATTTTCTCAGCGAACTCTGCGGATTTTCTCAGCGAACTCTGCGATTAAAAGCTTTTTGTTCGTGCCGTCAAAATCAAAACACTTAAATCGCAGAGCGCGCAGAGAAAGGCCGCAGAGTTCGCCGAGAAAATCAGAGTGAGCCGCTACTGAAAATCACGCGCTGACAGGCAGTCGCGGCCGGAAGAAGAACAGCAAAACAAATCCGCCAAGATAGTAAGGCGCGCTCTGCTGCCAGGTGCAGCCCAAAAAGCGCTGCACCAGCCCAAACAAGGCCAGCGCCTCGCACAACGCGTAAGTTGCAAAGTAGCCGGTTCTCCAGTGGTTCAGGCTAAGGTCGTCGTCGGGATGAGTCGCCAGACTTTCCGCCGCGCGCAGAACCAGCGTCCGCCGCACCACAAAAATAACTCCCACAATCGCCACCCCCAGCGTGGTGAACAGATAACTGAGCGAGGGATCGAGGGCGCGCTTGATCGGGCCCACGGCTTCTCCCACGATTGCGTACAACAGGATGCTGGCCAGCATCGCCCACTGCACCGCCCGCAGTGTCTGCAGAGCCCTGGTCATCAAAGTGAGGTCATCGAAGAGATATTTTCACGCGAGTGAGAAAGGATTCCGAACAAGATTCTATGGCGGAATCGGTTTGAGCAATACAGTGTTTCTGGTAGTGTCGGCTTCACCAATCGACCGTCATCAGTGGGAATGGTGCGAATGAGATGCTCCCGGCCGTAATCGCAGAAAAATCTGGAACGACACCGGATAATTCCCGTAAGCCGCATCCAGCGCTCCCGGCTTGGAATAAACCGTGACATCCGCCCCCAGCCCCAGTTGCCAAATATGATCCTGAATCAAGTCCCGCTCCCCGCCAAACGTATACGCCCCGATCCGGTAAACCGGATGCACCGCCGCCTGCGGAAACAGTTCGTCCTTGTCAACCAGCTCCAGCCGCGAGAAAGCATAGTTCCGCCGCTGGAAATTCAGCGTCGACTCCAGCAGATAGCTGTTCAGCGTAGTCTCGGTCGCGATTTTATGCACCCGCCCCCAGATCGCAGTCGTCGCCCAGTTTCCCCAAGCCGCATCCGGTCGAGCCGCCGGTCGGTTGTACTCCACCGACGCCGTCTCCCGCCATTGGCTGCCCGGTTCGAGCGCCTCCGGATGCTCCAGCCGCCCTACGCTGTATTGTGCCGTCCAGTTGGACGATGCCGCCACGATGGCCCGTCCCGACCAGGAATCCAGGGCCGACAGTTGAATGCTCCAGCGCTCTTCATTCGGCTCGCGCCCGTTGAACGCCGAGGCCTCCAGCTTGACGCGATCGATCACGAATCCTGTAGTGGCCACGCCAAAACTGGTATGCGTCGAATCCTGCAGGTGATGGCTCAACGGCGCCAGCGGCAGCTCCGACGCCGAAGCCCGGTGAATGTAAGTCACCGGCCCCAGCGCCGGCTCCGCCGACGGCCCGCCATAAAACTCCCAGGAAATTTTCTCCGTCAGCGGCAGCGTATAAAGCCCCGCCAGCTCGGCAAATACATTGTGCGGATGCTGATGATCGACCAACTGCTCGCCATGGTAAGTTTCTCCCGTCTGAAAAAGCTCGGGAAATCCCGGATGCGGCGAGGTCAGCGACTCAGCGGAAAACATCTCCCGCAACAGAATCGTGCCCGCGCCCAGCCGGTGCTGTTCCATCAGCATGCCCACGTTCACCGACTCAGCCTTGCCCTCGCCGCGCGGCCCGCCCTGCTGGTTGTAATCCGCGAAAATGACGCCGTGCGCCATCACGTCCCACCCGCCCCGCATCCACATCCAATCATGCTCCGGCACCGATGCCGGTTGCCATCCGGTCCCTGACCCTGCATGGGGAGAAGGCATTTGAAACGAGTGCGGATTCTCCATGGGCATATTCATTCCCGGCATGTTCATACTTGTCTTGTTCATGCCCGAGGTGGACGAATCCTGCTGTGCGGATGCCTGATGTTCGGCCGCCATCTCGGGCGGAGCGGCGGGACCGGTGTCCTGAGCCGATGCCTTTAGCAGCGTGAGCGCCACTAGAAATAATAAGAAGAAAGACTTTTGTCTCACACGGGATCCTTTTTGGTTGTGAAGATTCCAGAACCGTCCACTTTCCGGGCGCACACCTGCGCTCCCGGAAAATATCGTGAAGGTGAGAAGAATCGTCTAAATCCGCAAGGATGCGGTGATCGGCGGACTATTGGAAGGAGCAACTAAAACCGCTAAGGGCCGGAAAGCAGCGACGGCCAAATTCAGGCCCCAGCCAGAGTTCAGACCGCAAAGTTGCGCGTCCGCGGAACCAAAAGAAAACGGCGCGTTTGGAAGCACTGCGTGATGACCGCTAACGCAGCACTGAAAACTGGATGGAGCAGGGAAGGGAGCCGCAGGCCCGTGATCATGGCATCCCGCCGGGTGATCCGCCACAGGAGAAAAAGTCATCGCCTGCGCGCCCGCCAAGACAGACGCCATCGGAATCAACAACAGCAGTGCGACCATTCGCCAGATTCTAAACATCGCTCTAAGCTCTACGTCCCAGTGATTTTGATGCGCAGCTCTTCCGGAAGCCGTTGCCGGATTTCCTCCGGCAGCCGGTCATGCACCCGCCGCGCTCCTTGCTTCGCAGCGTCGAGCACCGTCACCGGAGCGGGTGTAGCCACGGCGACTCCGAGCCAGATCAGCGCGGAAAGCCCAAATCCCGCCAGCGCGGCAATTTCCAGCCAGAAGGCGTGCCGCGGCGCCAGCCGCCAGATCACTCCAAACGCCAGGAGAAAGACCCCAGCCGAAATTGACGCCAGCGCAATCAATCCTACATCGATCATGCGATGAATCTGTTGCCGGCCGCGGCAATGTTCACAGGCCGCGAAATGGCTTTCGTAGTCGGCGCACATCTCCGGCGCCAGGCCGGAAATATCGTACCGCCAGCCCGCCAGAATCTTGCCCACGATTGGATCCACGCACAGCTGACTCATGAGGTAAGAAGCTACTCGAGGCCCGCAAGCTCTTATTCAAAAAACTCGAACGTTACAGCCGAATCGGCTCCAGCGCCTCGGTCTGCGACGCCAGCAGCACGCGGTTCTGGAACAGTCCGCCCCGCGTGGCCAGCGCCTTTTCTGCCTCTCTCCGGGCTATTTCCGGATGATTGTTCTCCTGTGAGAGATGCGCCAGTACCACAAACGTCGCACTATTATCATAGTCGTTAGTCAGGAAATCGGCGAGCGCCAGGTTCGACAAGTGCCCCACCCGGCTCATTACCCGCTGCTTCACCGACCACGGATACGGCCCCACTCGCAGCATCTCGAGATCGTGATTCGATTCCATTACCAGCACATCGCAGCCGCGTAAATGATCGCGCACGCGACCGGCAAGTATCCCAGATCGGTCGCGACGCCAACCTTGATGCCCTCCGCGCGAAAAGTAAATCCCACCGGATCGGCCGCATCGTGCGGAATGGTAAAGGGCCGCACTTCAATGTCACCGACCTGGAAACGATGCCCAGCCTCGAACGCCTCAAACTTGTCAAGCCGCGGCCGTTCGCCTTTTTCGTTGCGCAGCGCCCGCGCCCACGCCTGGTGCGTCGCCCCCGTCATGAATACTGGGATGCGCAACTTCTTGGCCAGTGTTGCTAGACCATAAACATGATCGGAATGCTCGTGCGTAATCACAATTGCGGAGAGCGTCTGCGGATCCTCGCCCAGCGCCTTCATCCGCTTAAACGTTTCCCGGCAGGAGATGCCGGCGTCCACCAGAATCCGCGTGCAGGCGCTGGCCACCACCGCACAATTCCCGCGGCTCCCGCTCGCCAGCATGGACACACTTACACCCATCTTTGCAGACTCCTGCTGGCAGCATACGCGCTCACCCTGTGGATCAGGGAGTACTTTTCTCGTTAGCCGATACCAAAGAGCGGCTTCCGGCTTCCGCCTTCCGGCATCCGGTCTTGCGGGGATGGTTGAACTTGGTTTTCTCAGCGATCTCTGCGGGGTTTCTCAGCGCTCTCAGCGGTCAAAAGCTTTTGCCGCACCAATCAAAACACTTTAACCGCAGAGGGCGCGAAGAAATTCAAATTGGGCTACCACGGTTCACGTTCCACTTTCAAACGCCATCATTCGGACGCCGGAAGCCGAGAGCCGGAAGCCGGCTACTTCACTCCCACCCCGTAGTAGTACGTATACGGCGCATACCCCCCAATCGGCAGCGCGGTCTGAAAGCTGGAAAACACCGCCGCATTTCCCAGAAACGAAACGAACACATCCTGTTGCACCCCACCCGTCGACATCCGGAAAGTGAACATCCCGTAGCACGGATCGGTAAGCTTATTAGCTGTGCCATCGTAAAGGTAAGGCGTGTCCGCAACCCCGGCCAGCGTGCCGGTCGCGAGAGTATGGTTCTGACTGTCGGCGATCGTGATCGCCCCGCTCGACCCGATGGTCACCGTCGCCTTGCCCTCCGACGGCGTCCCCGTCTCGATGTTGCCCTGCCCCGTCTGCGCTCCACTTTTCTCATAAAAAATCGCGGTGTACGTTCCGGCGTTGGACGCCGAGAAAGTCTTCGCCGCCGCCTGTGGCAGCCCCAGAATGGCGCCGTTCCCCGTGTCGACCACAAAGAATCCATTCTGCGTGCCGAACACGTAGTCGTTCCCGGAATTCTCACTGACCGTGAAAAAGTTTCCCGAAGCATCTTCCGTGATGCTCGACGCTGCGAAACTCCCGCCCCCAAAAAGATTCTGGCTGAACACCCCAAACGGCCAGTAGCCTTCATGCTGCACGCTGCCCTGGGCGCTGATTGAGATCGTCCCCAACTCCGTCCCGCCTGCCGCAGTGCGGAACTGCAGGTAGTTGAAGCTTCGTCCCGCAAAAGTATTGATCGAAGCCGGCGCGCTCTCCACCGCCGTGATCAGCGCCTGGCTGTTCTGGTTCGGTCCCGCGTTGGCCGCCTCCACCATCAGCACGAACCCCGGCACCTCGTACGCCGCCAGCAGGTTGCCCTGCGGATCGCCGATGGTGTAGGTCCCGTCTGCATTCACGATGTACGGCACCGTCCCGGTCTCGCCATTGGTGTAGTTCTTGTAGGTAATGTTCAGCGCGGTCGAGTCGATGGAGATAGTTAAGAAGTCCCCCACCGACGCCGTCCCGTTATAAGCCCGCACTGCACTCTGCGAGGTAGCCAGCTTCGACGTGGAATTACAGGAAGTTAATAAACACACCGCAATCAGTAGCGCAAGCCTTACCGTCTTCATCAGGAAAACCCTCCATCATGAAAACGAGATCGGCATCCCACCCGTAAACTTGAGCCAGCCCAAGCTACCAATCATGAGCCCACTCTGAATTCGGAAATCTGACCCCTAACCCCTGACCTCTGACCCCTGCTTTTGTCTCATTTCCCCTGCCGCAAGTTCTCCACCGCGGCCCGTACCACCGAGCCACCGTATGCCCCAGCGATTCCCGGCAGAAACGCCAGAAACGATCCGTAAATCTGCGCCCGCGTCGGCCGCACTGTAAGAACCATATAAGCCGCCAGTTCGGTCAGCGGGATGCAAACCCCCACCATTGCGACCCAGCGCCACGGCCATCGCGGCCGCAGCAATCCCAGCATTATGCACCCCGCCAGCACCAGCAACGCCGTCAACAGCAGATCATTCACTGCAACGTCCGCCCACCCCGCCCCCACGCCGCACAGCCCCGCCAACAGATAAAACCAAGCATCGCTTCCACCGGGTTGTTCAGACGGCTTCATTTCTGGCAGGACTCTCACCACAGAGTCACAGAGACACAGAGAAAAAACTATTGCTTTTGCTCTTCTCTGTGTCTCTGTGACTCTGTGGTGAGAGTCCTCTCTCACTTGTAGCTCGCAGCCGGAGGTCTTCAATACTTATAAAACCCCCGCCCGCTTTTCCGCCCCAGCCATCCCGCATCCACCATCTTGATCAGCAGCGGACACGGCCGGTACTTGGGATCGCCCAGCCCGCTCTGCAGCACCCGCATAATATCCAGACAAACATCGAGCCCAATAAAATCCGCCAGCGTCAGCGGCCCCATGCGATGGGCCATCCCCAGCTTGAACACCTCGTCGACCGCCTCCGCCGTGGCCACGCCCTCCATCACCGCATACATCGCCTCGTTCAGCAGCGGCATCAGCACCCGGTTCGAAACAAATCCCGGCGCGTCGTTCACTTCCACCGGCGTCTTCTCGAGCTTCAAAGCCAGGTTACGAGTTTCCGAAAATGTTTCCTGCGAAGTCGCCAGCCCGCGAATCACTTCCACCAGCTTCATCACCGGCACCGGATTGAAGAAGTGCATCCCGATAATTTTCTCCGCCCGCTTCGTGACCGCCGCCAGCTTGGTGATCGAAATCGAAGAAGTATTGGAAGCCAAAATGATTTCCGGCCGAGTTACCCGGTCGAGATCACGAAATATCTCTACCTTGATCTCGAACCTCTCCGTCGCCGCCTCGATGACGAAGTCGCAAGCGGCCAGCTTGCCACGGTCGGTGACAGCTTGAATGCGGCCCAGCGCAGCCGCCTTGTCGTTCACCGTAATCTTGTTCTTCGCAACTTCGCGCTCCAGATTCTTCGCCACCGTCTCCAGCGCCCGGTCCAGAAACCGCTGCTCCACGTCGCACAGCACCACGTCGTATCCACTCCGCGCAAACACATGCGCAATCCCATTCCCCATGGTGCCCGCGCCCACCACTCCGACTCTTCGAATATCCATGCCTTAGTCCTCTCGGGAAAACGTCCGAGTCTAACACTCACTGTCAGCTCGCAGGACCAGGAAATTGGGCCCGGGACGAAATGTATGTGGAAGATTGACCGTGCAGGAACAACGCACGCCGGGAAGCAGCGCTTGGGGGAAAGGATGGAAGTTAAAGTAGCACCAACGAATCCGGGCCCGCGATAGCCAACTTCACCTGCGCGTGGCCTGGCTCTGTCGTCAGTCGATCCGTCGTTCGTGCGGGCGCGCGCGCATCAGCGAGTCATGCTGGACCCCCGTGCGCGCTCCCGAGCCCACAGTCTTCCCCGTTACGCTGATGGTGTAGCATTCTTCGTGAACGGCTTGCCCGTTGCCATCGGTCTTCGCGGTTTCAACCGCTACCGGCTGGCGACAGAGTGTGCAGCGCAGCACATTGTGCGGACTCCGGAAAAGCTGCGGCCTCACTTCCGGCCTGTCGGGAGAATGCGCCGCGATGGCCTTCACTCTCTCGACCGGAATCTGTTCGAAGTACGTTTCGGTTTTCCGCATGTTGGCTGACTCCTTCACTCGCCAACGCTACCAGCTCTCACTTCGTACGGGTCAGATCTTTTGCGGCTCGAACTCGCGCCTTTAGTGCCTCCACAGTCGGTCAACTAACGCCACTTCAACTAACGCCACGCGGAGCCTTCCCTCTGCAACGCATGGCTGGACCGCACGCCCGAATCGAGTATTTTGCGAGTCGTTTTTGTACTTGCAGATCTCGCTACGTCATGTTACGTTTATTATACGTTTGGTTAACGTTAATCTTCACAGGCAGGAAGATCACCATGGCCTCTCCCACCAAGAAAACTCCGATGAACTTCAAAACCATGGCCCAGATGGACGTTCCCCAGGGTCGTAATGGCAAGCACAAGCTGGTGGTGACCAGAATCCTCTCGGATCTCGACCAGTTGGCGCCGGGCGTTGCCCTCAAGGTTCCGCTTGCCGAGCTCGCGGAGAGCAAGGAAAAGGTCCGGTCCGCGCTGAATCGGGCCATTCACAAGGGCGGGCGCAGTGTTGCCACCGCTAGTGACGCCACGTTCCTCTACGTCTGGAATGAAGGTGAGTAAGTTCCCGGTCCGAAGAAGCATAATCGTGCCTCCTCCCGACCTCCGCGACCTTTGCCGCTTTTCTCTGGTATCCCGGCGGTCAAAGGCTTTCGTCGGCCCTCAATCCAGTTCTTCCATGAAACCCAGGCTGGATCTGCGCTCTTGAACCCAGTTCTCGCGTCCTTACTCGGTGTAAACTAATCCAAACCCATAGATCTAATCCGTCATCTTCGAAAGGATTCCTCCCATGGCAACGCTAGAAGCCCCCGTCCGGCCGCGCACCAGCCTTCATCAAGGACCATTCGTCACCGAGCCTTTTTACGATTTTCGCAATGAAGAAAACGCTCGCCGCATGCGCTCCGCCATCACCAAAGTTCGCAGCCAACTGGGCCGCGAGTATGACCTCATCATCGGCGGCAAGCACGTTAAAACCGCTGACAAGATCAAGTCGCTGAACCCGTCGCAGCCCTCGCAGATCGTCGGCATCCACCAGAAAGCCAACAAAGATCACGTGGAACCGGCAATGAAAGCCGCGCTCGCAGCCTTCGAATCCTGGAGCCGCACCACGGTCGAGGAGCGCGCCGGCCTGGTCTTCCGCGTCGGCGATCTCATGCGCCAGCGCAAGATGGAATTCATGGCATGGCTGGTTTTCGAAGTCAGCAAGAACTGGGCGGAGGCCGACGCCGACATATCAGAGACCATCGACTTCTGCGAATTCTACGCGCGTGAAGCGCTGCGTTTCGCGAAATCGCAGACCCCCATCCAACTCCCCGGCGAGCACGATACGCTGCACTACATTCCGCTGGGCGTGGGCGCGGTCATTCCTCCATGGAATTTCCCCTGCGCCATCATGGCCGGGATGACTCTGGCCTCCATCGTCGCCGGCAACACGGTGATCTTGAAGCCCTCGAGCGATTCCCCCACCATTGCCGCGAAATTTATGGAATTGCTCGAAGAAGCCGGCATGCCCGAAGGCGTAGTGAATTTCTGTCCCGGCGCCGGAGCCAGTTTCGGCGACGCCGTCGTCGCGCATCCGAATACTCGCTACATCGCCTTCACCGGATCCCGCGAAGTCGGCCTGCACATCAACCAAGTCGCCGCCACGCAGGCTCCCGGCCAGGTCTGGATCAAGCGTACGATTCTCGAGATGGGCGGCAAAGACGCGATCATCGTCGACGCCGACGCCGACATCGCTTCTGCCGTCGAAGGCGTCGCGCAAGCCGCTTTCGGCTTTCAAGGACAAAAATGTTCCGCCTGCTCCCGCGCCATCGTCGACGAACGTGTCTACGACAAGTTCCTCGAGCAACTGAAAGCCCGCGTCGAGAAAATCCAGATCGGCGATGTCGCCGAAAATGCCGCCATGGGCGCGGTGATCAACGAAGGCTCGATGAAGACGATCCTCGAATACATCGAGCAAGGTAAAAAAGACGGACGCCTGCTCACCGGCGGCGAACGCGCACCCGGTGAAGGCTACTTCATCCAGCCCACCGTCTTTGCCGACATCCCCGCGAAATCAACGTTAGAGCAGGAGGAAATCTTCGGCCCCGTCCTCGCCGTCATCAAAGCCCGCGGCTTCGACCACGCCCTCGAAATCGCGAACGACACCGAGTTCGGCCTGACCGGCGCCATCTACACCAAGTCGCGCGACAAGATCGACCGCGCCATCCGCGAATTCCACGTCGGCAACCTCTACATCAACCGCAAATGTACCGGAGCCATGGTCGGAGCCCACCCCTTCGGCGGCTTCAACATGTCCGGCACCGATTCCAAATCCGGCGGCCCTGATTATCTGTACCTGTTCACGCAGGCAAAAGTAGTCGGAGAGAAGATCGTATAGGCGGATCGCTGTTCACATCAGTCGGAAGGCGCTGTTCATGATTCAGTTGGAACCGAGATCGGATCGCAGGGAACGGCGATTGTGTGACCTCGGCCCTCTGGAGCGCGCCCGCTACTATGGCTGGTGGAGGCAATACACTCTTCTCAAGCGTACAGCGACAGTCGGAGGTCTAGCGTGTTGTGGGCTTGCGCTCCTCGCGTACGCTGAGCCTCAACTGGGTTCGATAGCGAAGCTCTTTGTCTGGCCTGCACTGTTCACGGCCGTGGGCGCCGGCCTGTGGATCAGTTTCCTGGACTGTCCGCGTTGCGGCGAGCGTTTCCACGCTGGAAGCGAGAGCCCGCCTAACGATGAGTGCCAGAACTGCGGCCTAACTCATCGAGAGCTCTCGGCAGTCGCGAAGCCGCGAGAATCCAGTACGCGTTTCTGATCATTGAGCACGGAACAACGTTCCGAGTGAAGGGAATGCGGCCATCACGATTGCAAGCATCGGCGTGTGTGCTCTCGGCATGGTGATCGTTGCCCTGGCCGGCGCGCCGAATGTTTCTGATCCGAAGAATCCGCCCGCCCCTGAGAACCTGAACTCGCTGCTCGAACCCATCCTCAAGAAGTACGACCTGCCCGCGCTCGCCGGAGCCATCGTCACCAGCAACGGCCTGTCGGCGGTCGGTGCAGTCGGCGTCCGCAAGTACGGCACCGACACGCCCGTCACGGTCAACGATCAGTTCCATCTCGGCTCCGACACCAAGGCCATGACCGCAACCATGCTGGCCACGCTGGTCGAAGAAGGGAAAGTTTCCTGGAGCACAACCCTCGATCAAGTCTTTCCCGACCTCACGGCGAAAATGGATCCCGCCTACCGCAAAGTCACTCTCGAACAATTGCTCGCACACCGTGCCGGTTTCACCGACGAGAGTTGGCCGCAAGGCAAGACGTTCAAGGATATGCACGAATTGCACGGGACTCCCCGCGAACAACGCGCGGCCTATGTTGCGATGGTCCTAAGCGAGCGTGCCGTCAACCAGCCCGGCAGCACCTATCTGTATTCCAATCGCAGCTACGCCGTGGCCGGAGCGATCGCCGAGAAAATTGCCAACGACTCATGGGAAGACCTGATGCAGAAGCGCATTTTCCAGCCTCTTGGCATGAAGACCTGCGGTTTCGGCGCCATGGGCACTCCGGGCGCAAGGGATCCGAAGAACATCGATCAACCCTGGCAGCACAAGCTCCTGCTGACCTTCCACCGCCCCATCGAACCTGGTCCGCTCGCCGACAACCCGCCCGTGATTGGTCCAGCCGGGACCGTGCACTGTTCGATTATCGATTGGGGAAAGTTCATCACCGCGCACTTGCGCGGAGAGAAAGGCGAACCGGGAATACTGAAGCCGGAAACCTTCAAGCGCCTGCACACGCCATCGTTCGGCGGCAACTACGCCTTCGGATGGCTGGTAGTCGACCGCCCTTGGGCTGGCGGTCCAGCTCTAAATCACGCCGGCAGCAACCTGCAGAACTACGCCATCGTCTGGATGGCCCCGGCCAAAGATTTCGCCGTCCTCATCATGACTAATCAGGGAGACACCTTCGATGCCTGCGACGCTACCGCCGCAGCCCTCATTGAGCGCTTCAGCCAACCTCCACGATGATTCCACAACAAAATGAAAGGCCGCCCGCAGGCGGCCTTGATTCACGAAGATAAGTTTACTGCGCAACCCCCGCCGGGGGCTGTGGCACAATGCCCTGCGTGGTGGCTGCGGCGGCCTCGTTCAGAATCCGATGGTGGATAGTGAACAGCGCCAGCTCCAGCCGGTCCGACACGCCGATTTTGTCATACACGTTGCGCAGGTAATTCTTGATGACCTGCTCGGTCGTGCCCAACTGCGTGGCGATTTCTTTATTCTTATACCCCTGCACAATCAGAGCGACGATGCGCAGTTCCTTCGCGGTCAAACGGTCGCGCACCCGCAGCCCGACCATATCATTCTCGGTGAGCTCGCTGGGGACGGCGACGTCCTGCACCCAGGTTTCGCCGCGCGCCACTTTCCGCACGCAGTCCACCAGCGCCGCGCTGGTCACGTTGCGATAGACCACGCCGTGCGCCCCGTTCGACATATGCCGCTGCGCACTCTCGCCGGTGTCGGCCAGCACAATCACGCGGGTCTTGGCTTTGTTCGCGGCCAGCACAATCGCGGCAAAGTCGGCGTGGAATCCCGCTGCCGCCACCAGCACCGCGGCGCGAAACTTGTCCAGCGCCATAAACATCTGTTCAGGCGTCTGGGCCTGAGCCACAATGCGCATCTCATCTTCCACGGCCAGCACTTTGGCGATGCCCGCCCGGAAGATTGCCTGGTTATCGGCCAGAATCAGTTTGAGCATGTTGTCAACGCTCCAGAAAAATCCGCTTCGAAAAGCTCGTTCAAGAGTTCGTTCAAGAAAGTCCGTTCAAGAAAGCTCGTTCAAGAAAGTTAAGATTTCCTTACGAACTCGTATGAGTCGATCACGCAGGCCACACCGCGGCCTTCTCCGCCTTCGCCGGTTTCGTCGGCGCGCACCACCCGCCCCTTGCACTGGATGGTTACATTCTCCGGCCCACCCGTCATTTCCGGCGGCAGCGTGATTTCGAATTCCACCGGCGAACCAATCTCCATCGAAGAATCGGCGCGGATGTAGACCCCGGCCGCACTGAGATTCCCCGTGATTCCCGCGGCGTCTCCGCCAGTGTCGCCCTTATGGATCTTAATCGGCAATTCCAGCGGGAACCGTTTTCCGGTTCGTGCTTCTTCGCCCACGGTACCTCCTCTAGGCTGGCCCGTTATCTGTTGCTCGTCTGCGAATGGGGCCAACGTCATCAAACCAAGCTCCTGGCGGGGCGCAGGCCCGCTTTTATGCTCAGGGGCGGTTATATCACGAAAGGCACCCGCGTAAAAGCCTGATAACCCATTAGTTAACGGTAGCAACTAGGTTCCCCCGAGGGATAGACCACAAAAAAAGCCGCTAACTTAGGGATTACTACCGCTTTGCCCGCCACACGTTCCCTACGAGTATCTCACGCGGTACAATCGTTCGATCTTATGCCCTTGGCTCCCGGAACCCGGCTGGGCCCCTACGAGATCACTGCGCCGCTCGGCGCAGGCGGGATGGGAGAAGTCTACAAGGCCCGCGACACGCGACTGAACCGCATTGTCGCCATCAAGGTTTCCAACGAGCAGTTCTCCGAGCGCTTCGAGCGCGAAGCGCACGCCGTCGCCGCCCTGAACCATTCCAACGTCTGTACTTTGCATGATGTCGGGCCGAACTATTTGGTGATGGAATATATCGAAGGCGTGCCTCTGAAGGGACCATTGCCCCTCCAGCAGGCGCTGAAGTACGCGGCACAGATTTGCGATGCACTCGACGCAGCGCACCGGAAAGGCATCACCCACCGCGACCTGAAGCCCGCGAATATCCTGATCGCGAAAACCGGAATCAAGCTGCTCGACTTCGGGCTCGCCAAAATCGGGCCGGGCAACAATCCTCCGAGCGACGCCACGCTGACGATGGCGCTCACCGGCAAGAACGAAATCGTGGGCACGCTCTACTACATGTCGCCCGAGCAGTTACAGTCTCAAGCCACCGGGCAGGAGATTGATGCCCGCAGCGACATCTTCTCGTTCGGCCTGGTCCTCTACGAAATGCTTACCGGCAAACGCGCGTTTGATGGCTCTTCGCCGGCCACGGTGATTGCAGCCATCATGGAGCGTCCGTCTCCGTCGATTGGCGCGGTCGCGCCACCCGCATTGGATCGTTTACTGAGGCGATGTTTAGAGAAGGATCCCGAAAACCGCTGGCAGAGCGCACGCGATCTCAAGACCGAGTTGGAGTGGATCGCGCAAGCACCCAGCGATGTCGCCACCTCAGCAAGTTCTACTGGACGACACCAGTCGCTGCCGTGGGTTGCGGTAGCAGTGCTGGCTGTTGTTGCGGCGGGCGCATCGTGGGTTGCATATCGCGCCACCCGCCCCGCG
>Ga0210395_10001576_pt1 | contig 17637 bp, 17 predicted proteins | sample IncBWH4OmetaG_FD_150861 | JGI IMG/M metagenome (GOLD analysis project Ga0210395, IMG submission 150861) | Forest soil microbial communities from Barre Woods Harvard Forest LTER site, Petersham, Massachusetts, United States - Inc-BW-H-4-O ...
TCTTGTTGGCTCGATCTTGCGCAATGCGGTAGAAGGCATCGACGAATTCCGTGTGAGCTGGCGCGCTCATAATGAACGGCCCGCCGTTGCTGTGGAATTCAGCAACCAGCACACCGTTAGCGTCGCGCGTCACCTTTAGATTGTGATAGGCACTGGAGTAATCAGCCCGAAGTGTTTGCATCGTTCTCCTCCTTGAGTTGCCTGGTCAGAATGATCCGCTACCCTAGACTGAGCTTTCGGTCGTGGCTGCGTCAGAAACGGCCTCCCTGCTTACAACAGCAAACGCGCTGCCAGGCCATAAGCTCCCACGGAGGCTTGCATTCAAAGGTCTTATCAGATGGCGATCCCGGTCGTGCCCAGTTACGCGTCGAATCTCTGACGTCAAAGTTGAATACGGATTGACGCTGCGCGGCAGGCGCAGCTAGAGACGATCGAATCGAGGTCCGCCGGTGCGAAGTTTTACGTCCCACAGCGTAGGAGGCGAAGCCCTAGCGAAAGTTCAAATCTGCCCCCCGCAACCGTTTTGTGATCCACAAAGGCCGGAATCCAGGATTCCGGCCTTTTTCTTACGAGAACGGCTGCCTGTCACACCGTCGGTCGCTCCCGGTTTGGCAATTTGTTGAACCGACCTAGGCAGTCGAGACAAAATGGTGCAATCGACGCACGAGAATTAGCCCTTATTTGAGTACTTCTCGCAAGAACTCGACCGTCGTTTGCCACGATCTCGCTTCCGTCTGTGCATGCAGTCCAGCTTCGGGTGTTCTATCGCCAACAGCTCCTTCGCCCGTAAAACTGTGTTTCGCATCACCGTAAATGTTGATCTGCCAGTTCACGTCGGCTAGGCGCATCTCCTCTCGAAATACAATCACTCTTTCCGGTGGCACCACAGCGTCGGCATCACCGTGCAGGACGAGGACTTTGGGCACGACAGTTTTCGATTGCGCAGGCATAGGCGTGGTCAGAATACCGTGCAAAGAGACGACACTGCGTAACGGAGCGGCGGCACGTGCGAGTTCAAGAACGCCACAACCGCCGATGCAGTATCCAATGGCCGCGATGCAACCCGCATTGCATTCGGGCCGCTGTTGAAATGCTCTTAAACCGGCCCAAAGCCTGCGGCGAAATCGCAAGCGATCGTCGAGGAATGGCCCGACAACGGTCATCGGTGACTGTGGTGGACTTGGCCGGACACCGGCTCCGAACAGATCGGCGACGAAAACGGCGTAGCCTAACTCCGCCAACCGATCCGCGCGCCTGCATATCGACTCGTTGACGTTCAACCAACTGGGCACAACTAGGACGCCCGGCAGGTTGTGCGCTGAGTCAGGTGCAGCTAGGTAGCCATCGAGAGGCTGCTGCTCGTCAACGTAAGAGACTCGTGTTCGCATCATCAGATAAACTCTCCGCTCCTTCGTTCAGGACGGGTACCCTCGAGGAATTTGTGAACCGACGTTACGGCCGTGGCGCCGTCGCCGATCGCAAAGGCGACACGCTTGGGGCTGCCGCTACGACAATCACCGGCGGCGAACACACCGGGCAGGCTTGTTTCAACCGTGCACGGCGGCCTGGGTTCTTTCCAAACGGGGAGAACTGCAACCTCCTGGCCGGTCAGCACGAAGCCCTGGTCATTTCGCACGATGGACGAGGGGAGGAAGTCGGTTCTCGGCTTTGCTCCGATGAAAACGAACAGTCCGGAAGTAATTTCCTGCTTAATTCCCCCGTTCGGTTCGCGCACTTGTACACCGCAGATATGATCGACGCCTTCAATTCCAACGACTTCGGAGTTGTAACGAATTCTGACTCTATTGTTCGCCAAGACTCTTTCCGACAGATAGGAAGACATCTTTCGCAGGTCAGGGCCACGCACCAGCAGAGAGACTTCGTCTGCGGTTTGGGACAGAAACATTGCGGCTTGGCCGGCAGAGTTGCCGCCGCCAACTATATGGGCTGCGGAACCTCGACAGAGTCGAGCCTCGATATTGGTCGCGCTGTAATACACGCCAGCGCCCTGCAAGGTGTTGAGGCCTTCGACGTCCAGGAGTCCGTAGGACACACCCGCAGCGACGATCACCGATTTGCCCAGCACATAATCGCCTTCAATGGTTCTCACTCGGTAGAGCCCGTTGCTGCGTCGCTCCAAATTGGACACCGTGCTCGGGACGTGGAAGTCTGCTCCGAACTTCAAAGCCTGAAGATAGATCAGATGAGCGAGATCGCGGCCTGTGATGCCATTCGGAAAACCGGCGTAATTCTCAATCCGGGATGTCGAACTCGCCTGGCCTCCTGGCCCGAGGCCGTCCAGTACGAGACAGGACAGGCCTTCCGAGGCGGCGTAAACTGCTGCTCCCAGACCCGCCGGGCCAGCGCCCAGAATCAGAACGTCACAAACTGAATTCGGTAGCTGGCCGCGAAGACGAAGGTGGTCCGCCAGCTGGGCGCGCGTTGGCGCTTCAAAAAGGACTCGGATGCCGTGAGCCACCACCGGATAGGACTGAACATCTTCGCGGATCTGATCGAGTTTGATCCTGTTGTCGTCGAGAGACGTATCCAACCATTCGTGCGGCACACTGTTGCGGAAGAGCAGCTCCACGGCTTCGAGCGTTGTCTTATCGCCTTTCCGTCCGTAGATGCTCAAGCCGCGAAATTTGGACTTGAGGAGCAGTTCCCTCCGGCGTTGGAACGATTTCCAAAACCTTTCACCCAATTGCGGTCTTCTGGTGAACAAATTCCGAAGCTGTTTCGGCGTAAGTCGAACTGCCTCGACAGAGGTTTCGGCTTCGACCGAGATGATCGAGGGTCGGCGTGTGAACAGGTCGATATCGCCGGTGAAATATCCCGCGCCGTAGCGAACGAACACCACGCGTTCGCCAGTCGAGATGTCGACGGCTCGCACCGTTCCCGAAAGAATTACGTAGCTGTTGAACGGATAATCCCCGGCGGAGACGAGTGGATCATTTTTGGCGATGGCGCATCGTTCCCCGAAAGGTTCAACTTCAGCGAGCTCGGTCGTATTGAGGTGAGGATAGGCAACCGGGTCCGAGAGCGGGTCGAAACCGAGTCCAAAGAAATCCTGCGACTGATCTGCCCCTGGGAACTGTGGGTGAGAACTCGCCATTTGTCATCTGACCTGATTCACCGTTGAAGTCTGCAGATATTCAAAGCACAACGACAACCCGCCCGAGCCGCACCGGGTGTTCCACAAGCTCGTGCGCGCGAGCGATATCTGCGAGCGAGATTCGTTCACCAATCTCGAAGCCGTGCCACCCCGCGTCAAGCGCAGTACTTAAATCCCGGGCTGCTTGCAATTTCGCTTCCTTCGGGAAATCGTCGCTCCCCAGAAAAAAGAGACGAATGTTCTTAAATATCATTTGCCAGACGGGAATCTTCGGTGCGGCGTAATCGGTCGCATAGCTCGCTATCGAACCGCCCAGCTTCAGGAGTTCGACGTCGGTTTCGATGTTGGCCCCAAAAGCCACTTCGACGATGTGATCGATACCGTCGGGAGCCAGGGCTCTCACGCGCGAAGTCAGTTCCTTATCGCTGACAAGCACTTCGTGGGCGCCGGCGCTCTTTGCTGTAGCTTCGTCCGACGACGACCTCACCGTTCCGATCACTCGCGCTCCCGCGCGATGCGCGAGCTGAACTGCGCAGATACCCACCGAACCTGCCGCTCCTTGCACCAACACAGTGCGCCCATTCACAGAACCTGCAACATGAACGGCTCGGTGTGCCGTGATACCGGGTATGCCAAGACAAGCGCCTTGGTCCATCGACGCGCTTTCCGGCAGACGAGCGACCTGATCCACGGGCACCACGACAAACTCCGCTGCCGTACCAAAAGGACGATACGACTGGGCTCCGTAACACCACACTGAGCGGCCCATCCACTCAGAAGGAACGCCAGCGCCAATCTGATCCACGCGGCCGGCACCATCGCTATGCGGAATCACGCGAGGATACGGCATGCCGTAGCCAAAGGCGTTCTGGCGCTTCTTGATATCGCCTGGGTTTATGCCGGAGGCAGCAATGCGAAGGCGAACTTCTCCGGCCGCTGGAGTCGGGTCCGGCATCTCACCGACGACCAGCACTTCGCGAGCGGGTCCCTGCTTTTCGTACCATGCCGCCTTCATATAAGTTCCTTAGAATTTCAGAACATGTCTCAAGAAGTCACGCGTACAAGTCCAGGGGACCCGCGGTCATGGTTGTTTGTCCGACCTCAATGAGGTACCCATCCGGGTCGCGCATGTAACACCGCAATTCCGTTGCGTGGACTTTAGGTTCAGTGATGAATTTCGCGCCCCGCGAAGACCAAAGGTCGTAGTAGCGCCTGATATCAGTCACGCGAAGGTTTAGAAAGATGCTTAGAACGTTTTGGTCGCGCGGCGCCGAAGCGACGACTTCAGGCTTGTCGTCGGTTGGGCCGCCTCCGCCGTTGATAGTAAGCCAAATGTTTCCGAACCGCAGGAACGTCGGCTCTCCCTCGCGCAGCACCGTAGCGCCGAGCACATCGCGATAGAATGCGACTGAGCGCTGTATGTCTCGAACGATGAGGGTATTAGTCACCACAAGCTTCAGTTCAGCACTCTGATCCGATGGGGACATCATGAGCACCTGTTCTTCGAGCGCAGACGCTCGACGTGTTTTCGATGGCGCGTCGCGGTTTACTCTTTACGGCCTAACGTTGGTACCCGTCCGCCATCCATTTGGCAAATAGCGCAATCCGAGATTGAGGCCAAGGACCTTCGCCTCGCGGCGGTGGGGGCGGCATGACGGTGCCGCCGATTCCCCGAATCCGGCCGTAGATTATCGCCGCGTGCGTCTTCACGTCATCACAACTGGCTAAATCGAATGCCTTACTCATCGCGTGAACGTCTCGTTCCGTGAAGAGCGGCCGAATGTCCGCTTGAAAGCTCGTCGGTTTCGTCATCGCGCCTCGCAGCTGCGGGGTTACACGTATGCCCGGACGCATCCGGGTGCCGCCTAAGTCAGCACCACGATTTTTCCACCCGCTTTATTCTCCTCCATGCAGCGATGTGCCTCAACGATTTCGTCGAGCAGAAATGTTTTGCCAACCTGGACGCGCAATGTGCCCGCCACGATCTGTTTAATAAGTTCCTCAAGAGGCATCCGCATGAAGTCTTCCGATTCGCCCGCATATGTTGTCAGGCTGACCGCAGTCGGTATCGCCTCCATGGGAGCGAAATTCTCGAAGGACCACTTGTTGCCGACGATCCCGGTCATGCACACGATGCCGCGCTGTTTGGCGCAGCGAAGCGAGTCCTTCAACGTCGTCGTACCAACAAGTTCGAGCACCTTGTCGACACCGTTCGCACAGACTTCCATCACCTGTTGGGCGATTGAACCGGTATCGATGAACACCTGATCGACACCACTGCTACGCAGCAGGTTTTCGCGCTCCCGGTTTCGGGTGGTCGCGGCGACAAAGGCACCATGCTTCTTGCCGATGGCTGCAGCCGCCAACCCAACGGAAGTTGTGCCGCCTCGGATCAACAGACGCTCTCCTCTTTCGAGGCGCAGCGACTTGAACAACGAGCCCCACGCCGTCTGTAGCATCTCGGGTATGGCTCCAAGCGTTTCCCATGGGAGCTCCGTCTTGATGACTTGTACCTGTCTTGCGGGAACGCAGGTATATTCGGCGTAACCGCCGTCGAATTGCCTCCCCATGCCGCCCATCGCCGTCGCGACGATATGGCCCTTGCGAAACTCGCCTCCTGGCGCTGCCTCGACGACACCGACTGCCTCGATACCCAAGACGCGCGGAAACTTGACACTGGGCGAGTGGCCCTGCCGGGTGAACAGCTCGGACCGGTTGAGCCCGAATGCCTTTACGCGAATCAAAACTTCGCCGCTCTTCGGTGTGGGGATCGGAAGGCTCTCAATTTTGAGGACCTCCGGCCCGCCAGCTTCGTGAATTACGGCGGCTTTCATCGTGGCCATCGTTCGCCTCTTAGTCCTTATGCGCGTGCCGGGTTAGTTGTGGAAAAGCAGTAGCGCGCGATCTTCCAAGCTCCATCGATTTTCTGAAATAGGAAAAGCTCCTGATTGGCCTCCGGACCGCCCGCGCCCGTCGCGTGAACCTTGACCGTTCCGGCTGAATTGGTGCGCGCGAATACCCAATTTGCAGCCATCTCTACAACCTCGGCTACCTCGAACTTGACGGTCAGCTTGATGGTCTTGAACACCGCGTCATAGGCCCTGCGAACCCTGTCGGCACCGATACTAGAAGGGTTATTCTGGGACATAAATACTCCGTTGGGTGCATAGAGCTTCATCACTGCATCGGTATCGGATTGATTTAACGCGTCTTGATACCGGGCAAGTACTTCGGCAACGGCCTTCTCGTTTGCATTCATGATACCGGTCCTTTGCTTTTGACGCTGTTTCAACCGGAATGTAGTCGGGCCAGGTCTGTCCGACTAGCGGGTGAAACAGCAAATGTATTTTCCAAATTTGGGATAATCTTTACCGGACCACGTGTCCGAGAGGACGTAGTATGTGCGGGGAAATCTTTCGGGAGTTCAAAGTAAAGTGACTAACGGAGGTCTGCCGGAACGGGAGGATCGTGATGACGGACCTGAATTCCCTTATGATTTTCGCAAAAGTGGTCGAAGCGAAAAGTTTCTCGGAAGCCGCGCGTCTCTTGAAAATGCCGACCTCAACCGTCAGCCGTCGCGTTGCCGACCTTGAGGACCAGCTCGGCGTGCGCTTGCTCGAACGTTCGACGCGCAGCTTGCGTCTGACTGACGTTGGGTCCGAACTTCTCGAACACGCCCGCCACACCGTCGAACTCAACGAAGCGGTCGACAACATCGCTTCAAACCACCTGTCGAACGTCTCAGGCGAACTGCGGCTTTCTGCGCCACCCAGCATCTCCGACTCGTTGCTTGCGCCGCTGATCGGCGCGTTCCAGGCTTCGTATCCGAAGGTCCGGGTGCAGGTCTTCATTACGGACCGGATTGTCGATCAAATCGCGGAGGGCGTGGATCTGGCGTTCAAGGTCGGAGAACAGCTCAAAGATTCGTCGCTCGTGGCGCGCAGAATCCTGACCTACCGTCACCAACTCGTGGCCAGCCCGAGCTATCTGTCAAAGTGCAAGCGGCCTCAAAAGCCTCAAGACTTACTGGAACATCGGCTACTGGCTTTCTCGTTTTGGACCCCGACAAAGACCTGGAACTTCGTTCACACGAACGGGAAGAAAAAAGAAACGCTGGTGTTCCAGCCTTTCCTTGCGATGAACGACTACGCTGGCCTTGCGACTGCATTGCTGGCGGGTACCGGCATCGGCGACCTTCCGCCGTTGGTACAGCCCGAATTGTTGCGCGAGGGGCGGCTCGTTGAGGTGATGCAGAGATGGCACTTCACCGTCTTTAATCTCTGGGTGGTCCATGTGGGCAATCGTTACCTCACACGGCCTGTGCGCGTGTTCAAGGAATTCGCGGCCCAAATGGCGCCGACGCTTTTCCCCTCACTTCCTGCCTGAGGGCCGATCCGTCGCAAGGTTGCGGATTCCTTATTCCTTATCGTCCCACCGGACGTAGATTAGAGCAGCACGCACATGGCTTGGCAGCCAAACATCGACGCCCGCCAGGCGATTGATCCAGCGAGGCTCAAGTTCAGCAACAGAATCTCTGGTCACCTTATCCAGCAAAGCCTTGAATATCAGGAACTCGTTGTCGGGACCGATCGTCTTGGCAATCTCAGCATCGAAGGCCCTTTCATTCAAGCTGTTGTGAATTCGCTTGACGGTCTGGTACACGTCGTTCGTGTATTCCTTGGTGATCTCAACATCCTTCCGAGTTCCGGTGTCGGTGAGGTGGCCGCCGATAAAATTGTCGAATTTGTAGGCGAGGATTTCGTCGAACATCTTCAAATATTGATGGAAGTTCGTCGACAGATCGAAGTCCTGAAACGGTACGTATCCCGACGTCACCGAGTCTACAGCCATCAAGAATTTCGCCTCTGGGACATAGATGAAAAGATCGCCTTCGTTGGAGTGGTAGTTGTGCCGCGTGAGTTCCACGGCCTTGCCGCCGAGCTTGATGGTCTTCGAGGTCTTGAACGTTTCCGTCGGAATCAGCCGATTCGGATCGTTCATTTCCTTCAGGAAGTCGCTGACGGTATCGAGAGCGATAATCTGCAAGCCCGGAGTATTCTTAAACGCGATGGAGCCGCCAATGTGATCTTTGTGCAGATGCGAGTAAACCAGCATCTTGATCGGCTTGTTCGTGACTTTAGCGACGGCTTCCGGAATGTGTTTGCCATAGCTGGCCGGCGCGTCGAAAACGATGACGCCCGCGTCGGTCACAAGGAACGCCGATTGCCAACCGTTGTCAGAAAGCGCGTAAACACCGTTTCCGAAATCCTTCATCCCGTATCCGACTGCAGGATCGATGTTCCAGTATTTCGCTCTCACCGCAGGCAGCACAGGAACGTGTTCGCGCAACGCTTCCGCTGAATCGGTTCCAGCGAATGACGAAGGTTGTTTGGGGGCAGGCTGCGACTCCTGGGCGAATGAAACTTGACTATTCAGCGCGACGGCAAGCATGAACGGAAGTGCCAACTTTCTCATTTCTGGTTCTCCTTGTGTGACGCCGAGCGCACACTATGGGAACAGCCGGACTCGCACTAGATGGCAAAGGCGGAAATTAGATTTCCATATTTGGAATAATTTCGATGACAGAGGCGAAGCGAGGGTCAGCGAATGCCGAACTATAAATTCCTAAACCACCTCGTTCTTTGGAACGTCTTCTTCGCCATCATTTGCGTTCCCACTGCCGGCAAACTGATCGATGTCATGGGAATTCCCCTCTCGATTTCCATCTACTACTTTCCTTTTGTCTACATTTTTGCCGACATCTTGACCGAAGTTTATGGCTACGCAGTCGCGCGGCGGGTCTTGTGGTACTGCATCTCCGCGCAGCTTTTGACCATCGTAGTCTTTGAATTTGTAATTTCGTACCCGCCCTCCGCGGTTATGACCAACAATCAATCCTACGTTGATGTGCTGTCCGCGGCCCCTCGGTTGGTGTTATTTGGCACTCTGGCAATGTTCGCTGGCGACATTGCCAACAATTATGTCCTGGCAAAAATGAAGGTGTGGACAACCGGACGTTATATATCGGCGCGTTTCGTGACCTCGACCCTATGCGGACAAATGGTGAATACCGCCGTCTTCTACATCTTTGGTCTTTGGAAGATGATACCGACACGCGTATTAACAAAAAGCATCCTCATTGCAAGCCTTGCAAAAGTCACTGTGGAGCTTATCGTGCTGCCTGTAACACTCAAAGTATCCTTGTGGCTCAAAAGAGTCGAAAACGTCGACTACTTTGACAAAACAACAAATTTCAATCCGCTGAAATTCTAGCGCGTGTCTCCGCGTGCTCCCCTGCAGGAATTACGAAACCGTGTCCTAATGATTTTGCGATGCCTCTGCCGATCTTAACGCAGCGGCACCGAAATTCACGCCGAATCGTTTGCACCATATGGACACTGCGCGGTATTTCGCCAGGTCCAAGTCGCTGCCGAGCGTGTAATTTTGATCGCCGATATTTCCTTTGATCACCCCCAGGTCAATGAAACCGGCCTTTTGCACGGTTGCTACGTCCTTGGCATCGTCAGCGGCGACCATGTAGACGTGAACATCGGGGCCGTTTGACGTGCGGAAGCTCGTAAAACGAAGCACCCGAGTCCCATCTCCCATCTGGTAGATGGTTGCGGTGCCTTCGGTCGGGTGCAAAATGCTGTAGAACCGTCCGGATTCCAGAGGTTGCGCCGACGAGGCACCTGGTGCGTTCGGCATTGCTTCGTTGACACTTCGATTGATCACGAGCCGCTCCGGGCGAAATGCATACCAGGCAACCAAGAGCGCGACCGCGGCAACAGGAATTGCAATTTTTATCCACCTTTTCATTTCCATATCTCCTTGAGTTCGGGCATCTGGGACCAGGCGCTCTCCAGATGGAGAGCGCCAAACACTTCTTTTTTTCTCGACCTTCTCCAATAGATGGCTACACAGAAAGGAACTGTTTGACAAGAACGGCGGTGTCGTCAGGATTCTCTTCCGGGAAAAAGTGGCCTCCCTTCATCGACTGGCCTTGCGCCCGCGGAGCCCATTGCCGCCAAATGCCCAGGGGACCACCATCTTTTGCATAAAAACTGTCGAGCGGGCCGCCTTCGGCCCAAAGATGCAGCATCGGACATTCGATTCGCCAGGACGCTGCCTTGTCCGCGCGATCGTGTTCGACGTCAATCGTCGCCGCGGCTCGATACTCCTCGCAGATTCCATGAATGCGAGCGGGATCACGATACGTCGAGACATATTCGTCGAGAATTTCTGTTCCGAAGGAACCGTGTCCGAAGGGGTTATCGAAGACGGCTCTGGGTGCACCGAGCAGATAGCTCTCCGGTAACGATGCCTTTTGCGAAAGCAAAATCCAGGGCCAGTAGGTCTGCGCGAAGCGCGCATCGGACCGGTTCCACGCTTCGAAAATCGGAATTACATCGAAGACCGCAAGACGCTGCACGTTCTTGGGATGATCCAGGGCCAGCCGGTAGGACACGCGCCCTCCGCGATCGTGGCCGATTAGCGTGAAGGTCGGAAAGCCGAGTTTGTCCATCACATCAACCAGTTCCTTCGCCATCGCGCGCTTTGAATAAGGAAAGTGGTTGTCCGTGGAAGCAGGTATCCCGCTGCGTCCATAAGCGCGCAGGTCCACGCAGATCACGGTGTGATTCGCGGCGAGCTTCGGAGCGAGGAATCGCCACATCAGGCTTGTGCGTGGGAAGCCATGCACTAGCAGAATGGCAGGCCCCTTTCCATAGCGGCGCAGGAACACCGTGTTTCCTGAAACCTCGACCTGGGCCGTCTCGAAAGCAGTTTGATTGGTTGAATCTGTGCCGGCTTGTGGGGTGTTTTGGACTTTTGCGAATTCCGTGAAAGCGCCCTCTGACAGGGCACTCAGAGATGCGCAGGTCAACGCGCCAAGAAAGCTCCGACGTTCCACTGTTTCCTCCTGGTCTAAATGACCTTTAGTCACGACTTCCATTTAGTCACCCGGCTGAAGTTAAATTCCGAAGCGAGCTCTCGCTTAAATGCCCTTGATCTCGCCGCCGTCCATACGCACGGAGGCGCCGTTCATCCACCGCGCCGCGGGCGAGACGAGATAAGCCAGCAAGTCAGCAATCTCCTCCGGCTTTCCAAAGCGCGCGATTCCCGCTTCCTCTGGGAACTTCCGGACTGCCTCTTCCACGGTAAGATTGTGCGCGGGCGCCCACTTTTCAAAGAAGGACCGCCGGCGACCTGTCATCACAGCGCCCGGTACGACGCTGTTGACCTGTACCCCGTCTTTGATTCCCTGCTCGGCAAATGCCTTAGCGAGTGCAATGATGGCCGCGTTAATCGCCGCGACGGCGGCAAATTCCGGTTTCGGATCGAGAGCGGCGCTTCCGGAGATGAACGCAACGGAGCCCTGCGAGGCCTTCAGCGTGTTCCAGGCCCGCATTGTCAACCGCCGCGCGCCGTGGAACTTAAGCGCCATGCCGTCGCCCCACTGCGCGTCCGCCATCTCAAACAAATCAATCTGCGGAACCGCGCCGGAAATATTGAGCAAGGCATCGATCCTGCCAAAGCGTTCGAGGGTCGCAGCAACGACCGTCTCCGCGGCTTGCGGTTCGCGTAAATCGAGAGCGCAGACCGTCACCTCGGCACCGGCCGATTTCACTTCCCCTGCGGTTTTTTCCAGTTTGTCCTTACTTCTGGCCACCAGCACAACGGCTGCGAAATCGCGGGCCAGCCGAACTGCCGTGGCTTGTCCTATGCCCTTGCTCGCGCCGGTAACGATGGCAACGGATTTGATTTCCATCAGACGACCCCAACGGAATAATCAGCTGGCCAGGCTCGCGAATTGCGTTGCGCGCTGTCGGGCTTTCGCACCGGCTCCCGCGGCGAAGCTATTGCGAAAGAGTCTTTCGCGCAGCTTCCAAAATTACGTCGGTCACGAGGGCCGGCTCTGAATACATGGGTGTGTGGTCCACACGATGTGACCGAACCGTTGCGCCCATGCGATCCGCCATGAACTGCTGAGTCTTCGGATTGATCATGCGATCTTCTTCTGCGATCAAGAACCAGGATGGTTTTGACTTCCATAAGGGCGTGGGCGCCGGCTCTTGAATGCACTGAGCCGCTATGGGCCGTTGCACGGCAGCCGCGATCTTTGCTTGACCGGCCGACGCCTTATGGGCAACCGCTCGGCCAAACGCATCGTCCGGCATCCATACAAGGCCGTGGGAATCAGGCACCATCTTGGGCGCTTCCGGATGTTGTGCCTCGCGATAGAACACCTTGGCTACGGTCTCACCCTCATCAGGCGCGAGCGCAGCGATATAGACCAGAGACTTGACCCGGTCTTCCCGCACCGCGGCGATCACCGCGCCGGAGTAGGCGTGTCCCACCAGGACCACCGGGCCAGTGGTTCGTTGCAGTGCCCAACTCAAAGCGGTCGCGTCGTTGCTTAAGGACGTGAGGGGGATCGGTGCGCAGATCACTCTAAGCCCGCGCAGCTCCAGAGGAAGAACAATGTTGCTCCAGCAATAGCCGTCGGCCCAGGCTCCATGCACCAAGACGATTGTCGAGCTCTCGGGAAATTCGCTCCCCTTGGCAGCGCGGTCAGGCAAGCTTGGGGCGGCGTTCTGCGCTCGCGCAAGTTCCGTGAAAGAGCCCTCGAGCGCAACACCTATAGATGCGGCCGCAAGCGCTCCCAGAAAGCCACGACGGTCCATACCTTCCTCCTCGTTCCAATTCACCTCTTGCTCGTAAATGAGCAGACAACAAGCACCCTTTTTCACCATCCGGGCTGATTACCCGTTGAGCCCTGGAGACAGAAATTCATTTAAGAACCGCGGTTTTTCCGCTCAGACTCCTGATGCCATTCATCTCGAGGAAGTCCTTCATGGCGGAAGCAATTTCTACGACGTGGGTCTCGATTGCGAAATGTCCGGTGTCAAGGAACTGAACCTTCGCGCTGGGTAAGTCCTTGCGAAAAGCTTCCGCTCCAGCGGGAACGAAGAAAGGATCGTTCTTGCCCCAGATCGCAAGCAAAGGCGGCTTCGATTTGCGAAAATATTCCTGGAATTTCGGATAGAGCTTTACGTTCGACGCATAATCCAGAAACAAATCGAGCTGAATCTCTTTGTTCCCTGGCCGCTCGAGCAGAGCTGTATCCAATGTGTACGACTCTGGCGGAACACTCTCCGGATTCGCTACGCCGTGCGTGTACTGCCAGCGCGTTCCGCCCGCAGTCAAAACACTTTGGCGGAGTATGTCCCGATTTTGTGCCGTGGGCACAGCCCAGTACTTTCGGATCGGGCCCCAAGCCTCACCAAGGCCTTCTTCGTAGGCGTTCCCATTCTGCGAAACAATGGCGGTAACTCGCTCAGGGTGCGACATCGCCAAACGGAAGCCGGTTGGCGCGCCGTAATCGAACACGTAAATTGCGTAGCGGTCAATCTTGAGCACTTGCGTGAAAGCGTCGATGGTGAACGTCAATCGATCGAAGGAGTACGGATATTTTCGTTCCGGCGACACTTCTGTGAATCCGAAGCCCGGAAAGTCTGGGGCGATCACGCGGTACTCGCTAGCCAGGCGCGGAATGAGTTCGCGGAACATGAACGAGGAGGTTGGGAATCCGTGCAGCAAAAGAACCGTGGGCGCGTTTGCTTCGCCGCCCGCGCGGTAAAACACCTGGACGCCATCGGCTTCGACCCTATGGATCGAAGTAGGAGGCAGGCTGAATCGCACATCGTCCGGGCTCGGCGCTGGGCGTTTCGTGGCTGTACGTGACGTCGCATCACTCATAAGTCCTCTCCTCACTTCTTTGGTCAATAACGCACGTGAGATACCAAGGAAGGCACAATTCACTCGAAGAGAGGACGTTCCATGCAAATCATTCTGGCGATTGAGGTTGGTGAGGCAGGAGCTCGGTAAATCTCAAAGCGTGTCTGACAAATCGCTGACGGATTTCCGCCGCTGACGGATTTCCGTCGGATTCACTGCTGCAGCTGGCAGATAGTTTCCTATGGAGGCTTGCAAATTCAGTCGTTGCCAGCCGCATCGGCGACACTGCGTTTCTGAGGGACTTCAGCAGACCGGCTAATACCAAGCTTCTTCATCCTGTAAGCCAACGACGTTCGCTTCATCCCCAAGCGCGCGGCCGCACCACTGATCACCCAGTTGCTCGCTTCCAGCGCACGAAGGATATGATCCCGCTCGACCTCGGCGAGACCATTCATAAGGACATTGGGTTCCTTGGGAGACTGGAACGGCTCCAACTCCGAAGTTGGCGCGCGTAGTGTTGACTGCGGAGAGAGAATCACAGCGCGTTCAATAAAGTTCTGCAATTCGCGAATGTTTCCGGGCCACGCGTATCGCACCAGCGCATCCATCGTATCCGCAGGGATTATGTCAATTCGTTTGTTCATACGTTGAGCGTAGAGTGCTGTGAAATGCCGCACCAATTTCGGAATATCCTCCGTGCGTTGTCGCAGCGCCGGGACCTGGATCGGAAATACTTTCAGACGATAGTAAAGGTCCTCGCGAAAGGTCCCTTGCTTCACCATCGCGGGCAAATCCCGATGCGTGGCTGCGATCAGCCGCACGTCAACCTTATGCGTACGGTTGCTGCCGAGCCTCTCGAATTCCTGCTCCTGGAGGACGCGCAGCAGTTTCGCCTGAAGCTCCAGAGGTATATCGCCGACCTCGTCAAGAAACAGCGTGCCTTTGTCGGCGAGTTCGAATCGCCCCGTTTTTTGGGCGATAGCGCCCGTAAATGCTCCTTTCTCGTGGCCGAACAGCTCACTCTCTAGGAGTCCCAGAGGGATAGCTGCGCAATTCAGTTTCACGAAACCCTTCTCGCTGCGGCTGCCCAGCTTATGGATCGCACGTGCAACGAGTTCTTTGCCGGTTCCCGTCTCTCCCAGGATCAGCACGCTGGAATCCGTAGGGGCCACTACAGAAACCAGACTCAACGCGGTCTTCAGAGCCGGGCTCCCTCCGATGATTTCCCCAAGCTCGGCGCGAATTTCCTCTTCGAGATAGAGTCTCTGTTTCGTTTCTTTATCTCGATCCTTGGTCGCCTTTTCGTACTCCAATGTGTTCTCAACCGCAATCGCTACCTGACAGGCCACCTGCTCGAGCAAGATGACGTCATCTTTCTCAAAAGTATTGTCCGAACGCCTAGAAAGCATCAGAACGCCAACCACCCGATCGCGGCCTACGAGCGGAAGATAACACCCCGTCCTGAGCCCTTCCTCGATCACGCATTCATAAAGAAGCTGGCCGCCAGGATTGCCATAGATTTCAGGATCGTCGCGGACCTCTTCGAAGCTATCGATCCGGACGCTCTTGCCCTTCCGCAATACCTGACCTGAGATCGAACTATTCATCGGCACCAACGATCCCTCGCGGAATGAGCCTCTTGCGTCGGGATTATGCAACATAGTGACGCTTAACTCGCCGCTCTCGGCGTCGGGTAGCAGCAAGGCGGACACGTCACATTGCATGACTCTGAATAGATTCGTTGAAAGCGCCTCAACCACTCGCCGGAGGTCTAACCTGGAGGTCGCGCCGCTAGTGATCTCTAGAAGCAGCCGCAACCGATCGCGCTCATGCTGCAACGCCTGATCCTTCATGCGACGCTCAATCGCGATCCCGGTGATATAGCTGGCATTCTCAATCAACTGCAGGTCGTTGGCACCCGGGTCGCGTGCTTCACGATAATTGATGGAAAAAGTGCCGAGTGCTTTGCCTTCACTCGTGAACAACGGACGCGACCAAACGGAACGAATTCCAAAAGGCAACATGCGGTCGCGATAGTTGTCCCAGATGGGGTCCGTCAGGACGTCGGTCACATACACCGGCTCCCTCCGATAAATCGCTGTGCCGCAAGATCCGCCTTTCGGGCCAACAGTCATGGTCCCTATTTGGGCGATGAATCCAGGAAGGCTGGGCGCGGCAGCGCAGTAGAGTTCTTTTCCGTCTCCGTCGGGAAGCCAAATTGTGCAAGACATGCCTTCGGCTTGCGATTCAACCAACTGAGCGATGTTCGTCAGAACTTCGGACAGAGGAGAGCCAGCAAAAATCAATTTTTGCAGCTTGAGGACAGACTCAGTCGAAAACAGCGCTGACTTGTCATTCGCTGGCGTGCCCTGCGACAAAACTTCTGCGGTGGGCTGTACTGCTCTCTCCATGAATTGTCCTTTCTTGCGCCATTGGATTCCGACACTCCATTTTTGGTTCAAATAAAGCCCGCAGTTGGGCGAGGCTGGTAAGAAGCTTGACGGCGCTTCCGGCCGCTTCGACGGGAAGTCTGCGTACTTATATTGTTGGCCGCTTTCATAAGCGCCAACTTAAAGCCAGGACACACCACTTTAAGCCGGAACGGGCGGAACCGCCAGAGTCTAGCCAACCGAGTGAGGGTGGTTGTCGAGGCCTTTCATTGGTTTTCGAGATCGCCAGTCATGGTAACGCTCGCGCTCTGAGCACAGGCGCAGACCTCGGTAATCTCAAGTGCGCCAGCCGCCCAACTGATCTTCACAAGGTCTCCAAGACCTTTTTCCATCGCAGCAATACAAGCGCAACGATTCCCTAGACCGTTGCCGGTGTGAAAACAAGCTGCGGGTGGGAAGGTGGCCGAGCCCGGGCTTTCCAATTCACCTTCTGTTTGGACGGTCCCGTTCCACGGGATGAAGGTACAGTCCGACTCTCAGTGAAAGCTGAGTCAGATCGCATAACCCGGAGGTCGTCAGTTCAAATCTGACCCCCGCAACCATTTCGTGATCGAAAAGGCCGGAATCCAGGATTCCGGCCCTTTTTTCGTGCGACCGCCGGAGGTCCCGCTTCCATGCCATGGAAGCGCGCTCCCAGCTGCGCCACAGGCCCACAATTGAAGACAAAAAGCCCCCGCCCGCCAAATCGGGATCGAGGCAAGTACCGAATTCATTTTCGCCGCTGGCATTCCACGCCGACGCGCCACTTTACATCCCGGGTGCCAAGACTAGGATTCCAGCAGAGCCCGTAACTTGTGAGCATATCTGCGACTCGACGTGACCACCGTTCCTTCTGCTAGTATGATGTCGTATACCCCATCGAACATCGGACGAATCTCGCTAATGCGGGCACTGTTCACGATGGCCGATTTCCGCACTCGGATGAAGTGGTGTGGCGCCAACTTCTCCTCCAGGTGTGCCAGGGTTTCCCGCAACAGGTGACTGTCGCTGGCGGTGTGTATGCAGGCATAGTTTCCCGTGGCTTCGATCCACAAAACGTGGGAAACGGGAACAAAGAAAATCCGCTTCTTGTCCTTTACCACAAATCGTTCCAACGGGCGGAGACTACGGAGGGATTGGAGCAGTGGTCCGAGACCTCGATTTGCTTTCCTGGACCGTTCGAGGACCTGGCGTGCGTGAACCAGGGCCTTGGCAAATCGCTCCTTATCATACGGTTTCAAGAGATAGTCAACAGCGTGCACTTCGAATGCACGAATGGCGTGCGCATCGTGAGCCGTGACGAAGATATATACGGGAGCGGGGCCGGTCGATGGCTCCACATTTTCGATGACT
>Ga0210395_10001577_pt1 | contig 17633 bp, 19 predicted proteins | sample IncBWH4OmetaG_FD_150861 | JGI IMG/M metagenome (GOLD analysis project Ga0210395, IMG submission 150861) | Forest soil microbial communities from Barre Woods Harvard Forest LTER site, Petersham, Massachusetts, United States - Inc-BW-H-4-O ...
ACCGTCCCTCGGCCTTTTGGCCGCGAAGTGCCATGCACGTGGAGGCCGCTTTCGCGACCAATCGGTTCTCCTCGTCGGTGATGGTGCATTCGACGTAGCCGATCGTGTGGCCCCGCCGCACGACCGTTCCCTCCGCTTTGAGTTGTGCCTGCCAGACGGGGCGAAAGAAATTGATTTTCAATTCCACGGTGGTAAAGGATTCATCTGGGGCGAGAGTGCTTGCAAACGCTAACCCCATGGCTGCGTCCGCTATGTCGCAAAGAATCCCGCCATGCAACGTTCCCATGGGATTGGCATGCTGTGGTCCGGCTGTCAAGACGACCGTCGCCCGCCCGTCCGCGATGTCTTTTGCCTCAAATCCAATCAGACGCGCGATGGGAACATCGTTCTTTTTTGCGCGTTCCCTGAAGTCGGCCAGCGAGCGTTTTTCTTGGGCACTCATGGCTTGTTGGCTCCGGCCTTCGACTTCCGCGAACGAACGTTGGTTTCGAGATAATGTTCCAGATGACGGACGGCAAGGTCACGAGGTTCTTCCTTCTTCTGCAAGCGGCTCACCATTATGCTGCCTTCCAACGTAGTTGCAATCAACGTGGCCAATTTTGCGGAATCAACATCGCCACGCACCTCGCCTCGTCGTTGCCCGTCCTTGGCAATCGATTGCAGACGATCAAGCAGGGAACTGAGAGCCTGACGGGCTTTGGCTCGCAACTGAGGATTGCCATCGTCGGAATCGGTGGCCGTGTTCAGAAGGGGGCAGCCTCCCGGCACCAGCCCTGTACGCCGGTCGCGAAAATTCCGCACGATTTGTTTGAGACGATCGACGGTGTTCGGGATCTTTTCTGTTCCCTGGAAGCGCGCATCCATTGCAACTTTCCAAGCGTGATCGAAGGCGTCTCCTGCAAGCTCTTGCTTGCTCCCAAAATGCCGGTAGATTCCGCCCTTTTCTAAGCCGGTCGCTCGCATGAGATCGGAAAGCGCCGCGCCGTTGTATCCTTTTTGGTTGAAGATCGGCGCTGCCTTACGAATGATCTCTTGCCGCGTTTGCTCGCCTTTACGCACGCCCCACCCCTAGCAATACGAACTCGCCGATAATACGATTGCTGACTGCACTATACAACCCTTCGATGAGACCGAGCGGTCCCAGGTCGCAGTTGATATGCGGCCAGCGAGCGAAACCAGCCATTCTTGGAGCACCCGCGCCTGGTTCTGGCAACACGCCCTTGAGATATTCACGACGACGGATAAAAACCTGGAGGAGGTTCAAGCATACTGGACCTAAGGTCACGGGCGCTCAGTGGCTCACCACTTTGCTTGCGGTCGTAATGATGCTCCAGCACTACACGCGAGTCTTTCCATTTCCTGAAGGTGCGCCAGTTCACGGTGCAGACTTTGCCCGTTGCCCCGACCAACTCCAGTGTCCACGCAGAATGAGTCTCGTCGACCACGTCTCCAGGAATCGGCGTTTGTCGAACGGATATTGACACACCACCGACCTCGGCCATTGCATGAAGTGGGGCGAGGAAGCCGAAAATAAGTGAGCGGACACCCGACTTTCCGCGAGTCGGCTTTTCCGTGGTCTCGCTGCTCACCTCGATACCGTCGGCATAAAACTCGTCGAAGATCTCCAGATATTCCTCGTAACTGCGGCTGATGTCAGCATGGACGATGGCTGCATTCAGGGTACGCTCCGCAGTCCGAGATTGTGTGTACGGATCGGGGCGAAACTGGTCAGATGAGATGAAACCGCGTTGATCGCTCATTGAGATTCGGAGAAGTCTAAGGCTCGCTCTTGCTTCCTTCGCATACTGGACCGCGGTGGCAAATGGCAGCAGGTTCCAGGAAACGTGGAGACCTTGAGCAGCTGACACTGTTGATGAAAGAAGAGACCGATCGGTCGCATAAAGTATGCTTTGCGCGCGTGCGAAGAGTTGTTAACTGTGACCAACGGGGGCCAAAGACCCAGACGGAACGAGACAACAGGTCCCGTCATTTAAGGGCCAGAGTTATCTGTCCCAAGTGGTAAGACATGTGATTGGTTCGACTCAGCAGAACAGCCAACCGGTTCCGGGTCGGATCTATGGCAAAATCTTCCTCAGACACTGCATTATGACGATGTAACCACTCGTCTTCGGAAAGATTTGCGAACTGCGAAAGCAGTTTGCCATTCACTTCATCCCAATATTTTCTCAGCTCTCCTACAGGGGGCAACTGCTGCCCTGTCTTGTCAGGATTGGAGACGAAGATTGTATCGAGTTCAGGGTGCAGTCGCTCTCCTAGACCGAGAATTGGGAACATGGCGTCGTGAACGGCAGTGAGGTGTCCCCATAGATAAATGAGACGGTTCCTCCCAGGGGCGACCTCCTTCAAAAGTTGGTCGTCCGTGAGCTGAGAAAATGTCTTGCTCGTTCTCTCCAAGACAAGTCGCCATGAATTAATCGCCACTTGAACTGACAATTCGTGCGAAGTCACTGCGATAAGCCTCTCTTTCAATTCCGCCAAAACTCTTCTGCAGTAGAGTTGTGAAGAGACCGTGTGGTCGCAAAATATTAACGGCAACAACGCTTCGTTTTGGTGCGAAAGCGAAGAGACAAGTGGTGAATTCTTTCCGGAGGATTGGAGGACCGCCGGTTTCCAGGAGTTCGATCGACCTTAACATCTTCTCGTGAGGGCCGATCGTGTCGGATCACAAATGTCTTCCAGCGTTTGGGGGATATCTAGTCCGAATGCCCGCTGCATAGCGAGTTCCACCTCAATAGTTAGTCGAACCCACTCTACTGAAAGAGAAGGCCTAGCTCGACTGAGAAGGCTGCAGCAAACCCACAGCGGCGGCCCGAGCGTGGGTTGGCAAACTGCGCTGCCTGGCTATCATGGTCGCGGGTCCGAGCTGCTGCCCAATGAAAGGAGGGCTGCCCGCCAAGTGCCCGGCAGGTATACTTCTGTTGATGCAGCCCGACAACGAGGTTGTAGACAAATGGCGTGATTCGGCGCCCTTCTGGGAGAAACACCGCGAAATCATCCGGCAGATGTTCGCGCCAGTCACGCAAGCTCTCATTGAGGATGCGCGGATCGGTCCTGGACACTCAGTTCTGGATATTGCGACGGGACCTGGGGAGCCAAGTTTGACTATAGCTGCGATAGTCGGCTCCGAGGGCAAGGTCGTCGGGATCGATCCGGCACCGGAGATGGTGGATGCTGCTCGTCGAGCCACAGAACATTTTGGGTTCAGGAATGCGAAATTCGAGGTCGCTTCTGCCGACCGTCTGCCGTTCCCGGCCGATACTTTCGACGCGGTGGTAAGTCGGTTCGGCGTGATGTTCTTTCCGTCTCCCGTTGATGGTGTTCGAGAAATGTTGAGGGTGCTAAAACCTGGGCGGGAGCTGTCACTGGCGGTCTGGCATTTCGCCGATAGAAATCCTTTTTTCTACACGCTGTCGCGAGTCATGGAACGTTTTGTCGATTCGCCGCCGGTTGCGCCCGACGCTCCTGACGCATTTCGCTTCGCCACTCCAGGCAAGTTACGGGACGTTCTTAGAGACGCTGGCGCGATGGCGCCATCTGAGCGCCTGCTGCAATTCACGATACAAGCACCGATCTCGGTAGAGGACGTTTGGATACTACGATCTGAGATGTCGGAGAAGCTTCGTGAAAAGCTCGCCAAACTTCCAGGGGAACAGGCGAGTGAAGTGAAGCGTCAGGCGCTGGAAAGTTTACGCGGGTACTCGACCGAACGCGGGATGAGTTTCCCGGCCGAAGTTCTTATCGTCAGTGGAACGAAGAGCCGTCCGACATGAGCGTTTGAAGGGGCAGGCATCAGTGAACAGCGTCACGGCTCAGTCTTCGTTGTCCAAATCTCGTATGACGACGCCTGATGATGGTGTTGCGGTTGGACTCGGCCTCACGAACGAGTGTAATCTCACCTGCGCCTTCTGCTACCGCGATCCGACTCGCGCGGATCGACTCTCGCTGGATCAGGTGAAGGCAGTTATGGAGCGCCTGCCGGTGCGCTCGGTGAATCTCGGCACCGGTGAGAACGGCATGCACCCCGACTTCAAGGCAATTCTGGCGTACCTGCGAACGAAACCGGTCAAGCTCACCATTACTTCCAACGGTCATAGCGTTGCTGTTCTGGAAGACGATGAGCTGAGTGCCTTCCATGACATCGAGTTCTCTCTCGATTACGCCACGCAAGCGGAACAGGATGAACAGCGTGGGCAGGGCAATTGGGCACTCATTCACGACCAAGCCGAACGATGCCTCCGCCTGGGTATTCCTGTGACCATCATCGCGGTCATGATGAAATCGAACTACTTGCGTTTAGCGGACGTGGCGCGGGTAGCTAAACAGTTTGACGCTCCTTTGCGAGTGAATGTCTACCAGGCCGTGCGATCGGACGTTTATGCCCTCAGCTACGAAGAGTATTGGGAAGGGTTTAAGCGCCTCTTTGAAGAGACCGATGTAATCGCGATTGGCGAGCCGCTGGTTCGCGCAATGGTGGGACTTCCTCCGCTCCGAGCTGGTTGTGGCGTCAGCACCGTACGAGTGACGCCAAGAGCCACGACACAACCCTGCGTTTACTGGCCGGGACCAGGGGAGCCGCTTTCAGATTTGATTTCCGCAGGCGTTAATGTGCTGAGCTCAACCGCCTTCGAGCAAGCCCGGACGCTTCCTCAAACCTGCAGTCCGTGCGAGTTTCGGGAATCATGCCACGGCGGATGTGCCGGAAGGCGAAGCTTGCAAGGCGCACTGCTGCAGCCCGACTCTTATTGTCCGATCATTCGCGGGGAACGGCCTATACTCGGGATCCGTATGGCCACAAATCGCGATCTGCCCAAACTGAGCAGTTCCTGCACGACCGTGGTGATTGCCAGGTAGTCTGATTTGTCACAAACGAGATAAACGGTTCCGAACAGGCCCCGTTTATCTTCATCCGCCTCGCTTTATTGCGCGGGTATCCACTTGTCCGAGCCGGTCAGCTTGACTGCCACGTCTGTAAAAAAGATGTGCAGGGGCTTGCCGTCGGCCATACCCTTATGCTCGGTTGCGAACAGGATTGGACCTGCCTTCTTATAGCCTGTCCATGTTGCTAAGACGCGGCTCGGCGGCTTGGCCCCGCCGCGGTGGTAGTCAAAGTACACGACGCGATTGTCTTTGCCCACGTAGAGGTCCCAGGTATCGCCGGGCGTGTAGCCGGAATCCGCGGGATACTTCACCGGCACCAGTTCGGCCGTGCCCGGGCCCTCCGGCAGATTAAATTTGCCTTGATCGATCGCGCTGGCGCTCTTGTCCCAGTAAGCATGGAAGGCGAAGAAGACCCAATAATTGTCGTTTACGAAAGAGGGCTCGACCTCATTCTTCACCTGGTCCGATTGACTGCTGAGCTGCGAGCTGTCGTATGTAACACTGACCGGCTTACCGTCCTTGCCCACTCCTTCGAATGAAACTTTGCCGGTCTTAGGCTCCCACTCCCACTTGTGTGCCGCTTTGAAGAGTCCGGCAATTTCTCCGTTCCAGGTGTAGCGGACAGCTTCGACCTTGTCCCAAGAATCTACCCCAAAGGTTTTGGCGACTTGGTCAATAATTGGCGCGCGCTGTTGCGCCCATGAGTTTGGAGCAAGGACGAGCACTCCGCAAAGCAGAAGGGCCATCATGGTGAAACGGCGGACATTTCTCATAGAATTCGCTCCTTCGGTGAGTTGAACAGATGCTGGTTAGGATGACAGTGCAAGGCTTCCGGTTACAGTAATACGATTTGGCGTCCTTACGCTACTCAGGCTGGTGACCGTTCGCCGCGTGCGAGCGTGGGATCCGGCGCATGAAAATAATCACGGCAGCGATTGCCAGGCATCCGTATTCCAACAGCATGACCCAGCCCGGAAGCGCACCCCACGGACGTCCGAGTGCGCGCAAGTGCCACTGAACGTATACGGGGATAATGCTGACAGTCCAAATAATGATCAGCAGCGTCGAGGCCGAAGTCAAAAATGGCAGCAGCCACAGAAGGTACCATGGAAATACTGCCGGGGCGCACAAAAGAGTTGCTGCCATGGGCCAAGCAAACTGGCCCCCCGACCACTCGGGCGCTGAGCGTCTTCTTCTTAGCCAGGTTGCAGTGAGTAATCCGCTGAGCAATGCCAGCCCACTCAGCACTTGCGGAGACGCCACTCTGTCGAGTGCCGCGAATACCGGACCGTTAAAGCGGAAGCTGCGCACATACGTACCAAGCGAGCCGATCGGAATGCGGCCGTGATGAAGAAATGGCACGTACAGGAGTCCGACCACAGCTGCCCCGAGCGCCGCGTCGCGAATGCGAAGCCGCTTCCAGTAGAGGGGTAAGAGTACGATCGGCAGGAATTTAACTGCGATAGCCAGCCCAAGTGCGACGGCCGCAGTTGCCCGCCATCGGCGCACTAGCGCAGCGGCGGACACGACCAGCATTAGCGCGCCAACAATATCAATGTGACCGCTTCCCGCCACTTCAATCGCCAACAGTGGGTTCCAAGCGTATGCCAGAACTACGTGCGCTCTCTGTCTGGAACCACGCAAGAAATCGAGCAACACGAAAACAATTGCGAACTCGCAAATAACAAATGCTACCTTCAGGGCAAAGGTGGACTCCTGAATCGCGGTGACGGCGCGGAAAAAAAGCTGCGCTCCTGCTGGATATGGGCTCGGTAGATCCGGGTTGTTCAAGTTGCTGGTTTCCGGAGTATGAAGCGCTTTGACGGCAGGATCGCTGGGGACGACAAGATAGGGATTGTAGCCGAGCCTCTGCAGGCGGCCATCCCAAACATATCGATGAATATCATCATCGGGGCCCGAGGGCTGCCGAAGAAATTCAATGTGCCACACCGCGGCCAAGACGAGCCCAATGACGACAACTCGCCGGGAAAATTGTGGCGTAGCGAAAAACTCACGGATCGCTAAGAGGTAAGCGATTCCCGCGACTGTCAGAGAAGCCATGAAGTAGGGTCCACCCCTCTCACCGAAGTTGCGCGAGCAGATCGTCAGCGCCACGCACAACGTGGCTCCGAGTGCGCAGACTTTCCCCTCGGGAGTGAGCTTCACAGCTCTCCTGCTTCGGTCTGCGATCGCGCTGGGGTGAACTCGCGCTGTTTCAGCCACGCCGCTGTACGTGGCGCCTTCGTTGGAGCGAGGTGCAACTCCTCGGCCAACCGAGTCAGATCGTCAGCTATGTCGATATCGTAAAAAGTCTCGACGAAACCTACGGAGAGATCGAGGGTGCGCGCGTTCACTAGAAGTCTCTCCAGCGCGCTGTTGGTTCCCATTCCGTCTCGTGCAAAAAGTGTGGGATGAGAAACTTTTGCGCCTACGAGATAGTAGCCGCCATCATGTGTCGGTCCCGCGACCACATCGTGTACGGCGAGGATTTCGAATGCGTTTTCGAGGACAGAGGGCGGCAGATGCGGGCTGTCACTATTGAAGGCAATGACACGTCGACCATGTTCTGTGAAGTGCGCAAATACCGAGGTGAGACCTGCAGCCAGACCCTCACCTTTCTGGGCAACTACGATCACTTCGTTTCCCGCCAATTGAGCCAACTCGGCTACGTCCGAGTCCGGGCACATGATGGCAACTTCCACATTGCTCAATGACCGTGCCAGCGCCAGCGTGTCTTTCAAGAGGCAGCAATAGAAAGCGGTGACGGCGGCAGGAGAAAGGCTAGGAGTCAGGCGGGTTTTGACCTCACCTGGCCTCGGCGCTTTCGCCATGATCACCAGAACACGCTCGCTACTTGACGAACGCGGCATTGTCTCGCTCGTGGATTTCATGAAATCTTGCCCGGACTACACAGCCCGTGGTGTCGCGGCTCTTCAGTGTCGGAAATAATAACGCACGATCAAACTGAGAATGAACCAACCGGCGCCGATCGTGCCTTTCAGCGTACCGCTGATCTTCGATTGTCCGATGCGCGGGAAGTAGCTCACCGGGACTTCGACCACGCGGAATCCAGCCAGAGCGCCTTTGAGGATCATCTCAACGGCCCAGCCATAAGTCGTTTCTTCGAGCGTGATCGCGTGTAGTACATCGATGCGGACAGCTCGAAATGGGCCGAGATCACTGATTTCCAGTCCGTAGAGAAGCCTGATCAGGTAAGCGGCGAGACGATTACCAAATGCCTGATGCCATGGCAACGCCTCTGCAGAACGCCGCCCCCCCAGGCGAGAACCGAGCGTGATGTCCGCGCGCCCGTCAATGATTGGCGCTAAGAGAATCGGCAGTTCCGCAGGACGATCGCTATAGTCGCCATCAAGGAACACGACCACGTCAGGGGAATTTGCCGCGGCCAAGCCCGTGAGGCACGCCTGCCCATAGCCGCGGCGCGGTTCCAGAACCACGCGAGCTCCCATTCTTGCGGCGATCTCGGGCGTGCCGTCATTCGAGTTGCTGTCGACAACAATGACCTCCGTCGTGAGATCGGCCGGGAGATCCGCTAAAACGCGCTCAATTGCTTGCGCTTCATTATGCGTGGGGATGATGACAGACACTCGCACGTGATCGTGATTCAAGTGATTCTGCCCAACTACCACCAAAGAGAAGATGGCCACCGTTGCGATAGCCATGCGTCAACGCCCCACCTCCGGCCGGCGCTTCCGATAGCGAGCCCGAGCGAAGCGAGCACCGGAACCAGCAGTTCCCAGATCCACGACGTGCCCCACTCCGAGATCCAGAGGCTGCCCAGATACAGAAAGGCCACGAATGCGGCCGGTCGGGTAAGGAGACCGATGACGAGCAGGATACCGAGAGAGATCTCGGTCATGGCCTGCACAGGAGCCGCCATCGCGGCGTGGCTTGCCGCCAGGCCCATCACTGCCTTCCAGGCAGCCGGACAATGGCTCGACTTAATGTAATAGTTGATCAGACCCGCGTAACCGGCCGGTGTGTAGAGTCCTTTCCCCAGATTCTCGAAAAAGACCCACACGAACATTGCCCCAATCGTCAGGCGCACCAGTGCCAGTCCGTTTGCTGCCTGCTGTAGGTGGGATTCTGTGGCTGGGTCACTTCTGAGTGAGGTTGTGGTTATCGTCATAGTGAACCTCGTCCAGTGGATGCTATACCAGATTGTAAATATTCGACAGGCTTCAAATTGTGTCTCAGCGGAGCTACGGGTACGAATTATCGTTCATAGTGCCTTCATCCGAGACCGTGCCGACCAACCGGGAACGAGTCGGACACAAGCGCGTTCCTCGGCACCGATATTCATGGCACGTCATTCATGGCACGTCCGCGTGAGGGTGTGCTTAAAGAGCATTGGGACGTTCCGCAGGACGAGGCGACCAAGGCCGAGTCTGTCAGCGGCCTTCCCATGTTTGGTGACGCATTTCCCAAGTGACAGCCGAAACAACGCGATCGTCCTGAGGGTGTTCGACACCTTCGTTCACGCTTATTCTCCTCTGCGATCAGCCGGTTGGGAACTACGAGCCTAAACCAGGACCGTACCGCCATCCACCACAACGGTCTGCCCAGTGCTGAATCCTTCCTGCATCAGAAATAAATAGGCTTGGGCTATGTCATGAGGTTCGCCGACTCGGCCCACTGGCAGACTCTTTCCCACGCTCTCGAATAGACGTTCGCGCTCCGGTGCGCTCATGCTCTGCCAGAGATTTGTCCGAACGATTCCGGGAGATACCGCGTTAACCCGTATGGGCGCCAACTCGACCGCCAAGGCTCGCGTTAGTGCTTCGATGGTTCCACAGACGCTTGCCGCGATGACCCATCCTTTTTGCGGGCGCTGGCCGGCGATTCCGGTGGTGAGCACGATAGAGCCTTCCTTGCGAATATGGGGGCTTCCGTATTTGACCGCGGCGAGGGCTGCCCAATAACGGAGCTCAAAGGCGTGTCTGGCCTGTTGGAGATCTGTGGCGGCAAGGTCGTGCAAATGCAGGCTATCGCCCGCGGTGAATACCAAATGATCGAAAGCACCGAGCTTGGAAAAGAAGGTTGCAACGGCTCGTTCGTCGGAGACGTCAACCGCTATGCCCTGCGCTTCTCTGCCGATTGATTCAGCGGCTTTCTGAACCCGTTCCGCAGTACTGGAAGCGATAACAACGCTCGCTCCCTGCGATGCCGCCTGCGTGGCGACCTCTAAACCAATTCCGGACGAACCGCCCAGCACAACCACGCGCTTATCTTGCAAACCGTTTCCCTGTGGCATTGAATCCTCCTTCTGCGATCTTCTTGCTTACACAATCTAAAGATAATTCCTTGGCTACATGCGGTTCATGCATAATACTCATAACTGTCATGCGTTTAGAGAAACTACGACAGGTCGATTTGAACCTCCTGATTACATTTGCCGCGATTGCGGAGGAGAAAAGCATTACTGCGGCCGCATCTCGGCTGCTGCTGAGCCAGCCTGCGGTGAGTCGGGCGTTGCAGCGCGCCCGAGCGATGTTTCAAGATGACCTTCTGGTGCGATCACCGCAAGGCTTCGAACTCACCTTGCGCGGCCGCAAGATTCTCCAGGAGCTGGAGGGCCTGCTGCCCAAGATGGAGAATCTGGTCACGCCGAGTTTGTTCGATCCTATGCGGGAGAGGAGTCACTTTCGCATTTCCGGCCCTGACAATGTCTGCACAGTTGTGCTCCCACGCTTGTGCCGACAGTATGGGGACGGTTACCAGGTACAGTTTGAATTCCTTCCCTGGCAGGCTGGTATTTCGGAGCTAGTGGAACGTGGGCAACTCGATCTTATTCTTCACATTGATGACGGGCTTCTGCCAGTGCACTTTCACAGTGAAAGGCTCTATCGCGAGGATTGGGTTTGCGCAGTCGCGCGCAACAGCCACTTTGGAGAGCGACTGTCGCTAAAGCACTACCTGGCAGCGAGCCACCTTGTGGTTGCTACTTATGGCGGCGTGCAGACAATTCCAGACAAGCAGCTCGCAGCGGTCGGTGCGAAACGCAGATCCTCTATCCGGGTACCTTACTTCGGTGTGGCTCTGCAATGCCTGCCAGGTACAGAACTTGTGCTGACCTTAACCAGTGGCATGACCGCAGCCGTGAAACGGAATCGCGACCTACGCCTGGTGAAAGCACCTCAAGAGTTGCATCCGTTTTATTTCTTGATGGCTTGGCATCCGAGGCTGAACAGCGATCCGCCGCATGTCTGGCTCCGTCAAGCCGTGCGATCCGCGGCCGGACCTCTTATTCGATCGTAACGGGCTCTGTGCAAGATCGCATATGCGTCCAGCACACTTACGTTCGGCAAACCTCGCCTTTTCAAGTCACCAAACGCGGTACGAATCGCGGCGAACTGCGACGCGATTCATGGCTGCGTCGCAGGCTTCGCGCTGAAGATGCCTTTGAAGCTTTCGCGGTACTGCAGGAAGACCAGTATCCACAGAACGGAGGCTACTAGCGCCGGAGGAATAGTCGCTGGCGCAAGCGTCAGGTGAAACGCAAGGATGTTGTAGAGCTCCGCCGCCAAAACTGTCAGCGCAAGGGGCACGAAGTAGCCCGAAAGCAACAGCAGTCCACCGAGCAACTGCAGCGCGAAAAAGAACGCAGCAAAGTGCGACGCGCTGACGGCAACAAAGAACTGAATGGCCAGCGGATTTGTTGGCGGTGGCTGGTGGATAAAGTTTAGAAATCCATTCAATCCAAAGACCGTAAACATCAGGCCCAGTAGATAGCGAGCAACAATTGAAGTAGTTTTCATATGTGTCCTCTCTTAGAAGGTCTGCGCGTGCGTCTGCACGGATTGAAGATGCGGTGCAAGAAACGTGTTCCGGTCCTTCCCCTGGTTCAGTGCGCTGGTCCCCCCTGCGGTGAGGAAGGTTGCGTCTTTCACGCCAAGAAAACCGAATACGGATCGCAGATACGGCTCTACGAAGTTGAACGAGGCCATCTGCGTCTGGGCGTCGTAGATCCCGCCTGTGGCGATGATGAAGGTAGCCTTCTTGCCGGTGATCAGGCCCTTCGGCCCTTTCTCACTGTAGGCAAAGGTCCTGCCGACGCGCGCGATCTGGTCGATCCAGAGCTTGAGCACGGAAGGCACGCCGAAGTTATGCATCGGCACCCCGATGACGTACTCATCAGCTTGCTCCAATTCGGCGAGCAGCGAGTCGGACAACGAAAGCAATTCCTTCTGCTGCGGAGTGCGGGCTTGTTCCGGCGTGTAGACGGCGCCGACCCATTCCGCATTGACCGGCGGCATTGCGGTTGCGTTGAGGTCGCGGTATATGACCCTTCCATCTGGGTGCGAAACCTTCCATTGGGTGACGAAAGCCGCGGTCAGCTCGCGAGAGACCGAGCGACCGTAGAGTGGGCTGGAATCGATATGAAGCAGTGTCGACATTGAGATTTCCTCCTGCACGACATATGATGAGTAAGCGACATATGTAGATTCAAAGAAAATAAACAAGTGTCGATTTGGTCCGGAAGGAGGTATGCTTTCATCAAATTAGCAATGGCCCAGCTTCTCCAATCCGAGAGCGGAACGACCGATCCGCGCATTCTGCGGAGCCGCCGTATGCTCATGGATTCGCTGGTGAGGTTATTGAAAAAGAAGGAGTTCGAAGATATTTCCGTGCAGGAAATCGCTGACGAGGCGACCTTAACCCGGGCCACGTTTTACCTGCACTATCCCGACAAGAATGCATTGCTGCAGGCCATGACAGGCGCGCGCTTCCGCGACCTGATAGAGCGCCGGGCCATCACCTTTACTAGCTGTAATGGAGCACTTCGCGCCATTGCACTCGGCGTCTGCGACTATCTCGTGGAGTCCACAAGCTGTCCCAGTCAGTTGGCTCGGATGGCGCTCGAAGGCTCGATCATTCCTATCGTTGAGGATATGTTCAAGGAAGGCCTTGCTCTTCATGGAACTGCATCCGGCATCGATGCGGCACTGCTCGCGACCACCGCTGCGTGGGCCGTTTTTGGAGCCGCGCGCCGCTGGTTTCAGACGCCCAATCGTATCCCCGCCGAAGAAATGGCAGCCAGGATTGAGACCATGGTGAGTCCGGTCCTTTTCGGGACCTCACGATAGCTCGCCTCCCGATTGGCGAGGAGGCAACGCTGAAGTTCCTCTGGTGAATCAACGGGTCGAAAAATGTATGCTCGCTGGTCTAACAAACTGGTCTAACAAAGAGGAGTTTCGGTAACGCGGCGGTCTGGAACGTCCTGGATTCTTCCTTTCCATTCGCCGCCGCTACCCTTCCAATACTTAACCGCCGAATGCAGCGGTCAATGTCGTGGATGATGAGAGTAGTCGCAATCGCAAAGATCAGGGTAAGAAAGATCAGCGTAAAAAGATCAGGCCGAGACGTCGGAGAGTCTATCGGTGGCGGGTAGGATGGCTTCGGTGAAGGTCATGCGGATTCCGTGTTCGGGTCGCAAGATCACCATGGGGCGGGCTTCGATGGTCTGGCCTGGAAGCAGAGAGAAATCGTACTTGCGGAGCAGAACACTCAGAATCATGAGCATCTGCAGCATGGCGTAGTTGCCGCCGATACATCCTCGCGGCCCAGCCCCGAAGGGCAAGTGGGCGAAGGGCGTGTGACGTTTTTCCTTCGCTTGGGAGAACCGTTCCTGGTCGAACGTCTCCGGGTCCTCCCAGTACTGGGGCGAATGGTGCGCCCCATAGATGAACACAACCACAGTCGAACCCCGGGGTATATCGAGATCGCCAGCACGGTCGTCTGCGAGGGCCATTCGGTCGACCATCCAAAACGGTGGATAAAGGCGCAGCGCCTCCATGATCAACTGAGTCGTAAACTCGAATTTCGGAACGTCCGAGTAGCTCAGAGGCCGGTCACCCAGCACAGCATCGAACTCCTGCCGCACCCTCTCGACACAGTCCGGACGCGAGCTCAGCAGGTAGAGAAACCACGACAAAGCATTTGACGAGGTTTCATGGCCGGCGACCAGCAGTTGCATGCTCTCGCTGAGGATTAACTCATCGCTCATGCCGTGGCCGTCGCTGTAGCGAGCATCCATCAGAATCTGCAGCAGATCGTGGCCGGGAGCCTCTTGGCGCCGCCGCTGGAGGTATTCGCGGAGAACACCGAAGGCGCGGTTGCGGAGTTCCCAGTGTCGGCGCAGTTCGCCCGATACGGCAAACCAGGGGTTCAGGTAGGGCTGAATGGTTTGCCGAACCATAAATTCCTGCACGGTGGAGATGGCCAGGCTGATGAGGTCGATGTCTTCGTCTTTCAGCCGGGCGCCAAACAGAGATCTGCCGACCATTGCGAAGGTAATCTTCATCATGAGGGGGTAGATATCGACCGGGCCGAGCCGGGCTTGCCGGTCGAAATCCCGCAGCGAGTCAGCAAGGGAGTCCTGCATGATCGAGGACAGAACTTCGAGTTGTTTTCGCTCAAAACCCGTCTGGATCAGGCGACGTTGTGTTTTCCAGGGTTCCCCCTCAGTGGTGAGCAGACCCTTGCCCAGGAAATGGCCCATCCGCTTCTTTTGGATCTCGGACTTGTGGTAGTTCTCCGAATTGGTTTTCAGCACATGCTGAATCACGACGGGGTTGATGGTGACAATGGCTTCCTTGACGCCGCCAAAATAGAACCGGAAGGTGTCGCCATGGAGTTCGATGTACTTCGTGAGAACGCGTACAGGATTGCGGGCCATCGCGCGCGAATCCAGGAAGGATTGGAATCGGGAGACGGCGGGTATGCTTTGCGGCAACGTTACGCCTCACTATCCAGGCGCTTCAGAAGAGAAACATGATCCTCGTTCCCCAACTGTTTCAAGAGTAGTAGATGATGTTTGATCGCCTGTGTCATCGTGGGATGTTGCCGATAAGAAATGCCATACTCTTGAGCGGTCTCCTTCACAATCCGAGTGAGCGAAGCGTAGTGAGTGTGGCACACAAAAGGGCAGAGATGGTGGACGATATGGTGGTTGAGCCCGCCGACGAGCCAACCGACGAGCGCGTTCGTGGTCGCGTAGTCAGCCGTAGTTGCGAAGATGTGATAGATGCCGTTGTCAAACTCATCGCGGCTCAGGGGAAAGTAAGTGCCGTCAACACAGTGCGTAGTCTGGAATACGAGGGCGACGCTCAAACCGATGATCAAATGGGCGAGCAGGAAAGACAAGCCGACCAGCAGAGGCGATTTGCCCAGCAGTATGACCGGCAGGACGAGCATGTAGGTGAGGTAGAAAGCTTTCCCGGCAAAGAGGATGACGTATTCCCGCGCCGGATGCTTGGTTTTCAGATAGTCGTGGGAGGGGAAGAAAAAGCACTCAAAGTCCCTCAGGAAGACATAATCGAGAGAAAATAGCGCGTACATTAACAGCGCATAGATATGCTGGAATCGATGCAGTGGCGTTCGTGGTTCCTGGGGCGTAAAACGTAAGATACCTCGACCCGTAAGCGCGTCGTCTTCGCCGTGAAGATTGATGCAGGAATGGTGACCTCGATGATGAAGAATCCGCCACATGTATGAGCTGATTCCACAAACATCGAAGACGTAATTCAGACCCTTGTTGATCCACCGCACCGACGAGATGGCGTTGTGGTTGCTGTCATGCGCGATGTTCAGCAAAAGGAACGTCTGTGCGATGGCGTTGATGAGGTAGAGACCGACGAATCGCCACGAATCGGGCTTGAACGCGTAAAGAGTAATCCAACTGCCCGCTAAGACTGCCAGCCCCGCCGCGATCTTGATCCACATGGCGCGGTCGGCTTTGGGAGAAATGTTCGCGGTGGAGAAGAAGTCGTCGAGGCGACGGCGCAAGACTTTCGGGAATGAAGGCGCACATGTGGGATCGACCACGGAGTGCCGCAGCGCGGCCTCCGATGGCACTAGATCATCAATCTCCGGGTTCAGCTTAATAGGGCGCCTCGTCTCGTGACTGGTTTAATCTCGAACTGGCGCAATCCGGCGCAAGCGTGAGAAATTGGGCTTTGACATGAATGCTAGCTCGAAAACTGAAGGAAGATCAAGGGGATTTCAGGATCACCCGGGACCCACTGTAACGGCGAGGGTTCGCGGAAGGGCAGGTCTGTCCTTTGTAGTTCCCGGTTTTTCAAATCTCTGTTACCATCGAACGCTCAGTGCTTATTGAACCGAGAACTTTGACTCAGGCGATCTACCGCTGGGCGAGGGAGTAGCTGTGCCTCAATTCTCAAAGTCGGTAAACCTCTGAGCACGAGGAGCAGCAAGACTTTCGTTTTTTTATACGGAGTCTTCTCATCAAAGGAGATTAGCGGATGGCGGTGCCCCCGCCATGAGTCCCGATCCGATCTATGATCGCTTCGATTTTAGACAAGCTGGACAGTTTAGGAGATCAGCACCCACACAGGCTTCTCTATTCGTACCTTGACGTGAACGGCAATGCGATTGGGGGCTACTCCTATGAGGCGTTCCTCCACCGGACGAAGGTGATTGCCGGACACTTGAGGAAGGAGCATGGTTTCGCGTCGCAGGACCGTCTTCTGCTCGCCTACCCGCCGGGGCTCGAAATGATCTGCGCGTTTTTTGGGTGCGTGCGCGCCGGATTGATCCCCGTACCTGTCTATCCCCCCAGTTCTCGGGGCTTCCAGGGCGCCCTGTACAAGATGATCCACATCGCGAAGGATTGCCAGGCCGCCGGCATCTTAACGAGCAAAGAATACCTCGGATCCCTCAAGACAAATCTTGCCCGAAGCGGAGTCTCGGCATCCGGAGTCGATGTCGACTACATCTCCGGTCTTCGCTGGCTTGTAACGGAAGACTTCGTCGATACGGTTTCGGACGAGACGTTCAACGGCAGTTCGAACATCCTGTTTCTCCAGTACACGTCGGGATCGACTCGAGATCCTAAAGGCGTGATGGTCACACATGAAAACATACTGCATAACTGCCCGCTCGTAATCGATCATCACGCGCCGGTAGTCGTCTCCTGGTTGCCGCAGTATCACGACATGGGACTGATCGGGTGCTACCTTTATCCCGCGCTTACAGGCGGCACGACTTACGGCTTCGCACCCACCGATTTTATTCAGCGCCCGACCCTGTGGTTCGACGCGATCAAGACTTATGAGGCCAGCGCCTCAGCCGCGCCGAACTTCGCCTACGACTATTGCTTGCGCGCCGGACGGCTTTCGAAGGAAAGTCTGGAGAGTTGCGATCTTAGCTCGCTGCGGTTGCTGATGGTTGCTGCGGAACCGGTCAAACCAGACACGTACACAAGATTTCTGCAGGCTTTTCAGGCCTACGGGCTTAAGTCGGAAAGCTTTTTTGTTGCCTACGGGCTGGCGGAGAATACTCTGGCGGTTTCGCTCCGCGGCCGCAATATTATTTCGGTCAACAAGAACGCCGTCGCGCTGGGTAAAGCCCGCATGACGACGGAGGTTTCCGAAATCGGCGCGGCCACTCGGATTGTCAGTTGCGGAACTCCGCTGGCTGGCCTCACGGTAAAGATCGTGGATGCGGAGAAGCACGTCGCGTTGGAGCCGGGTCGGATCGGCGAGATTTGGATCGCCGGAGGGAGTAAGTGTCCGGGATTCTGGAACAATCCGGAGCTGACGCTCAAGCTGTTTCACGCCCGGCTGGTGGATGACAGCCCCTACGATGATGGCTACCTTCGCACCGGCGACATGGGTTTCTTCCACGACGGCGAACTCTTCGTCTGCGGCCGCATCAAGGACATGATTATTCTGCGCGGGCAGAACTATTAT